>Ga0137396_10002124_pt1 | contig 10748 bp, 5 predicted proteins | sample czc16metaG_FD_108284 | JGI IMG/M metagenome (GOLD analysis project Ga0137396, IMG submission 108284) | Vadose zone soil microbial communities from Angelo Coast Range Reserve, California, USA - czcobulk3.16 metaG | ecosystem: Environmental > Terrestrial > Soil > Vadose zone | place: USA... | reverse complement strand
GCGTCCGCCAACGATCCGAGAGTCCTCGCGGGACTTGGTGATTCGGCGACGCCGCCCACGATCCGAGTGCGATGGCCCGACGGCCGCACCGAGGAGTGGCGCGGTGTCGCCATCGATCGCTACACAACACTCAAGGAAGGAACCGGAAAGTGATCGCGCGCCACGTGCTGGCGGCGTTGCTGCTCGCCGCGATCGCCGGCTGCCGGCCGTCGCGGCCTCCACGCGACCCGCTGCACCAGGTGTCGCTGCCCGATCTCGCCCGCGCGACCGACCGCGTGCAGGCGCAGTTGAGAGCGCAGTACGCGTCGCTCACCGAGAAGCGGCAGAGCCCGGCCGCACCACCCGCGGAGCTCGCCACGGCCTTTGGCGAGATGGGCAAGCTGTTCATGGCGGCGGAGTACCGCGACGCCGCCGAGGCGTGTCTCTCGAACGCGCAGATGCTCGCGCCATCGGATGCGCGCTGGCCGTACTACCTTGGCCACCTGCACAAGGCGCGAGGCGACGGCGTGAAATCGGCGGCCGCGTTCGAGCAGGCGCGGGCGCTCTCGCCCGACGATCAGGCGACGCTCGTCTGGCTTGGCAACGCGTACCTCGATCAAGGCCGGCCCGAGGCCGCCGAGCCGCTGTTCACCCACGCGCTCTCGCGCGACCCGCGATCGGTCGCCGCGTTGTTCGGCCTGGGCCGCGCCGCGCTCGCGCGGTCCGACTCCACACAAGCGGCAGAGCAGCTGGAGCGCGCGCTCTCGCTCGATCCTCGGGCCGCGGTCCTTCAGTATCCGCTGGCCATGGCGTATCGCGGACTCGGCGAGACGGACAAAGCGGACGCCCACATGCGCGCGCGCGGACCCGGCGAGATTCGTCCGCCGGACCCGCTGATGCTGGACCTCGAGAGCCTGCTGGAGAGTCCCGTGGCGTACGAAGTTCGCGGCGCGAAGGCGCTCGACGAGCGCGACTGGAAACGCGCGGCCGTCTATTTTCGCAAGGGCCTCGAGCTCGCGCCGGCCGAACCGTCGCTGCATCACAAGTTGGGCACGGCCTTGTATCTGGACGGCGATGCGCCGGCGGCCGCCGCCGAGTTCGAGCAGGCGCTGCGCCTGTCGCCGCATTTCTCGAAGGCGCACTACAGCCTCGGCATCATGCATGGGGCGAGCGGCCGGCCGAGGCCGGCGATCGAACACCTGACGGCCGCGGTGCGCGACGATCCGGCTTACGTCGAAGCGCAGCTCAGGCTCGCCGACGTACTGCGTCAGAGCGGACGCGCCGCGGAGTCGCTGGCGCACTACGCGCACGCGGAGACACTCGATCCGCGTCTCGCCGACGCACCTCTCGGCTACGCGATGGCACTCGTCCTCCTTGGACGCTACCAGGAGGCGCGTGACCGATTGCGCAGCGGCATGAAGACATATCCGGATCAACGCGCCTTCGCGCACGCGCTCGTCCGGCTGCTTGCCGCCGCTCCCGACGATCGCGTCCGCGACGGACACGAAGCGATGCGGATGATGCAGGATCTGCTCGAGAAGGAACCGCGCCGGTACGACGTCCACGAAATGATGGCGATGACGTTTGCCGAGCTCCGTCAGTTTGGAGAAGCGACGAAATGGCAGCGCGACGCGGTCACCGCGGCAGAACGGGCGGGCCGACCAGATGTCGCGCGCCGCATGGCCGACAACCTGTCGCGTTACCAACGTCACCAACCGTGCCGCACGCCCTGGCGCGACGACGACGTCGACGTCAATCAACAGTAGGGAAACGTCTCGGTTTGTTGCCGGCGTCGCGCTTCTCGAACGTTCGAGTACGCGGACGCGGCCGCCGCGTTCCGCTCCGCGCTCGAGTCGAGCCTCTGCCGCCTGCCCATCTGAACCTCGGTCTCGCGCTGTCGCGATAACTCGGCCGGGCGACGACATGGCGATCGCGTTCGACGCCCGAACACTCTCGAGGCTGTCGTTCCACACCATGGGGCGATACCCCGACACCATCAACGGGAACAGCCGGACTATCAGCGGTACTTCGACCTCTATAACTCCCGCCTCGTGATCAGACCGTTTGCCGCCCTGGCGGCAACGATACGGTTTCATGGAGTCCTGCTCAAAATCCTTCGGGTTTCCCCTGGAAGTTGCCTTGACATGTCGTGGCACATCGTTTAGAAGCTGCAAAGGGGCTGTCAGAGTGGAATATCAGTCTGACGGCAATTTGCACGACCTGACTGAAAGGGGAGTCGGATGACTGGACTCGGCAAGAACGTGCTGGTGGTCGCCTGCGTGATCCTGGCGCCGCGGCTCGCGTTCGCCCAGGCCTCGATCACGGGGACCGTCAAGGATGCATCAGGGGCCGTACTGCCCGGTGTGAGCGTCGAAGCCGCGAGCGACGTGCTCATCGAGAAAGTCCGCTCCGTCGTCTCCGACAATAGCGGTCAGTACCGCATCGTCGATCTGCGGCCCGGCACCTACACGGTGACGGTCTCGTTGCCCGGCTTCGCGACGATCAAGCGCGACGGCATCGAGTTGATCGGTTCGGTCACGCTCACCCTTCCGTTCGAGTTGAAGGTCGGTGAGTTGCAGGAAACTGTGACGGTCACCGGTGCGTCGCCCGTCGTCGACGTGCAGAACACACGCCGCGAGACCGTGATCAGCGCGGACGTCATCCAGGCGCTGCCGGCGACGCGCGCGTACGGATCGCTGCTGAACGCCATGCCTGGCGTGACAGTCGACAACAACGGCCTGGCCGCGACGCCGACGATGACGTTCTTCAGCGCGCACGGCGGGAGGACCAACGAGGGACGCATGTCGATCAACGGCTTGACCGTGGCGGCGGCGTTCAACGGCGGCGGTGTGTCGTCGCTCACCTACGATACGACCAACGTCGAAGAAGTATCGGTGCTGGTGTCGGGCGGACTCGGCGAGAACGAGACCGGCGGTCCGACCATGAACCTCGTGCCCAAGTCGGGCGGCAACAAGTTCTCCGGCCCGGCGTTCTTCAACACGGCGGGCGACTGGTCGCGCGGCGACAACATCGACGACGCGCTGCGGAACGTCGGCATCACGAAGGGGCCGGGCATCAAGAGCTCGTATGACGCGAGCGGCTCGCTCGGCGGCCCGATCAAGCGCGACAGGCTGTGGTTCTACGGCTCCTACCGGCGTTATTCGACCACGACGGGCGTCTCCGGCATTGGTGCCAACAAGTACGCAGGCGACGCGTCGCATTGGGACTACTTGAGAGACGACAGCATCGAGCCGCGCCTCGTGCAGGGGCGCAAAATCTGGTCGGCGCGCGCGACGGCGCAGCTCACGCCGAAAAACCGGGTGACGTTCACCCAGGAAAATCAGTACCGCTGCGAGGGTTCGACGCTGACGACCAACGGCCAGGGCTGCCGTACGCGCGGCGGCGACTGGATCGCGCTCGGATCGACAACGCAGTCGCCGGAGGCCAACACGGGGTACTACAATTTCCCGTACTGGGTCACGCAAGCGACCTGGACGTCGACGCTGACGAGCAAGCTGCTGCTCGAAGCCGGATACTCCCGGTTCGCGTACCGCCACGCCGGCGGGCCCGGCCAGGTGCCGCCGGACGGTATCCTCAACCTGATCCCCGTGACGGAGCAGTTGGCGATCGACGGCCACCCCGCCAACTTCACCTACCGCGGTCTGGGCACGTACCTCAATAACTTTGGCAATCCGAACAGCTGGCGTGCCGCGGCGTCGTATGTGACCGGCTCGCACAACATGAAGGCCGGCTACCAGGGCTCGTACCTGGTCGCCGACTCCGAGTTCGATACCAACGTGTCGCAGTTAGCCTACCGCTTCAGCAACCACGTACCGAACCAGTTCACGTACCGGCTGCCGACTTTCCAAACGGCCGATCGAACGAAGGTGACTGCTTTGTTCGTGCAGGACACTTGGACGCACGGGCAACTCACCATGCAGGGCGCTCTCCGCTACGATCAGGCCTCGAGCTTCAGTCCGGCCGAGCATAACGGCACGACGTTGACGTCGCGGTTCAACGCGGCGCCGGTCGTTCTCGAGCGGACTGACGGCGTGAGTGCCTACCGCGACATCTCGCCGCGTTTCGGGATTGCCTACGACGTCTTCGGCAATGGCAAGACGGCAGTGAAATTCAACATCGGGCGCTATCTGGCGCCGGCGACGAACGACACCATTTATACGCAGAACAACCCGGCGAATCGCATCGTCGGTTTCAACAACACGCCGGTCAATCGGAGCTGGACGGACACCAACGGCAACTACGTCGTCGATTGCGACATCCTGAACATGGCGGCGCAAACGGTCCCCGGCGGCGACACGTGCGGCGCGGTCACCGGCAACTCGTTGAGCTTCGGCAACCCCGGCACCTCGACGCGAGTAAACCCGGCGTTGCTGGGGGGCTGGAATGTACGTCCGACCGACTCGCAGTGGGGCATCAACCTCCAGCAGGAACTGGCCCCTCGAGTATCGCTGGAAGTGGGCTACAGCCGGCGTTGGTGGAGTCATTTCACCGTCACGGACAACCTGTCGGTGGGACCATCGGACTACAAGAAATGGGTGTTCAACGCGCCGAAAGACTCGAGGCTTCCCGGCGGCGGCGCCTGCCCCATCCCGGTGTACACGCTGACCGCCGCGGCAGCGAGCCGAGTCACGGACAACTACGTGACGTTTGAAAGCGACTACGGTCCGGCGCGCATCAACTACTGGCAGGGCGTCGACGTCACCGTGAACGCGCGTCTCAAAGGAAGTCTGACGCTTCAGGCCGGCACGACGACCGGGCGGGCGATCAACGACACCTGCGCGACCATCGTGAAGGTCGACAGCCCGGACGCGCGGAACTGCCGTTCCGTCGATCCGGTCGAGACGACGCTCCGAGGCAGCGCGTCGTACACGGTCCCCAGGCTCGGCGTGCAGGTCAGCGCCTCGTTGCGCTCGCAGCCGCCGAGGATCTTCTCGACGAACAATCCCACGGTTTTCATCGGGATCCAGCCGACCCTCAACCCGAGCGACGCGAACTGGCCGGTGCCGAACACGGTCGTGCAGAGCATTCTCGGGCGCCTTCCGCCGGGCGGCCTTCCCAACGGGACCACAACCGTCACGCTGGTCGACAACGCCAACAAGATCATTGCCGACAATCGACGAACGCAGATCGACATGCGGTTCGCGAAAATCGTGAGGTTCGGCGGCCGGCGTGCAGACATCGGCCTCGACCTGCAGAATCTGTTGAACACGAATTACGGGACCGTCTTCGAGTCGCAGTATGACTATTTCGCCGCGAATGGCGGAACGTGGCTGAACCCGACGACGATCCTCGGACCGCGGTTCGTTCGAGTCAACCTGACGTTCAACTTCTGACGGTCGGCAGCGCAGGTGTCAGACGTGTCAGACACCTCAGACACAGGTGTCAGACGTGTCAGACACCTCACCGTGAAGGAGGGAATCGGGCGATGACTAGACTCGGCAAGAGCGTGTTGGTGCTCGCCCTGATTCTGGTGCCGCGGCTCGCGTTCGCGCAGGCCTCGATCACGGGGACCATCAAGGATCCATCAGGTGCCATCCTCCCAGGCGTGACGGTTGAAGCTGCGAGCGACGTGCTGATTGAAAAAGTCCGCACCGTCACCACCGACGGCACCGGGCAGTACCGCATCGTCGACCTGCGGCCTGGCAGCTACGATCTCACGTTCACGCTGACGGGCTTCAATACGTTCAAGCGGCAAGGGATCGAGCTGACCGGGTCGTTTACCGCGACCATCAACGCCGAGCTGAAGGTCGGATCGCTTGCGGAGACGGTCACCGTCACTGGCGACAGTCCGATCATCGACACCCAAAGCGTCAAGCGACAAACGGTCTTGAGCAATGACATCGTCACGTCGATTCCCTCGGCGCGCGCGTACGCGGGCATCATGACTCTCATTCCCGCGACCATGACGCAGACCGGCTCGGCGCTGGACATCCAGGTCACGCCCGGCATGCTCGTCTTCGGCGGCTCGGGTGGCCGCAATAACGAAGGCCGCATCCAGCTGGATGGATTGAACACCGGTGCCGCGTTTAACGGCGCCGGCGTATCGAGCTACGTCCCGGATATCGGGAACGCCCAGGAGATCGCGCTGACTTCGTCAGGCGGCATGGGCGAAGCGGAAGTCGGCGGGCCGACGTTGAGCATCGTGCCGAAGACGGGTGGCAACACGTACAAGGGATCGGTCTATGCGTCCGGCGTGACCAGCGGAATGGTTGGCAACAACTACACGCAGGGTCTGCGGGATCGAGGGTTGACCACGCCCGGTGCGCTCACGAAATTGTGGGACTACAACTTCAGCATCGGTGGCCCGATCAAAAGAGATCGCGTCTGGTTCTTCGGGCAGTTCCGCGACGAGGGCAGCCACCGGACGGTTCCCGGGATGTTCGCCAACGCCAACTTCGGAGACCCGGCCAAGCGCACCTATCTTGCGGATCGGAGTCGCCCGGCCGTGCAGGCTGGCAGCTGGAGAAATGCCTCGCTGCGTCTGACGGTCCAGGCGACGGCGCGCAACAAGTTCAACGTGTTCTGGGACGAGCAGCAACCGTGTCAAGGCGCGGCGTTTCCAGGCGTCGACGGCGGATGCCGGCAGTCGAAGCCGAGTGAAATCATCTGCGGCGCTCCAGCGTCATCCAATCCGTCGTGCAGTGCGACCAGCGCGCCCGAGACGGGAACGTATCTCTACCCGTACGGCCAGCGCGTGCAGCAGGCGACCTGGACGTCGACGGTGACGAACAAGCTCCTGCTGGAGGCTGGTGTCGGCACGTACCTGAGCCGCTGGGGCGGCTCGGAGATGCCCGGCAACCCATCGCGCGACATCGTTCGCGTAGTCGAACAGTGCGCGCGCGGCTGCGCCGACAACGGCAACATCGCCAACCTGACCTATCGCTCGCAAAACTGGGCGGCCAACTGGCAGGGCAACCACAACTGGCGCGCGTCTGCCTCATACGTCACCGGCGCTCAGAGCATGAAGGTCGGCTACATTGGTGGCTTCCTGGTCGACAACCAAAACAACTCCAGCAATAACCAGTTCCTGCAGTACCGGACGCAGAACGGTGTTCCCGATCAACTCACCGAGAACATCAACCGGTACTGGATCAAGAATCGCGTGCGGTACGACGCGGTCTATGGACAGGAGCAGTGGACCCTCGGGCGGATGACGGTCACGGGCGCCCTGCGTTTCGACCACGCGTGGAGCTGGTATCCCGAGGTGCAGGTGGGAGGCGTACGATTCCTGCCGAACGTGATCACCTATCCCAGAACAACGGGCGTGGACAGCTACAAGGACATTTCGCCGCGCGTCGGGCTCGCATGGGACGTGCTCGGTACCGGAAAAACCTCGGTCAAGATCAACGCCGGCAAGTACCTCGAAGCCGCGCAGAACAGCAACACCTACTCTGGAAGCAGGCCCACGTCACGTCTTCAGACCACGACGACGCGGACGTGGACAGACTCCAACAACAACTTCGTGCCCGACTGCGATCTCTTGAACCCGCTCGCGCAGAACCTGACCGCCAGCGGCGGTGATGTCTGCGCGCAGATCAGCAACCTGGCGTTCGGCCAGGCGGTGTTCGACACGACGTACAACCCGGCGCTGCTGAACGGCTGGGGTGTTCGGCCGGCCGATTGGAACGTCGGCGTGTCACTGCAGCACGAGGTACTGCCGCGCGTGTCGGTCGAAGTCGGATATCAGCGACGCTGGCTCAACAACTTCGTCGTGACCGACAACCTGGCCCAGACGTCCGCGGATTTCGGAAAGTTCAGCGTCGTCGCGCCGTCGGATTCGCGGTTGCCAAACGGCGGCGGATACACGATCCCCGATCTCTACAACGCGAACCAGAATGTCGCATCGGTGGTCAACAATCTCTTCACGCCAGCCAGCGATTACGGAAACCAGTACCACCGTTCTCATGGGGTGCTGATGAACGTCACCGCGCGGCCGGGCAGCGGTTTGTTCTTCCAGGGCGGCATCAATACTGGCAAGACCGTGAGTGACAATTGCGAGATCCGCGCGAAGCTTCCCGAGCTCAATGCCGTCGCGACGGTCTTCGGCGGATTCGGCACGGCCGCCGCCGGCGCCCCGACGGTTGCGACGATCAACTCGACGATCCCGTGGTGTCATATCGACACCGGTTTCGTCACGCGCGTCACGGGTCTCGGCTCGTGGATGATCCCGAAGGTTGCCATCCAGATTGCCGGCACGTTCCGGAGCGACCAGGGCGGCGCCCTCGCCGCGTTGTACGCGGTGCCGAACGCGGTCATTCAGCCGATCCTCGGTCGGCCGCTCTCGAACAACGCTCCGAACGTCACGGTCAACCTGATCGAGCCCGGCTCGTTCTATGGCGATCGCGTCAACGAGATCGACATCAGGTTCGCCAAGATTCTGCGATATGGCAGGACGCGGACCAACGTCGGCGTCGACCTCTACAACATCACCAACTCATCGCCGGTGCTCACGTACAACCAGAATTTCACCCCGATTCCGGCCGGCGGATTTACGTGGCTGACGCCCACGTCGGTGCTGCAGCCACGGTTCTTCAAGTTCAGCGCGACGATCGACTTTTAGAGCGCTAGCTCCGTTGCTCCGCTTCCAGCAACCGCATGCTGTCTGCGGGATACCGGGTTCCCGCGGCAACGCCGATCGGAAAGGCCTCGTCGAGCGTCGCGATGTCTTCTGCGGTGAGCGTCAGGTTCGCAGCCGCCGCGTTCTCCTCGAGATAGCGGACGCGTTTCGTGCCCGGAATCGGCACGATGTCCGCGCCTTTCGCCAACACCCACGCGAGCGCGATCTGCGACGCGGAACAGCGGTTGGTCCGCGCGAGCGCCTCGATGCGGCCGACCAGCGAGAGATTCCGCTGGAGGTTCTCCGACTGAAATCGCGGAAGGCGCCGCCGCACGTCGTTGTCCGCGAGCGTGTCGGTCTCTTTGACGGCGCCCGTCAGAAACCCGCGACCGAGCGGGCTGAAGGGCACGAAGCCAATCCCGAGCTCGCGGCAGACCGGCAACACGATCTGCTCGGGCTCGCGGGTCCAAAGCGAGTACTCGCTTTGCAACGCGGCGATCGGATGAATCGCGTGAGCGCGCCGGAGGCTTCGTGGACCGGCTTCCGAAAGACCGAGGTACCGGACTTTACCCTCGCGAACGAGATCGGCCATCGCGCCGACGGTGTCTTCGATCGGCACGTTCGGATCGACCCGGTGCAGATAGTACAAATCGATCGTGTCCACGCCGAGGCGTGAGAGGCTCGCCTCGCAGCAGCTCCGTACGCGCTCGGGCCGCGCATCGACGTCGATGGCCGTCCCGCCGGCCGGATTCGGTAGGATCCCGAACTTGCTAGCCACGACGACGTCATGCCGGCGATCGCGAATCGCCCGGCCGACGAGCTGTTCGTTGGCGCCGTTCCCGTACACATCGGCAGTGTCAATCAGCGTGACGCCGAGATCGATCGCGCGATGGATCGTGCGGATCGATTCCTCCTCGTCCGGAGCGCCGTAACTCTGCGACATGCCCATGCAGCCAAGGCCGATGGCCGACACGGTGAGGCCGCCGCTGCCGAGAGCACGCTGTTTCATCAATTAAACCTTCTCCCAGATTTCGCCTGCGGTGTCGACGACCAGTTGAAGCTTGGCCCACTGGTCGCGTTCAGTGATCTGGTTGCCTTCGACCGTGCTGGAGAAGCCGCACTGCGGGCTCAGACACATGTTCTCGATCGGCATGTAGCGTGCGGCTTCCTCGACCCGCCGAAGCAAGTCTGCGCGCGATTCCAGATCGGCGGCCTTGGTCGTCACCAGGCCCAGCACGACGGTCTTGCCCTTCGGCACAAAGCGCAGCGGCCGGAAATCGCCGGCGCGCTCGTCGTCGTATTCCAGGAAATACGCGTCCACGTCGAGCTCGTTGAAGAGAACTTCCGCCACCGGTTCGTAGCCGCCTTCGGCGACCCAGGCACTCTTGAAATTCCCGCGACAGAGATGCACCGCCACGGTCAAATCCTCCGGGCGGCCAGCGATGACCGCATTGATCAAGTCCGCATACGCGCGCGGAAGCTGGTCGGGATCGTGACCGCGGTCCCTGGCGCCGGCGCGCAACTTCGGATCGCACAGATAGGCCAGATTGGTATCGTCCATTTGGATGTATCGACAACCGGCGCGGTAAAGCGAGTCGACTTCATCTCGGTAGCATTGAGCCAGGTCCGCAAAGAATTCGCTCATGTCGGGATAGGCCTTGATGTCGATCGTTTGCCGTCCGCCGCGAAAGTGGACCATCGTCGGCGACGGAATCGTGACCTTCGGAGTCCGGCGCGTCACCGATTTGAGGAACTCGAAGTCCCGTTTCTGGATGTCGGTGACATGCCGGAGCTTTCCGGTGACGGAGACGCTCGGCGGCGCAAAGTTGATTTCGCCCTGCCGGCCTTTGAACTTCGTCTCGATGCCGCCGGTCACCGTGACACCTTCGAGCTGCTCGAGGAAGTCGATGTGAAAGAAGGTCCGTCGAAATTCTCCGTCGGTGATGCTGTTCAGGCCGACGGCCTCCTGTTTTCCGACGACGTCGCGGATGTGCGTATCTTCGACCGCGCGCAGCTCCTCGCCGGAGATTTCGCCGTCACGGTGCCGCCGGCGCGCGTCGAGCAGCGGCTGCGGCCGCAGCAGGCTGCCCACGTGATGGGCGCGGAATGGCGGATTTAGTTTCGCTGAGTTTTTCACGGGGTGATTCTACAGTGTCTCCACCGTATCCGGTTCGACCCCGCTCGTGAATCT
>Ga0137396_10002122_pt1 | contig 10754 bp, 7 predicted proteins | sample czc16metaG_FD_108284 | JGI IMG/M metagenome (GOLD analysis project Ga0137396, IMG submission 108284) | Vadose zone soil microbial communities from Angelo Coast Range Reserve, California, USA - czcobulk3.16 metaG | ecosystem: Environmental > Terrestrial > Soil > Vadose zone | place: USA... | reverse complement strand
CGGCCATTCAAGAGGGAGACAATGACGGCAACCCAGAAACGGCTGGCGACCCGAACTGGCAGCCGATGATCAACACGCCAAACTATCCCGACTACACCTCGGGCGCCAACAACGTCACCGGCGCCATAACCCGTGTCCTTGCCCTCCTCTTTGGGACCGACGAAAAGACCTTCACGGTGACCACCACGAACGCTACAGCCCCTCAGCAGACGCGCACCTATAACCGCTTCTCGGATGCAGCGGAGGATGTGGTCAACGTGCGCATCTACCAGGGGATCCACTTCCGCTTTGCGGACGTGCAGGCTCGCAAGCAGGGACGCCACGTGGCCCAGTGGGTCTTCTCCCACTTCCTCCGGTCAGTCGACGACGACGATCACGATGATGGCGATGACGAGGAGTGATCGAGGCGAGCGGCTTCCTCAGGCCGCACCGCATATAGATGATTGACATTTGGTTGAACGATCCAGACAGCAATGGCTAGGCGCGGTTGCGATGTTGAATTCAGGTATTCATGCCGCGTTGGCCACGGAGTTCCGTCGCTGACCAAGGAGCTAACCCCCGGTTAGGCGGAAAACCGTGGATGTGGTCGGCTCGGTCAGATCGCCGTATTCTGCCCGGATCACGGGCAACTCTCCAGGAAACAAACGCGTAAGTCGTTTGTTTCCTGTCACCACTAACGGCGCAAAGCTCCGTCCTTTGCTCGGAAGTAATCCACCTGGACGAAAAACGCGTTTTGGTTAGAAGTGCCTACTAAGAGGTGCTGCACCGGGCTGGACCCAACCAATGTTGGCGGGAGAGACGGCACCCGAACCCGCGACCTCCTGCGGGACAGGCAGGCGGTCCAGCGAGCAAACAAAATTCGTGCTTACGCCGAAAGAATGCGCCCGAACTAAGTGTGATAGAAGACGCATCTGGTGCACTAAAGCTTTTATCCCAATTTATTCCAATACGCTGCCAACCGTGCCCAAACCGCCCAGAGCCAGCCGAATGTGGTCTATACTTATCAATGGTTTAGGCGCGAGCCGAGGCGCAACCACCCGCCTTGAAAACCGTTAGACCCGAAAGGGTCTCGGGGGTTCGAATCCCTCCTCCTCCGCCATAGCTCAGAAAAGAAATAAAAACATGGCCGGCGAGGTATCTGAGCGCGACCCTCTGGCAGATCGAAACGTTACTGCGCGAAAAACGATTCCCTCCTTTGTGATCGGTAAGAGGCGCGTGGTGGATCGCTTAGAACTGGATCGCTATGTGGAATCACGGAATGCCGAAGCGAAGGCACACGCGCGCGCCTTAGCCGAAGTCTGCGGAGCGCTCGCACTGGCAGGAGAAATTTCGCTTACCTCCGCGATTTGTGCCAATGAATTCGTCCGCGCCCACCAGAAACTGGCTCGCGGCAGAAATGCCGGACAGAAGGCAGACAATGCCTAACCGCTGGTGGATCTACCAGCGCGAACGTTTTCCTGTCTTCGCCCACACCCCCATAATTGCTGCCTTCAGTCTCTCCGCAGTCAGCTATTCGGCACTGCTTCGCGGGATCCATCACCTGCCGGGATGGAAACCTTGTATCGTAGGATTTGCGAGTTCGTTCCTCTTCTTTCTCCAGCTGCGGCTTGCTGACGAATTCAAGGATTTCGAGGAAGACTCGCGCTATCGCCCTTATCGCCCGGTGCCGCGCGGCCTGGTCGGTCTTCGAGATCTGGGCTGGGTGTGGGCGGGCTGTATCGCGACCCAGCTGGCACTCGCACTCTGGCTCGCGCCAAAACTTATTATCCTGTTACTGCTCACGTGGATCTATCTCGGCCTGATGAGCAAGGAATTTTTCGCGTGGCGTTGGCTGAAGACGCGACCCATCGCCTACATGGTGTCGCACATGGCCATAATGCCCCTGGTTGATCTCTACACCACTTCATGCGACTGGGTTCCCGCGGGTGTTGACAGGCCACCCAACGGATTGCTGTGGTTTCTCCTCGTCAGCTTTTTCAATGGGATGGTGGTTGAAATCGGCAGAAAGATTCGATCACCACAAGACGAAGAAGCCGGCGTAGAAACCTACAGTTTTCTCTGGGGCCGGCGGAATGCCATCCGCGCATGGTTGGGAATGGTGGTGTGCACAGCCGGGTTTGCGTATGTTGCCGCGCTGGGGATCGGCTTTGCGCGTCCTATGTTTTTTTTGTTGTTGGTTTTGTTCTTCGCGGCTGCAGGGGTGGGGATATATTTTCTTCAGGGTGCCGTCCCCAACCGCGGCAAATTGGTCGAAACGATGGCTGGCGTCTGGAGTCTTCTGATGTATCTCGGCCTGGGATTTGTTCCCATGGTTTTGCGACAGTGGGCTGCGGCATGAGCGTTTTCGTGTTCCGCGAAGGCGGATTACAGGACCTCGGTGGTAAGGCCCTAGCGCTGCTGCGTTCGGAGCAAGCCGGTCTGCCCGTTCCACCGTGGTTCGTGATTTCGCCGGCGGCCTTCACAGCTAGTTTGACCAGAGAGCAGTCCGAGATGCTTGCGTCCAAGCAGTCGGAACGGCTGAGCTCGGAACTGTTCTCGCTAAAACCATCGGATGAAATCCAACGCGAAGTGGAGGACGCGCTGCGGGATTTGTCCGTGGAAGGCAGTCGTTTCGCGGTTCGGTCGTCGGCAGTCGACGAGGACGGATCCCAGCATTCGTTTGCGGGGCAGTTCGACACGTTTCTCTTCGTCGACGCGAAAGACATCAGTGCCAAAATCGCGGCCGTGTGGCGCTCGGGTTTCAACGACCGGATCCTCGAGTATCGCCGTCAGCGTGGACTATCGAATTCGGCACAATCAGCACCGGCGGTGCTGGTGCAGAAAATGGTGAACGCTGATGTCTCCGGTGTAGCCTTCAGCGCTGACCCGGTTAGCGGCCGGCGTTCGGTGTCGGTAGTCTCGGCGGTGCCGGGCATGGGGACAGCGCTTGTCGGCGGCGAAGCTGCGGCGGATGTCTTCAAAATCGATCGTGCCGGGACCATCGCCGAGCGCGCGATCGCGCGCAAGAATATTTTCCACGTCTTTGACCCCACGGCCGAGGAAGGCGTCTCTGAGGTAGCCTTAAGCGATGCCGACGGCTTGAAGCCCGCCCTTACAGACCAAAAAGCAATTGCCGTGGCGCACCTCGCACGTCGCGCCGCGCATGCGTTCGGTCGCCCACAAGATATCGAATGGGCTATGGAAGGCGACCAGTTATTTTTGTTACAGTCGCGCCCGATCACCACACTGGGTGATCTCGTCGATCCCGAAGGTGCACTCAATCTGTGGGACAACAGCAACATCACGGAAAGCTACAACGGTGTTACCACACCGCTAACTTTCTCTTTCGCGCGCTACATATACGAGGGCGTCTATCGACAGTTCTGCGTGATCATGCGCGTTCCGAAAGCCAGGATAGCAGCCCATGAGCGTACCTTCAGCCGTATGCTCGGGCTGATCCGGGGCCGCATCTACTACAATCTGCTGAATTGGTATCGCGTGCTAGCCCTGCTTCCGGGATTTACTCTAAATCGCCGCTTCATGGAACAAATGATGGGTGTCCGCGAGAGCCTTGCGGGCGAGATTGCCTCCGAATTGGAGCAGGCCAGCACTCGGGATCGAATCATCGATGCGCTGCGCAGTGTACACACGGTATTCGGTCTGCTAGGAAATTACTTCACGTTGGACCGTCAGATCGAGCGATTTTATGTCCGGTTAAATGAAGCGCTCGCTCCTCCGGATCCGCAGTTTGCGGATATGCGTCTGGACGAGCTGGTCGCGCGTTATTACAAACTAGAACGACAGCTGCTATCTCGTTGGGATGCACCCCTGGTCAACGATTTTTTCGCCATGATCTTCCATGGCGCCTTTCGCAAGCTCACCGCGCGCTGGTGCGGAGATGCCGACGGTATGCTGGCCAATGACGCGATCCGTGGCGAAGGTAATATCATCAGCCTAGAACCTGCGGCACGTGTTCGCGAGATGGCCAGAGTCGCCGCCGCATATCCCGAACTGGTGGCCGCTCTGCGGGAAGCTCCAGTTGCGAAGGCCGTCCGCGTCGTGCGCCAATATCCCGAATTTTCCGTGCTTTACGATGCCTACCTCGGAAAGTTCGGCGATCGATGCCTCGAAGAGTTAAAACTGGAAAGTGAAACTCTCCATGACGACCCTCTAGTGCTGTTAAGGAACATCGGCGAAGTTGCGTGCGCCGCTGCAATCGCACCGACACCGCAAACTGAAATTTCCTCCGCCCGTCAAGCCGAGGACAAGATGCGCGCGACACTGTCGGGCTCGCCTGCTCGCCGATGGACACTATTCTGGGTGATGCGCCAAGCCCGCAAGCGCGTCCGTAACCGGGAAAATCTCCGCTTCGAACGCACGCGACTGTTTGGAACTGTCCGCCGCCTCTTTCTGGAGACTGGACACCGTTTGCAGTCCATTGGGAGTCTCGCAGATGCTCGCGATATTTTTTACCTCGAACTGGGCGAGATTCTCGCCTTCAATGATGGCACGGCAACTACCAGCAACCTGCGTTCTCTAGCGGCCGTGAGGAAACAGGAATTCGCGGCCTACCGGGACGGCACGGTCCCCGGGGACCGCTTCGAGACCCGGGGCCCTGTATATCATGCGCAATCCTATCGTTCGAGCGCACCGAGCGGAGAAAGGGAAACCGGCGGCGAAGAGCGGAAAGGTTTGGGATGTTGTCCCGGAATCGTGCGCGGGACTGCTCGCGTGGTGCGCGATCCCAAACATGCGCGTTTGGCTGCGGGATGTATCCTTGTGGCCGACCACACCGATCCCGGTTGGATCATGCTGTTTCCGTCAGCCAGCGGTCTGCTGGTCGAGCGCGGCAGCCTGCTCTCGCACTCGGCCATCGTGGCGCGCGAGCTGGGGATTCCAGCGGTGATTTCGATCCCGGGACTACTCGATTGGCTGCAGGACGGAGACGAGGTCGAGCTTGATGGCGGCGCCGGAACCGTCCGCCGCATCGTTGCCAAGGACGCCAATGCGTAGCGAGGCAGCCGAGCGTGCTGATTTTTCGGGCATTCGTTACGCACAATGCTGGGAAGATGCCGACGTTCTACTCGACGCACTCCAACCCGGACCCGGAAAACATTGCCTCTCGATCGCCTCGGCGGGAGACAACACCCTGGCCCTCTTGTCGCGAGATCCAGAAAGTGTGCTGGCACTCGATCTCAGCCTCGCACAGCTCGCCTGTCTTGAACTGCGCGTGGCCGCGTATCGCACACTGCAACACGGCGAACTGCTCGCACTGATTGGCACGATCGAAAGCGATGCGCGTCTGCGCCTCTATCAGGTCTGCCGCAAATATCTGTCGGTCGATGTTCGCGCGTTCTGGGATGAACGGCCAGACTTGATCGCCGCCGGCATTGGCTCTGTGGGTAAATTCGAACACTACTTCCGCATGTTCCGCGAACGAGTGCTGCCGTTGGTACATCCGCGCGACCGAGTCCGAGAGCTCCTGCGTGCGAAATCCCACGAGGAGCGGCGCTCGTTCTATAACAACCAGTGGAACAATCTGCGCTGGCGGCTCATGTTCCGCATATTTTTTTCTAGGAAACTGATGGGTTTGCTTGGCCGCGATCCGGAGTTTTTTCGTTATGTAGAGGGCAGCGTTTCCGAACGAATATTGAAACGCACAGAGTGCGCGCTCACGGAATTGGATCCGTCGGCAAATCCCTACATTCAATGGATCTTGACCGGGCATCATAACGGCGCACTCCCTGCGGCCCTCAGAGAAGAGAACTTCGAACGGATCCGCCGCAATCTTGATCGCCTGCAATGGCGTTGGGGCTCGCTCGAAGAGTCACTCGGCCGAGCGCAGAAATTTGATTGCTTTAATTTGAGCGACATCTTTGAGTACATGTCGCCCGCCTCGTACGAGGAATTGTTGAAGCTGCTTGTGTCCAGTTCTCGCTCCGGAGCCCGTCTGGCTTACTGGAACATGCTGGCGCCGCGCCATCGTCCAGAATCGCTAGCCACCTTTCTGCGGCCGCTCGCCGAGCTGAGTTCGCAGCTTTTCCTCCGCGATCAGGCTTTCTTTTATAGTGCCCTGGTGGTGGAGGAAGTCGTATGACCTCGCGCGACGCAGTGGCCATGGCCGCAGTATTGGCGTGCGCATTAGCAATGCTGTTCCTGCTTCGCCTATACCGCAAGTGGACGGGCGCGGACGGCGAGTGGATGCGCAAGTTGGCGCACATCGGAACCGGTCTGATCTCGATCAGTTTTCCGTGGATATTCTCAAGTCGCATTCCCGTTTTCATGATCTGTGGCGCCTCGATGACCCTGCTGCTAACGATGCGGTATGTGCCGCTGGTCCGCGGTCAGTTGTCGGGCGTCATCGATGATGTAGAGCGTCAGTCCTGGGGAGAAATCTATTTTCCTTTATCGGTTGCGTTGCTCTACCAGTTCGCTCAGGGCAGCAGGCTGTTGTATGCAGTTCCCCTCCTTGTCCTCACACTGGCGGACTCCGTCGCTGCGCTGATCGGGGCCGAGTATGGAAAACACGGGTACACCTCTACCGGTGCCACCAAAAGTATTGAAGGCTCCATCGCATTTTTTTGCGCTGCCTTCTTCAGTGTAAATGCCGCTCTAGTGGTTTTTTCCGATGCTGGACGCATTGAGACCCTGCTTATCTCGCTCGACATCGCCCTGATCGTAATGTTGCTGGAGGCGATTGCATGGCGGGGCCTGGACAACATCTTCATCCCCCTCGGCGTATTTATCTTATTGCGTCTGTATCTCGCGATGCCTTTGAACGAATTGTGGAACCGCTTCCGCGTCGGGGTTGTATTGATTATTTTTGTGACCGCCTACGGCCGCAAAACCACGCTACAGGGCAGTGCGCTGCTGGCATCGGCCTTGGTGCTCTACATTTCGTGGGCGCTCGGAGGATGGCAGTGGCTCATATCGCCGGCCATCCTGCTTCTCGCATATGCCTTTTTTTCCCCGGAGAAGATTACTCCCTCGGACCGCACGCATAATGTCTACGCGGTTTTGAGTATCGCTTCCGTTGGATTGGTGTGGCTTTTTCTCTACCGCATTTGGCAGCAGCCAGCCTTACTGTTCCCGTATACGTTGGCGTTCGCCATCCACCTTGCTGTCATAGCTTGGAACTTGCTCTACCCGCGATACTCATCAGCGCGGCTCGTGATGGTTGCCTGCGTCCTGGTGTCGTGGGGTTTGATGTTTGCACCTTACGTGCTGATCGAAGGCCGCTCCAGCTTGTCGCTCCTGCAAGCTGCAGCTGCTCTGCTGATCTGCGCCGTGGCCTTCGGCGTATTTTACTTATCTGAACCGCGCCGCGAAGGCATTTATCCTGCGACTGGCGCCCGCTGGTTGCGGCAGGCTGGCATCGTGTTGCTGGCAACTCTGGCAGCGAGGATTCTTTGATGATGCGAGTCCTTCATTCCACTAATACTCCCGAAATTGCCAGTTGGGTTGGCTCTGCGACAATGCCACGTTTCAACCCTGTGGACTTCGCAGCCCAGCACGCCGACATTCACCTATGCGCAGTGTCAGCGAGCGGTGATGCACAAGCACGTTGTTCCCTCTGGTGGAACCACGTCCCAGCTTACGAACAACACCGAGTCGGGGTCATCGGCCACTACGCCGCGGCCAGTGATGACGGTGCCGCATCGGTTCTCGCCGCGGCACAGGAGCGATTGCGGCAGACCGGCTGCACCATCGCGATTGGTCCGATGAATGGAAACACTTGGCGGAGTTACCGTTTCGTAGCGGAGCGTGGAGAACTGCCTACCTTTTTCCTGGAGCCAGCGAATCCCCCCGAATGGCCACTCCAGTTCGAAAGGGCGGGCTTTTCGACGCTGGCGTCCTACTTCTCGGCGCTCAACAGCGACTTATCACGTCCTGATCCGCGATTGGATGTGATTGAAAAGAAGGTTGCAGATGCAGGAGTCGTGATCCGCCCTGCGAATGCGGATCTCCGCCGTGAACTGCAGACAATTTTTTCTGTGAGCCAGATCTCCTTCCGGCAAAATTTCTTATACACCGAAATTCCCGAAACCGAGTTCATTTCCATGTACGAACCCCTGTTGCCGATGGCGCATCCGGAACTCGTCCTCATTGCTGAGAGTGCCGGCCAGTGTGTTGGCTATCTGTTCGCCATTCCCGATCTGGCGCTGAAGGCCCACGGCCTCGACGTCGACACGTTCATCATCAAGACGGTCTCGATTCTTCCGCAGCCGCACATTCATGGCCTGGGCACGTTACTGGTAGCGCGTGCCCAGCAGCTTGGCCACAAGATGGGCTTCCGCCGCTGCATTCATGCGCTGATGTTTGAGGACAACATTTCGCTGAACATCAGCCGCCATTACGCCTCGGTGATGCGCAAATACGCGCTCTTTTCGAAAGCCTTGACAAAATGAATATCGCCGAGATTTTGTTGCAGCGCGCCAAAGAATTGGGTGACAACGCGGCGATCATCGATGTTCATCGAAATCGTAACCGCTCCTACAGTTTTCGTGAACTGGACCTCGCAACCGCCAGTGTCGCCGGCCAGCTCAAGAGTGCAGGCCTCAATCCGGGCGATGGCATTCTGCTCCTGCACCCAGTAACTGCAGAACTCTATCTAGTACTAGTCGCGTTATTCCGCCTTGGGTGCGTTGCGATCTTTCTGGATCCCTCCGCCGGCCGGGCACATATCGAGCGCTGCTGTGCCATCTTTCCACCCAAAGCCTTTTTCGGCAGCCCGCGCGCACAGCTGTTACGATGGGTGGTGCCGGAGCTCCGCCATATTACCAAAGCGTTCTGCTCCACTTGGTTTCCAGGCGCACAGCGACTGGATCTCGGCTCGCCGGCGGAACCCACGCGAGAGATCGTTTCTCTCTCCGCCGAGGCGCCTGCGCTGGTCACCTTTACGAGTGGGAGCACTGGCCAACCCAAAGCGGCATTGCGTACGCACGGCTTCTTACTGGCGCAACATCGCGCTTTGGCGGCAAGCTTGGAATTACAGCCGGGCACCCGCGACTTGACCACCTTGCCGGTCTTCGTACTCGCGAATCTCGCTTCGGGTGTCACCAGCGTCCTCCCCGACGCGGACCTCAGATCGCCCGGCAGGATCGCTCCCCGCCCAGTGCTGGCGCAGATTCAGCGACACAAAATCCAGACAACCGCAGCGTCACCGGCCTTCATATCGCGACTCTTGGACGAACACCAACGCAGTGGCACCCCAATGCCATCCGTGTCGAGCATTTATATGGGCGGAGCTCCGGTCTTTCCCGGAATTCTCCGCAGGACAAAGCTGTCTTGGCCGCAAGCCAAGATCGTCGCTGTCTACGGCTCGACCGAAGCCGAACCCATGGCCGAGATTGCTCTCTCCGATATCTCGCAAGCTGACCTCGATGCCATGGAGCAAGGCAAAGGGCTTCTCACCGGCCGCCCCGTGTCTTCGATCTCACTCCGCGTAATTCGCGAACAGTGGGGCGCACCGATTCCCCCACTGGACGCCCTGACCTTCGAGCGATTGATTGCGGCGTGCGGAGAACCTGGCGAGATCGTGGTTGCCGGTGACCACGTATTACCCGGCTACCTCAACGGAGAAGGCGATACCGAAACGAAGTTCGACGTAGATGGCGCCCGTTGGCATCGTACCGGCGATGTCGGATACCTGGACGCGACGGGCCGACTGTGGCTGCTAGGCCGATGCAGCGGCAAAATCCGGGATGAACGGGGCACTCTTTATCCGTTTGCCGTGGAATGCGCGGCGATGCAGAATCCCTCGATCCGCCGCGCTGCTCTAGCCGCGGTCGACGCACGTCGTGTGCTTGCCGTTGAAGCCGAAGAAGCAGTCTCACCCGACGATATTCTGCGTTCTCTTTCTTGGGCACAGTTGGACCAGGTAGTTTCCCTGGATCGTGTCCCAGTCGACAAGCGTCACAACGCCAAGATCGATTACGTAGCGCTGGTCCGCAAGCTCAAAAGTGTTCGCAACACTCGCTAAGTTTCTCGGTTGATTCTGGCAGGGCTGCGGGCCGCTCACGCAGCGACGCCAAGTTTCTGATATTCGTTTATCATTGAGCAAGTCCGGAGTGATTGTCCGCGCCTACCCTGCCCCTGCGCCTCTACACTAGAAAGAACTACCGTATGTCTCCTTCTCGCAGAATCGCCTCCTTGTTGGGAATCTGGTTGCTCATCCTCGCCGTCTATACGGCAGTCTCCCTATCGCTTCCCCGCGGCTCGCAATCTCTTTTGATATTTGGCAACTTGGTGCAATGTGTCGTACCGTTGCTGGCAAACGCGGGCCTGCTGCTAAACGCAGGCACGCCTCACTGGCGAAGAAATCTCTTCTGGATGCTCATCGCCCTGAGCTGCAGTCTCTGGATGGTTGGGCTGTTCCAGTGGACCTACTACGAGGTCTATCTTCACAAGCCCCTTCCCGACCTATATCCGGGAGACATCCTGTTCTTCCTGCGGGGCATCCCCCTCATGGCGTCGCTCGCGTTGCTTCCGCATCGCAGGCGCGGAGAGGGCCACCTGCGTTTTGGTTATTTGGATTTTGTGCTGCTGCTGGCCTGGTGGACGTTTTTCTACGTCTTCAGCGTCCTGCCCTGGATATACGCGACACCTTCCTTGGGGCAGTACAATCACTATTACAACGTCGTTACGAATATTCAAAACATGGTTGTCGTCGTTGGGTTCGGCATTCTCTCGCTGCGGACCCGCGGCGCCTGGCGGACGGTCTATGCCAATCTCTTCGGTGCTGCCACGCTCTACATGCTGGCTTCGCTGGCGCT
>Ga0137396_10002119_pt1 | contig 10759 bp, 11 predicted proteins | sample czc16metaG_FD_108284 | JGI IMG/M metagenome (GOLD analysis project Ga0137396, IMG submission 108284) | Vadose zone soil microbial communities from Angelo Coast Range Reserve, California, USA - czcobulk3.16 metaG | ecosystem: Environmental > Terrestrial > Soil > Vadose zone | place: USA... | reverse complement strand
GAAGTTCTAGCCCCGCCGACGATGTTCGGAGAGAAGACGTGCAGAGCGTGAACCTGATCAGCGATGCGCGGTACTCGGACGACAAGGCCAACGTCTTGCACGCCGTGAAGACCGACCAGCTCCTGGTGGACGGCGTCTACCTCAAGGGCGGCCAGACGATGGGCTGGAAGAAGCATCCGGACGCGGACCGGGCGTTCGTCTGCGTGCAGGGCGCCGGGGAGCTGATCCTGGAAACCATCGCGGCCGGAAACGAGCTGCGCATTCCCCTCATGCCCGGCGCCGTCGCCCTTGCCCCGAGAGGCGTCTTCTTCGATCTGGTCGCCGGCCCCGGCGGCATGGTCTGCTCGGCGCTGAGCAAGTTTCCCGTTCGGGTGGTCGAAAAGGGCTAGAAGTCCTGGCGTGCGGAGAATGCCGGAGCGCCAAGGCCTGAAGCGCCCCCCGGCCCGGCTGCGGCTGCTCGCCGATCGGGATGAGCCGCTCGTCGGCTTCCTGGTCCGGCGGGGCGGAGTCAGCGAGGAGCTGGCGCGAGCGGCGATCGCGAGGGGTGGCGCATTCGTCCGCGGCAAACGCGTCCGGGCCCCGGCGACCGAGCTCCACGCCGGAGATCGGGTCGAGCTGGCGCTGCAGGCGCGCGGGGTTTCGCCGCTGGGGCGCGAGCGCGTCCTCCATATCGACGATCAGGTGCTCGCCGTCGACAAGCCCGCGGGAGTGGCCGCGCAGCAGGATCTCGCCGGCGGTCCGGCACTGCCCGATCTCTGCAGCGCGCTCTTGCGAGAGCTCGGCGAGGAGCAGGCGCAGGCGCTGCTCGTTCACCGCCTCGACCGCGGCACGACCGGAGTCACCGTTCTCGCGCGCACCCGGCGGGCGCAATCGGGGCTCCTCCTGGAATTCCGCGGCCACCGGGTGCGCAAGGAGTATCGCGCGCTGGTTTCGCCTCCGCCCCGAGGCGATGAAGGCGTCGAGGACAGCTCGATCGGATCGCGGCCGGCGCTGACCAGGTGGCGTGTGGTCGAGCGCTACGCCGGCGCCGCGCTGATCGCGGCGTTTCCGGAGACCGGCCGGACACATCAGATCCGCCTGCACCTGCGCGAGCTGGGATCTCCGCTGCTCGGCGACAGAGCGAATGGCGGCGCCGTCTTCCTCACCCGCCCCTCTGGCGCGCGGCACGACTTCGCCCGTCCGATGCTGCACGCGCTCTCGCTCGGGCTGCGCCATCCCGCAGGCTTCGAGATGAAGATCGAGGCGCCCCTGCCCCCGGACTTCGAGGCCGCACGCGCGTTCCTCGGCCGCCCGCGTTGAAAGGAAGCGGGGCCTCTGTTAGAGACGCGCGCCATGAGCGAGAACACCGAGGCGAAGAAGGACGTTGGACTCCTGATCGTGCAGAGCAAGGTTCGCGATCTGATCCGGGAGAAGGAGATGCGCACCTCGGACGAGTTCATCTCGGCACTGTCGGAGCACGTGCGGGCCGCGGTGGAGAAGGCAGTGTCGCGGGCCAAGGAGAACGGGCGCAGCACCTTGCGCCCCGCCGATCTGTAGAGCGCCGCGAAATCGGGTTCCCCGTCCACGGCGTTCCGGCCCTGACGGTCGCGGCGAAAGTCACGGCGCGGCGGCCCTGGCACTGCTACCCTCTATTCTGTGAGACATCTGCTGCCCAACGGGCTGACGCTGCTGGTCGAGGAAAACCACGCGGCGCCGGTGGTCGCCATCCAGGTGTGGGTGCGCGTGGGAAGCGCCGACGAGCGTGCCGACGAGGCGGGCCTGGCCCACCTGCACGAGCACATGCTGTTCAAGGGTACCGCCCGGCGCGGACCCGGGGAGATCGCCCGGACCATCGAGGCGTGCGGCGGCGAGATCAACGCGTGGACGAGCTTCGACCAGACCGTCTACCACCTCGTGCTGGCGTCGCAGTTCTTCGCCGAGGGCATGGACGTCCTGGCGGACGCGGTGACCAGCGCCGCCTTCGATCCTGGCGAGCTGCAGCGCGAGATCGAGGTCGTGTGCGAGGAGATCAAGCGCAGCATGGACTCGCCGACGCGAAAGCTCTCGCGCGAGCTCTTCGCTTCCGCCTTTTCCCGGCATCCCTACGGCAAGCCCGTGATCGGGACGGAAGAGAGCGTGCGCAGCTTCAAGCGCGAGGGGATCCTACGGTTCTACCGGCGCTGGTACAGGCCCGAGAATGCCGTGGTGATCGTCGTCGGCGACGTCCGGGAAGCGGAGGCGCTACAGCTGGCGCAGAAGCTCTTCGCCTGGCCGCCTGAACCGTTCGAGGCCGCGCCGGCGCGTCCTGCGGAGCCGCACCGGGAAATGCCACTGGCGCGGCTGCGGAAGGAGCCGCTCAAGGAAGGATACCTTTCCATCGCCTGGCCTTCGCCGCCGCTGGTGCACGAGGACGTGGCTGCGCTGGACGCTCTCGCGATCGTGCTCGGCCACGGAGAGGCTTCGCGCCTGCACCGGGCGATGAAGCGCGATCGGCTCCTCTGCACCGAGGTCCAGGCGAGTTGCTATACGCCCGTCGATCCCGGTCTCACCATCGTTGGATTGACCCTGCAGCCCGCGAACGCGCGCGAGGCGGTGCGCGAGGCGTTGGCCCAGACCTACCGCCTGCGCAGCGAGGAAGTGACGGCCGAGGAGCTCTCCGTCGCCTGCCGTCTGCTGGAAGGCGACGCGGTTTACCAGCGCGAAACCGTGCAGGGCCAGGCGCGCAAGCTCGGCTTCTACCAGTCGAGCGCAGGAGGCGTGGAGTTCGAGCAGCGCTACCTGGAGCAGGTCGCCCGGCTCACGCCGGCGCGGCTGCGCGACGCGGCTGAGCGCTGGATCGATCCGTCGGCCGCGGTGCTCGCCGCTCTGCTTCCGGACCGCGAAGCGCCTGCCGAGGGCGAGCTGCTCGAGCTGTTGCAGGAAGCGGCGCGACTGCGCCGGCCACGAGCACCCTCGTCGTCCGCCCCGCCCGAAAAGCGCGCGCCGGTGCGGTTTGCAGAGCACCCCCGGACCGGACCTCTGTTGCGCGAGGAGCTGCCCGGCGGCGGCGTGCTCCTGATCAAGGAAGAGCGCGCCGTACCGCTGGTCGCGATGCGCGCCGCGTGGCGGGGCGGGCTGCGCGCCGAGGACACTTCGAACGCAGGCATCAACATGCTGCTGGCGCGCCTCGTCTCCAAAGGAACGCAGACGCGGGCAGCGGAGCGCCTGGTGCGGGAGATGGAGGCGATGGGCGGTTCCATCGGCGGGAATGCCGGCCGCAACAGTTTCGGGCTGCGCGCCGAGTTCCTCTCCCGGCATCTGGCGGAGGGATTCGACGTCTTCGCCGAGGCCATCTCCGGACCTGCCTTCCATCCAGAGGAGGTCCAACGCGAGCGCACGCTGCAGATCGACGAGCTCAGATCGCGCGAGGACAATCCGGCCGGCGTTGCGTTCCTGCTCTTCGGGGAAACGCTCTACCGCAGCCACCCCTACCGATTCGACATGCTGGGCACCGAGAACAGCGTGGCCCGCCTCGAGCCGGGACTGCTCGCGCAATACCGGGCACGGCAGTATCCGGCGGGAGCAGTCACGCTCTCGATCGTCGGCGATGTGGACCCGGACGAAGTGCGCGACCGGGTCCGGCGAACGCTCACGGCCGCACCCGTTGCACGCAGCGCGATCGCGCCGGCAGAGGAACAGCTGCTGCAGGCGCCGCGCTTCGCGGTGAAGACGCTGGACAAAGCGCAGGCCCATCTGGTGATCGGCTTCCCCGGCGCGCGCCTCTCGGACCAGTCCCGTTGGCCGCTGGAAGTGCTCTCGGCAGTCCTCTCGGGGCAGGGCGGGCGTCTCTTCGTCGAGCTTCGCGACAAGCGGAGCCTCGCCTACAGCGTCACCAGCTTCTCCATGGAAGGTCTCGATCCCGGCTATTTCGCCGTCTACATCGGCTGTGGCCCGGGCAAGGTGGCCGAGGCCCTCGACGGGATCCGCAACGAGCTGCGACGCCTGCGCGAGGAACCGGTTGCGGCCACGGAGCTGGAGCGCGCGCACACGCACCTGATCGGCACGCACGCCATCTCGCTGCAGCGCAATTCGGCCCGAGCGGCGGTGTACGCATTCGACGAGTGCTACGGCCTCGGTGCGGAGGCCTCCACGAGGTATGCCGCGGAAGTGGCCGCGGTGACCGCGGCGGACGTTCTCGCCACGGCACAGCGCGTTCTCATGCCGTCGCGCGAGGTCATCGCGCTCGTCGCCCCGGAGGGAGCGGTTCCCGCGGAGCTCCAGCGGTGAGCTGGGCGCTCGTGCTGGTCGCGCCGCCCTAGGACCTCGAGATCCGTGCCGCCCAGCTCTTCGACCAGGGGGCACTGGGAGTCGAGTTGCAGGAGCCGGGGATGGCGCTGATGCCGGGGACGCCGCCGCTGCCGGAAGGCTGCGGGCGCGCCATCGCGCACTTCGCGAGCGCAGAGGACGCCTCTGAGTCGGCACGGCTCTTCGGCGCCGAGGCGCCCGTCGAGGTTCCCGAGCAGGACTGGAGCGTCGCCTGGCGCACGCACCACCGGCCGATGCAGGTCGGCCCGCGCTCCTGGGTCCATCCGCCATGGGAGAAACCGCCACGCCCGGGCGTAGCGGTGGCCATCGATCCCGGCATGGCATTCGGCACCGGGAGCCATCCGACCACTGCTCTCTGTCTCGAGCGCTGCGACGAGCTCCTCTCGCGGTTTCCGGGAGCCGACTTGCTCGATGTCGGCACCGGGAGCGGCGTCATCGCGCTGCTCGCGAAAATGTTGGGAGCCGGCCGCGTGGTGGGCACGGAAAACGACCCAGTGTCGCTGGAGGCTGCCCGGCAGGGCGCGGCGCTGAACGGCATCGGCGGCGTCGACTGGGTGTTCGCGGAAGATCCCGCGGCAGTACCGGGCAGGTTCAAGATCGTGATCGCGAACATCCTGCTCAACACCCTCGAGGAGCTGGCACCCGCGATCGCCGGCAAGGTCGCCGACGGGGGCCGGCTCGTCCTCTCGGGCCTCCTCGCCGCCCAGGGCGACGCGGCCGAGCGCGCCTACGTCGCACAGGGCCTGCGCCCTGTCGCTCGCAAGGAGCGCGAAGGGTGGTTGCGCGTCGAGCTTTCCCAGCCGTGACGACGCATCGCCTGTTCGTGCCGCCGGACCAGCTCGCGGGATCAGCGCGCGTGAAGCTGGCTCCGGAGCAGTCGCGCCATCTCGTCGCCGTCCTGCGCCTGCAGAGTGGAGCGGAGATCGAGGTGTTCGACGGGCGTGGCGGGCGGTTCCGCGCCGTGCTCGCAGGGGACGAGCTGGAGATCCGGGAGGCGCTGCCCTCGGAACGCCGCCGCGTCGATGCCATTCTCCTCCAGGCGCTGGCGAAGGGCGAGAAGATGGACCTCGTCGTCCAGAAGGCCACCGAGCTCGGGGCGACGCGCATCGTGCCGCTCGCGGCGGAGCGCGCGATCGTCCGGCTCGAGCGGGCCCGCGGCGAGGTGCGAGCGCAGCGGTGGCGGCGGATCGCGCAGGAAGCGGCACGGCAGTGCGGCCGTGGGGACGTGCCGCGCGTCGACGAGCCTCTCGACTGGGACAGCGTCTTCTCGCTCCTCCGCGCCGAGCCGGATCGACGCGCGCTGTTGCTCGATCCCGGCCAAGGCGCGTTGCGGCTCGGCGACGCCGCGCGCGGCCTCTCCAGGCTCCTGCTCGCGGTCGGTCCCGAAGGCGGATTCTCGCCGGAGGAACGACGGCGCGCCCTGGAGAACGGCTTCGTGAGCGCCGCCATGGGACCGCTCGTGCTGCGCACGGAGACGGCGGGACTCGCCGCGCTCGCGGTGGTCCTGCACGTGAACGGCGAGCTCGGATGAGAGGGCCTGCCCGCGCACACTTCGGCTGAACCCGCGTTGACACCGCGGCATCACAGGTATGGGTTTGATGTCAGGAGGCCGCCATGCGGCGTCTCGCGGGGTTTTTGTTCGTTTCGATGTTGGTAGGTTCATCTGTCGCGCGAGCGGAAGTGACCAGCGTATCCACTCACGCACAGCTCTCCCTGACGATCGTTCCCGAAGACCGCGTCTGTTCGGGCGTCTTCGCGCCACAGCCCTGGCGCGACGCTTCCGACCCATTGTTCTTCGTGACGAGTCCGACGGCGAGGATGGACGAGACCGAGCTCGCGTCGGGCGTCCTCGTGCCGCTCGCCTCCATCCACTACGTCGCCGGCACGTTGCGCATCGTCCTGATCGGCACGCCGTTACAGACGCAGGTCCAGTTCACGCGCCTGGGGTGGCGCCCGAGGTGGCCGTTCTGCTAGCCGCGGTCAGTGCGACCGAGCGTGCTCGAGGCAGTACTCGGTCAGCTTGCCGTGGCACCGCTCCTGGCAATCGCAGACGCGGAACTCGAGATTAGGATCGTCCGCATCGCTCTTGCCGCACTTCGCGCACACCCGCGCCTTGCGCGGCGGCGGTGAGAACGCCGGTGCGGCCTTTCGCCGCATCATCACCCGTCCTCCCCGCATCCGTGACCGCAGCGTGCCGCCGCAGAAGATGAGAAAGTCGGCGAGCGCCACGGCGACGGCGGCTCGCGTGCCGAAGTCTCCAGTGACCAGCGAGTAGACCATCAGGCCGCCGCTGAGCAGGCCCAGGTACTTCACCTTCACCGGCAGGATCAGCAGCAGCACTTCGAAGTCCGGGAACTCCGCCGCGAACGCCAGCAGCAGGGCTTCGGCCACGTATCGTCCGCTCACCGGACCGATGACGAATCCGGCGGCGAGCGTCCCGAGAGCGCCGAGAAAGAAGAAGAGGTCGAAGCGAAAGCTTCCCCACTGCGCCTCCAGGGCGCTGCCCATCGTGTGCAGGAACCAGAGACCGATCGCGGTCCAGAGCAGGCCGTAGCCGGTGATCGGTCCGATCGGCGCGAAGAGGAACGTGACCACGCGCCAGACCTCGCCGCGCAAGACGGCATCCGGGTAGAGCCAGAGCAGCTGCGCCATGTCCGGGCGGGCGAAGACGAGAAGGTGCAGCGCGCCGGAGATCCCGACGATCCAGAGGATGATGCCCTCCGGCGCGTAGCGGCCGAAGCGGCGCTCGAGGCGGGCGAGGAATGTCTCCACGGCGCCTGATTAACATTTACGGAGCAGGGAAAAACGGAGAATTTCGACGAACGCTGCTACGTTACCGGCGCGAGCCTGTTACAAGAGCGAGCCGATATGGATCCGATCGCGCGATTCGTCGAGCTGCTGGAGCGGGCGAAACAGATTCCCTCCGTCGCCGATCCGACCGGGATGACGCTCTCGACGGTGGGGGTGGATGGCCGTCCGTCGGCAAGGGTCGTGCTGCTGAAGGGGATCGACGCGCAGGGTCTCGTCTTCTACACGAACACCCGCTCGCGCAAGGGACGGGACATCGCCGCGCACCCCGACGTGTCGCTCTCGTTCTGGTGGCCTCATCTCGAGTCCCAGGTCCGCTTCGAAGGGAAGGCGGCGCTGGTGAGCGACGCGGAAGCGGACGCATACTTCGCGACCAGGCCGCGCCTCTCGCAACTCGGCGCCTGGGCATCCGATCAAAGCGCGCCGTTGCGCTCGCGGGAAGAGCTGGAGGGCAGGTTCGCGGAGCTCGAGCGCCGCTACCAGGGAAATACGGTACCGCGGCCACCGCACTGGTCCGGCTACCGGGTGGCGCCCCTTTCCGTCGAGTTCTGGTGGAACCGGCCGGGCCGGCTGCACGAGCGCGAGCTGTATACGCGGGCTTCCACACAGGGGGCCTGGACGAGGACGTTGCTGAATCCGTGACGATTCACTTCTTGGGACTGACCATCTCTTCGGGGTGCACCCACTGATCGAACTGCTCGGAGGTGACGAAACCGAGCTTCAGCGCCGCTTCTTTCAGGGTGATGCCTTCCTTGTGCGCCGTCTTCGCGATCTTCGCCGCTTTGTCGTAGCCGATGTGCGGGTTGAGAGCAGTGACCAGCATCAGCGACTCCCGCATCAGCTTCGCGATGCGCTCGCGGTCCGGCTCGATGCCGACCGCGCAGTTGTCGTTGAAGCTCCGGCACCCGTCGGCGAGCAGCCGCACCGACTGCAGGAAGTTGTGGATGATGAGCGGCTTGAAGACGTTCAGCTCGAAGTTCCCCATGGCGCCGCCGATGTTGACGGCGACGTCGTTGCCGAGCACCTGGGCGCAGAGCATCGTCATCGCCTCGCTCTGCGTCGGGTTCACCTTGCCGGGCATGATGGAGCTGCCGGGCTCGTTCTCCGGGATCTTCAGCTCGCCGAGCCCACAGCGGGGCCCCGACGCTAGCCAGCGGACGTCGTTCGCGATCTTCGTCAGCGAGGCGGCGAGCGTCTTCAGCGCGCCGTGGGCGAAGACGAGCGCATCGTGCGCCGCCAGCGCCTCGAACTTGTTCGCGGCCGAGGTAAAGGGATGCCCGGTCAGCCTGGAAATCTCCGCGGCGACGCGGTCGCCGAACTCGGGATGCGTGTTCAGCCCCGTGCCCACGGCAGTGCCGCCGATCGCCAGCTCGCGCAGGTGCTGCAGCGAGGCCTCGAGATGCCGGATCCCGTGGTCGAGCTGAGCGACCCAGCCGCTGATCTCCTGCCCGAGGGTAAGCGGGGTCGCATCCTGCAAGTGGGTGCGGCCGATCTTGACGATGTCGCGGAACTGCTCCGACTTGTGCGCTAGCGTGTCGCGCAGAAGGCGGACCGAAGGGATGAGGTGATCGACGATCGCGGGCACCGCGGCCACGTGCATGGCCGTGGGAAAGACGTCATTCGACGACTGGCCCTTGTTCACGTCGTCGTTCGGGTGGGCGAGCCGCTCCTCGCCGCGCCGGCCGCCGGCGATCTCGCTGGCGCGATTGGCGAGCACCTCGTTCATGTTCATGTTCGTCTGCGTGCCCGAGCCGGTCTGCCAGACCGCCAGCGGAAATTCCCCGTCGTGCTTGCCCGCGATCACCTCGTCGGCAGCCTCGATGATCGCCCTGCCCTTCTTCGGGTCGAGGACGCGCAGATCCACGTTCACTTGCGCCGCGGCGCGCTTCACCTGCGCCAGCGCCGTGATCAGCGCCGGAGGCATCTTTTCACTGCTGATCCGGAAGTTCTGCAGCGAGCGCTGCGTCTGCGCGCCCCAGAGTCTCTCGGCGGGAACCTCGATCGGGCCGAAAGTGTCCTTCTCGATGCGGCTGGCCATGCGCGGCTCCTGTCAGAGGGCGCGCGCTGCATAGCGCCGTTGCAGCCTGCAGACAAGCTGGCCGGCAATTTGTTGACCGGGCCGGCAACCCACGTAGGTTCGGGCGATGCAGCAGCCATTCGATTCGGGCCCGGCGGCGCCGGTGGACGTGGCAATCTCCGACGTGCCCGTGGCACCCGTCGCGGTGTCGTTCGTTTCGGAACCTCCCGCAAGGGTTCCGTTGCCGGCGACGCGCCGGACACCAGAGCGGGCGTCGAGCGCGCGGCGGATCGCGGGCTGGGCGATCGACCTCACCTTTCTCGCGCTATTGCTCGCAGCGCACATCTTGGCAGCCGCGCGCATTGGCGGCATCCTCCGCTCGGCGCCCGAGCTCTTGCTGGGCGCGCCCGCCCTGTGGATTGCGGTTGGTGCCGCCCTCGCGCTCGCCTGGTCGTGGGTATTCGTGTCCCTCTGGGGCCGGACCCCGGGGATGGCGTTCACCGGGCAGCGGCTCCGCACGCTCGAAGGCCAGCCGCTCGGACCGATCGTGGCGTTCGCGCGCGCGCTGCTCGCGGTGTTCTCCGGCGCGCTCGGCCTGTTTGGTTTCGTGCTGGCCCTGTTCGATCTCCGCGGACAGACGCTCCACGACAAGCTCTGCCGCTGCGTCGCGGTCGTTGACTGAGCTTTGGACTGTACACCTGCTGAGATGCGTTCTACGCTCCGCCGCCGTGGCTGAAGCGAAGCAATACATCCTTCCCATGCCGAGGCGCCGCGGGGTGATCTTCTTCCTCCTCGCGAACGTCTTCGCTTTCGCGCTCTGCGGCTGCGTCTGGGCGCTGTTCTGGTACGGAGACTTCTTCACCCCGGCGGCTCGCGCCATCTGGGGCTTCCTGGCTGCCCATTCGGGGTGGACGGTGGGAGCGGCGCTGTCTCCCCTGTTCGCCGCGCTGGTGCTCGGCTACGGCTACATGCGCCGGGCGATGGCGCGGCGGGCGCGGGAGAAGGCAGAGTCGCTCGCTCTCGCCGCGAACCGCGCCGGAACGCAGCTCCCGCAATAGCTTGCTCCCGCTCCTCCTCGCCGCGGTGCTGGTGCCGGCGTCCGCGGACATGGTGCTTTCCGTCGAGGACGCGTCCGGCCTCCGAGCGCTGCTGGAGAAGGCCGGGAAGTACGCGCCGTCGCTGGCGCCGGACCCGGTGGGCACCACGCTGCGTAACCGCGTCGGAGTCGACCTGCTCGCCGGCACCGACCGATGGGGCCTCGCCTCCCGCGGGGCGAGGATGCTCGTCTTCTCCCACGATGGCGCCGGACTGATCGCGCCGGTGCGCAATGCGGGCAGCGCGAAGAGGATGGTCGCGTCCTGGATCGCCGAGGATCCGCAGCGCCGTGCGGGACGCGTCGCGGGCCTTCGGCTCTTGACGGCGTCCGGCGGCAATCCGGCGGCGCTTTTGGCGACGATGTCGCGCCCCGCGCCTCTCCCCGCCGCCCTGGCGGCAAAAGCGAGTGGCTCCGCATGGCTCTGGATGCGTTTATTGGCACCGCTGCGAGCAGCAGTGCCCGCCAACGAGGCGGGCAGCACCGGAATCGTCGCGCGCGGGCTCGTACTGGCCGATGGACCTGTCCTCGCCGGAAGCGCGCCGGCTGGATGCACG
>Ga0137396_10002118_pt1 | contig 10765 bp, 10 predicted proteins | sample czc16metaG_FD_108284 | JGI IMG/M metagenome (GOLD analysis project Ga0137396, IMG submission 108284) | Vadose zone soil microbial communities from Angelo Coast Range Reserve, California, USA - czcobulk3.16 metaG | ecosystem: Environmental > Terrestrial > Soil > Vadose zone | place: USA... | reverse complement strand
GCGGCTTTTTGTGGAAAACGGCCCGCATAGAAGTGCTCGTTAAGCTGTCGCCGGTGCGGAACTTCCTTGTGAAACCGGCGGTAGGCGATTGCCTGCTTCATTTCGATAACACGTTCGAGAAGTCTCTTCGCGTCGGGGAGCTTCATTCCCCTGATCGTGCGACAGATCTCTACGGAGGCTTTCGGAGATATGCGGAGTTGGCGGCCAGAACACTTCACAGTACGGTCTGGGTCTAAGCCCGTAATGGAGTATCCTCGTTCTGGCACCGCTTTTTCGCCTGAAGCTTCGAGGAGCCCCAGTCCTCAAGCTAAAAACCCTTTGGGGAACTGAGAGGAAGAATACCCATTTCCCGACGAGGGTCCAGGAAATCATTAGGATCGCTGTGGTCATGATCGTCATCATCCAAGATCGGCTAGCAGACCAGTGCCTGAAGACTCTGGTTTCGGGGAGCTGCAGGCTCGCGTCTTTTGCCAGTTTACGGTGCCTAGAGATCCAATTCTCTTCGATAGCTCGCTGTGTGGCGAGATAGTAGGCGGCGGTGGCCGTTTCGCGAAGGAAGAACCTCTGGGCAACGATCGGTGAACGTGGGTTCCTAGCGTTTTCACGAAGGGCGGGGCGCGGGAAAAATCGACCACCCCCGGGGGTCGAGAAAAGAATGCTTATTTTTGAGAGCAAGGCGGGAGTCAGGAGGTTCATCCGTGGGCTTCAAACGGGGGCGCGATTCTGCGCTGGGATCCCGTTTGGTTCAAAGCCCTTTGTGATAGGTAGCGACGCTTGCCAATGAGCCCGGCCCTCTAGGAAGGGCCTGTTTGTGAAATGATCGGTGGTGTAACTTGTGGATTGGCCACAGAGTTACTGTAGCCTTATGGTAGCTTCTAGCCGCCCTAGCCTTGGTCCATTATGGAAACTGCGATCGAAAGGGTCCATACTGGGATCCCAGGCCTGGACCACGTTCTCGAAGGCGGCTTCCCCAAAGGCGCCCGAGTCCTCCTAGCCGGAGGAGCCGGGTGTGGGAAGACAATATGCTGCGGACAATACCTCTACAAAGGAGCAACAAAGTTCGGCGAACCAGGAGTCTACGTCAGCACGGAAGAGCCGCCGTCCGAGTTCAAGGCGAACATGCTGCGCTTCGGATGGGACTTCAAGAAACTAGAACAGGAAAAAAAAATCGGCATGGTTGACGCGGTCTACCAACGCGTCGAATCAGAAGTCACCGAACAAGAAAGCCTGCAGTCAATCCTCTACAATCTACGGTCAAAACTATCCGAGGTCAAAATACTAGTCGAACAACTAGGAGCAACGAGACTGGTCGTCGACTCGCTGCCAGGATTTGGCTTCCGAGTCACTGACCTGAACACTCTACGGGAGATATTCCTCGAGGTCGGACTTCTCTTGAAAGACGTAGGATGCACCACACTGATGACCACAGAGATCGTCGAAGGCTCAGGACTCATCAGTCGCTACGGTATCGAAGAATTCCTAGCAACAGGAGTCATGGTTCTATCTCTCGTCAAGCAGAGCTCGCCGTTACGGAAACTGTTCGTCCGGAAGATGCGTGGAACAAGCCACAGCCTAAACGACTACGCCTTCGCGATCGGACCCGACGGCATCGTCATCAAGGGCCCAGTCGGTGTTCGAAGTGTCAGCCACGGTAGGCGCCTCCACAGCAGCAGCGGGAGAAAGCGCCGAAGCCGGCGGTAACACGGGCACCGAAGAAGACGTGACAGGTAACATCCCAGTATCCCAAGGGGCAGGGGTAGTGGAACAAGGGGTTCAAGTGGAACAAACAGACGACGAACCAGGATACCAGCAAGGGTACTCGGACCAGTACCCCAACAGGCAGGACCAACAGAGGCATCAACAGGCGTAGAGAGAAAAAATGGCGAATATTAGAAGTGGTATCGGCGCGTTTGACGAGTCTATCGGCGGCCTACCATCGGGCAGCATAATCACGTTTCTCGGCGAAGCGGACACGGGTATGACTACGTGTGCTGAACAGATTCTCTACCAAGGCCTGACCGAAGGGAGACCAGCGGTCTATTTCACAACTGGACGATCATGGGAGGATGTTGTGGGTGAGATGTCTGTGTTCGGCTGGAACCTTGACAATTATTTCGAGAAGAGGAAGATGTGGTTCATCGACAGCTTCAGCATGAAGAAAGAAAAGATCTCTGGAGAGGTCTCATGGGACATCGGCCCAGCAAACCTTCTAGCCAAAGAGTTCCCACGGGTTATCACGCCTCTAGGCACCACGACAATAGTGATTGATAGCTTGAGCGATATTATCCGTTCAGCCCCTTTTCCGGCCGTGGAGCAGACCTTGAAGATCCTGCAGAATCACGTTAGATCCACTGGAGGGCTTGCGTTGTTGCTGGCTTCGAAGGGGATTCACACTGAGCATATTGAGAATACGGTTCAGCACTTGAGCGATGGTGTGGTTGATTTGTCAACAGAACCGTTTGGGAGTGAAGATTATGCGAGGAAGATGCGAGTATTGAAAATGCCGGGAGCACTTGGTGACATGAAAGTATACGCGTACCGGGTCGGTCCGGCGGGAATAGAGATGGCAGCACTGCATAGGGTGAGATAAGAAAAATGATAATGACTTTACAATTTGAAGATGTTATCGGCCTTCTAGCGAACCCGACCTTCCTTTGGTCAATCCTTGCCGCGACCTGGGGAGCGATCGGTTACAGGATAATCCGTCGGAGGAGACATGGACCGAAGACCGGTCCGTCGCAAGCCTCAGGCGCGGTCAGCTTCAGCTTGACAAAACCACGACTTTCTGAAGAGGAAATCTTCAGGATTCTCACCACAACCGAAGTGAACATCCAGATCGTCAGGATCTGTGAAACCCCCAAGAGCGCGAAAGAGATCGCGAAGGCGCTAGGCGACGTCTACCCCGGGCACAAGGAGAAAGGATTCCCCGCCGAGAAACTTGGCGAGCATCTGGCAAATCTTGAGAGACTGGGAGCGGTCAAGTTCAACGGCGAAAAGTGGGTCGCGAGTGATGTCGGTGTCAAGATGGTCCGCAAATACTTCGGCTAGTTCCAAAGAGAGTAGCTCAGGGCCTTGCGTGAGCTCGGTCGGCTCTCGATCTCCCGTGTCTTGGACTGGAACGTCTATTTCTTTAATCCTACGGAGTGGCCCAAGAGCAAATTGTCGGCCTTCGCGAGAACCTCTTCGAGTTCCCGTTTCTCTTGAGCTGTCAACTTATCCCCGGCTAGCTTCAGCAAGACTCGTGCTGTCATTATTGAGAGGGGAAAGCTTACCTCTCGTTCTTTTCCTGGAACTATCTTGTATACGTAGGGATTAGCCTCCATTGAAACTGTAGCGTCGGCAGCGAAGGCTGCGGTCCGGCGCATGTGGTATAGCCCGATTATGATGCTAATTGGGGAGGCGAGAATGGCTGCGACTAGGACGAAATCTGTCAGGTGTGGAAAGATGGACACCAATGACGTGTCGGCTATGGCGAGTTTGTAGATTACAATGATGTTGCTCACGAAGCCGATGAGGAAAGCTATGTAGGTGCCATAGCCGACTCTTAGATAGAACCAGCTTCTGAAGAGTATACGTTCAAAGTTCATGATATCAACGGGCCGATTCTCCTCCTATAATTGTTTCAGACTCTGCCGATTGAGGGTAAAGACGCATCTAGAAATAGTCAAAACCAAGTGTTTGGTATGATAGAGCACAAATGGAACCCAGACGACCGTTCGACCCGCTGCATCCTGCGCCGATTGAACCGATTCCCTCCCCCCTGAGACCTCCAAGCCAATATGTCCCGAGAAATGACGAGACCGCGCGAGTCCTCAAGGAAATCCTTGACCGGCTCACTACGATCGAAAACAGGCTCAAAACCATAGAGGAACATCTGAAGACAAGAAGGTGACTACCTCGCTAGGTCTTGGCCAAGACGAGAAGCTTGTGGCTGGCAATAGAAACTTTTTAATTTCCAAAACTCGAGACAGCAAACGATAGAGTGCCAACCCTACTCTCGCTGATACATCCGCCGGAAGCGGCCTCTTCAAAGCCACGTACGCGATTCCCAGTGCAGGACCCATTGGAACGTATGCAATAGTTGCAAAGGCTCACGTAGCAAATGTCCAGGACACGACGTCTTTGACAACGTTCGAGGTGAAACTGACTTGGCTTAGCACTCAGGGGCCCGGGATTACAACCGCTACAGCTGCGCTTACAGGCATGGTAGCCCTTACAGCACTAGTATGGAGAAAGGGCTTGCTCAGAGGTAAAGGAACACCCGGAAACCGACAGTAAAACCCATGGTTCGCTTCAGATAATAACTTCACGGGTCGTAATGTCCAGAAACTCTTAATTGCCCGCTCTTGCAAATCCGCAAGAGGCTTTCCTTGAGTTCATATCTAAATCTCCGAGTCCTGAGAATTGGGATTCTCCTGCTCTTACTTCCTTTGATCGCAGGATTGCTCGTTTCTCCGAAATCTGCCACAGCCGCCCCACTATTCTCTGACAGCTTCGCTTCCAACTTTATCAATCCGGCATTGTGGAGCAGTCAGATATTCGGTACTGGTCCTTCTGTCGTCGATGCAAACCAGACTCTCATCGTCACCCTTCCTGCAAATTCGTTGAACGACCCAATTACCCAGGGTTTTCTCGGTGGTCTTTCTAGCGTCTGCGTACTTAGAGGTGATTTCGATATGCAGGTCGACTACAACCTCCTCCTCTGGCCGGTTTCCAGCGGAGTTCGAGTGGGCATCCGATTCACGCAGAATCCTGGACACGCTGTAGAAAGAGTAGGTTGGGGACCCGCCGAGGCACTGAGCTTACCAAGACAAGTCTACTTGACCGATTTTGAAGACCGTGTTCAGGGCATCACTGGGACAAGTGACCTTAACGGGACGCTGAGAATGGTGAGGACAGGCAACCTACTGACTGGATATTATAGAAGTTCGGCAGGCTGGGCATTGATTCACACTGGGTCCACGCAAGACCAAGCTGGAGACGTGACCTTTGGTCCCAGCGTATGGAGTGGGAACGACGTCTTCGGAGTACAAACAACGAAAGTCGGATTCAACAATTTCGCTGTCACCAGTGGTCAAGTGTTATGTCCGTCTCTCAACCTTAGCCCTTGGAGCGGTCCCATAGGGACCAAGGTTCGGGTTCAGGCTTCCGGATTCCCAACGTCGAGCTTTGGCTCCGACCAAGTAATCGTAAACTTCGATGATATGTTTGTAGGAATTGCCACAAACACAAATGGACTCTTCACTTTCATCTTCAACATCCCAGACGCTCAGCCGGGACCTCATCTTGTCAAGGCCATCGATGAGTTTACTGGGACCTCGGTGTCTGCAAACTTTACGGTCACTCGGGTTGAGTCGTTAGCCATTAATCTGGACGTTGGGACTCTATACTTTCCAGGAGACACCGCCACGATCTATGCGTTGGCGACTCTAAGCGGGACTCCGCTGAATTCCACAACACTTCAATTGCAGCTGACGTTAACGAGACCTGATGGGTCTAATGTTACTCTTAGCGATACGTTCATGGGAGCTGGCCTGTTCCGGGCCACTTTTACGGTTCCGAAAACTGGCCCAATCGGAACATATGCAGTTGTTGCGGAAGCTCGTGTTGCAAGTGTCCAAGACGCGTCGGCACTCACCACTTTCGAGGTGAAGCCGACATGGCTGAGCGCACAGACCTCGACGCTAACTGCAACCGCAGTCGCTTTGACCGGAGCAGTAGCAGTCGTAGCAGTTGGATGGCGAAAGGGCTTCTTCAGAAGCAAGATTGATTGAGAAGTAGAGTGAACTACTGATCCGATATCGTTGCGAGCCTAGCCTTAACCATTGCCGGATTCACGGTATTTGAGTTCGGCGTTCGCAGCCACTATGAAGTCATTTTCGCTCAACCCTTTGACAGAGTGAGTGGACAGTGTCAGTTTCACTCGTCTCCATTTGATCAGAATGTCAGGATGATGATTCTGTTCTTCGGCAACCTTTCCGACCGAATATGCAAAATTCAATCCATCCATGTAGGATTTGAACGGGAATTCCTTCTCGATTGAGCCGTCCGTCTGAATCCATCCCTTGAGGACTCGCAACAACTGTCCGGCTTCCCGCGGGTTCATCGGCGGAACTCCTTTCTTCTCAACGCTGGTTTTTGATGCAAGCTCCTCGAGACTTGACATACTTATCGTGAGACTCTCCCCTTAAGCACCGAATAATAACCTTACAATCCAAAATTGGACACCACCCCTAGGAGCTCTAAGAAAATCGAAAAGGTCCTCAGCACCAAGATGGTGCGTCGCTCGGACTTGGATGACGCGTAGACACTGGGCTCATAGTGTTAATACCACTAAATAGGTTTCGAGTTGAAATTGCAGAGAATTGCTTTGAAGGGACTGCTATTAGCGGGAGGGCACGGGACACGGCTCAGACCACTAACCTACACTGGCAACAAACACATGCTTCCGATCGCGAACAAACCGATGCTCATGTACGGATTTGAACATCTGAGATCCGCTGGAATAAGGGAGATTGGAATCGTCTTGGGACCCCTCCAAGAAGGAATCAGAGAATCCTTCGGGGACGGCTCAAAGTTCAACGTAAGGATCACCTACATTGAACAGCCTGACCCCAAAGGAATAGCCCACGCCGTGCTCATTTCGAGAGAATTTCTCGACGACGACTCGTTCATAGTCTACTTGGGCGACAACCTGCTGAAGGACAGCATACCCAAACTAGCGAGAGAGTTTCACGCTTCTGGTGCCGACGTAATGGTGGTCGTCAGCAAGGTCCGTGACCCGAGCCGTTTTGGCGTAGTGAAGATCGAAAACGAAAGAATCGTAAAACTCGTCGAGAAACCGAAGCAGTTTCTCAGCGACCTAGCTCTAACGGGCGTATACTTCTTCCATCCATCTATATTTCCAGCAATCGAAACTCTCAAACCCAGCTGGAGGAACGAACTGGAGATTACTGAAGCGATTCAGGCGGTCCTAGAAGGGGGAGGAAAAGTGACCTTCCACACGGTCTCAGGGTGGTGGAAGGACACCGGGCGTCCTGAGGATATTCTAGAGGCCAACAAGCTCGTGCTGGATGACCTAAAGACATCGCTCTTGGGAAAGGTCGAGGATGGCGTGGCGGTTTCCGGAAATGTGGAAATCGCCCAGGGGACCGTGATCCATAGAGGCACGTCGATTCTGGGTCCCGTGACAATCGGCGAAGGCTCCGAGATTGGCGAAGACGCGCGCGTTGGGCCTTTCACATCTATTGGAAGTCGCGTGAAGGTACTCCGCGCCGAAGTTGAGAACAGCATAGTTCTAGATGGTACGATTATAGACTGCAATGAACGAATCGTAGATAGTATCATCGGCAAGAACTCGAAAATAGTCTCAAATCTGAGCAATCGACCGTCGGGCAGAAGGTTCGTCGTGGGAGAGAACACGTTCGTCGGATTATAGACTCCCTTCCTCAGCGCTCCTCGGCATTGAGGACGGACTCGTCAACCCTATCTGATATTCTCACGGTGCAACGTCTCGTAAGCGCTCTCAATATTGAGAGGGGCTGAGCGAAGCAACTTTTGGGCTCTTTCTACCATCAATGATGAGTCTGCAGGCCTTTTTGCTTTCCAGCGCAAATCTCGAGCTTGTACAGCTTTTATGAGGGTCGCGTCGAGTCCGAACGTCTTGGCAATTCCTATTGCGAAATCGAATCGACTTAACCGAGTTGCTCCTGCTACATGGATTATTCCGGGCAATTGGCGTTCAGCGATTTCGATTAGCATCTCGCTGAGACTTGTGTTGAGTGTGGGGCTGGAAAACAAGTCACGAGCCATTCGAATGCTCTCTCCCCTGAATAATTTTTCATAGACGAACGTTGCAGCGTTTGGTCGGCTGGCGCGACCCCAGCCATAGATCACACTTGACCTCGCTATCGACCACACTTGCTTGTCAAGCTCGTTCATCACGACCTTCTCCCCTTCTAATTTGGACTCACCGTACTTGTTAATGGGACGCGTTTCGTCGTTCTCGGAATAAGCTCCCCTTTCTCCGTCGAAAACGTAGTCGGTCGACACTTGAACTACGAACGACTCTGTTTCCTTGGCCGCATTTGCTATGTTAGAAACCGCTTTCGAGTTGGCTGAGAAGGCAGCCTCGGGTTCTAATTCGCATTTGTCTACGTCCGTCATCGCAGCCGTGTTGATGATGACATCTGGACGAACTCCGAGGAAAGCCTTCCTGACAGCGGTGGATCGAGTGAGGTCGACTTCCAAGGGCTTGCCATGGACCGGAACATTGTTCTTGTAGCTAGAGATAACGTCGTGACCCTTCTGGAGTGCAAGTTCTGCCAACCTCTTGCCCAAGAGGCCGCTCGCTCCCGTAACCAGGATTCTCATCTGCTACCACCTTTCTTTCCACGGTTGTGCGGACAACACCTTCGCGGATGCAAGATTTCTCCACCATTTCCTGTTTGCGCGGTACCATTCGACCGTGAGAACCAAAGCTTCACGCATACTCCTCTCTGGGTGCCATCGCAAATTTCGTCGAGCTTTGTTTGACGAAAGGCTGTATCTGAAATCGTGACCTGGTCTATCTTCGGTTTCGACTAACATAGTAGATGGTTTACTTAATTGTTTCAAGATCGTCTGCGCCACTTCTCGATTCGTGAGTTCGTTACCAGCAGAGATGTTGTAGATTTCCCCGGGTTGACCTCTATCAAGTGCTTGGTCTATCGCCGTGCAAAAGTCTTCAACGTAAATCCAGTCGCGAATTTGTTTTCCTCCCCCGTACAACGGTATCGGCATACCTCTGAGGGCTCTGATAATGGCCTTGGGGATAAATTTCTCAGGATTCTGGTAAGGACCAAAATTGTTAGTGCAACGAAGAATAACAATAGGAACTCGGTAGGTCGCGTGCCATGCCCTCGCGATCATGTCGGCGGCTGCTTTTGTTGCGGAATAAGGGCTGGAAGGGTTCAATGGGCTTTCCTCGTTGAAAGATCCTGAATTTATCGACCCGTAGACTTCGTCAGTTGAGATATGCACGACTTTCCTGACGCTGGTTTGCCGGCAAGCATCCAAGAGGTGGAAGGTTCCAATTACATTGCTTTCAAGGAAAAGGTTGGGCCCAGAGATGCTCCTGTCGACATGAGTCTCTGCGGCAAAATTAACAACAAAATCGACATTGCGAACCAATTTCCGGCAGAGCTTCGAATTCGCAATACTTCCTTTGACAAACTTGTACCGTGAAATACCTCGAATGGAGTCTAGATTGGCCGGGTCGCTTGTGGGGCCCATGTAATCGACATTAATTAGCTCGACCCTCTTTCTTGATTCCAAGATGTGGCTAACGAAGTTGCTGCCAATGAAGCCCAGCCCGCCAGTGACTAGAATTCTCTGCAATCCTTCGACCTTTCAGAATCGCATGCGTTTGAATGTATAGAAGCTATTACTCCAGACATCCTACTTATGTGCAGGTTTGTTCCAGTCATATGGCTTAGACGTTCTTGAATCGATGACCGTTGGATCATTCCAAGGCCTGCGATCTTCATCTGGACTTTTCAAATCGTACAATCGATTCACACAGTATATCGTGAGTGATGGCCTCTCTCCCAGGGTTTTAGTGCCATGCCAATAGTGACCGGGAATCCTTACCGCTTGCAGTTTCTCGGCACTCGCAACGACTTCGTCCAATTGACCGCGCGTCGGGGAGCCTTGTGTATCGTCATAGGCACAGATCTTGATCGACCCGCTCAGTACGATGAAGTAGTCTACCTGGCCTCGGTTGTGCCTGTGCCAACCGCGTATCATGCTAGGGAAGCTGTAAGACAAGTTAGCTTGGACAATTGCATCATCTCCGAGTAGATCCCTCCAGTCTTGGCGCATGATCTCAGCGAAGAATCCCCTCTCGTCCACGTTCTTCTTCAAGTCGTGAACTCTAACGCCGGGAAGCATAGATCAAAGGCTTCAGCTCGCATCTATTAAAACCAAAAGGCTCATGCACCTCTCCTCAGACGTCCTGCGGTATATTACGGACTTCAACCTCCCCCTCATTCGAACTTTGTTCCTGGAACATGTTAGTTCACGCAGAATTTTACCCACCTGATGGTTCCAAGGAATCGGTCAAGCAGTTTATAGGCGACTGGAAATTCGACTTGAATCCGGTACGCGCCAGCCTCACACGGAGATAAAAGAAATCTTGGTCCCGAAAGTCACAGCGATCCAAGAATGCAGACTATGCCATTCAAGAACCCTTGTACGAGTCCTCTCGCTCGGTAACCAACACGTTTCTGACTTCGTGACTGCGACGGGAGACAGCCCTCGATCACCTCTGGAGCTGGTCCGTTGTACTCGCTGCAACCTAGTCCAACTAAAGCACACGTTCCCCCGAGATTCGCTCTATCGTCACTATTGGTACCGGTCAGGAATAAGTTCGACAATGAGAACGGCTCTAGAGGACATCGTTGTCGAGTCGAGCGAAGTTGCTCACCCTAAACCGGGCGATATTGTCCTGGACATCGGCTGCAATGATGGAACACTGTTACGATCTTACAACATACCAGGACTGAACCTGGTCGGATTCGAACCCGCAAAGAACCTTGTAGAAGACGCACGAAGAGGAACAGGATACATCTTCAACGACTTCTTTGGATCCGACCTATTCCGAAAGAAATTCCCCGGCTCGAAAGCAAAGATCATAACAAGCATCGCTATGTTCTACGATCTCGATGACCCTGACAGCTTCGTCGCCGACATCGTCGATGTTCTGGACGCCCGGGGAATCTGGGTT
>Ga0137396_10002117_pt1 | contig 10766 bp, 9 predicted proteins | sample czc16metaG_FD_108284 | JGI IMG/M metagenome (GOLD analysis project Ga0137396, IMG submission 108284) | Vadose zone soil microbial communities from Angelo Coast Range Reserve, California, USA - czcobulk3.16 metaG | ecosystem: Environmental > Terrestrial > Soil > Vadose zone | place: USA... | reverse complement strand
CTCGCATTCTACGGCCTCGGCCGGGCGCTCCTGGACTTCGGCTCCTCCCTCTTCGCGGCCGTCGGGAAACCGCGAATCATCGCGATGCTCAACCTGTACGTCCTCGTCGGCTCCATTATCCTGGTCTTTCCGCTCACACTGGCATACGGCATCTCCGGCACCGCGCTCGCGATGACTGTGCCGGTCGGGATCGTCGCCGTTGTTTCTATCGCGCGCGGAGGCAAGGTCCTCGGATTGGACGCTCGGACGTTCTTCGAGAAACTCCGGTCTCCGTTTCTCGCGGCGGAAGCCATGGGTGTGCTCATATGGGTCCTACGTCTGACCTTGTACGCGATCCTCCCCGATCGCGTCGCCCTCCCGCTCATCGGTCGGAGCGTGAGCGAAGCCACCGTCGTGCTCGCGGCCGGGGTTCCTTTCGGTTTGGTCCTCTACTTCGCGCTCTTGTGGGTGCTTGACCCGACGGCCTTCAAGGGAATCTGGCGGCACGTTCTCATGGTGCTAAGACCCCGCACCGCTTGAACAGCTCCCCGAAAAAACGGATCAGCTCCCGTCGCGTCCGCGATAATGGCCCGGGAGCGTTCTTATACGAAAAAGGGAGGTCGGAACCCCTGAGAAGAGCCATGGGCATCGCTGTGCAGGCGTCCTTCACGGAACGCCATCGGCGATGGGTTATGCTCTCCGCGCTCCTCGTCACGTTTGGGGCTGTCGCTCTCGTCCTTGACCGGCCGAAAGGAGGCGTCGAGGCTTGGTTGGCCCTGCCCCTCTTCGCTGCGGGTGCGGGGTTATTCGTTTGGGGCGTCTGGCCGCACCGGAAGGAGGTATCAGCGTTTGGCGAGCCCACATTGGCCGTGCGCCTCTTGGGATTCCTGACCTGGGACGCCCGTCTCACGAAGTTCTTCCCGGTCGCGGGTGCGGCTCTCATTGCCGCGGATCTCGCCTACAACTTCCTCGTGTCCGCGACACCCGATTTCCTTACAGAGGACATCCTCGTGCTCCTTCTCGCGGGCGTTTTCCTGGGTTACGGGATGGTCCCTCCGCGCTATGGTCGAGAGAGAGACTTCGTTCTGTTGTTTTTCATGATCCTTAATGGGATTCTCGTGGCCCCGCTCCTCGTCTCGCGTCTGGTGACGCACAACTTGGACGCGTCCGTGGACGCGTATTCGTGGGTTGCCTTGGCGCCAGAAACGGGCGCAATCCTCTTCTTGCTCGGAATTCCGAACGCGGTCCACGCCGTGCCCGGGCTGACGGCCCCGGGGCTGACATTCACACCGCAACACCTTTCTGTACCCGCCACGCTTGTGATCACGACCTCCTGCTCAGGAATCTACTCCTTCGGCATTTTCGCCTCCGCTTTCGCATCGTTCATTCTGACTGAGTACACCAAGCCAGACCGGAAGTTGTGGGCTTTTCTTGGGTTGGGGGTCGTCGCAGCTTACGTGGCTAATGTATTTCGTATGGTCGTAATCGTTCTCGTGGGCTACTACACAGATACGCCGGACACGGACCTTCAGAATATGCTCGTGGCCCACTCCTATGCGGGATGGTTCATTTTCCTCGGATGGACGGCCTTGTTTTGGGGCCTGCTTTTCCGCTTCATGCCCCTAGAGTCGCGGGCGGAGGCAGCCGAACCCTCCGCCAAAGAGATTCCGGAGGAGCCTGAGATAAGAGGCATTTGCGCAATCTGCGAGATGAGCCTGTCGCCCACGCTTGTGGCGACCCGTTGCCAGTGCGGCACCTACCTTCACCAAGCATGTCTCGTGACAACGGGTCGATGCCCGCGATGCGGACGCGGCTCCCGGGCTGTTGCAATAAGAGCAACCAAGAGCACTTGAAGTCAGTCGAAGGGAGCACAGAGAAAGAGAGGCTGAGAGTTTCGACCTAATTTGGACTGCGCCCAGAACGGACATCCATTCGTCTCAAGAGTGATAGTGGCGCTTGGCACGTTTAAGCGGGCTGCCTGAATGCGAGATGAGTGCTTCGGGCTTGGACTGCGCAAAACTCGGCGTCGACAAACATTCAGGATGAGGACAAGAATGAGTCAGTAGATTCTGCCAAATTCACCAAGCGACAAGTCCTTTTTCTCAACAATGTCGCGTTCATCCTCGATTCGATCGGACCAGAACTTCGCAGTCTTGGCTTCTCTGTCCGCATCATCGGAAGAAGTCCCTCGGATCCAGTCGTGGCAAGACGCACGTTTGCCAGCCAGACAGGAGCTGACCTTAGGGATCTTGTTTTCTCAGGAAAAGTCGACATTCTTCACATCAACTACGCTCTCTTCGGGCTACTGAGATTTTCGAAACCGGGCGTCCCAGTAATACTCCATTGCCACGGCTCGGATGTGCGTCCGTCCAAAGAATTCAAGGAGAGGATAGTCAACCTACTTTCGAAGGCCTCGCTCCCATTTGTTGACCGCGTATGGTATTCAACTCCTGACTTGGCCCGAACTCTTCGAAGGACTCGCCCCGACTCCCTGTACATGCCCAGCCCTGTTCAGCCCGCGTTCTTCGATGTGCCTTACACAACCCAACATCCTCCGCGGATTCTGTTTGCGGTACCGATGTCTCATTTGAAAGGTGCGGACATGGCAATCGCAGCGATGCAGCTGCTCGTGGCATCCAACCTTGGACTGAAGTTATCGTCCTATGGTTTTGGTCCCGACGCAACGGAAGCTTCTGACCTTCGCAGCAAAATCCCACATAATGTTCGCATCCTCCCTTGGATTGAGCACTCACTAATGCACCAATTCCTTGCCGGATTTGACGTCGTGGTAGGACAGTTGTATCTCGGCTTCCTGGGTATCACGGAGCTAGAAGCCATGGCGGCAGGCAAACCACTCATCATTGGCGCGGGCTCGTCGCTACCAAATAGGGAGCCATACTACAGGGATGATCCCCCTTTGATCCGGGCGCGATCCGCGCTTGAAGTCTCTGATGCTGTTTCGGCACTACTGGAGTCACCTATATTGCGGGAAGGGATGGGAGAAAGGGCCAGGCAATGGGTCGCTCGATACCATTCGGCCCAGGTCGTAGCAAGGATGTACAAAGACGAATATGAATTAGTCATCGGATGATGGTTCCTTGTCGGATCTGACAAACAACTGGACATTTTACGGTGGCGCGTTCCTCGCCGTGCTATCGATCTCTGTTGTCATCATGGGGTGGGCAATTTCGCTGGCAACCAAGCGTCATCGTCTAAATCGACTCTCCAACCCCTTAGCGCTCTTTCTCGTCGTCTATTTGGGATTCCTGGGGATGAGTTTTCTTCGGCCTTTTTTCGACATCTACTACGTTCCGTCAGTCCAGTCCCAAGTATACTACGTGTGGACCGCGGACTTCCTTACGGTGGGGCTTTACCTTCTTGGCGGTTTGTCGTTTGTCGCCGGCTTCATCGTGTTCCCGTCAACAGCCAAGAGATATGGGTGGACGTGGCGATGGATCGTTGGGGGGCTTTTCGATTCCGTCAAGTCCATCCTCCGGTCGCGGAAGTTGCACTATTTCTTTGCAGCAGTAATTGTGTTGTGGGTCATCGGGCTCGCGGCCAACCTAGCCCTGTTCATCCAGGTACGGGGCATCCCGCTCTTCGATATCAAGAAGAGGGACCTGCTTGATCCGAAGCTGACCCTGCTCTCGGAACTTCAGCCATTGCTAGTGATTTTGGCTCCGTTCGTCCTAACACTACGCGCGGGCGTGCCTGCGAGGTTCAGGTTCTTTCTCCACCCTGTGACATACGGCCTGATGATCGTTGCGAGTATGATCGCATTTACCCTACTCGGAGCGAGAAACCTTCCCGCCAAACTGGGCCTCAGTCTGCTCCTCCTCTGGGTCCTGAGTCCGACCAAATCTCTCGGCGGGCTGAGACGGAAAGCCGCGATCGTCGGCGCTGCGGGTCTGCTAGTCTTCGTTACAATCGGGGTTGCCGGTGCGTTCACAAAGGTGGAAATCTATCACATGTCCTTTCAGGAACTCCCATCGATTGTGCTGGGTTCGCCCATTTCGGACAGCATCGGGAACGTTTACAGCTTCCAAATCCTGGTGAACTATTCCGGAACGTTCGGACATTTCCATGGAGACCTCCTTAGGACCACGTATCTCAGCTACATACCGGGCCGGGAGGAGCGATACGCCAACTACATAGTTGGCGAGATTGTAGGATATTCGCCACAACAGCTGAATAGCATCTCATCGACTTTCAATGGACCGCCACTCTTGGATTTCGGGGTTCTCGGAGTGATTGTCAATTCTGCGCTGTTCGGCTATATCCTTGCATACGGATGGACTGCGACGAAGGATTCCGCCCGGAACCTTGGTGCTCTCTCTTTGCTTTTGACAACGTTGATGCTTGACATACACCTAGGTACGTATAACATTTGGACTTCCATCTCCGTTATTGTTTTAGTTGTCTGCGTCGAGTTTAACCGAATTCCATAGAGAGATCTTGGCGCATCCAGGAGGACTTCGGATATCCGCCGTCCCGCAACTTAGCGGGTTTCCTTGGAAAAAGACGTTCTAGAACCAACTCGATGGACTAAGTTAATCCTTTGAAATTGTCTGAATTTGATTCGCCGGAAAGCACTCCTGGACTCAGACCAACCGAATTTATCAAACGTAGAAGAGAGCTGCGTACGGCGTCCCAGCTTTGAGCCTTACACACTTCTTTTGCTCGCCTAGTCATGAGTTCATTGGTTTTCTCATCGGTCATCACCGCGCGGATGGCGTTTGCAAGGCTTACGTGGTCGCCAGGGGAATAATATCGCGCTCCTTCCCCTAGTGCGCTCCTAATAAAGCTCAGCGTCGGAACCACAAGAGGCTTCTCCGCTGCCGCGAACTCGCCGATTCGCGTCGGCCATGAGAGTTCCGTGTGCGGGTTCGACAGTAGTGTTACGACTCCAAACTCTGACATGCTGACCAGCGATTGTGCGAGATCAAGCGAAACCTGTCCAACGAATTGGATACGACTATCAACTCGGAGCTCGGTCGCTAAAGCCCTAAGCATGTTAACATAACTAGGTTGTCCGGGTCCAGCAATCACTAGGAGCGGTATGTCCTTCTCTGCGATAGTCGCAACCGCGCGGATCAAGGTGTCAAGGTCTCTCTCTGCATTGACTCCTCCTACGTGCACAATCATCCTGCCAGGGGGGATGGACAGGAGTTTTCTTACCTCCGCGTCGGGCAACCTGGTCACCGGTGAATCGGCGACATTACTAATCGAGGTGACTCGCTCTACAGGGACCCCTCGTTCGACTAGAAGATTCTTGATCCCGTCGCATGCGACAATCACATGATCCGCTAGCAAGGCGCTAAGTTTTTGTGTTGCTAGTGCGAGTTTGAACCAAAGGGAGCGGTGGGTCACTCCAAACCGTGCGAGGATTAGCTCAGGCATTGACTCATGCATGTCGAGTACAACAGCTGCCCCGAGTAGCTTGAAGGGCAATGCACAAAGCACTTGAAAATCTGGAAGAGAGTGTATGTGTAAGATGGCGGACCGTCGCCCGAACGAGGACCGCAAAAGCATCGCACTACTTGTTAGGAGGAAGGCAAAGTATTGGAAGAGATAACGCATCTTTCCGCCCCTGCGGACCTGGAGGGGCGATTCCTCGATAACCACCTCGTTGAGAACCGTTGCCGAGTTCGGCTGCTCGCTTCTTGCCGCGATTACGTGCACCTCGCAACCCGACTCCGCGAGGCCTTCCGCTTCGAAACGTACACGACCGTCTAAGAAGTAATTGGTATAAGCGACAACGGTCACTCGGAGATTTCGGGGATTGCGTACTCTTGTCGGAGTAACCGTGCGAAGAGCTCCGCTCCGCTCACCTATTCCTTCCTCTTTCGAGGTTGCCGCGCGCCTCACACGATCTTCCTCCAAAGCCTAAACCCCATGGTAGATATTTTGTCAAGGTGACGATGATGCCGCTTGACCAGGCGCCCCGGGTTGACTGGCCGGCCACCGAAATGGCGTTTGAATTCTCCAGGCCCATACCTCTCCGACGGATTGCCAGCTCCACCGAGGTCAAATGTCTGCAATTCATCTTCACGTGCGCGTTGGATGCTCTCCCATACTAACCACTCGTTTGCGTGAAGCTTCAACGCAAGCTCGGACGTTCCGTTGTACCAATTGAATATGGTCTTTTGCCATCGAAGGAGGAAAATCACAGCGCAAAGAATGTCGTCAGACCTGACACCGAACGACCACAACATTCCACCAGGGGAAAGGACCTCCATGGCCCGTCGGAATAGCGAGATGTCGGACAACGGGATCTTTGCACGCGAGTACGTTTCTTGCAGCAACCTGTACGATTGCTGAAGCTCGCCGAGGCCGAGTTCGACGAGTTCGAGACCTCCGCGTTCGGCCTCCTGAATGTTGCGGCGACGGCCTTTCGTCATCGCCTTCAGCAACACATGTTCGTCTTTCGTAAGGTCGATTATGTAATTCACATGATCCTCCCAGCGATATCCATTCGAGAGGAAAAGGTCCTTATTTGCGGGTGCCTGAAGGTTGCGAATTTGCGTCAACAGGGCGTCTCTCTTCGCTCTCTTGTCAAATTCCTTCACTAGGAGTGGAATGAATTCTTCCTCGCCAAGCGGCCCCCCAGTAATAATTGCCCTAGTTGTTACAACCGGTAGGGAGATAGGCCCGTAGGAAACGAGGCTCCCCGCCATCAGGGCTTTGATCTCCCCGCTTTCCTCGCAAGCTACGACGTGGGATTTGCAGGAATTGGTTCCGTCCAAAACCACTGCCATTTCCGGGCTTTGAAAAATATTCGACCCTTCTACGCGTTCGAGGAATACATCCCAGGCAGTTCGGAGAGGTTCTGTGGTCAGCTCCATAAGAGGCGCCTCCATTTTCTCCTAACAAAATCCACAAGGGTCATCGCATCAAGGTCGCCCGTCACACATAGTGCGAATCGATGACCGTTTGGCCACAAATGCAACGCACCGGATTGTTTCGTCACCCACGCGGCTGTTTCAGATAGTGAGGCAAGCCAAGCGCCGTTGTCAGCAGCCTCCTTCACTACTCGCTCGATTGCCTCTCGACACAAGGAGAACCTTTCCGGGTGAACCTGGAGAACGAAAAGGGACCCAGCTTCGCAGATTTCACTCATCATGGCGCAGTAAGTCGCCGTCAACGTCGAGGGATTGTGAATGTTAAGGGCGTCCAAGAGAATTTCGTCATCAGGCAAGGAGACGGGGAGTTCAACAATCGGCAGTCCGCGAGGAATTTCGCGAGCCCGAGAGCCAATCGCAGGATACCTGCGCTGAACGGCATAGGTTATGGCATCGAAATGTGGATGGCTTTCCGGGAGCGCCATTCGTGACATGCTCGAATCCCCGGATATCCCCCGGGAGCAGAGAATCCTCGGCGTGACGTCGCCGAGCCTAAGGTACGGCGACCGGAACACAGTCGCGGTGAACCCATTCCGTGTTAAGGCGCAAAGGGCAGAGTCGAGGTCGGTTTCCTGCTCGGCCGGTGTGAGATCCTCGTAAGCAACATGTTGGTATCCATGGATCGCAACGTCAATTCCTATGAGATCGCGGGCCAAGGTCGGATGGAAGTCTAAGTTCTCCGCCGTTATCGGAATGCTCGGTGTTAGATCGTAACGGGCGAGACACGATCTCATTAAGCTAAGCTGTGCCCGAAGTCGGTCTGGACTTAGTCCGTAGCGAAGCGACAACATCGCGGCCCGCGAGAGCTTCTCCGTGGCGCTTCTGCTGCCTTTCCGACCGGAAGGCATCTAAAGCACACTCAAAGCGAATGCGACACCAGAGCACGCCGCGTAGAAAGTAAGTAGGGTCGTTACCAGACCCCGCTCCGACATCGCTCGTCTTGAGAGCACCCAGTATGCAAGGGTGTACCGCCGGGCTCCGACTGGAGGACTTAAGGTTCCGTCTAGCGCGATCACGGGGTTGCGATACGCCTTCCTCCGGTTTCCGTTGTCTCCGCGGACTCCGAAGTAAGCGGTTGCGATCATCTCATAGAATGCCGGAGCAATTGCGACGAGTCCGTAGAACTCGATATGTGCCAGAATAATACCAGCAGCGAGGGCAGCCCCTAAGCCAAGAGTACCAATGTCGCCGAGGAAGATCCTCGCAGGGAAGCGGTTAAAATGGTAAAGAGCGATGGAGCAACCGAAGACGGCGCCGAAAACCCACAATGCGGCGTCGGGGACCCCGCGGACCTGTCCCACGGCAATCATCGCCAGAGAGACGACTGCGATTTGGCCGCTCTCAAGTCCGTTATATCCTGCGGACATGTTCATCGCATTCGCGACACCTGTGACGCCTATGGGCACAAGAATGATCCAGAAAAAAAGGTGCCACGAGTTATTGAAATCCAATCGCAATCCGAAAGGAAAGGCGATAATCGGGGACCCCAGGTGGACTAGCACGAGGGGTAAGGCCGCGAAAGCTACAGCCCCAGCCTTCAGCCGCTGGCGCAGGTTAGAAATGTCGTCAATTAGCCCAATCATTGAAGCCATGAAGAAGACGCCAATCGCTGCCAGAAAGGGAGGCTCCGCCACGTTTCCCATCAGTTTTTGGAGTCCAACCACGACGCTAATCGAAATCGAGAAGGAAAACAGGGCAGCAATCCCGCCAAGTTCGGCTATTTCGGTTTTGGACTTCTTGTTGACATCGACGCCTACCATTCCTCCAGCCCGCATCTTTCTAATCAGCGGCGGAGTCAGCAGGAAGACAATCGCGACGGCAACGACTGTGACCAATATCGTCCCAGCTCCATCCGTGAGGTCCTGCCAGGTCGGTCTGAGGAGAAGCATCGTAACGAGCGCAAACCCGGCGGCCAGGGAAAGAGAAACCGGATCCGCGATTCGGGCTTCCGTGCGATGTACAGCATTCCTGCTGTCGCTTGCTGATACATCATGATGGGCCACGTCGGCTTTTGGGAACTCGTCTGGCTTAAATGGTGGTTCGTGATTTTCGGTCCCGATTTCAGAAGTCTAGCGTCCTTCCTCGAGTCGGGTACTACCGAGGAAGGTTTCATACCGGAAGTGCATCGGGGTTCAAATCATGCGTTACCGTGCTCACCCGACTGCTGAAATATCCCCAGGCGCCGTGATTGGTGACGGAACCTCAATCTGGCATTGGGCCCAGGTCCGAGAGGGGGCCAGGATTGGTGCCCGTTGCAACATTGGCAAAGATGTGTATGTTGACGTGGGTGTCATCGTGGGCGACGGCTGCAAGATCCAAAACTTCGCGACTCTGTACCGCGGCCTCACTGTGGGCGACCGCGTCTTCATCGGGCCTCACGTCTGTTTCACCAATGACCTTTATCCGAGAGCAGTGAGCCCGGACTGGCAGGTCGTCCCGACACGAGTCGAGGATGGCGCTTCGATTGGCGCCAACGCCACGATCCTGTGCGGCCTTACAATTGGGGAGAAGGCAATGGTGGCCGCCGGGGCCGTCGTGACGAAGGACGTCCCCGCGCACGCCTTGGTCGCGGGCGTCCCTGCAAAAGTCATCGGCTGGGTGTGCGAGTGCGGCCGGCCGCTTGACCGCAACATGCGGTGTGCCCACGATGGGAAAGTGTTCCCCGAGCTCAAGCCAAAAAGGCGAAAATCACACTCCCGCCGTTACACGTGAGCGGCGAACCTTCATGCTCCTGCGGCCCTTCCGCGCCACGGAATGATCCCGATCGCCCGCCCGATCCTCGGCGAAGAGGAGTTCGCATCAATCCGCGAAGTCCTCGAATCTGGGATGCTCGCCCAGGGCGAGAAGGTGAAGGCGTTCGAGCAGGCCTTCGCAGCGGACATCGGCCGGAAGCACGGGATCGCGGTCGCAAACGGCACGGCCGCTTTGCACGTCGCCCTCATGGCCCACGGCATCAAGCGAGGCCAGGAAGTCCTGATCCCGCCGCTCACATTCTTCGCTACGGCTTCGACCGTCCTGTTGTCCGGTGCAAAGCCCGTCTTCGTCGACGTGCAGCGAGATTCTTACAATCTTGATCCGTCGAAGGCCGCCCGCGCCGTCACGGCGAAGACCGCCGCGATCATGCCCGTCCACCTCTATGGGCAAACGGCTGAGATGGATCCGATCCTCGCGGCCGCGAAGGACCACGGCATCCCGATTATCGAGGACGCGGCCCAGGCCCACGGCGCCCAGTACCATGGCCGAAAGGCGGGGAAGCTCGGCGACACAGCCTGTTTCTCCTTCTACGCCACGAAGAACATGACGACCGGGGAAGGCGGTATGATCCTCACGGACAACGACGAAATCGCGGACAAGGCCCGCCTTCTCCGAGACCACGGACAGGTCGCGAAGTACGAGCACGTCCTCGTCGGCTTCAACTACCGGATGACGGACCTCGCGGCGGCAATCGGTCTCGTCCAGCTGAAGAAGCTCGGGGGCTGGGTGAAGCAACGTCGCGAGAACGCTCAGGCCCTGACGAAGGCCTTGGAAGGAATCGAAGGCCTCACCCCGCCCCCCGAAGGGAATTGGATGGTCCACTCGTATTACCAATACATCGTCCGTCGCGCAGACGGGTTCCCCGTTACGCGGGACGAGATCGTCCGCCGGCTCACGGATGCGGGGATCGGCTGCCGGCCCTCCTATCCCATGCCCCTCTACCAACAGAAGGCGCTCCGGGACCTCCGGATCCGCGGACGCTGCCCCATCGCGGAGGACGTCATCCCTCGCCTCTTCGAGCTGCCCGTCCATCCGGGCGTCGGTCCGGCGGAGATCGACCGGATCGTCGAGGCGGTCGAGGAGCTCGCGCGGCCCACGTGAGTGTGCCACGCAAAGCGAGAAATTGACACG
>Ga0137396_10002114_pt1 | contig 10768 bp, 11 predicted proteins | sample czc16metaG_FD_108284 | JGI IMG/M metagenome (GOLD analysis project Ga0137396, IMG submission 108284) | Vadose zone soil microbial communities from Angelo Coast Range Reserve, California, USA - czcobulk3.16 metaG | ecosystem: Environmental > Terrestrial > Soil > Vadose zone | place: USA... | reverse complement strand
GCGACTCTCTGGCGGCCAGGACCGCCTCCGGTGGGTGGTGGGCGGTTTTTACAGCAACAACAAGCGCCACTACGGCCAAGACCTCGACGTGTTCGGGTTCGATGGGCCCGCGGCGGCTGAGCTCGGCGCCCCCCCCGGCTTCACCCGGGGACTGCGCGCTCCCCAGGACCATCTGTTTTGGTCGGACTTGGACTACTCCTTGAAGCAGACGGCTGTCTTTGGCGAAGCGACGGCGGGATTGGGTGAGCGACTCGAACTGACGGGCGGCCTTCGCTACTACAACTTCGACGAGAAGCGCAGCCAGATTTTCGACGGCATTTTCGGGAACGACAACACCGGAACCTCGCTGGTGTCCCAACCCGGGTCCACCAAAGCCAATGGTGTAGTACCGCGCGTCATCGCCAGCTACAAGGTATCCGACGCGGTCACGCTGAACGCCCAGGTGTCGCAGGGGTTCCGGTTGGGCGGGATCAACGATCCGCTCAACGTGCCGCTGTGTACGGCCCAGGACCTCGCCACGTTCAGCGGCCATAACTCCTGGACGAACGAAAAGGCCAAGAATTACGAAGTGGGGGTCAAGTCGCGGGTGATGGGCGGGCGCGGTTCGATCAATCTGTCCGGGTTCTACATGGACATCCGCGACCTCCAGCTGACCGTCACGGCGGGCTCGTGCTCATCCCGGTTGATCTTGAACGCGGCGAAGGCCCGGAGCCAGGGCGTCGAGGCGGAGGTCACGGCCAGCCCGAACGAGCACCTCGACTTCTCCCTCTCGGCCAGCCTCAACGACTCCAAGCTGCGGTCGACCTTGAGGGACGGGTCCGGAACCCCGCTACCTGGCATCGTGACGGGTAACCGCCTGCCCAGCGTGCCGCAAGTCCAGTGGGCCGCCGCCGCCACCTACGGGTGGCCGGCGGGCGCGGGGTCGCGGGCCTTCGTGAGCGCCAGCTATCAGTTCGTGGGCTCGCGCTTCACGCTGATCGACGACCAGGCGCCGGGGAAGGGCATCGTGAACATGAACTCGTTCGCGGGCGACACGATCGGCGGGCCCCTCACCCAAGCCACGTTCACGTTCGATCCGAAGCTGCCGTCGTATAGCCTCATGAACCTGCGTGCGGGATTGACTCGCGACACTTGGCAAGTCGCGGTCTTCCTCAATAACGTGACCGACGAGCGAGCTTTCCTGGCTTTGGATCGCGAGCGGGGACTGCGGGCCCGGGTGGGCTACCTCACCAACCAGCCGCGTACGATGGGAGTGTCGCTCCGCTTCAATTACTGAGTATCGATCGAGACTGGTCGGATGCGCGTGCCGAGCCCCGGGGAACCTCGGGGCTCGGTCTTTTCTAGATCGCGTCCGCGAGCTGGGTGAAGGCGCGCCGTCCCTCGTCTGCCGCCGGCCCCCAGTGTTGCCAACCGTTCAGCTCCGAGTGCGCGAAGGCGATCCGCCCATGGCGTTGCCGGATGATGTCCCGCGGCGCCCCCCCCTTGCCCGCCGCGCCACCAAAGAAACCCGGAAAGGGGACCGAGTACGCGTGTCCCCAGCGGTTCAGGATGAGGCCGGCCACGTCTCTGTCGGGTTTGAACCCCGACGTCGCGAACAGCCTCATCATCTGGGCGTAGATGCGCCGCTCGAACTCCGGATAGGAGGTGCTCAAGAGCTCCCTACGGCCCCGCGTCGTCTGCTCCCTCAGGGGTAGTCCGGGATGATGGAACGGCGTGTAGAAGTTCAAGATCGTGGGCTGGTCCGGGTTCAGCGGGGGCTGGTAGTCGCCCACTTGCATCGGGTTCCTGATGTTGCAGGTATACCCGAAATCGCCTTCGCCTCTGTCCCAGATCGCGGCGGTGATGCCGAGGCGGTGCAGGAAGCGCCAGTTCGTGAGCGCCACGTTCGCCACGAGGAAGGGCGCGTGCACGAACTTCCGATAAGCATCGCGGTACAGCGGCGGCATGTCGCGCACCGCGTACAGGTTCATCCACCCGCCCGTGGCCATGATGACCGCCTTGGCCCGGATTCCATGCAGCCGGCCATCGCGCGTATAGACGACGTTCACGGTGCCCGAGGATGGGCGACCACCCTCGTGTTCCACGCTCACGACCGTGGAACGCAGACGCACCCGGAGCGGCTGTCCGGCCCGGTCGATCGGATCCAGGGCATCGAGCTTGATGTGCCCAGTGATGATGTCCTCGAAGCTGTCCGTTCCAGCGATGGCGTCCGGGATCAGCCGCTTGAGGAAATAGCGCACGAAGCCTGAGTTGCCCCCGGGAAACGACACCCTTCTGAGGTCCGGGGGCAGGGGTTCCGTGAGGCCCGGCATGGGGAGTTGGTACGTCACATAGGCCGAGATGGCATCGCTGCCCAGGCCGCAGGCGGAAGCCAGGAAGAGGTGCGCGTAACGAGCGGCTTCCGGGCCAAGATGGAGCTGCTTCTCGAGGAAGTCCTGATACGACATGATGTCGAGGGCGCGCACTGCCTGCTCGTCGGTTGCGAAGCGCCGCGTCGCACCCCACGCGTGCCAACGGAGCAGCGTCTCGCGGGCCGCCGGGGACAGGGGCGTGTTGGCGAGACGCCGTTCCCACATGTCGATGGCCCAGGTTCCTCCCCCCGATCCTTGTGGGCCCCCGCTGAAGAAGTGCCCGACGCTCGTGTGCTGCTCGAGTCCCCGAACCAGGTACTCGTAGTTGTCGGGACTGAACCGCAGGCCTCCCACCTCCGGGTCGCGGAACTGAAACTGCCTCGGCACACCCAGCTCCGCATAGTAGCGGGCGTCCCCGGAGGCCTTCTCCGGATCCCTCGCCACTGGAGGCACGAAGAAGCCGTTCGCGCCCTGCGGTCCGATCAGCCGGACCCCACCCACGTCGAACTCGTTCTCCTTGGCCTCGCCACCGACGATCGGGTGGTTGTCCAGCATCAGGCAGGTCTGACCGGCTCTCCTGTTCTTCGCGTATTCCAGCGCCGCTCCCAGCCCGGCGACGCCGGCGCCGACGATTACGAGGTCATGGTCCTCGATACTCTCCACTCGATCGAACCCGGAGGGGAACCCGCCGTCGCGCAGCCGATGCGCGGTCTCCACCGCGTCCGGCGTATTCCCGTGGGAGAAGCGGTAATCTCCGACTCCGCCGTAGCCGTACCAATCCGGAGCGAGGGCGTCTGGCGCGCTGTGACGGGCGGGGGCGGGCCTGCACCCGAGCACCGCACCGCCCAAGCCGAGCAGCGCGCCATTCAGGAAATCCCGACGCGTGATGTGTGGGCCGAAGCCCACTCACATCTCCGTGTACAACTTCGCTCCCACCACCGTCGCGAGCGGCTGCTGCACGAGTGCCACCAGGGTCACGATCACCAGGACGCTGTGCGGCATCATCCCCATGGGCCACTCGAATAGCGCGTGGAACAAGCCGGTGGCCACCCAGCCGATCAGCCCCGCCTTGATCGCCGTCGCTGGCCCGGCGCCATAGCGCGGCCGAACCGCCGCATACACCCCCACGAGGAAGATCCCGAACAGGAAGTCGACGAACGTGAACCACAGGATCGTGCCGGTCGCCAGCGTGGCCGGCTTGCCCATCGCCTGCATCATCGTCGCCATCTGATCTTTCAGGATCACCGTAAACAGGACGAAATCGACGATGTTCAGTACCACGCCTGCCACCAACCCACCGACAATGACGCCCATCAGGTTGATCTTCCCCATCGGGCACCTCGAGGCTCGGGACGGACGCCACGGTAGGGGATGGACCCCGTCTCGTCAAGAGTCACAGCACCGTCAGCACGGCGACGAGCCCTCCCATGCCGTCCGATACGACCGCCACGCCCCCGGGGACCACCCAGTCGGTGCCGTCCACCAGCAGGTTGAAGTGGTAGGTGCCCGGCGCGAGCACCAGGGCGGCCTCCCAGACGTCCGCGCCGAGCGCACGCAGGGGGGCCGGCTGCCAGGCGTTCCAGTCCCCAGCGATTGCCACCGAACGCTTCGCATCCATGCGGAACCGCACGACGACGCTGTCCCCGCGGCGCTGCGCGACGAGGGGCGCGAGCCGCGGACGCATCGGCGGCGCGGGAGCCAGGGGCCGGGGCGCCGCATGGACGCGGAAGCCCGCGCTCACGAACCCCGCCCGCGGCAGCCCCTGAAACGGGTCGGCGAGAAAACTCCCGGCGGACGCCTCGATGGCCACTGAAGGAGAGATGAAATATTGCAAAGCCGCGCTTGCCGCGCCCTTGGAGCCATAGGCGGCGCTGACCCGCCCGCTCGCGAACAGCGACGCCACCAGGCGCCCCCGCCCCTGGTCGACCGTGACACCGCCCACCACGTCGGTGTACCACGCGCCGGCGAACCGCGTCGGCTCGACGGTGAGCGAGAGCTGCGCGGGTCCGGTGAGCCACCAGCCCCGGGCGCGGAGATGGGGCGACGCGATGCCCCGTTCGCCCTCGACGACACCCTGGGAGGGTCCGGCGCCGAGCGCGGCGCCGCCGCGGCCCGCGGTCCAGAGCAGCTCGGCTACCGCGGATCCTGCCGCCGACGCGGCGCCGTCGGAGCGACTGCTCGCGGCGACGTTGGCGCCGACGGCGACCCGCACGCCCGCCGTGCGGCCGCGGGGGTAGGCTCCCCAAAGATCGAGGCGCCCTTGACCAGCCCACACCCCGTCCGTGAGCGCGGAGAGGGAGGCACCGGCTCCGGCAAAAAAAGAAGGGGAGAGCAGCTGCACGGCCGGAGAGACGCTCGCGGCGAAGCTCGAGCCGCCCGCGTAGCGCACGGTGCCGACGCCCACGCCCAGCGACGTCTGCGTCTGGGCGTGCAGCGCGACGGGAAACGCCGCCAAAAAGAAAACCGGTCCCATTCGCATGGGACCGGTAACATACAGGATCGTGGATCCTTAGGGTCTGCGTCCGTGACCCGTACCGGCCTGGGGCGGCCGGTGCGCCAATGCCGACGCAGCTGGCGTGGCGGGTGTGGCTGGGGTCGCGGGGATCGCCCGGCCGCCCTCGCCGGCACCCGGTTGCGCGCGGGTCGCCCGCGTCGCGGGGGTCGCGGATGTCACCGGCCGGTTATCGAGACCGACAGCTTCACCGCGCACGCGCGTCGCGCGCCGCGCCATCGCTGCCGCCACTCTCTGTTTGGCCGTGTCGGAAGCGTGTTCGGACGGGATCAGCTTCGACTTCGCCGTCGCGGATGCGTGCTCGTTGGCGGGAATCGGCGTCTGCGCCGCCAGCAACGCCGGCACGGCCAGCGCCACCGCGATTCCCAGCATTCGTTTCATCATTCGCTTCATCATGGATTCCTCCAAATGGCTACTGTGATTCTGGCGTCGCCCGGTGTTTCCAGGCGCGCTCGCTGGCAGCCTCCCGCAGCCAAGCGTAGGCCCCGCGGTGCCGCTGGCTGAGCAGCTCCGCGGCGTGCCACACCTGCTCGAAGACCTCGGCAACCAGACGCTCGGCGCGCTCGGGATCCATCAGGATCCCGTATACGAGCGCATAGAGCGTTGGGCCATAGCGACGCTCCAGCTCGACCAGGGCCGTAGCGTCGCGGCGCGCCATACGATGGACTAGCACCGCATCGGGAACGGGCCCGGGCACCGGCATGGGCAGCGTTGTCATAGCGCAATAAAGACTCAGATGACGTTCGCGAGGTAACGCAGGTCACAACGCCGCGCTGGATGGGACGTTACCGGCGCCCGTCACAAGGCTCTTTACCTGTGACGCCTGGACGCCTAGCATCCCGCGGAGCTTTGAAGGAGCGCGGGTTGAGCGGACGGGAAGAGGCAACGGACGGGCAAGTGGTCCGCGCGGTTCTGGCGGGCGACACCGAGCGCTACGCCGAGTTGGTGACGCGGTACCGGGATCGCTACGCGCGCTATGCGGCGCGGATGCTCGGCTCCGCGGACGCGGCCGAAGACGCGGTGCAGGACGCGTTCGTGAGGGCCTACGACCAGCTGGCGCAGTGCCGCGACCCCGACAAGTTCGTCGGGTGGTTCTTTCTCATCCTGCGCAACCGCTGCTTCGCGGAGCGGCGCAGGACCAAGGATGTGGCCCCGCTCGAGGCGGCCGGCGCGGTCGCCGCGCCCGAGCGGCCCGAGGTACCGGTGGAGATCGCGGAGCGGCGGCGGGCGTTGCAGCACGCGCTGCTCGAATTGACGCCGGAGCAACGCGAGGTGTTCGTGCTGAAGCACGTGGAAGGGCTGTCGTACGGCCAGATCGCGGAGCGGCTGGGCACCTCGGTGCCGTCGCTCAAGATGCGGATGCACCGGGCGTACGACCGGCTCCGCGAGCAACTCAGGGACCGGGCGTGATCATGACCGATTTCCATCCGCAGGTGAAGCAGCTCCTCGACGGCGAGCTCACGCTCGCCCAGCTGCCGCCCGAGCTCCGAGCGCAAGGCGAGGAGGCGCTGCGCCTGCTTGCCGCTGTGGACCGGGAGCCGGTGACGTTGCCGGCCACGCTCGACGCGCGCGTCCTCGCGGAGCTGCGCCGCCGTGCGGAGACTCCCTCGTTCTGGCGGCGCCTGCGGCTCCGCCCCTGGACGTTAGTGCCCGCGTTCGCCGCGGGTGCAGCCCTCGCCCTGTTGTTGTCCAGTCCCGCGCCGACGCCGGCGACCTCCACCGTCACCGTGCGGTTCGTGTTATTCGCCCCCGAGGCGCAACAGGTGACGCTGGCGGGCACGTTCAATCAATGGGATGCGGCTGCAACGCCGCTCGTCCGCACCGGCGCGCCGGGCGTTTGGGCGGCGACGCTGATCTTGCCGGCGGGGCAGCACCAGTACGCGTTCGTCGTGGACGGAGCGCGTTGGGTACCCGATCCCGCCGCTCCCGCCGTGGACGACGGCTTCGGACGGCGCAACAGCGTGCTCTCGTTGTGAAGACTTGCTGCGTCGCACTTCTGCTCGTGATCGCCGGCACGCCTGTCGGCGCCCAGCAGGGCCTGGCGGGGCGGGTGCCGCCGGAGATCGCCACGCTCGTCCGGCAACTCGCCACGTCGGCCGCGGCGCGCGGTATCCCGGTCGAGCCTTTGATCCAAAAAGCCATTGAGGGTAGCGCGAAGGGTGTGCCCGCCGAGCGCGTGGCCACCGCCCTGCGCGCCTTGGCGGCGCAGCTCGATGCGGCCGCCGCGGCCCTCCAGCAGGCGGGTCCGGCTCGGCCGGACACTGCGGCGATTGCGGCGGGGGCGTTCGCGTTGAACGCCGGTCTCAGCCCGCGAGACGTGACGGCCTTGGCCCAGGTGAGCCGCCCACCTTACAGCACGGCAGTGACCCTGCGCGTTGCCAGCACGCTCGCCGCGATGGGGGTCCCCGCGGCGCAGACGGTGGAGCTGGTCACGCAGACTATCGCGTCGGGCGGACCCGCAACCGATGTGCTCGGCCTACCGGCGCAAGTGATGGTGGGAGTTTCGCATGGGCGAGGGGTCACACCCGCGCAAGCGGCCGCGGGGCTGACCCGCGCCGCGGCGGCGCGTGCTAACGCGCCGGGGCAAAACAGACCGAAGCCGCCGCACCCCTAAACTACCGCAGCGGCACGTACCCCACCGTCAGCGTGATCGCTTCGACGGTCTCGCGCCGGCTGGCGCCGATGCGGCCCTGCTCGACGCGATAGGCGAGCCGCCCCCACAGCGGTCGAGACGCGAGTCGCAGCTGCAGGCCCGCTTCCGCGCCTCGGCCAGCCGCGGAGGACGCCGGCCTGCTGACGCGTCCGGAGAACCCCTGCCACAGCTCCACGAAGCTTTCCAAACGACCGGGGAAGAGATTGCCGCGAACGCCCACCCGCGCCGACCAGAAGAGCCAGCGCTGGTCGCCGAGCGCGGTGCCGTAGGTGCGGGCATGAGGGCCGAACCACAGGGTCAGCCAGGGGCGTGCGGTGTACCCGAGCAGCGCCTCACCCTCGGCGACGTCGCGCGCCATTACCGTTGCGCTGCCGGCCGTCACGTGCCCCTGGCCGTAGCGCAGGCGGAGGATGAAGCGTTCGCGCGTAGCCATCGCCTCGCCGGTGAACACGGCGCCGCTCAAGCGCTCGGCCAGCGAGTCGCTCCGGCTGCGGACGGTCTCGCCCCCGCCTGAGGCGCCGAGCGATAGTCGCCACCGTGCCTGGGCCGCCAGCGGTGCAGGGAGAACGCCGAGCGCCGCGGCACAAACGACCGTCAGAATGCGCGTCACGGTCCCTCCGGGGTGACGAGGAGCGGCGCACCGCTGCGGATTCGCATTCTCACTTCGCGCATGCGCTGCGCGTTGCGGCCGATCACAGCGTCCAGCGCGCGGCGCCAGTCGTCGCGCAGCACGCGATTGTGCGCCGCATTGCCGGGAATCGGGCGGCCGGGGTGGTGGGAGAGGAATGCCGCGATCCCCGCGATCGTCACTGTCCCGCCGACGAAGAAGCGCGCGCCGCTCGCATCCTCTCGGCTCGCGACGACCTTGGGAAGCACGGCGATGGCGACGCCGGTGAGCGCACCGGGCGCGAGGGCGCGGAGCGCGGGGCCGTAGGATTGTCGCTCCGGGCGCAGCAGCGAGTCCGCCGGGGGGAGGGGATGCGGGAGCGTGTCGACCGCCGGCTGCGCCACCTCGAGCGGCAGGCGGAGCGTCCGCACCACGCGCCGCTGGCGATCGAGCGAGGTGACGGCGACGGCGTAACGACCATCAGGCACGCGGGCGCCCGCGGAGTCGAGGCCGTTCCAGGTGAGGTCCAAGCTGTCGCTGTCACCGATGGGTCCCGCGTACAGGGCTCGCACCACGCGCCCGGCCTCGGTGCCGAGGGTTGCGCTGATCTCGTGGAACGCGCTCGCATACAGCCGCACCGCGTAGGCGTCGGCGCCGGGCCGGATGCTGGTATCGGCGGGGGCGCGGGCGATCACCGCCGGAGTGGCGCGCCGGACTCCCTCATAGAGCGCGACCACCTGGGGTGGGAACACCAGCTGGTCGGGCCGGAAACGCGGGTCGAGCAACACCAGGCGGCGCGCCACGGCGGTGGCGGAGTCGCGGTGGTTCCTGAAAAACTCGGTGGCGGCGAGATAGATCAACGCCCGCGCCGCGGCGGCCGGCGCGAGCGCCTCCGTCCCTTGAAACGCGAGCGAGCGGCGCAGCAATCCGGCGGCGCCGTCGAACTCGAGGTCTTGGTATGCGCGCACGCCTTGCGCTAACACGTCGGCCGCCGACTGGGCGGCGGCGCCGCGGGGCCCGGCCAGGGCGGCCAACGAGACCGCGGCGAGCAGCGCTACAGTGCGCCTCACCCGCCAATCCGCTTCAGAGTGATCTTGGTCCATCGGATCTCCTGGCCCGACACCACGGTGAACGTCGTGTCGAACGGCATGAACCCATCGCGCCTGATGACGACGCGATGCTGACCGGGCGTGATCCTGAGATCCTGCACCGGTACGGGGCCCACGACCGTGTTGTCTAACAGCAGCTCGCCCCACACCGGCTGCGTATTGACCCACAGCCTGGCCGGTGTGGCGGCGGGAACCACCGGCGGCTTGGGGTCCTTGTGGCCGGCGGGACGACCAGGAGCCGGCACCCGCCGCCGCGGAGCGGCGGTGTCCGCCGGCTGTAGCGCGGCCGCGCGCTGCGTGTCGGGCGCCGGCACGGCGATCCGATCGGTCTGATGTGGCGTGGCGCCGTTGGCCGGTCGGGTCGGATGGAGCGCGACCCAGACGCCGCCGCTCCCCAGCACGACACCTACGGCGAGCGAGAGGACGACGAACCGGCGCCGGCGCCGCAGCGATGGAATCGGCACGGTGGGGGTGTCCGGCGTGTCCCACAAAATGCGCTGGCGTCGTGCCACCGGGGTGGGGCCCGTGAAACCAGCGGGGATCTGGGGCACCGCCTCGCCCCCCAGCGCGGCGACGAACGCCGCGATGTCGGGGAAGCGCTCGGCGGGCTTCTTGCTCATGGCTCGATAGACAGCGGCGGAGATGCGTTCGGGAATCTCGGGCTTCACCGCGGCGAGCCGGGGCGGCGGCTCAAGCAGGTGCTTGCGGATCAGCTCGCCCAGCGAGTCGCCGGTGAAGGGCACGCCGCCGGTGAGCGCCTCCCATACGAGGATGGCGAGCGAGTACTGGTCGCAGCGGCCGTCCACCGGTTGGCCTTCGAACTGCTCCGGCGACATGTAGCGCGGCGTGCCGAGCGAGGCGCCGCTCTGGGTGAGCGACACGCTGCCGAAGGCGCGCGCCACGCCGAAGTCGCACACCAGCGCCCAGCCCGAGTCTTCGATCATCACGTTGGCGGGCTTCACGTCGCGGTGCACGACGCCGTGGCGGTGCGCGTACTGCAGCGCGCTGCCCACCTGCTCCACCACGCCGAGGACCTCCGACACCGGCAGCGCGCCGCGCTCCGTGATGACCTGCTCGAAGGAGCGCCCGCGGATCCGCTTCATCGAGTACCAGAGGAAGGTGCTGGTGGCACCGACGCGGAAGATGGGGACGATGTGGGGGTGGTCGAGCGACGCGGCGATCTTGGCTTCGCGCTCGAACCGCTCGGCCGAGGCGGGACCCTGGAGGAACTGCAACGGGAGGATCTTGATCGCCACCTGACGATTGAGATCCACTTCCTGGGCCAGGTAGACGAGCGACATCCCGCCGCGCCCGAGGAGATCGGTGATCTGGAACTGGCTGCTGAGCTCGCGCCGCAGGGCGGCCTCGAGCTCCTCGGAGATCGGCTCGTCCCGGGCGGCGTTCGTCCGGGCCTGCTCGTCGCCGAGCGTCATGCCGCATTTGGGGCATCCGGGGGCGCCGTCCGGGATTCCCTCGGCCGAGCAGCGGGGACAAATCACGAGCTAGGGCACAGAAAAATCGGTGGCGGCGGGGCTG
>Ga0137396_10002113_pt1 | contig 10773 bp, 10 predicted proteins | sample czc16metaG_FD_108284 | JGI IMG/M metagenome (GOLD analysis project Ga0137396, IMG submission 108284) | Vadose zone soil microbial communities from Angelo Coast Range Reserve, California, USA - czcobulk3.16 metaG | ecosystem: Environmental > Terrestrial > Soil > Vadose zone | place: USA... | reverse complement strand
GTCCGGTACCCCTCCTCGCGGAGCGCCTTCAGCGCCTGCACGCCCGAGTAGTCGAACTCGCAGGCCTGCCCGATGACGATGGGACCGGAGCCGAGCAGGAGGATGGACTTCAGGTCTTTGCGGCGCGGCATCCCTGGGGCTGCTCGTCTAACATGGGAGGCCGGTGGAATCCATCGAAGCCGAAGCCCTCGCCCGGAGCAACCGCTACCTGCGCGAGTTCGTCGAGGCGCTCGGCCTCTGCCCCTTCGCGCGCAAGTGCCGCGAGAGCGGCCGCCTGGCCCGGCGGGTGCTGCGCGGCGAGCGGCCAGCCGAGGCCACGGCGGCGGCGGTGCGCGAGCTGGAACAGACCTCCGAGGAGCAGGTGGAAGTGGCGCTGCTCATCTATCCGGAGTTCGCCGGCGAGCTTTCCCGGTTCGAAGAGTTCCGGGACGAAGTCCGGCGCTCGCTCCGGCTCTTCTACTGCGTGGCCTTCCATCCAGCGCTGCCGATGGACCTCTCCGACGCGAACCGCGCCGTCTCCTTCCTACGCCGCAGCCCCGACCCGACCTTGCAGCTGGTCCGCATCTCGACCCTGGACCGCGTCCGTTCCGGCCGCCCGGCGGGCTCGGTCTACGTCGATCCGTCGCGGCTCTCCCCGGAGGAGCTGCGCGACCTCGAGGCAGTGCCCAGCCTCTCCGACCAGATCGCCGAGGCGAATCTGTGCACGCTGCGGCGGGAGGATCCGGCCCGGCTTGCGCAACTGCTGGCAGACCTGCGGACCAGATAGTCCGGCGCATTCCGGGCCGGCCGGGCGTTTCCCGCCCGGCCCGGACGCGCCGGTGCACTAGAACGTCTGCGACAGCCGCACGTATCCGAAGCGGCCGACCACGTCGTAGGCAGTCGGATCCGTGGCCGCCAGGAAGCCGTTGTAGATCACGGCGGGTTTTGCGCCGAACACGTTGTTGACGCCGGCCGCCAGGGTGCTCCGGCCGACCCGGCTCCGCAGCGTGTAGTTCACGTACACATCGTAGGTGTTGTACGCGGGAACCAGCCGGCGGAACGCCGGGCTCTGGTAGCACAAGCCTCCGCCGGAGAAGTCTCCGTTCGCATCGCTGCACTCGTGGAAGGACCCTATGAACCTCGTGTTCACTCCGGCGGCGAGTCCGCCGAGCTGCCAGCTCGTGCCCGCGTTGAACTTGAACGCCGGGTAGACTCCTCCGGTGCTGCCCGAACCCAGATCGAACGTACCCCGCCCACGGATGATGGTGCCGTCGCCCAGGGTCCGGTCGAACTTGTGCAGCCAGGTTCCGTCGAAGATGAATCCGAAGCGGCCATAATCGGACGGATAAGCGTAGCGGACCGCGAGATCGATGCCATCCGTCCAGTCGCGGCCCACGTTGGTGGTGAGGTTGACGATGTTCTGGATGATGCCGGTGCTCGGATCGCGGCTGATCAGGTTGCAGAAAGCCGTGTTGGGTGCGTTGCCATTGCTCGGATAGCAGCCGCTGAGGATGACGTCCGCGCCGATGGGCAGGATCGGTTGGTAGACGCGGATGTTGTAGTAGTCGACGGTTACGGTGAAGTTCTTGACCATCGACGGCTCGATCACCACGCCGGTGGTGAAGATCCGTGCGGTCTCCGGTTGCAGGCCCGAATCGCCGCCGAGCTGAGTGCGCAGCTGGTTCGCCGTGTCGCCGTTGTTCGCCGCGCTACCGCAGTTCGGCGGAGGCGTCGGCCCGCCTGCCCCCGGACCGCGGCACGGGTCCTTCACCCCCGGGAAGCTGTCGGAAGGACCGCGGAACAGGTCGAGGACTCCGGGAGCGCGGAAGGCGGTGGAGTAGGTGCCTCGCAGCGTGAAATCGCGGATCGGCGACCACCGTGCCCCGAACTTGTAGGTGAAGTCGCTGCCGAAGGTACTGTACCGGAAGACGCGGGCAGCCACGGTGCCCTCGAGGGTCTGCGCGCCCGGAACGTTGTTGAGGACGGGGATCGAGAGCTCTCCGTACCCTTCGTGCACGTTGTAGCCGCCCTGGGTGATTGCTCCCTTGTTGCCGGTGGTCTCTCCCAGCACGGTGATCGGATCCGGGAGATTCAATCCCTTGACGTTCCGGAACTCGTATCCCAGCGCGAGACCGAGCGGCCGGTCGGCGAAGACGCGGAACAACTCGCCGCTGGTGTTGAAGTTGAACCCGGCGAGTTGGTTCGTACCGCGGGCCGTGCCGGTGAACGTCAACCCGGCCATCTGCTCGTCGGTGATCGAGCCTGGCCCGCCGAACAGGTTGAGCGGGACGCAGCCTGCGATCACGTTCGTCCCTGTCGCGGCCTTGGTGGGGTCGACGACGCAAACCGGGGCATTGGTCTTCGGATCCCTCCCGCTCGGACCGACCGCCGCGCGCAGGTGCGGCAGGTCGAGGTTCCCGCGCTTCACGTTGTCGCCCGACGTGCGCCCGTAATTGACGGCAGCGTCCCACACCCAGCCCTGCAGGGCACCAAACTCGTCCGGCAACGTGCCGTCGATGCCGCCCACCACGCGGAACGTGTCGATGTCCTGGTTGAAGGTACGGTTCCCGAATTCCGTCAACCGCCGTCGTACCTGCGTCAAGTCGCGGTTGAACGGATTGTACAGGTTGCTGGCCGAGACGATGACCGACTCGCCCCCGGGCCCGATCAGCAGCGGTTCGGCAGCGAGCTTTTGATCCGACTGCCGGTTCACGTAGCTGCCCTCGAAGAACCCGCGCACGAAGCTCCCCAGCCGCACGTCGCCAGCCGAGTAGAGCGAGATCCTCTGCTGAGGCGTCAGCAGGTAGTTGTCCGGCTGGAAGTTGTACGCGTCGCCCTGGGGCGAGACGAGGAACGGGACGTAAGGGCGCCACCCGAGCGGGCAGGCTCCGCCGGCCTTTTCGGCGTCGCTGCAAACGATGAAGGAGGTGGCGGTCGGGTAACGGGAGACGAGATTCTGGTACAGCGTGCTCGTGCCCGGCAGGCTGCGCTCCGTGGGACGGATGGTGATGCGGCTCTGCGGGAGGGTTGGGCTCCCGAGGGTATACTGCCCGACGATCCCGAGCGGATTGTTCCGGCCGGTAGCGTCGTAGGCGCGGGGAATGTTGGCCCAGTCGCGATCGCCAGCCCACACCGACTGCTGGTTGAAGTAGCCGCCGTTGAAGGTGACGTTCCCCAGATCTCCGCCGATGCCGGTCGTCACGCCGAGGTCGTAAGTGTTGCCGTCCGCCCGACTCCCCAGGGCCGTGCCGGAATACCCGGTCACCTCGGTGCCCCGGTAGTTCCTGCGCGTGATGATGTTCACCACTCCCGCGATCGCGTCGGAACCGTACACCGCGGAAGCGCCGTCCTTCAGCACTTCGATGCGCTCGATCGCGGCGGTGGGCAGGGAGTTCAGGTCGACGGACTGGTCCGCGCCGGTTCCGCCGGGCACCATTCGCCGGCCATTCAGCAACACCAGGGTGCGCGAGGTCCCCAGCCCGCGAAGGCTGACGCGAGTCGATCCGTTGCCGCCGTTGTTCACGGCCGTGTTGATCGCGTTCCCTTGCTCGGGAAGCGATTGCAGGAAATCGCCGATCGACACTTTGCCGCTTGCCACGACCTGCTCGCGGTTGATGACCGTGACCGGAGCGGGCGTGGTCAAATCCTTCCGCCGGATGCGCGATCCCGTGACCACGACTTCCTCTTCCGCGGTCCTCGGGCGCCGCGGCCCTTCGGCGGCAGTTGCCTCTGCCGGCGCCAACTCGCGGGACCTCTCCTGCTGGGGCGACGTTTCCGCTGCGGACGATCTGCTCTCGCCGCTCGACGCTGTCTGCGCCACTGCAGCCGGCCCGAAGCAAACGAGCCAGGCAAGCACTGCGTTTGGCAGGAACCACTTCTCCTCGACCGCCATTTTGAAACCCCCTTTTGCTTTCCAAATGTTTCGACGCCGAAATAAACCTCTCAATTCCTCGATACAGCGTGTGTTTTCCGGACGCCGAAGCCGTCGCTCGACTCCAAGTTCCGTTTGGCAAAATGGCAGATGTAGGTCAATTCCGGCGAAAGCACTACCCGCCGTATTCTGGCGCCGATCGGCGCCAGGTATCTGATAATCCTACGAGATTTTCAACTGCCACTATCGAACATCGTGAGCGCGCGCCAGGCAGCTGCGGCCTGCCTCATCTCGCCCCCGGGCCGGCAGCGCCGTCCAGAACCGCGGCCGCGAGCCGGCGCTCGAGGTCGCTCGAGAGGCCAGTGATGGTCGCCACCACGCCGCCTTCGACGTCCAAGACGATGAACAAAGGAATGTTACGAAGACCCTGTTGGCTCGCGGCGCGCATCCCGCCGGGAAAGTGAAGCACCCGGCCCGGGACGGGTTGCTTCTCGAGAAACCGGCCCACGGCCGCCACGTCGTCGTCCACCGAGAGGGCGATCTCCTCCACGTCCGGATGCCTCCGGAGGAACGTGGCGACGCGATCGGAGGAGATGCGGCAGGGCTCGCACCAGGTCGCCCACAGGTCGACGACCCTGATCGGACCGGGACCGCCGATGGAGACCGGCTCACCCGAGAGAGTCTCCGCGTCGATGACCACGCGCGGCCGTTCCGCGGCCGGGCGCGTGTTGGCGCAACCCGACACCAGCAGCAAGGCTACGAGCGTCCGGGTGCGAACACGCATCCGCTCGCATCGTATGTCGGAACCCGAGAAAGCCGGCAAGTCCGCCGAGTCCCCAGGGTCAGGTGAATGCCCGCCACGCCGCCGCGATGCCGAAGACGAGGAACAGCGCCGCGGCCACCCGCCGGATCCAGACCATCGGCAGCCGGTCCGCGAGGCGGTCGCCGAGGAACACCGCCAGTCCGTCGGAGGCGAGCATCCCGAGGGTGGTGCCGATGGTCACCAGCCAGATCGTATGGAACTGGGCGGCGAGCGCGACCGTCGCGAGCTGCGTCTTGTCGCCCATCTCGGCGAGGAAGAAGAGCACCGTGGTGCTGAGGTATGGACCGAACCGGGACTTGGCGCCGCCCTCCTCCAGGGTGTCGGGCCGGAGCGTCCAGAGGGCGAAGGCGATGAAGATGACCGCGAGGACGCCCGCCATCACCCGCTCCGGCACGCGCTCCGCGACCCACGACCCGACCAGGGACGCCAGCGCGTGGTTGGCGATGGTGGCCGTCAGGATCCCAGCCATGACGAGCCAGGGACGGCGGAAGCGCGCCGCGAGCGAGAGCGCGAGCAGCTGGGTCTTGTCCCCCATCTCGCTGATCGCGACGAGCAGGAACGAGCTGACGATGGCCCTCATCGGGCCTCGTTCAGGGTGCGGTCCAGGTTGAACGCCGCGCTGATCAGCGCCAGGTGCGTGAAGGCCTGCGGATAGTTCCCCAGCGCCTCTCCCGTGCTGCTGGTCTGCTCGGCGTACAACCCCAGGTGGTTCGCGTAGCCGAGCATCCGCTCGAAGATGAGGCGCGCCTCCTCCAGCCGGCGGCGGTCCGTGCGGCCCGCCCGCGTGAGCGCCTCGACCAGCCAGAAGGTGCACATGTTGAAGGTGCCTTCGTTGCCCGTCAGGCCGTCGGCGAAGTCCTTGGTCGAATACCGGTACACCAGGCTGTCGGAGAGCAGGCCCCCTTCGCGGGGCGGCCGCATGATCGCGTCGATCGTCTTCAGCATCTTCGGGTCGACCGGCGAGACGAAGAACACCAGCGGCATGAGCAGGGCGGACGCGTCGATGGCCTCGCCACCGTACTGCTGCACGAAGGCCTGCCGCCGCGAGCTCCAGCCGCGCGTCATGATCTCCTCGTACATGACGTCGCGCTCGCGTATCCACCGCTCCCGATCGGCCGGGAACGCCCGCTGCTCGACCACCCGCAGGCCGCGGTCGAGCGCCACCCAGGACATCATCTTCGAATACACGAAATGGCGCCGTCCGCCCCGGGTTTCCCAGATGCCCTCGTCTTCGCGGTGCCAGTTCTCGCACAGCCAGTTGAGCAGCCGCCGCAGGTGCGTCCACAGATCGTAGGAGATGGGCGTGCCGTACTTGTTGAAGAGGTACACGGAATCCATCAGCTCGCCATAGATGTCGAGCTGGAGCTGCTTGTACGCGTTGTTGCCCACGCGCACCGGACGCGAGTTGCGATACCCCTTGAGGTGGTCGAGCGTGACCTCCGCCAGGTCGGCGCGTCCATCGATCCCGTAGACGATCTGCAGCGGGTGCTCGCCGCCCGCCTCGCGGCAGCGCTCCTCGAGCCAGTCCATGAAGCGGGCCGCTTCCTCCGTGAAGCCGATGCGCAGCAGGGCGTAGAGCACGAACGCGGCGTCGCGCAGCCAGCTGTACCGGTAGTCCCAGTTGCGCACCCCGCCGATCTCTTCCGGCAGGCTGCAGGTGGGCGCGGCCACGATGGCGCCGGTGGGGTCGTACGTGAGCAGCTTCAGCAGCAGCGCCGAGCGGTACACGATCTCCCGCCAGCGCCCGCGGTAGGTGCACCTCGACAGCCAGTCGCGCCAGAAGCGGACCGCGTCCTCGAAGAGATCGTTCGCCTGCTCCTCCGTGGGCGGCGCCTCGCATCCCTCTGCCAGTGGGTGCAGGACGAAGGTGACCTTCTCGCCCTCGTTGAGGACGAACCGCGCGGACGCGCCGCGTTCGGTGGCGTGCAGCGCCACCTGGCTGGAGAGGGCGAGGATGAGGCCAGCCCCCTGGAATACCGCGCCGTTCTTCTCGATCGACACGCGCGGCCGCGTGCGGGCGTAGTCGAAGGCGGGCTCGCAGCTGACCTCGAAGTTGAGGCTGCCCCGCACGACCTTCACCCGGCGGACGAGCTCGTCCTGGCAACCGGCGAGGAGGGCGGCGCGACCGACCGGCATGAAGTCTTCGATCTCGCCGACGCCGTCCGGCGAGAGGAAGCGCGTGAGCAGGACGTTGGTGTCCGGCCAGTAGAGCTGCTTGTAGCTCACCCGATCTTCCAGCGGACGGATGGTGAAGGAGCCGCCTTTCTCGTCGTCGAGGAGAGCGGCGAAAACGCTGGGCGAGTCGAACCGGGGAAAGCAGTACCAGTCGATCGCGCCGCGGACGCTCACCAGCGCGACCGTCCGCATGTTGCCGATGACGCCGTGATCCTCGATGCGCTCGTAGGCCATCGCCGCTGTCCGCTACCCGATGCGCACCCCGAGCATGGAGACCGAGCCGCCGTCGAACCCTTCGACCGGGTACGTGATCGGCTCCTCGCGCCTGCCCTGGGCGAGCGCGTATACGAGCGGCAGGAAATGTTCGGGCGTCGGCGCGGCCAGGGCGGCGTCCCGGCCCAGCTCCTCGTAGCCCACCACGGTCTCCAGGTCGTTCTCCTCGATCGCGGTCCGGATGACCTGCTCGAAGCGCAGCGCCCAGTCGTACGGTTCGACCGGGTGCCGGCCCCACGCGTAGGTGTGCAGGTTGTGCACGACGTCGCCCGACCCGAGGATCAGGACGCCTTCCTCGCGCAGCGGCCGCAGGCGCACGGCGAGGTCCCAGTGCTGCTCGGGCGTCAGCGTCTCGTCGATCCCAAGCTGCACGACCGGCAGGTCCGCCCCGGGGTACATGTGGACCAGCACCGACCACGTCCCGTGGTCCAGGCCCCAGCGGTCGTCGAGAGCGACGGGCGTGGGCGCGAGCAGGTCGCTCACCCGGCCCGTCAGCTCGGACGACCCCGGCGCCGGGTACTGCACTTCGTAGAGCTGCCGGGGAAACCCGCCGAAGTCGTGGATGGTGCGCGGCCGTTCCCCGGCGGTCACGCGCGCTCCGGCCGTGTACCAGTGCGCGGAGACGGCCAGGATGGCACGGGGCCGGGGCAGATCGGCCGCGATGCGCTCCCAGGCGCGCGTGTACTCGTTGCGCTCGAGCGCGTTCATCGGGTTGCCGTGCCCGATGAAGAGGGCCGGCATCCGTTCCCTCGCTGTCCCGGTGCTCGCCATTTCCGCGCCCCCAAGGTAGGGACGCCGCGCCGTCCCGGCGGATTCGTCCGTGCGCTCCGGGAGGCGGTCAGCCGAGCGGCGGCGCTACAGCCTCACCCGGACCTCGTACCGGCGGTTCTTCGCCTTCTTGGGGGGCGTGTCGTCCGGCTTGACCAGGGGCGCCTCGGATCCCATGCCCACCGCCAGGATCTCCTTGTCCGGCACTCCGCGCGCGACCAGCTCCTTGACGATCACCTGCGCGCGCTTCTGCGAGAGCTCCTTGTTGTGCGCCGGATTGCCCGAAGTGTCCGTGTGCCCGCTCACCTCGAACTTGAAGTTCTGCAGATTGGCGGAGTTCAGCTTCTTCTTGGCGTCGACCAGCGCGGTCACCATGTTGCGCAGCTTCCGGTCGCATCCCTTCTCCAGCATGTCGGTGTCGGTCTTGAAGCTGCACTGGTTCTTGCGCGACTCGGACAGCAAGCGCTGGTTGATCTGCTGCTCCAGCTTCTGTGTCGTCGCCTTTCCGGCGGCTCCCTTGGCGATGTCCCAGGGGTTCTGCAAGAGCGCGAGCAGGGCAAGGAGAACTGGCATGGTCCACCTCCGAGCGCGGAAGGTACGCACCGCTTTGCTCTGTGCTAAGTTTCGCCGCGACCACCCGCGGGAGGGCAACTTCCATGGCGTTCGTCGTTGCGGAGCCTTGCGTCAACTGCAAGTACACGGACTGCGTCGCGGTCTGCCCCGTGGACTGCTTCTACGAGGGCGCGAACTTCCTCGTCATCCACCCGGACGAGTGCATCGACTGCGGCGCTTGCGAGCCGGTGTGCCCGACCAAGGCCATCTTCCCGGAGGACGACCTGCCGGACAAGTGGAAGGAGTACACGGCGATCAACGCCGACTACTCCACCAAGTGGCCCAACATCAACAAGCAGAAGGAAGCCCTGCCGGACGCCGAGAAGTACAAGGAGATGGAAGGCAAGCGCGCCATGCTCAAGCTGGAACCCCCGGCTTAAAGGGATCGCGCGCCGGTGGAGGATCCGCAGGCCCTGCAGGCGCAGCCGCCGCGCAGGCCCGCGGCGCCGGGCGAGCGGTACTGCCTCACTCCGCATCGCATGAAGCCCGGGCACCGGCTGTCCGTCCTGGTGGACGGCGCCGAGGCCTATCCCGCCATGCTCGCGGCCATCCTCGGCGCCCGCCGCGAGGTGCTGCTCGAGACGTACATCTTCGAGAGCGACGCGACCGGCAAGCGCTTCCACCACGCCCTCTGCGACCGCGCGCTGGCCGGCGTCTCGGTGCGGTTGGTGGTCGACGGCGCGGGATCGTGGAACCTGTCGGGGGCGGACCGCGAGGCGCTGCTCGACGCGGGCGTGCACCTCGCGACCTTCCATCCGGTGCGGCCCTGGCGCAGGCGCTGGGGGTGGTCGGTGCGCGACCACCGCAAGCTCCTGGTGGTGGACGAGGACGTGGCGTTCACCGGCGGGCTCAACGTCGGGGACGAGTACGCGCCCCGCGAGTGGGGAGGAAAGGGATGGCACGACGTGCACGTGCGCGTGCACGGACCGGTCGTCGCCGACCTGCGGCGCTCGTTTTTCGACGCCTGGCGCTACGCGAGCCCCGACGGGGTACCGCGCAGGCTGACGCATCCGCGGCCGCTTCCCGCGAAGCATCCGCCCGAGGCGATCGTCCCGGCGGCGCCGGAGGGAACCGGGCGCGCGATGTCGCTCGCCATCGGCCGCTTCCGCGACCGGCGCGTGATCGAGAGGCACTTGCAGCACGCCGTCTCGCTCTCGCAGACGCGCGTGTTCATCCACAGCGCGTACTTCATCCCCAACCGGCGCTGGCGCAAGACGCTGCGCCGGGCGGCGATGCGCGGCGTGGACGTGCGGGTCATGGTCCCCCACCACAGCGACGTGCCCGGCATCGTGTACGCCAGCCGGCACACCTACGCCTCGCTGCTGCGCGGCCGGGTGCGGATCTTCGAGTACCTGCCGACGATGCTGCACGCGAAATCGATCGTGGTGGACGGCGCCTGGTGCTCGATCGGGTCGTACAACCTCGACCAGCGCAGCCTGCAGTACAACTGGGAGCTGGTGCTCTCGATCGTCGACGACGACGCCGCCTTCACGCTGGAGGAGCGATTCGCGCGCGACCTGGTCCTGTGCCGCGAGGTCGATCCGGAACAGTGGCGCCGCCGGCCCTTCTGGGAGCGGCTACAGGAGCGGATTTTCTACTACTTCCGCCTGTGGCTGTAGCCGCCACCGGGGTCGCGTCGTATGCTGTCCGCCGTGGACGACCTCGCGCCGGGCCTCCTCATCGCCGTCCCGCAGATGGAGGATCCCAACTTCTCGCGGTCGGTCGTCCTGCTCATCGAGCATTCGGACGCCGGCGCCATGGGGATCGTCTTCAACCGGCCGAGCGAGGTGCCGCTCTCCGAGATCGGCAAGGAGCAAGGGCTGCGCGTCCACCCCGAGGCCGGCAGAGCGTTCATCGGCGGCCCGGTGTCCCCGGAGCGGGGCTTCCTCCTCCACCGCCGCGCGGACGTGCCCGACTCGATCAAGGTGCACGACGGCCTCTTCCTGAGCGTGTCGACGGACAGCCTCAAGCCGCTCCTGGCGGGCGATCCCCTCGCGTACCGCCTCTGCCTCGGATACGCGGGCTGGGGGCCCGGCCAGCTCGAGCGCGAGGTCATCGTCGGCGGCTGGTTGACGGGCAAGGTGTCGACGGAGCGCATCTTCGACACCCCGGCGGAGAAGGTCTGGGACGCCGCCATCCGCGACCTCGGCATCGACCCTGCTTTCCTGGTCCCGTCCGGCGGGCCGCAATAGGGCCGCCTATACTTGCGCGGATGGCCGACCATCTGCGCAAAGCGCCCGGCGCGGGCCCCATCGAGGCCAAGCGCGAACCG
>Ga0137396_10002111_pt1 | contig 10777 bp, 7 predicted proteins | sample czc16metaG_FD_108284 | JGI IMG/M metagenome (GOLD analysis project Ga0137396, IMG submission 108284) | Vadose zone soil microbial communities from Angelo Coast Range Reserve, California, USA - czcobulk3.16 metaG | ecosystem: Environmental > Terrestrial > Soil > Vadose zone | place: USA... | reverse complement strand
TGTTGCGATAAAGAGCGTTACGGGCGGGAATGCTTCGGCCGTGGAGGTCTCCTCCGCCGACGAAATAAATATCGGGCCAGCCGTCGCCATTGTAGTCAGCGATGCACACGCCGGGTCCGGCCTCTTCTAGGATGGTTGCTACCCCCCGGTTGCCTTTCAAATGAGAAAACTGGATATGTGCTTCCCGCGTTATATTCTTGAAGCGGGGGGCAGGGTCCTGGGCGACCGAGTCACTTGCGAATGCGACGGCCAAAAGAGCGGCAATAAGGCAGCAGGCCCGAACTGATAGCACATGTTCTCGAACACACTGCCTCATCCTTCGCATCCCGTCAGCCGAAGGTGCCACCATCGGAACTTTGCCAGACGCCACAGTTTCACTTCTCTCGAGCCGCAACTGGATCGGAGGCTATCTCTAAGGCGCGCACAAAGCGTCTCTCCTCCTTGGCGGCAGTGAACAACTCCAGTTCTTTTTTGGCCTCGGCGTCCCGGTGAAGACGCTGCAGGGTTATCGCCAGAGTGTAGTGCGCAACGGGATCCTGAGGATCCTCAGTTACCGCGCGTCGCAGAAATACTGCGGCCACGTCAAATTTGCCTTGTGCTTTGTAGAGTTTTCCCAGGCCACGATTTATAGCGGCGTCGTTTACATGCGATGACCGAAGCTCATTCAGCGTCTTCTCAGCTTCCGGGTAGCGCCCTTCGTGGATGAGAAGTTCCGCGTATTCAACAGCTGTGTCAATCCCGGCGCCCAGCTGAAGCGCCGTCTGGAACGCCTTCTCAGCCTCCTCAGCCTGCCCTTGATGTGCGTAGAGACTCCCCAGCAACCCCCAGACATCCGCGCGGGCCCGATCTTGCTCCATGGATTTCATGGCTGCAACTACCGCCTGCTCATAGCTGCCCAAGTGTTCGTGGAATATCGCTTGACCATAAAGCAGCAGCGCTGAATTTGGGACGGCTTCTAAGCCAACGGCCAAAGTCTCTCTTGCTTCGTCGTCCCGGTTGCCCTGCAGAAAGGTAAGCGCGAGGCGAAAATAAGTATCCGGAACGTTTGGCGCGAGCCGCACCGCAGATTGGAACGTGCTCACTGCCGCGGGCAGGTCACTCGCGAGCGCCTGGGAAGACCCGCGCAACAAACAGGACGCCAATTCGGAGCACGTGGACGAGCTGTTGAGGACCTTCGCCGCTTCCGCGTACCTGCCTAGCTTGAACAGTGCCGTTCCTTCCCCGAGCGCGATAGTCTCGGACGGCGCGGCAGGCTCGGGCACTTTTCGGGCAAGTTGGAACGCCTCGACCGCTTCATTGAAGCGCTTCAGGCGGAGAGCGATCAAAGCCAAGTTGTAGGCTGCTCGCCCGTTCTCCGGGTTAATTTTTAAGACCCTTCGAAGCAGTGGAACTGCGTCTTCGAGCAGGCCCCGGCTGGCGAGACTCAAAGCCAGATTGTTCAGCGCAGGCTCGTATTGGGAATCAATCGCCAACGCCTTCTCGTACCAATGCGCCGCTTGTTGGTGACGAGAGTCAGAGTCGAGCGCAGCTCCGATGCTAGTAGCGAGTACCGCGTCTCGCGGAAATGATGCCCCAAGAGCTTCTAGTTCTCGAACGCCAAGTTCGGACTTACCACCGCGTATGTGGTTGAGGGCGCTTTTGTAAGAGGAGATCCACAAAGGCTGAGTCTGCGCTCGCATCCCGGCCGCCATCAGTGCAATAGCGGTGATGATGCGAAGCCCAAACCAGCGTCCGCGCAAGAAACCTCCTAGAAGGTAAAAGCTAATGAAAGTTGCATAATCCGGGGTGACAATGGGTTATGCAAAAAGCCAAAGTCAGGGTTGGGTGAGGTCGGTTTACCCAACGTGGTATCCACGGAGCTGTATGAAACGTGATTGAATACATTGAACGCTTGTGCCTTGAATTCCAGGGCCATGGTTTCACGTATCGGGGTTCGCTTGCCCAAGCCAAAGTCGAAGTTGATGAATCCCGGCCCTCGCACTGCTCCGTTCAGTTCGTTCCCGAAGGAACCAGGCGTCGGGTACGCGAAGGCACTGGTGTTGAACCATTGCGTCCGGGTTTTCGGACCGCCGGCGCCTGCAATCTGGTTGGCCCGCTCCGGGCCGCAGCAAGGCACCCCTTCATTGTCGGTCGCCAAGGTTACGGTGGCAGGGAAGCCTTTTTGGATCTCTGTGATTCCTGAGACCTGCCATCCTCCCAGCGCTGTTTTCATTGCGCCGGAACTACCGCGGAACGCTGGGATATCCCACACATAATTAAACGTGAGAACTTGAGGAATATCGAAGCTGGCCAGGCCCTTGTCAGCGCGAATATTGCGTGAATCCTGAGGCATGTTCCACGGACTGGAGTTATCCGTCATGGTTTGCGAATAGGTGTATGAAACCTGGAAAGCGACATCATGCCGCAGTCGATGAAGCACCGAGACCTGCAAGGAGTTATAGTTTGAATTAAAAACCGGATCCACGAAATAGATAGGTCCATAGCCCTGGTACGGTACGACTGTATTAGGGTTCGCGCCGGCTATGATTTTCTGCTGTCCAGTCGGCGTCGGCTGATTTAGGTTAAGGGAGCCCAGGAGGTGTGTTCCCTTGGTTCCGACATACGCGACGGAGACGGAAGTGTCGAAGCCAACTTCCTGCTGAATCCCCGCCGACCATTTCTGGATCTGAGGGTAATTCCAGGGGTTGCCAACGCCCCAAACCAGGGGTGGGAAAATGGTGCCCGGAGCGCCACCGGGATTGCTCAAAAGGGTATTGAAAATGAGTGGTTTTTGGTTGAGGGGGGGATTATACAGTCCACCGAATTGACTGTAGGAGCCCCACCGGTCGTAGAAAATTCCGTACCCCGCGCGTACTGAGGTTTTCCCTCGTCCCGTGATATCCCATGCCAGCCCAATTCTTGGAGCGAAGACATTTTTCTTGGATGCAAACAAGGCGTTTCCGTAAGGCGAATTCTTGCCAGCAACGATAATGCCGTTCGCAAAATTGCCCGAACCGGGCACCAGCGTCCCGTTCGCGTTGACGGTGGGCGCTTGGCTCGCAACCCAGGTTGTCGGATCAAAGCTGGCGAAGAAGTTTTTTTCCTCGTATTCCGGCTGATAGTAGGTGTAGCGGAGACCTGCCGTCACGGTGAGATTTCGCCGCACCTTCCACTGGTCTTCCACGTAAGGTTCCACATTGATCCAGCGGTATTTGGCATACGGATCCAAGGCTGTCTCCGAATAGCTGAACGCCTTGCCGAGCAGGAAGTCCGCCATGCCGTCTCCCGAGGCCGATCCATTGAAGTTGAAAACCCCGTTCGTAGAGTTGTTGGAAGGATTGGCGAGCTCATTCTTTCCTTCGCGCGTGATCGCAAAACCGAAACGTACGGTATGCGGACCGTGATTCCAAGTATTGTCGCTTTCAAAAGGCATGTTGTAAGAGGCATTGTAGAAATACCACTGCTCCGTAATACCCGAATAAGGGGCCGCAAAATTAAAAGTGGGGATCCGGTTGCCCTCGTTCAACGGAAACAGTTCGGGAATGTTCAGCCCCGGCACGCGGCAACGGCAGGACCGCGGCCCGTTCCGCAAAAACAGGTCATTGTCGCGGTAAAGACCAACAAGAAACTGCGAGGTAAAATTGGGCGCTACCGAGTAAATAACGTTAAATACGCCGTTGTAAATTGGGTATTTCTGTGTTGCATCGCCCACGAAAGGCAGAGAATTCTCGCCAAACAGACCGTACGGCCTGTAGAGTACCGCGGTGTCCTGGGTGAGGCGAAGGAAGACGGAGAGGCGATCCGTCGGCCTGTAATCCAAGCGGAGCGATTCCTCGCGCCAGCGCGTGTAGTCCGGTGCTGCGGAAAGGAAATTATTGGTTAAAGCCCCCGGTCCGCCAGCGTTGGGCTCTGGCCAAAAGAGATTTGGAGCAAGCAGCAACTTTGCGTTGGGATCCTGCTCAGAACTCGGAATCACGTTCCTGGTCGTAAAGGGCGTGCCGGTGTTGGGATCGGTCAGCGTTTGCGGCAACGCGCTAAAGTCGCCGCCACGTTCCGCATCGGTTGGTACGGTGCCATTGCGGAGACCACTGCTCTGAATAATCCGGCGCCACTCTTCGGACCAGAAAAAGAACACTTTGTTCTTAACGATGGGTCCGCCCACATCGTAGCCGAAGTCGTTGTAACGGTTCTCCGGGACCAACCCGTTGGAACCAGCATATGCCGCGTTCATGGCATTATTTCGGAAGAATTCGAAGACATTCCCGTGGAATTGATTGGTTCCGTTACGGGAGATGAGGTTGATCTGAGCGCCACCAGAGCGGCCGGTGGCGGCTGAATACGAGTTATTCTCGACGCGAAACTCGGAGACGGCGAAAAGGTTGGGGGCGACAAATGCGTTGCCGCCAAATGTATCCAGATTCCGGACACCATCCACCATCGGATTGTTCTCATCATTGCGCACGCCGTTCACGCTGAACAGCACTTCGGAGTTGGAACCGAAGCCTGGATTCTGATCCAGCCCAGAAGCTACACCCGGCTCGAGGTTTACGAGCTGAGTGAACAGCCGATTGGTCAGCGGCAGTTCGTTCAGCTGTTTGCCTGTAACCGTATTGCCCTCGCTGGCTGTGACTGTATCCACGGTTGGCACATCCGCAGTGACCTCGATTTTCTCCGATGTGGCGCCAACCGTAAGAGTCACTGCGAGGTTCGTCGGCTCCGCAGCGTGGACCGAAATTCCAGCCTCGGTAAACGATTTGAATCCCATCATGGTTATCTGGAGCTTGTAACTTCCCACAGGAACAATCGGGAAATTGAAACTTCCAGCAGCATCCGTCTTCGTCTCCTGTGACGCGCCGGTGTGCACCTCGACCAACGTAACCGCGGCCCCGGGCAGCATCCCTCCGGATGGGTCGCTCACGCTGCCCCGGACAGAGCCCGTACTCGCGACCTGCGCCCACGTCGCCGTCGAAATCGTCAACATCCCCAGTAGCAAGAAAACAGTTGCCCACCCCCGGCATGTCTTCCCCGTCTGATCGCTTCTCATCTGCTTGCTCCTTTTTGCTACGAACTGGTTGACACTCTGAGAATTGGTTTCTTCTTTCGAACCGAGCGCACAACAGCGCTGTACTGATCGCCGCGATAGGTCGAGCGCGTAAGTTCGACGGCGCGGCCATCTTCGGCAAAGGTTTTTCGATTGACGACGAGCACGGCCGCGTTCTTGGGCAGAGCCAGCAGCTTTCGGAGTTTCGATGTCGGAGCTTCTGCCGAAATCTCCTCAATACAGTTCTCAAGCCGCAATCCGTACGATTCTTCGAGAATCTGGTACAAAGAGTTTTTCGCGATATCGAACCTCTCCAGCGCCGGGCACAACCGCTCCGGAATGCGAACAAGTTCGAGTGCCAACGGTTCCCTGTCTTTCAAACGGAGGCGCAGGATCTCGTATACCTTCTGTTGATCTTTGAGTTCGAAGAAGTCCCGCACCGACTCCCCCGGAACAGTCAGTTCGAGAGAGATGAGCCGTGATTCAGGACGCCCTCCCCGGTCTCGAATTTCCTCGCTAAAACTTTTGAGCTCTTGTTCCTGCTTCCGTAGTCTGGCGGGGGTGACAACCGTGCCTCGCCCTCGCCGCGACTCGATCAGTCCTTCACGATCAAGCAGGCCCATGGCTTGCCGGAGGGTCATGCGGCTGATGCCGAATTGTTCGCACAAGGCACGCTCGGGAGGCAGAACGTACCCCGCCGGAAGCACACCGCTTTTGAGGAGTTCGCCTATACCCTCGGCGATCTGCAGGTAAATGGGGTTGGGAGAATTTTTGTCCAGTCGAATGGAAGAAAAAGGTGCAACGGTAGGTGTAGACATGAAGGGTATTCTACACGGATAACTGGGCTGTGCTACAAGTGGTATAGACATTTGCTCTAGACATCTTGCTCATGGTAGGATGGCTTGTCAAGCAGTTTTTTATTAGGAGCTGCCGGTGGTCATGATGGGAGTCGCGCTCGCGGTGGTGTCCGGGCTGTGCAACGGCCTCTTTACAACGCCGATGAAGCTCGAATCGCGCTGGAAATGGGAGAACATCTGGTTCACCTTCATCCTTGTGGCCTGCCTGCTGATGCCGGCTGCCTTGGTGTTTTCCTCTGCAGGGTGGTCCACTGCCCTTATGCGCGCGCCCCGCTATTCCGTCGTGGCGGCGCTCTCTTTCGGTTTTGCCTGGGGGTTCGGCGCAATCTGCTTTGGCAAGAGTGTTCATAGCATTGGGGTGTCGATGGCCAACACCCTGGTGATCGGTCTAAGTTCAGCGCTGGGATCTCTCGTCCCCCTGTTCATGAAATCGGAGGTACACGTCGGCACCAAACAATTGGTGCTGTTCACTGGCGTGATCGCTTTGCTCATCGGAGTGGCGGTCTGCGGGAAAGCCGGGCGGATGCGGGACGGGGAACAGCAAACCCAAGGAACCGCCCCGCTTGTAGGTTATCTCTTTGCCTTGGCTGCTGGGGTGATGTCGGCCGTCTTTAATATTGGATACGCCCTGGCGCTCCCCATTTCTGACACGGGCGTCGGGATTGGATTGTCCAGATTCACGGCCACCAACTGCATCTGGCTGCTGATGTTAGGTGCCGGCTCCATTCCCAACCTTGTCTACTGCATGTTGCTGATGAATCGAAATCAAACCGCCCAACTGCTGTATGCTCCGGCCTCCTGGTCTTCCTGGGGGCGCAGTAGCGCGATGGGTCTGTTATGGGGTGGCAGTATCTTCTTGTATGGAGCCGCGACTCCGAGGTTGGGCGCCTTCGGGCCATCTGTGGGGTGGCCGTTAAGTCTTGCTGTCGGTCTGCTGGTAGCGAACCTGATGGGAGTTCTGCTTGGGGAATGGAGAGGTGCTGCTGGCCGGCCCGTGAAGTGGATGTGGATAGGACTTGCGATCTTGCTTGCCGCGATCGTTCTCTGCGGGATTTCGACGAGGTTTCCAGAATGACGCCAACCGAAATTGTTCGATGCATCCGGGGAAGACTGATAGTTTCCTGTCAAGCTGGGGAAGGCGATGTCTTTCGTGATTCGAAACTCATGTCACTCTTTGCCGCTGCGGCAGTGGCCGGCGGCGCAGCGGGAATTCGTGCTAACGGCCCTGCCGATATTCGCGCCATCCGTAAGATAACCGACGTGCCGATCATTGGCATCGACAAGACCCTGCTGCCCGACGGCTTGCTGCTCATCACCGCCTCCTTCGAGTCGGCGAGAGCACTGGTCGAGGCCGGAGCGGATATGGTGGCTCTAGATTGCACTGAGCGTGGCCAGCGAGCGGGAGCGCTTGGCCGCGTTCGTGAGATTCACGCCAAGCTGCGTGTTCCCGTGCTCGCCGACGTGGCCAGCGTCGAGCAGGCAGTAACTGCCGTGGAAGCCGGTGCAGATTTCGTGCTGTCCACTCTTCGCGGCTATACCGAGGAAACAAACCACGCGCTGGACTTTGATCCGAAGTTCATCGAGGAACTGGTGCGCGCCAGCGCCGTCCCAGTGATTGCTGAAGGCCGGATATCCTCGCCCGAGCAAGCGGGACAGGCCATAGCGGCGGGCGCACTGGCCGTCGTGGTGGGCACGGCCATCACCCGCCCCACGGAGATCGCCCGCCGCTTTGCATTGGCGATCGAGAGCGAACACGCCCGACACCATGCTGTGCGGCACACGATTGGCATCGATCTCGGAGGGACTCAAACGAAGTACGGTATTGTAGGCTCGGACGGCGCTCTGCTCTTCAAAGCCGCCGTGGAGACACCAGCCAAGTCCGGCGCCCGCGCACTGCTTGATCATCTAAAGCACGTAGTTCAAAGTGCGACGAAGAAAGCTACTGAACTTGGCCATGAACCGCTTGCCCTCGGTGTCGCCACGGCTGGCTGGGTTGATGACACGGGCCGCGTGGCATACGCGACTGACAACTTGCCAGGTTGGACAGGCACTCCTGTGGGGGAAGAGCTTGCTGTGGCCTCCGGCCTTCCAGTGGCGGTGGAGAACGACGCCAATGCCCTGGCGGTTGGTGAAAAGTATTTTGGAGCCGCCAGATCCCTTCGCGACTTCGTGTGCATCACGCTCGGAACGGGTTTAGGCGGTGGTTGTTACGTGGACGGAAGATTGAATCGCGGTGCCCACTACCTGGCTAATATGCTCGGCCATATTCCTCTCATCCCGGATGGCGTCCCATGCTCGTGCGGCTTGCGAGGTTGCTTGGAGCCTTATGTGAACGCGGCGGCGTTGGTCCGCTATGCCGGGGACTCACAGGTTTCCGCAGCGCAAGTAATTGGCGCGGCCAACGCGGGTGAACAGCGAGCCATCGAGGCGATTCGGACACTTGCTGGCCACCTCGCGCGGGGCTGCGCGGGGCCCGTTTCCCTTCTTGATCCGGAGGCACTGATTCTCGGCGGGGGGCTAGTCGAAGGTAATCCGATCTTGATTTCTACGCTCTCGGGCGAGCTGCCGCAGTTCGTTCGTCCCTGGGAAAATCGCTCTCTGAAAATTATTCCCTCTCAACTCGGCTATCATGGCGGCGTGCTGGGCGCAGCCGCGCTGGCCTTCGAACATATGTTCGATTCTTAGCCTGCGCACCACTGCGGCGGGGCGGCCGAAATACATGCTTGATCGACCTCCCTTAGTGCCCGATGGAATCCTGGCCGCTCGGCAAGAGCTAGTGGCATGGCAAGGACTGCGAACCTTCGCCCTTGCCATGCATAAACAACGCCAGTGCGCGCCACTCGCCCCAACCTGCTACTGGAGCACTTGAACCTCATCAATGAATGTCCAGGACGCGCTTGCAGGCTGGGCCTGAATTCGCACGTAGCGGCCGGTTACGCTAGCGAGGTCTGTGACTCTGTATTTTTTTGACAAATTAGCCGTTCCCACGGCCGGCGTATTCACCTGACCGACCGAAGTCCAATTCACGTTATCAATGGAGACTAAATACGTCACAGTCTGCGGCAAGTAGATCGCCACGGACTGGTATTGCAGCCAATCGCTGTTGATTTCGTGGATGACCTGGGACGATCCCAGATCGATGGTGAAAGTGTAAAGCGCTCCAGTGAGACGGCCCTGCCACGCTGGATCCGTATAGACCGCAGTTCCGTACACCCCGTCGGTCAGCTTAGTTCCGCTGGGATCCGGGTAGCTCGAACTCGCCGCAAGACTTGCTGTATAGGCCTTGCCACGGGCAAGGTTCGTCGGATAGTTGTTACCGGCCGGAGTGGTAGCGCTGGCGGAATTGCTTTGCGCCGACAAGTTTCCGGCACCGTCAAAAGCCACGACTTGATATGTATACCCGGTGCTTGGATCGAGCTGAATATCGGAATAATTTGTACTGGTTTGGTACAAGGTGGTTACCAGTACTCCGTTGCGGAAGACCTGATAACCAGCTATCCCCACGTTGTCTGTAGAGGCCGTCCAGGAGAGATTGACGGTCAGCGAATTCACCGCCGTTGCGGTCAACGACGTGGGCACTGTTGGGGCGTGGTCTCCACCGTCTGCGTCGAAAGGTAGCCCAAATAGGTGTTGTAAAACACCGGATTCACTTGCTGAGGACTCATGTAATGATTGAAGCTAAAACCGAGAAAGTTGCTCACGTAAGGGTCTTCCGCCCTCATGTCTGAAACCAATGTGCTGATGAACATGGGATTGAAGCCGGAAACAACCACATAGGTCTCGGCGCTAAAAGTAGATCCTGAACTCGATAATCTCCATTCTGATCCGCGCTTCCAAACCCTTTTGCGTCGCAGGAATCTCCTGCAATAAGGCACAAGGCTCAGGCGCTTGGTGTGCTTGGCGAGCACGGGCGTGAACACGCTGGTGATGGCCATCCTCGAGCGGCGCCGCGAGATCGGCATCCTAAAAGCGCTGGGCGCAACGGATCGCGACGTTCGCAGTCTCTTCTTCGCGGAGGCGGGTGCTATGGGACTCTTCGGTGGAATCTTCGGTGTGGCGCTGGGCTGGTTGATCGGAAGAGCGCTGACTTGGGGAACGACCATCTACCTTCACCGGCAGGACTTGCCGGGCGTCAGAATTTCCTACGTCCCGTGGTGGCTGGCGCTCGGCGCAATCTACCCGGCAGGGCGCGCGGCTCGCCTCCATCCCGTCGAAGCCCTTCGCTATGAGTAACCCGCGTCTCTGGGTGGGGTTTTCTGGCCAGCGATTCAGCAAGCGACGAGCCTTCCGTATAAGATAATAGAAGTACAAAGAATTCGAAGGATACCCATGGAAACTGCATACATCTGCGACGCCATTCGAACGCCGATCGGACGGTACGGCGGAGCGCTTGGGGCGATTCGCGCCGACGATCTGGCGGCGATTCCAATCAGCGCCTTGATGAGGCGAAACACAAGCGTGGATTGGGGCGCGGTCGATGACGTCGTATATGGCTGTGCGAACCAGTCAGGAGAAGACAACCGGAACGTTGCACGAATGGCGCTCCTGCTGGCCGGTTTACCGAAGGAAGTTCCCGGTACAACCGTGAACCGTCTTTGCGGGTCAAGTATGGATGCCTTGGCGACGGCGGCGCGTGCCATCAGGAGCGGCGAAGTGGAGATGGTGATTGCCGGCGGCGTCGAGAGCATGACGCGAGCGCCGTTCGTCATGGGCAAGGCGGACAGCGCTTACTCGCGCTCCATGAAATTGGAAGATACGACGATGGGCTGGCGATTCGTCAACGCTCTGATGAAGGCAAAGTATGGCGTCGATACCATGCCGGAGACAGGCGAAATCGTAGCAAAAGAATTTCATATCACTCGCAAGGATCAGGATGCGTTCGCCCTGAGGAGCCAGCAGC
>Ga0137396_10002105_pt1 | contig 10791 bp, 10 predicted proteins | sample czc16metaG_FD_108284 | JGI IMG/M metagenome (GOLD analysis project Ga0137396, IMG submission 108284) | Vadose zone soil microbial communities from Angelo Coast Range Reserve, California, USA - czcobulk3.16 metaG | ecosystem: Environmental > Terrestrial > Soil > Vadose zone | place: USA... | reverse complement strand
GGGAGCCCGGGACGAGCCCCCCGCCGAGCACCCGGTCCAGCTCGCCGATGCCCGACCGGTGCCGCTCTTCTCCCGAAGCGTCGATGTCCGCGAGCCGCGTGGGCTCGGATGGCGCGCCGGAGCCGTACGCGCGGGCCGCCGTAGGCGCCGAAGCGCGCGCCGTCTCCTCGACCGCGGTGTTCCACTCACCGCAATGCGGGCAGCGCCCGAACCACTTGGGGCTGTCGTTGCCGCAGGCGGAGCAGAGGAAGACCGTGCGGAGCGCAGCGGATGAAGATGCCTTCTTTGCCATCGTGTTCTCCCGAGCGGGTCGAAGGGCGCGGTCGCCCGCTAGAAAATGCCGATCTTGATGTACCGCCTCGGATTCTTCTTGATGTCTTTCACCAGATCGTTCGTGTTGCGAAGCGTCTCCCGGAGCTCGTCGTAGAGGGTGGAGTCCGCGATCGCCTTTCCCAGCGAGCCCTCACGGCTGTCGAGCCGCCCGACCACCCGCTGGAGCGACTCCGCCGTCACGGTGAGCTTTTCGGAGAGCTCGGTGAGCCGCCGCGAGGCCGTTCCGAAATCGCGTATCGAGGTGCCGATCTGCTCGGAATTGGTCGACGCGATCGTCTTGATCTGATGCGCCGCGTCCTTGAAGTCGAGGACGGCTTGACGCAGATCCTCCTGGTTTCGATCCACGGCCTTGGACAGGGAGGCGGACACCTTCTCCAGATTCTTCGATGTGCGCTCCATCGTGGCCGGGTCGACGGCGTCGAGGAATTCGTTCAGACGCGACGACAGCTCCGTCGCCTGCGTAATGAGGTCCCCGGCCCCGGAGATCACCTCGGGGACGCCGGACTGGAAGCGGCCGGGGATGGACTTTGCCATGTCGAACCGGCCGGGGGCCGTGCCGGGATCGAGGGCCAGGAATTTCTCGCCCATGAAGCCGATGTTCGCGATGCGGATCATCGCGTCCGGATGGAGCACGACCTCGCGGTCGAGCTCGAATTCGACACGCACCCCCTTGTCCAGGAGCTTCACCTGCCGCACCACGCCCTTCTTGACGCCCCGGACCGAGACCGGGTCCCCTTCGGAGAGGTTTCCCACTTCCTCGAATTGGGCGACGAGAAGCTTCTTCTTCTGCCCGAGGCGGTAGTCCTTGATCCAGGCGATGCCGATGAGGAGCAGGGCGAGCGCGACGAGACCCGTGACCCCGACCTGGATGGCCGCCCGGCGCGACGTGTGGTTCATCCCGGCCCCCCCTACGTGGGCAGGAGCGGCCCTTCGGCGCTCCCCTCGATGAACTGTCGCACGGCGGGATCGGCGGTCGCCTGGATCTCCGCCGGGGTTCCGACCGCGTGGATGCGGCCCTCGTGGAGCATCGCGATCCGGTCGGCGATATGATAGGCGCTCCGCATGTCGTGCGTCACCGCAATCGACGTGATCCCGAGCCTTTCTTGCAGGCGGCGGATGAGCCGGTTGATCAGGTCCGCCGTGATGGGATCGAGCCCCGTCGTCGGCTCGTCATAGAGCATGATCTTGGGATTCAGAGCGAGCGCGCGGGCCAGGGCGGCCCGCTTCTTCATGCCTCCGCTCAAGCTGGAGGGACGCATGTCGTCCACACCCTCGAGGCCCACCAGGTGAAGCTTCTCGTGGACCACCAGCTCGACCTGGGACTCGTCGATGTCGGTGTGCTCCCGAAGCGGCAATCCCACGTTCTCCCCGATCGTGAGCGAATCGAACAAGGCCCCTCCCTGAAAGAGCATCCCCATCTGCTTCCGCAGCTCGAGCAGGTCCGCGACTCCGAGCGTCGGGACGTCGACACCGTCCACGCGCACGGTTCCCGCGTCGGGAAGGATCAGACCCACGACGTGCTTCAAGAGCACCGATTTCCCGGTGCCGCTGCGGCCGATGATCACCACCGATTCGCCGGGCGCCACGCTCAAATCCACGCCGCGGAGCACCTGCTTCGTCCCCAAGCGCTTGAACACCGATTCGATGACGATCGGGGGCTCAGGCAAAGAGCACCCGGAACAGGAACGACGCGAGCAGAAAATCCACGATCAGGATCAGGAGGCACGATGCCACGACCGCGTGGGTCGTCGCGACCCCGACCCCCTCGGCGCCGCCTTCGCTTCGGAGCCCGTAATAGCAGCCCATCATCGAGATGATCGCCCCGAAGAACACGGACTTGATCAGCCCCGAGAACACGTCGCGCAGGTGGAAATAGAGCCGGAGCCCGCTCGTGAACGTGTGACTGCTCACGTCGAGCGTGAGCACAGCGACCAGATATCCGCCGAAGATCGCGACCACGTCGGCGAAGATCGTGAGCACCGGGAGCATGAGGGTCGCCGCCACGACCCGCGGCACGACGAGATAGCGCGTCGGGCTGATCCCCATCGCTTCCATCGCGTCGACCTGCTCGGTCACGCGCATCGTCCCGAGCTCGGCCGCGATCGAGGCGCCCACGCGGCCCCCCACCACGAGCGCGGTCAGCACCGGGCCCAGCTCGATCACGACCGACTTCCCGATCACGGTGCCCAGGTAGATCATCGGCACATAATCGCGGAACTGATAGCTTGCTTGCACCGCCGCGACCGCGCCCGTAAATAGCGCCACGATAACCGTCAACGGCATCGATCCGATGCCGATCGCCACCATTTGTTGCACGACCAGGGGAACTTTCCCGAGGCCCCGGGGGAGCTCGCGGATCACGTCGCCGAGGAGGAAAATCACCTCGCCCGTGTCCCGGAGCCCGTTCAGGATGAAGCGGAACGGCCCCCGGTCGGCGAGAGGCTCGATGTCGGTCTCGTTCACGCGGGCGCTAGAACTTCGGCTCCGGTACGGACCGCAGCGACTCGAACCGCGTGCACTCGCTCAGGAAGGCGAGGTCGACGCTCCCGGTCGGGCCGTTCCGCTGTTTGGCGATGATGATCTCCGCCTTTCCATCCCTCTTTGCGGGATCGGTCTCGTAGACCTCGGGGCGGAAGACGAAGAGTACGACGTCGGCGTCCTGCTCGATCGCGCCCGACTCGCGCAGATCGGAGAGGACCGGGCGCTTCGTTCCGCCGCGCGTCTCGACGGCGCGCGAGAGCTGCGAGAGCGCGATCACGGGGACGCGGAGCTCCTTGGCGAGCGCCTTGAGGGAGCGGGAGATCGCCGAGATCTCCTGTTGGCGGTTCTCGGCCGACTCGGGCCCGCGGATCAGCTGCAAATAGTCGATGACGATGAGCCCTAGGGGCACTTCCGAGACGAGCCGCCTCGCCTTGGCTCTCATCTCGAGAATCCCCATCGCGGCGGTGTCGTCGATGTAAATCGGCGCCTCGTGGAGCTGCGCGGCCGCGTTCTGGAGTTTCTTGTACTCCTCGTTGCTCGCGTAGCCGCGGCGGATCTTGTGGATGTCGACCCGCGCGAGCGCGCACATGAGCCGCTGCACGAGCGATTCCTTGGACATTTCCAGGCTGAAGACCGCGATCGCCTGCCGCTCGGCCTGTTTCAGGTGGACCGCGACGTTCTCCGCGATGTTCATCGCGAAGGAGGTCTTCCCCATCGAGGGCCGTCCGGCGATGACGACGAAGTCCGACTTCTGGAACCCCGCGGTCATCTCGTCGAGATCGTAGAAGCCGGAAGGCACGCCGGTGACGTGCACCTTGCGCTGCCGGTATTCCTCGATCGCCGAGTAGCCCTGGAGCACGAGCTGGCGCATCGGGTGGAAGCCCGTGCGGAGACGGTCGTCGGAAATGGCGAAGATCGCCTGCTCGGCGCGGTCCAGGAGGCTCGCGGGCTCCTTCCTCTGGTCGTAGCACTCACCGACGATCTCGGTCCCGACGTCGATCAGCCGCCGCAGCGTCGCCTTCTCGTTCACGATCTTGCAGTAGTGCTCGACGTTCGCGGCTGTCGCGACGAACTGGTCCAGGCTGGTGAGGTAGGTGGCCCCCCCGATCGCTTCGAGGTCCTTCCTGCGCCTGAGCTCCTCGACGAGCGTGACGAGGTCCACCGCCTCGTTCCGGTCGAACAGACTCACCATCGATCGCCAGATCTTCCGGTGCGTCTCACGGTAGAACGCGCGCTCGTCCAGGTGCTGGGTGGCGGAGGCGATCGCGTCGCGCGAGAGGAGCATCGCTCCGAGCACCGAGCGCTCCGCGTCGAGCGATTGGGGCGGGATCCTTCCCGCCTCCACGCCATCGTCCTTCTCGAAAGGCCTGCGGGGCTCCGCGATCCGTTCTGCCGCTTGTTCCATCCGATGCTCCTCAGCTCGCCGAGCGAGCCTTCAAGGTGTCGCGCACACGCTGCAGGTCCTCCCAGGCTTCGCGCTTCAGGCCCGGATTGCGGAGGAGCGCCGCGGGGTGGTAGGTCGGGATGAGCGGAATCCCACGGTATTCGAACGTGCGTCCGCGGAGCGAGGCCATCGAGGATTTGGTCTTCAAGAGCGCCTGGACGGCGGAGAGCCCGAGCGCGCAGATGAGCGAGGGCCTGAGGAGCGCGAGCTGCTGCTCCAGGTACGGGAGACATTGCTCGACTTCATCCGCCGCCGGGGTCCGGTTCTCCGGAGGGCGGCACTTGAGGACGTTGCAGATGTAGACTTCGTCGCGGCGAAGCTGGATCGCGGCGATCATCTTGTCGAGAAGCTGCCCCGCGCGCCCCACGAAGGGCAACCCTTTCAGGTCCTCGTCCCGGCCCGGCGCCTCTCCGATGAAGACGAGCTTTGCCCGCACGCTCCCGTCGGCGAATACCGTGTTCGTGCGCGTTTCGCAGAGGCCGCACTTGCGGCACTCGGCGACCATCCGCGCGAGCGTCCCCAGATCGTCGGGAAGGTCCTCGCGCGTGGCGAGTGCGGGAGATTGCGGCAGGAGGGACTCGAATCCCGGGAGTGCGAGGGGGGCCGGAGCGGCGGCCGGAGACGCCGTGGGCGTGGCGGGCAACGGATCCGGCGGTGAACCGAAGGGCACCTGATCCGCCAAGGCCACATGCGTGCGCCCCCGGACGCGTTCCCGCTCCAGCAGCACGCGGGTCTCGCGCGTCAGCGCGGCGAGCTCGCCGCGCGCGAACGCCCTCAGCTCCTCCCGCGGGTCGCTCACCGCACCGCCGCGGTTTCGAGCGCACGGGCGACGCGGAGCAGGATCGAGCGGGCCACATCGGATTTGGCCTTGAGCCCGAGACGCTCCATTTCGCCCGAGCGGTCGAGGAGCGTCACCTCGTTCTGGTCCGAGCCGAACGCGGACCCGGGCCGGAGCGGGTTGTTGATCGCGACCAGGTCGAGCCCCTTCTTCCTCAGCTTCTCCATCCCTCCGCGCTCCTCATCCTCGGTCTCGAGCGCGAACACGACGACGAACTTCTTGGGAAATTCCTTTCGAATCGAGGCGAGGATGTCCGTCGTGGCCTTGAGCTCGAGCGTCATGCCGTTCTCGCGGCGTTTCATCTTCGAGCCGCCGGGAGCCGCGGGGGCGAAATCGCTCACCGCGGCGGCCATGACGAGGGCGTCCGCGTCGGGCATCGCGGCGCTCACCGCGGCCGCCATCGCCTCTCCGGTGAGCGCCTCGATACGCGGAATGCCAACCGGCGCGGGCGCGCTCGTCCGGGCGACGATGAGCCTCACCAAGGCGCCCATCCGCCGAGCCTCCTCGGCGAGAGCGAAGCCCATCTTCCCGCTGCTCCTGTTCGTGATGACCCGGATGGGGTCGATCGGCTCTTCGGTCCCGCCCGCGGTGATGACGATGGTGCGGCCGAGGAGGAGCCCGGCGGGCCCCGGGGGCGCCTTGCGGCTCATCGCCGGGGCCGTACCCCCGCTTCGTCCGCCCGCAAGGGTCTCCCGGGCGGCGGCCACGATTCGCTCCAAGGAAGCCATGCGACCCATGCCCCACTCGCCATCCGCGAGCTCTCCCTCTTCCGGATCGACGAAGCGCACACCGCGCTCGCGCAGCACGCGCACGTTCTCCCGTACGGCCACGTGTTCCCACATCGCGACGTTCATCGCGGGGGCGACCAGGACGGGTGCGCGGGTGGCGAGGAGCGAGGTGGAGAGAAGGTCGTCGGCCAATCCGTGCGCGAGCTTCGCCAGGAGATTGGCGGTCGCGGGGGCGACGAGGAAGAGATCGGCCTCGCGCGCCATGCCGATGTGGGCCATGCCGAAGGTGGATCGTGGGGAGTCCGGGAACCAGGGGCCGTCGCCCAGCGCCTCCGCCTCGAACAGATTGCCGAGCACGGGGCCGCGGGTGACGGCGCGCAGCGCGTCGCGGGTGACGAAACGCCGCGCGTTGCGCGTGAGGATGACGGAGACCAGGGCGCGCTCCTTGCCCAGGAGCCGGACCAGCTCCGGCGTCTTGTACGCAGCGATCCCACCGGTGATCCCGAGGAGAACGCGCGCTTGATTGAGCCCGGTCCGCGCCTCCGCCACGGTACCGCTACTCCTCGGTGCTCTCCGGTGGCTCCGGCTTCAAGTCTTCCGTCTCGGCCACGTAGCGGTAGAGGACGTTGCCCTTGAGGGCCTCCTCCAGAGCGACGTTCGTCACCTTTCCGCCCAGGTCCAACCCCGTCTGGCGGCTGAGCTCATTGAGACGGCGCGCCTCCTTGGCGGCCACGATGATCAGCTCGTATTTGTTGGGAATATTGCTCGAACGAAGCACGCCCTTTTCATCCAACACGGGTTCCTCCTCGGCACTCTCGATTCGCATCGTGCGCTACATGGATTCCATGGGATGCCTGCGCGAAGCACGGCACGATTCCGCCACGATGATCGAAGCGACCCGATCGAGCGCCGCCCCCAGATCGTCGTTCACGACCGCGTAATCATACTCGCTCACGAGCTTGATCTCCCGGAGCGCGTTATCGAGGCGCAGCCGGATCCGCTCATCCGGATCGGTCCCGCGCCCCCGGAGCCGCTCCTCCAAGCTGGCCAGCGAGGGCGGCAACACGAAGATGAACACGCCGTCCCCGTACACCTTCCGGACGGCATGCCCCCCCTGGACGTCGATGTCCAGGAGCACGTTCTTCCCGGTCTTGAGCCACCGCTCCGTTTCGCTCCGGAGCGTCCCGTAGAGCTCGCCGTGGACCTCCGCCCACTCCACGAACTCGCCGGCCTCGATCCGCCGCCGGAATTCATCGCGGCTCAAGAAGAAATAGTCCCTCCCGTCCACCTCGTGGGGCCGGCGCGCCCGGGTGGTCGCGGACACGGAGTATTCCAGATTCAGCCCCGCGCCCAAAAGCTTCTCGACGAAGGAGCTCTTCCCGACGCCGGAGGGTCCGGAGATCACGACCACGAACGGCCGGTGCCCGGTGCGGAGCCAGGCATCGAGATCATTCGATGTTTTGGACCTGCTCCCGGATCCGCTCAAGTTCCTCCTTCACTTCCACCACCTGCTCCACGATCGGGACATCGGAGGATTTCGAGCCGATCGTGTTGATTTCCCGATTCATCTCTTGCAGGAGGAAATTGAGCTTCCGTCCCGGCGCGCTCTCTTCCTCGAGGAGCTTCCGGAAATGCCCGCAGTGCGCTTCGAGCCGGACGCACTCCTCGGTGCAGTCGAGGCGGTCCGATAGGATCGCGACCTCTTGCGCGACGCGCTCCTCCGGGATCTCTCCGTCTTCGAGGAGGAGATTCACACGCTCGCGCAGCCGCGTGCGCGCGTCCTTGAGCCGGTCGGGCGCCCGCTCCCGGATCTGCGACACGCGTTTCCGGATCGACTCGACCCGGGCCTCGAGATCGCTCCGGAGCGCCTCCCCCTCCAGCTCCTTCATTCGTATGATGTCGTCCGCGGCCTTCGTGACCACGTCGCGGAGCAGGGAAACGTAGGTTTCGGCGTCCGACGCCGGCTCCTCCCAGATGAAGATGTTCGGGAGCGCGGCGAAGGACTTGAGATCGATGTCCCCGACCAACCCGTACTTCTTCTTGAGCTCGCCCAAGAGCTCCATGTACCGGTCGGCCGTCTGCGCGTCGAGCCGAAGGGTCGCGGTCGGCTCCGTCTGGTGCTCCCCCTCGCCTCCCCACGTCACCGCGAGCGAGATCTTTCCCCGGGAAATCCTCTCCGTGACGAGCTTCCGCGCCTCCGCCTCGAAGGCCGAGAGGGCCCGGGGCAGGCGGACCGAAAGCTCACAGAATCTGTGATTTACGGATCGGACCTCGGCCGTCAGGCGCAGGCCGTTCATCATGACCTCGCCCCGACCGTAGCCCGTCATGCTTCGAACCATATGTCGGGTTTGGATCGCTCCTCGGGGGTAGAGGAGCAATGTAGCGCGGCGGGCCCTCGGGAGTCAACGTGCCCATCGGACGGACCCGGCAGGACCTCGGGGGGAGATTGCGATTGACCCCTTCGGCGCGCAGTCCCTAACGTTTGCCCCATGGCGCGCCCCGAGAGCACGCAAAATAAGATTTCACAAGCACCTCGCGTCCCCGCGGGAATGCCGCGGGGGCCCGGAGGGCACGCCGCGCATCCGGCCTCCACCCGGCTCTGGCCTCTCCTCGCCGCGATCGTGCTCCTGGCCGCCTGCCTGCCGTACTGGCAGTCGCTCGGCTACGACTTCGTCTGGGACGACACGTCGATTGTCGGCACCGGGCTGGATGTCCGCGGACCCCACGATCTCTCGAGGATTTGGAGCACCCCCTTCGACTCCTTTCTGGGAGATCCGATGCGCCAGCCGAACTATTTCCGTCCCGTCGTGCTCCTGACCCTGGCCTCAGACCGGGCTCTGAGCGGCGACGCGCCGGCCGGATATCACCTCACGAACGTCCTCGTGTACGCGATCGTCTGTGTCCTCCTCTGGCTCTTCGCGTGGGAGCTATCGGGAAGACCGCTCGCGGCCACGGGCGGGGCCGTGGTATTCGCGCTGCACCCGACACACCCGGAGAGCGTCTCCTTCATCTCGGGCCGGACCGACCTCATCGCGGGCGCGTTCCTGTTTGCCTCGCTCTGGGCGGCGGCTCGGTGGGGACCGCGCATCCGGCACGTCGTCTTGAAGCTGGCGCCCGCCTCGTCGCTTCTTCTGCTCGCGCTCTACTCGAAGGAGGTGGCGTTTTTCGCCTCGCCGCTTCTCGTGTTGGTCCTCTGGGTGCGCGAGCGCCGATTGCGCGCCCGGGATCTGCTCGCCGCGGCGATTCCAATCTTGCTATCGGACGCTATCTATTGGGCGAGCCGTATCAGCGTGCTCGGAGCGCACACACTGCCGGCCGCCTCTCCCGTGGAGGGGATGGCACCCCAGATTCTCACGAGCGTCGCGGTGGTGGCGCGTTACGTAGCGGTTCTCCTCGTCCCGGTATCGCTTTCCGCCCGCCACGAGGTCGCCCCGCTTCGAAGCCCCAACGCGATCTTCTTGGCGGGCCTCCTTGCGCTCGCGCTGATCGCGATCGGCCTCGTCCTGCTGGTCCGCCGAAGGTCGCGCTGGTCGATTCCCCTCTTTCTTTTCGCGAGCACGCTCCTTCCTCTGTGCTACGTGAGGATCATCGCGGGCGCGCTCGTGGCCGAGCGGCTCCTGTTCATCCCGAGCGGCGCGCTCGCGCTCGGCATCGCGCTCCTTCCCGGGACGATCCCCTACTTCGCGGCGGGCGTCGCGGCGCCGCTTTTCCTCGCGCTGCTTCTCCCGCGGATCTCGATCTGGAAGAACGAGGACACGCTCTACACCTCGATGCTTCGAGACTCTCCCGACTCTCCGCACGTGCACGCGATGGTCGGTGGGTACTACTATCGCCATCGCGACCTCGCGCGGGCCGCGGAGCACCAGCGCCGCGCGTTCGAGCTGATGCCGGAGTACACCGAATCCCTCCTGGATTTGAGCGCCGCCGAAGACGAGATGGGGCTCGCCGATTCCGCGTTCGCTCACGTGCGTCTGCTCCTACGCCTCAGGCCCAGGTACGCGCCGGGATGGTACGCCCTCGGGAATTACTACGTTCGCGCGGATCGCTCCGATTCGGCGCGGCAGGCGTACGAGCAGTCCATCCGATTGAGCCCCGGTTTCGCGCAGGCGGAGAACAACCTCGGCGTCGTGCTCGAAAGGATGGGGCGGACGGAGGAGGCGATCGCCCATTACCGGCGCGCGGTCGAAGCGCTCCCCGGCTTCCCGGAAGCCGCCAACAATCTCGCGCGCGCGACGGGCCGGCGAATGCCATGAGCGGCGTATCCGAAATCCCGAGCCTCGTCGGACGCCGGGTGCGCGGCGTGATCGCGTTCTCGAGCCGCTCGCTCGCGGTGTCCTTCGTGGGAGCTCCGCGCGTGTTCCTTTGGATCCACCTCGAGCGCAAATCGGCGTGGTACGCGCTCGCGCCGAATCTCCCGATCGACCCCGATCCGCGCGGGTCCCGCTTCCAGGCGATCGAGATCGCGCTCCGAAACACCGCGGTCGCCGAGGAGGCCGCGCGGGAGTCCGGGGGACTGGATCTCCTCTTCGATCCCGGAACCGGCGAGGAGCGCGCGTTGCGGCTCACGATCGACGCCGAGGGCCCGCGCGTGAATCTGAGCCTCGTCACCGAGCCGGAGGGCACGATCCTCTGGGCGCTTCATCGCGAGGAGCGCGGCGTGGACCGGGAAGTAGTACCCCCGCATGGACCGGCGGCTCCGGAGCTTCCCCTGGGCTATCGCCCCCCGATCGTCCGCGACGCGACGCCGGAGGAGGCGCGCGAAGCGCTCCGCGAGCGGATCGCGGGAGCGTTCCGGGCGGAATTCCAATCCGAGGCGGAGCGGCTCCTCAAATCAGCGGAGCGCACGCTCGGGCGCCGCGCGGCCGCGGCGGCGGAGGACAAGCGGAGGGCGCAGGAGATGCAGGGCGACCGCAAGCGCGCGGAGATCCTGCTTGCGAACTTCGGGAAGATTCGAAGGGGGGCGAGCC
>Ga0137396_10002103_pt1 | contig 10798 bp, 7 predicted proteins | sample czc16metaG_FD_108284 | JGI IMG/M metagenome (GOLD analysis project Ga0137396, IMG submission 108284) | Vadose zone soil microbial communities from Angelo Coast Range Reserve, California, USA - czcobulk3.16 metaG | ecosystem: Environmental > Terrestrial > Soil > Vadose zone | place: USA... | reverse complement strand
CGACATCATCCTTTTTGCGGTACTGGAGCTTCTCCCCGCACGTCGGGCACGTCGACGAGGACCCATATGTCTCAGACTTTGTAAGCGGAATGATGGTAACCCCCTTCCATGCAGCATTGTATTCGACTACCCGCTTCGCTTAAATTTATATCTCCTCTCTTGACCGGCTGAGGGCAACATGAACAACAGAGATTTCGCGGCCCCGTTCCTGAAGAACGGACGGTGCATGATCCTGGCCTACGACCAGGGACTCGAACACGGACCTTCCGAGGACTTCAACGACCGGAACGTCGACCCTGCTTTCATCGTCGATGTCGCTAACAAGGGAGGATATACAGCGCTTGCCCTCCAAAAGGGGACCGCCGAGAAGTACTACGACGGCAAAACGCCGCTCATCCTCAAGCTCAACGGAAAGAGCGCTCTCACCAAGGCCGAGCCCCTGTCGAGACAACACTGCTCGGTGAAGTACGCCGAGGCGCTGGGGGCGAGGGGCGTGGGGTACACGATCTTCCTCGGGAGCGGCCAAGAGTCCGAGATGGTGAGAGAGTGGGGGCACATCCAGGAGGAGGCCCACGAAAGGGGGTTGGGCGCCATCTGCTGGGTCTACCCGAGGGGGACAGGCGTCCCAGCGGACACGAATCCAGACATCGTCGCGTACGCGGCGAGGGCTGGGATGGAGTTCGGCGCGGACATCGTGAAGATAAAGTACAGCGGGGACGCGAAGACGTTCGCGTGGGCCGTGAAGGCGGCCGGCAAGGCCAAGGTCGTGATGTCTGGCGGCCCAAAGACGCCCACCGACGAGGCGTTCCTCTCCCAGGTCCGCGGCGTCATGGAGGCAGGGGGAGCAGGGTTGGCCGTGGGCAGGAACGTCTGGCAGCACCCCGACCCACTGAAGATGTCCGAGACGTTGAGGAAGGTAATCTTCGAGACAAAGGCCGTCCCGACGCTGACGTCGTCGATAACGCGCTAAAACGGGGCGCTTGTTCCGGGCCTCGATGACCGAGCGCGCGAAAGGATAAAGAAGGTCTGCCTGCGCAGGCGCCTGAAAGGAACTCGCTTGAAGATCTTCATCATCGACATCGACGGGACGATCTGCGAGCACATCAGGAACGAGGATGGCATAGAGAGGATGAGGGCAGCGAAGGCCTATCGCGATGTCATAATAGAGACCAACAAGTGGTACGAGGAAGGCCACTACATCTGCTTCTTCACGGCGAGGACGAGCGAGCACGAGAAGGTCACGCGGGAATGGCTCAAGAAGAACGGCGTCCTCTTCCACCAGCTGATCCTCAACAAGCCGAGGAAGCTCCCACCCTACACCGAGTACCACTTCATTGACGACGCGCACGTGAAGGCGACGACGTTCAAGGGCAAGATCACTCCGTTCATCAGAAAGAAAGTCGAGATCGAGGTCTTCGAGGAATAGCGCGCGAGCCAGCTACTTGCTGAGCAACCGCCAGGACAGGACTATCCCCATCGTCGAGAGGACGACGGCGAACGCGAGCACGACGCCGGCGTCGACGGCGAGCGAGCTGCTTCCCACCGCGCCTATCACCAGCTGCCTTATCGCGTCGTTCGCGTAGCTCACAGGGTTCACCTGGACCACGTACTGGAGCCACGTGGGCATGAGCTTGACTGGGAGGAGCGCGTTGCTCGCGAAGATCAGCGGCAGGTTCAACAGGTTGATGAGCGCCATCTGGGTCTGCCAGTCGCTGGAGCGGAGCGCCAGCATCACGTAGAGTGCGGATAACCCCGTCGCCATGAGGAACACCACGCCGAACGCCTCTGCGATGCCGAGGACCGAGAAGTAGCCCGTGTCCATGCCCAGCAGGACGGCGATGAAGAGCACTATCGAGGCCTGGATGACCGACCTTCCAACGCTCTGGAAGACCTTCGCCATAACGATGGTCCCGCGCCCGACCGGTGTGCTCAACGCCTTGTTCATGAAACCGAACCTCCTGTCGAATACTACCGACATCCCGCTGAACGCGGAGGTGAAGAGGATGACGAACGAGAGCTGCCCGCACGCGAGGTAGGAGAAGTAGCTCGTGGTCCCGAACGTGTTGAGCATTATGGCGTTGGTCACGCTCGGCGACGCGCCGGACTGGGCGATGAAGGTGCCGAAGTTGAGGGCCTTACCGAAGACGCCCATCCAGATGACCGGCTGTATCAGCGAGATGAAGAGCTGAATCGGGTTGCTATACCACTTCCTCAGGTCCCTTTGCGTCAAGGCCCAGAGGCCGTGGAGAGGGCCAGTGTTCGCCTTCGGCGGTGGCTCGAGGGTGAGGGGCACGGCCACTGAGGAGCTCTTCAGGTGGGTCTCCGCGACCGTAGCAGACTCTATCTCGTCCGTCGCAGTTGTCATTTTCTAAGAGCGCGCCCTGCTCATCGTCACCCGTTGGCTGAACATCGCCATCCTGTTGGTCTCCTCTTCCCTGATGTTCCTCCCAGTGAGCTCTAGGTAGGCCTCGTCGAGGGTCGGTTTGGTCAGCGCGATCTTCGTGACGTGCAGCCCCTTGGAACGGACAAGGTCCATTATCTGTGGGGAGGCCTCCTCGCCCATCTCCGCCTTTATGCGGTAGTCGTTGCCGTTCTTCTTGACCTCTTTGACTAGCTTGATCTGCGCGATCTCGGGGGAGATGTCAGGTTCGCTCTCGCTGACGCCCACCACGATTATGTCTCCTCCGACGCTAGCCTTCAGCTCCGAGGGCGAGCCTATCTTGATTATGCGGCCGTGGTCGATGATCGCAATCCTGTCGCAGAGGGAGTCCGCCTCCTCGAGGTAGTGAGTCGTCAGGAAGAGGGTCATCTTGAACTGCTCCTTCAGGGTCCTGATGTATTTCCAAACGGCCGCCCTTGTCTGCACGTCGAGGCCGAGCGTGGGCTCGTCGAGGAAGAGCAGCTTTGGTTGGTTGATCAGGCCGCATGCAAGCTCGAGGCGCCTTCGCATGCCCCCGGAGTAGGTACGGACCTTGCGTTGGGCCGCGTCCTTGAGCTCGACGAGGTTCAGGAGCGCCTCGGCGCGGGCTTTGGAGTAGCTCCTGGGCAGACCGTAGAGGTCAGCGCAGAGGAGAATGTTCTGGTACCCGGTCATGTCCTCGTCCGCGGTGTAATCCTGCGGGACCACCCCAACGTTCCTGCGCACGTCGGTGGCTTGGGAGAGGACGTCGAACCCGCACACCGTAGCCTTCCCCGAGGTCGGCCTCATCATGGTCGTGAGCATGTTGATCGTGGTGCTCTTGCCCGCTCCGTTTGGGCCCAGGAACCCGAAGACCTCCCCTTGCTCTATCTCGAAGCTGACGCCGTCCACTGCCTTGAGCTGGCCGAAGCTCTTCGAGAGGCGCTCGACGCTTACGATCGCACCTGAGCCGTTCGCTTCCCGCCTGCTCTGCTCGGCCGACATTGTGGATTGACGGTCCTTCTCAGCGCAGCCTGTGCTGCGCGGGCTGCCTTCCCCGCAGATCCCTGATCTGCACCTGGGTCCAGTCGAGCTGTCTCTCGAGGTTCAGCGAGTATTCGCGAAGCATGAAGTCCATGTCGTTCCGCGACATCGAGTCTCTTCTGGCTTCCAGAAGCTCCTTCACCATCTCGAATTGCTTCTTTGAGCCCTCGACGAACAGGTTGCTCATCCCGGCAGGGTCGAGCATGTCGAAGAAGAGGCGGCGCATGGCCATCCACCGCTGTGACGAGCTTGCCATCATCTCTCCCCGCTCCTTCATCTCCTCCGTGCCTTTCGGCGTGATGCTGTACACCCTCCGGTTCTCCACGGAGCCCTTCTCATCGGTTTGGATGTACCCGTTCGCCAGCAGCCTCTTGAGGATTGGATAGACCGAACCTACCCCGGGGCGCCACGCGCCGTCCGTCTTTCCGTCGATGTCCTGGAGGATCTCGTAGCCATGCTTGGGCTTCACGGAGATGCTGTGCAGGACGTAGTGGAGGAGAAGGCCTCGCGGTGCTCCTTTCAGCTCGGTGAGCGGGGGAGATTCGGGACGGACAGTCCGTATCTTGCGGTCTGGCACGAACGAGCAGCGCCAGCTCGGGCGGTATTTACGTATATTCCATTTGATATAGTGACGAATCCATTTTTGGACACTCCGCTAAGCGTGGCACCAAGGCTACGTGCCGCGGCTTCCGTCGAAGCTATGCGTGGGGAGGATAAGAGGGAGGCGCATCCTGAGGGCTGCCGCCCCAGCTCGAGGCGGTGCCGCTCAAGGTGAAGTCGAGCGTGGCGCCGTTTTGGACGCTCGACCAAGGCAGCCATAGACTGGTGGTGGGAGTGCCGTCGATCTTGAGGTCTTGGACGTAGGGCTGGGCGTCAGAAGCTTGAGGCGCGTTAACCTTCAACGTGTGCCCTCCCGCCAGGTTCAGCGTCACCGAGTTGAAGAGCGGGCTGCCGATCACAAAGCCACCAACAGCGGTTATCTCGGGGTAGAGCCCTATCGTCGCGAAGACATACCACGAGGACATCTCGCCGCCGTCGTCGTTGCCGGGCAGGCCGCCAGGCGAGTCGTTGAAGAGTTGAGTTTCGATGCGCCGGACCACGTCCTGCGCATGCGAGGGCGCCTGCGCGAAGTCGTATTCCCAGGGGACTTCGACGGAGGGCTCGTTGCCCATCCACGCGTATGGGCTGTTCGGCCCGTCGTTCAACTTGGAGAAGAAGGCGTCAAGGCGATTTACGACCGCGGAGTTGCCGCCCATCTTGTCCAACAGGCCCCGAAGATCGAAGGAGACCATCCAAGTGTATTGGGCCGAGTCCCCCTCTTGGAAGCCCTTCCCGCTGGTGGGTTGGAAGCCTTTGGCCCAGGCGCCGCTCGCGTTGCGCGGTTGGATGTAGCCTGACGTGGTGTTGAAGAGATGCTGCCAGTTGCCCGAGCGCTGGAGGTACGTGTCGTAGGCCGTCGAGTTGCCGAGGGCCTTCGCAAACTGGGCGATGGCGAAGTCGTCGTTCACGTATTCAAGCGTGATCGACGCCGAGGACAAGCCGGACGAGAGGTCGGCGGGAACGTAACCAAGCTTGACGTAGTCCGCGTAGCCCTCGCGTACCTGCGGTTGGCCGCTTATCATCGCGTGAAGGGCGCCGGCGGTGTCGAAGTTCGTTGCGCCGAAGGCGAACGCGTCCTGGATTATCACGTCACCGTGGTCGCCGCTCATCCCGTGCGAGTCTGCGTTCGCCTGCTCCCACCGCGGGAGAGAGCCACCGCCCTGCTGGGCGTCGTTCACGAGGGACTGGGCGACGTCGCTGGCGGCGGAGGGCGCGAGGATCGAGAGCAGGCGGATGTGGGTGCGATAGCTGTCCCACCCTGGGATGTTCTCGTATTGGGCGTGCCCGTCGGGAACGGTGTGTACCAGCCCGTCGAAGCCGATGTACTGACCGTTGGCGTCGCTGAAGATGTTGGGGTGGAAGAACACGTGGTACAGCGCCGTATAGAAGGCGACCGTTTCGTCAAGGGTCCCTCCCGCGACCTGGATGGAGTTCAGACGGTCGTTCCAGGCGGCGTCTGCGTTTCTTGTCACAGAAGCGAGGTCGAAGCTCGGGGTCTCAGTCGCGAGGTTCGACTGGGCGTTGGCGACGCTCACGAAGGAGATGCCTACCTGGGCTCGGACGACTCTGTTCGAGGTCGTGTCGAAGACTAGGAACGCGCCCGCGTGCTGCCCAACTGCGGAGCTTGAGCCGTGATTTACCGAATCCCCGCTCCAGGTCCCGAAGGCGGAGAAGGAGCGATCGAACTTTGCGGCGAAGTACAAGGCGTAGGGATTGCTACCGCATCCGACTGTGCTTTGAGCCGAGCCGGTGACCTCGTTTTGAGATGGAATGATGGTCGCGTTGGAATTCGAGTTGCCGTTGACGCTGCCCCCCGCGTTGATCATCACCGTCGAGGCGGTCGAGGCGGGGAAGGCGAACTGTCCCAATCCAGCGTGAAGGGTGACGCTCAGTTCTGCTGTCACGTTCGGTCTGTCCAAATGGACCCTGTAGTAGCCTGGACGGGCGACCTCGCCGCCATGGGAGAAGCTAGAGTAATAAAGAGAGCCGTGGGTGGCCGGCGAGGACGAGATGTCCCCCACGTAGGGCATGAAAGGAAAGTCCTGGTAGACCTGGCATCCGCGACCGCTGAAGTGCGTGAGGCTGAGCCCTTTGACGATGGAGTCGTCGTAGGAATAGCCGCCGGGGGGGTTTGAGATGGTGTCGGGGCTCCACTGCACCATGCCCATCGGGTATGCGGCGCCGGGAAAGGTGTCGCCCCCGCAGGCACCTCCGCAGGGATAGCGAGAACTAGCGCTGGTGCCGACGAAGGGGTTCACGAACTGGGTGAGGCTCTTCACAGTAGCGGCACCGCTCGTGGAGGGGCTAGCTTGCGAGGTGCTGGTAAGCGCGGTGCTCGACGTGCTGCTCGGCGCCGGTGCGGTCGACGAAACGCTACTTTCCAAGACCGTGTTAGGGCCTGTGCTGAGATAGACTCCGAGCAAGAGGGCGATCGCGATTATCGCGAGAACGCCTCTGGCCGTTCTTCGCCCAAACCTTCGGGGCAACCCTAGCAAAGTGAGACTGCCGTGCTATATAGTTCTAGGAGTGTCTGCTGGCCCTCGGAAACCCCGCAGAGCACGGAGCGGCAGCTTTTTTTTGTGCCTGTCTTCTAAGAGGTGGGCTGCAGTCCCATTTTGTCGAGGAGCCGGCTGAAGCCCGCCTCAGATCGAAGCGTCGCCCACATGGGTCGGACCTTTACCGACAGCACGCCTCCTGCGCGCTCCTCGCACGCCCTCTCGAGCCACCTGATTGATTCCTCTTTCTCGCCGAGGCCGCAGTGGACTATTGCCAAGGCCACTGGAGACACGTATCCCGTCTCCGAGTCCTTCTCGAGCTCCTGAAGAAGCGCTCTCGCCTCCTCCGTTCTGCCCGCACGGGCGAAGGCAAACCCCAGCCTGGCCTTCACAGGGGCGGCTCCTTTTGAGATCGCCAACGCCTCTTGCAGCACGCTGACCGCATCCTCGAATCTGGACTTTTCCAGATAGGCCTCAGCCAGGTCCTGGTACGCCGGGAGGAAATCCTCGTCGATTCTGAGCATAGTCTTGCAGGCCTCGACGGACTTGTCAAACTGGTTCGCGCAGTTGAAGATCACTGCGGCGCAGCTGTTGACCTCTAGAGCCAACGGGTTGAGCTCCTGGGCTCTCCCTATCTCCGCGACCGCCTCGTCCAGCCTCCCCATGCATGCGAGGTAGGCCCCGTAGGAATTGCAGACCCTCCCGTAGTTGGGGTTGAGGTCCAGGGCGCGCCTGAACTCTCTCTCGGCCCCGGGCTGGTCGTAGTAGTAGGTCTGCATCACCGCGCCCAACGTCGAGTGTGCCTCGGCGAGCGAGTCGTCAAGCTGAAGGGCCTTCCTCGCGAACTCCTCTCCCCTCGGGAAGGATTCCTTGGGTGGCAGGTAGCCTTCGTCTCCCATCAGGGCGTAGCATTCGGCCATACCCGCGTAGGCGAGGGCGAAGCCAGGGTCCTTTTTCAGCGCCTCTTCGAAGTACGTTATCGCCCTCCCATAACCTTCTAGGGTCCTCGCTCCCTTATCGTGCAGTCCCTTTAGGTACAGGGTGTATGACTCGATGTTACCCGTGGCCTTCCGTCCAATCCTCTCCTTCTCCTCGGTGAGGATGTGCACCTGAAGGGCCTCCGCGACCCTGCTGGCGATGTCGCTCTGGATGGCGAAGATGTCCTCCAGCCGCCTGTCGTAGCTCTGCGACCACAGGTGCTCGTCGGTGCTCACGTCGACCAGATGAACGTTGACGCGGACCGTGTTCCCTGCCTTCATGATGCTCCCCTCGACTAGCGCGCCGACGTGAAGATCCCTCGCGATCTCGGTCGTGCTCTTGTCGGTCGACTTGAACCTCATCGCCGAGCTTCGTGAAATGGTCTTCAAGCCGCCGATCTTCGAGACGGCGGAGATCAACTCCTCGGTCATGCCGTCAGCGAAGTACTCGTCGCCTGGGTCGGGGCTGATGCTCCTGAGGGGGAGGATCGCGACCCTGGTCCTCTCGAGGTTCCGCGGGCCCGCAGGCTTCCTGTCTGCCCACGGCAGCGAGATCTTGTAGACGTCGATGGGCGTCCTCAGGTTCTTGAGCTGCTGCCTTTCCATCTTCACCATCGGCATCTCGACCTTGTTAGCAACCTGGTCGAAGACCTGCTCCGAGATGCATATGCCGCTCGACTCCGCCAGCGGTTGGATGCGTGAGGAGATGTTGACGGCGTCTCCGAAGATGTCGCCGCCGCGCCTGATCACGTCTCCGACGTGGATGCCTATCCTGACATCGACCCGTCGCTCGCTGGGGAGAGGGGCGTTGCGTCTGTGAAGCTCTCGTTGGATTTCCACCGCGCAGTTCACGGCCTCCAGCGCGCTCTGGAATTCGACAAGGAACGAGTCGCCCATGGTCTTCACTTCGCGCCCCCTGTATCTCGGGAAGACGGAGCGCAGGAGCTGGTTGTGCTGGGCGAGCAATTCCATCGCGAGCGCTTCGTCGCTCTGCGCCATCGACGTGTATGCGACCACGTCTGTGAGCATGATCGCCGCCAGTCTTCTTTCACCTACTACCTCGTCGCTCGTATTGGCGCCGACCAATCGCTCGTCTGCGGGGAGGCCGGTGAATCGGCGGACCTCACCAAGGAAGAGGTGCCAGGCGGGGTCGCTCTCGAGGAGAATGTGATTCCTTCCTTCGAAGGAGACGAACCGCGCTCCGGGGATCTGCGACGCCATCAACCTTCCCTCCTCGAAGGGGACGACGCCATCGTTGCGCGCGTGCATTATCAGCGTGGGCACGGACACTCTTTGAAGGAGTTGGGGGATGTCGATAGCGGCGAAGGCGTTGTCGAATCTCATCGCGTTCTGCGGGGAGCACGACACGCGCTGGAGCTCGTTGAACCACCTCTGCTGCTCCGTTCCTCCGTCGGGAATGAATAGGGAGGTGAACATCTGTCGAAAGGCGGGGTTGTCTTGGCCCCAGCCCAGTTCTATTAGCCTGTGCATGGTCTCGCGAGTCTCGATGGCCCGCGCTTCTACGACCTGCCCGGTGCGCTTCGCCCACCCGCGGGAATAGGCCCCATAAAGCACCAGGTGGCTCACCCTCTCCGGATGCTTCACCGCGTAGGCGATGCTCACGGCCCCTCCTTGAGAGACGCCGAGCAGGTCGAACTTCTCCAGCCCCAACGAGTCCACTACGGTCTCTAGGTCGCTCACCCACGCCTCGAAGGAGAACTCAGGCGGGTCCTGGTCCGAGAGCCCGCACCCTCTTTCATCGTACCTGACATAGGTGCTGAACTTTGACATCTCCCCGATCCAATGCCTCCAGACGGGGCTGTCGAAGTCGAACTCCAGGTGGCTGAGATAGTGGGCGGCCCTGACCAATGGCGGGCCTTCACCCGTGATGGCGTACGCTATCTTGGCACCATCACGGGCGGTGCAGAACCTGATCCTTTGACCGGCCCTTCGTTCGGAGGGTTGCACCACCTGCCGACCCCGCTCCTGCCCTAAAAAGTGAACTGCAAGAGGCGCGAATCGCCTGCTATTCGCCAACCAAAGTCCCGGAGTCGAACCCTGAGAAATGCAGGTGGCGGGCCCGGAGAGATTTGAACTCTCGACCCTCGGCTTCGGAGGCCGATGCCCTGATCCGTGTTCGGGTTGAGCACGGATTTCCCTGATGCTCAATTCCCCATCGCGGACAGCGGTGCCTAGGCTACGGGCCCGCAGGCCCGGTGCGCTGAAAGCTAGTTATGTCTTGAGGATGCTCGCCCCGCTCGCGACAATCGAACCAGCAGGGATCGAGAGGGCCCACGGGGCAATTGGCTGCGCAAACGTTATGGGATGCTCGAAACGAGCGAGGTCAAGGCGCTGCCATGATCTTCGGGTCCGCCTTCCTGGACATCGAGGAGGAAGTCGAGTTCACCAAGGTTCCCAGAGGGAGGAAGGTCCCACACTGACCGGCTCTCCCGAGCTCGGTAACCTCGAGCGCAGGTCGAGAATGTCAGATCGACGCTTCAAGGCGACCGTATATTTGACCGCGCTAGCCCTGTATTTGATAGGCATCTGGCTTCACCTGCCGTACGACGGCGGGTACGTCTACACCGACCTGACGCAACTGCTCCTGAATAGGCTTTGGGTCTGCCCGCCACCCTCCTACAATCAGTACGGGGGCTGCACGCTTGCGGTTCCATATCTTCAGTCCTTCAACGAGTATCCCGTTCTGACATCGATGTTCATGTATGTCATGGCGGTCTTTGGAGCGTACCTCCCGTGGTTCCTCCCCGAGAACTACTACCTGCTCAGCGCGGCGGTCCTGAGCGTCCCGACCTTCCTCGCGATTCGAGAGCTCATGAAAATCATCGAGCTCAGGGGAGTGTCCCGGAACCGGGTCCTCTGGTACTTCGTCGTCACCCCGACGTTCGTCTTCATGACGCTCCTGAACTGGTATGCCATAGGGGTCTACTTCACTCTGTATGGCATGCGAAAGTACCTCGAAGGAGGGAGCAAGCTATGGAGCGGCGTCCTGTTCGGGCTCTCCGCGGCTTCGAACTTCGTCACCGCCGTCCCCGCGCTAGGCTTCTTCATCGCATCGAAGACCATGAAGCAGAGAGCCATCCTCGCTGGAGCGGCCCTTGGAACCTACGGGGCCATCAACGCGCCCTTCATCTTTCTGAACGGCCCTCTCTGGCTGGAGTCGTTCCGTTACATCTACGCGTGGAACATCGAAGATTCCTGGATGCAGGCCATCTTAATCGACCTCAATTCGCCCTACCGGCATCTCATTCCGCCCATCGTCTTCG
>Ga0137396_10002102_pt1 | contig 10800 bp, 6 predicted proteins | sample czc16metaG_FD_108284 | JGI IMG/M metagenome (GOLD analysis project Ga0137396, IMG submission 108284) | Vadose zone soil microbial communities from Angelo Coast Range Reserve, California, USA - czcobulk3.16 metaG | ecosystem: Environmental > Terrestrial > Soil > Vadose zone | place: USA... | reverse complement strand
TCTTTGCTGGCGACTAGCGCGACAGGGCCACACCCGTTCCCATCCCGAACACGGTCGTTAAGCCTGTCAGCGCCGATGGTACTGCGATCGCGAGGTCGTGGGAGAGTAGGCCGCCGCCAGCGTTCTTCCGAAGCCCGCCCCAACACATCGGGGCGGGCTTCCTTTTTTACGGTGCCCAATGACGTAAATGATCCTCGCGGTTTCGGACATGGCCGCTGCTTGGCCCGCCCCTCCTAGGTTGTCGCGTGACAGACGCCTCATGCGACTCTACCAGAACCAGTGAGGGAGAATGACCATGTCGAGACTCTCGAGCCTATCCACTATCGTGGCCGGCCTGGCGCTGCTGGCCGCCTGCACCGACCAACGTCCCGCCCCAACGGGGCTTGGTCTTTCCGCGTCACAAAACGGTGTGCCGTTTACCGAGGGCCTCGCCAGCCCGGCCTGGCTGGAGAAGGCAGCCAGCCTCGTTTCCCAGGCAGGCTTCAACCCTCAGACTGCAACACACGCCTATCCTCTGCTCGGCGTCGCGCAGTATCTGGCTGTGCAGCGCGCGGAAGCTGCCGAGGGTGGTACGGATGTCGCGGACGTGGCCTCCGGTTTGGGGATCGGGGCGGGCGGACGAAGCCGGCTGGAGCTCGATCGCGGTGCCGTCGCAGGCGCGTCGGTCGTCGTATTGACCTATCTATTCCCCAGTCAGGCTCAAGCGCTCGACGGGATGGTCGCTGCGCAGGCGAACGCCGGGCCCGGCGGAGTGCACCCCGCGTTCGCCCGTGGTGAGGCGGTCGGTCGCGCGGTCGGTGCCGAGATCGTTGCGCGAGCGCAGGCTGACGGTTTCACCCGACCCTTCACCGGGACCATTCCAGCGGGCCCCGGGGTGTGGATTAGCAACACCACTCCGCCGACGATCGCGGGTGGGCAGCTGCCGAGCGTGACCCCCTGGTTCCTGACGTCCGCGAGCCAGTTCCGTCCGGGGCCACCGCCCGCGTTTGGGTCTGCGGCGTTCCTGGCGGCGCGGGATGAAATCCGGCAGATCTCCGATACCCGCACGGCCGAGCAGATAGGGATCGCCGCCTTCTGGGCGCTAAGCGTCGGTACGCCGACCACCGCCGGGTTCTGGATCCAGGTCGCGACCGACGGCATCAACCAGCACAGCCTGTCCGAGCGCGAGGCGACACACCTGTACGCTCTGCTCAGCGCGACGATGTTTGACGCGCAGATCGGCTGCTGGGATGCGAAGGAGACGTACTGGTTCATCCGGCCGTGGCAAGCGGATCCGCTCATCACGGTCGTCGCCGCCGTCGGAAAACCCAACCACCCGTCATATCCTTCCGGCCACAGCTGCCTCTCCGCATCGGGGGCGGACGTGCTGAGCACGTTCTTCCCGGAGCAACGCGATCACTTGAATGCCATGGTCGCGGAGGCGGGGTTGTCGCGCATGTACGGCGGCATCCACTACGGGTTCGACATCGAGGCTGGTCAGGCGCTGGGACGAAATGTGGCGCGGTTCACCATTGCGGCGGACGCATCGGGGAATTCTGTGCTGACACCCCACTAAAGAGGAACAGCTCAGGGAGAGCGTCGCACTATTGGCGACGCTCCCCCCTGCGAACTTGGCGTCCTGGCGTCTTGGCGCCCGCGCTCCATCTTGAACCTTCACATGCCCAACGCCTTCCCGTCTCTCGCCCTCCACTGCCTGGGCCCTCCGTCGGTCCGGGTGGACGGGCGCGAGGCGCCCCCGGATGTGCTGTGGCGCAAGCACGTCGCGCTCCTCACCTATCTCGCGCTATCCCCTGACGGCACCCGCTCGCGTGGTCACCTGCTCGGCCTGCTCTGGCCGGAGAGTCCCGAAGACAAGGCACGCCGCTCGCTCAATGAAGCGGTGCGACGGCTGCGCTCCGCCCTGGGCACCGCGCGGCTCCTGACGCGCGGTGACGCGCTGCAACTGAACGCCGGCGCGCTCGATGTCGATGTACGGCAGTTCCACACGCTGCGGGCGGAAGGGCAGCTCCGCGCGCTGGAGTTGCTCCGCGGAGAGTTCCTCGAGGGGTTCCACGTGGACGATGCACCCGTCTTCGAGGACTGGATGGACGCCCAACGGGCGCAGATCCGCCAGGCGGCGACCGGATTGCTCGTCGCGCGGGGCGAAGAACAGCTCGCCGTGAACCGCTACGTCGAGGCACGCGCCCTCGCCCGGCGTGCGTTGGCATTCGACGCGTTCAGCGAGCCGGCCCTGGCCCTCGGCATGCGCAGTGCGGCGCTCGAAGGGGACTCGACCGGCGCGCTGGCGTTGTACCATGACGCCGCCGAGCGCGTGGCGCGCGAGATTGGCGAGAGTCCCAGTGGAGCGCTCAGCGCGCTCGCGGCCCGGATCCGCGCGGGGACGTGGCGGCGCTCCGGCACGCGTCACTCCGACATCGAGCCCCCGCTGATCGGCCGCCGGGGCGCGCACGCCGAGCTGTTCGCCCGGCTGGACCGCTACCCGCGCGAGGGTCCGGCGTGCCTGGTGATCGTGGGCGACCCCGGCTCGGGCCGGACCCGGCTGCTCGCCGCCTGTACCGAGCGGCTGGCACTGGCCGGCGCGACGGTGGCGATAGCCCGGCTGCTGGAGAGCGACCACGACGCGCCATGGAGCACGTTGCGCGCGTTGATGCGAGGCGGGCTGCAGCTCGCCCCGGGCCTCACCGGGACCGATCCTGTCGGGCTGCGGATTCTCGCCGGCCTCGTGCCGGAGCTCGCCGAGCGAGTCGTGCCGCTCGAGACGCAGGATGTTGCCCAGGTGTCCGATGCCCTGGCGTCTTGCGTCGATGCTGTCGCTCAAGAAAATCCGTTGGCCGTCCTGGTCGACGATGCGCAATGGGCTGATGGATCGACGCTCGCGGCGCTCCGGGCTGTGTGGTCTCGTGAGCAGAGCTCCGCGGTGGTGCTCGTGCTGACCCTCGAGCGCGGCGCTGAGCTCTCCGTTGAACTGCGGGCGCTCGTCGGGAGTGTGGGTCGTGAGATCCCCGGCGTGGTGGCGCGGCTCGAGCCCCTCACGCACGACGACATTGCCGCGCTGACCGAAGCCGCGGCGCCGTGGTGCGCCGGCAAGGAAGAGCGGGGGCGTCTGGCGCGTCGCGTGGCGCAGGAATCGGGCGGGAATCCGTTCCTTGCCGTGACCCTGCTTCACGAGCTCGGCCAGACCACGTCGCTGCGCCAGGGTCTGGTGGAATGGCCACCTGCCGGTGGCACGCTGGACTCGTCATTGCCCATTGCCGTGTCCGACGTGGTGCGCAGCGCCGTCGCGGCCCGGGTGGCGCGCCTCGATGAGGACAGCACCGCGGTGCTCCGGGCGGCGAGCATCGCCGGCGATATGTTGGACCCGGCCGTCCTCACCGAGGTGTCGGGCTTGCTCCGCACGCGGGTCGATGCCGCTCTCGACCGGCTGGAGCGCGAGCGATTCGTCGTGTTCGAGGGCGGGCGCTACCGCTTCACCGGCCGGCTCATCTCGGCGGTGATCGAGAGCGAGTGCATGCAGGCGGGGGGCCGGCGCCGGCTGCGCGAGCGCTACATCGCGGCGCTCGCCCCGCGTGACTACATCGACTCGCAGCTGCTCCGCGCCGGGTTGCTCGCCTCCGAACGAGCGCCGGAAGCGTTCGAGGCAGCCGTGCGGGTGGCCGAACAGGCGTTAGCGCTCGGGGCGCAGCGGACCGCATCCAGCGCGATCCGCACCGCCGCGCGGGCTGCCGGGGCGGACGCCGAGCGACTGGGCCGGTTGGAAGCATTGCGGCGCCGGTCGAGCGCCGGGGTTGTGGCACAATGACTTGTGCCCCCGGCCCTCAGAATTGGCCGCCGCGTGGGCGCTTCCTCCTACTGTTGCGTCCCATGCGCCGACTTGCCGCTCTCGCAGTCTCTGTTGCCGTCCTGGCGACCGTGTACATCGCTGCGTGTATGTTGCCGGGAGGGCCATCGGATGCCGAGCGCATCCAGTTCACGCTCGACTCTGTGACTCCCCACCGAGTGCCCCTCGCGGGGGTCGTTGAACCGCTGATCGAGATCTCGGCCAACGGTCACGTCCTGAGGAATCCGCGCTATAGGCTTGAGACGCTCGACGCCGGCATCGTGCGCGTGGATTCGACGCAACGACGCCTGCTCGGCGTCATCCGCGGGACGGCCGGCGTGCGCGTCACCTATCTCGGGGCGACCGGCACGCCGGATACCGTGTTCTCAGTTCAGGTCGTCATATCCCGGGTCGTGGTGGATTCGTCCGCGCTGGCGTTCACCCAGCTCGGCGGTGTACCGACACGGCTGAGGGCCATCGCGTTAGACGCGAAGAACGCCGCAGTCCCCAACGTCCCGTTCACTTGGTCCAGCGCAGACACGACCGTGGCGGCTGTGAACGACACCGGGCTCGTCACGGCGGTGGACGAGGGCGCGACCACGATCACCGCGGCAGCAGACGGCGTGGCGGATACTTCCGACGTGACGGTGACGCAGGGGGCGGCGGCATTAGTCCGAGTCAGGCCCTCCCTCGATACGCTTCGCGCCGTTGTCCGGCCGATGCAGTTCCAAGCCGTCGCGTTCGATTCGACCGGCGTCGTCTTGAGCGGCGCAAAGGCTCGCTGGAGCAGTAGTGACTCGTCAGTAGCCACAGTGGACGCGACGGGGCTTGCCACCGCAAGGCATGCCGGCACGGCCCGGATCAGGGCGCGCGTGGGCCAGGCCCGGGACTCGGCCACCCTGGTCGTGAAGCAAGTGGCCTGGTTCATCAGGGTCAGACCACCCCTCGATACACTCACCGCGATCGACGATACCAGTCGAGTGTCGGCGATTGGCACCGATAGCGGCGGCTCTGACATCCCGAACCTGCCAGTCACGTGGGCGACGAACGACTCCCCCATCGCCAGCGTGGACCGGACCGGCCTCGTCCGGGCGCAGACGAACGGTCTCGTGCTCGTCACCGCCTCGAGCGGAAACCAATCCGCCTTCGCCACGATCGTAGTCAAACAGGAAATCGTTGCCGTTCGAGTCTCACCAGACAGCGACGCGCTCACGAGCGCGGGCGATACGGTGCGTCTCCGCGCGGTCGCCGTCGACCGGAACGGCTTCGCGGTGAACGGGTCGGCGTTCACCTGGCGCAGCCGCGACGGATTCGTAGCGACTGTCGATACCGCGGGCCTGGTGATGGCGCGGGGGGGTGGCAGGACGGGTGTCGTGGCGACCCTTGCCCCGGGCGGCCGATCCGATACGGTCACCGTGAGCGTCACCGGCGCGCCGCCATTAGGAGCACTGGTCATCCGGACGACGACCACGGGGACCCAGCCGGATCCGGACGGCTATGCCGCCGTGCTGGATAGCGGCGCGACTCACCACATCGGCACGAACGACACCGTCGCACTTACCACGATCGCGGGCGCGCATGCGGTCCAACTGTCTGAGTACGCCGGCAATTGCATCCTCTTGGACAACCCCCGTACCGTGGTGGTGCCCGTAGGGGACACGGGTCGGGTCAATTTCGTGGTGAGCTGTGAGTCGCCGGGCGACAGCCTGATCATCACGACGACCACGACCGGTGCGGACCTCGATCCCAACGGCTACTCAGTGTACGTGGACGAGTTCTGCGACTGGGAAGGCTGCTCGGGCCCCACGTGGTCGGCGTCGGTCCGAGTGAACGAAACGGTGGCATTCTATCCCGTACCGACGGGGACGCACTCGATCAAACTCATCGATGTGGACGCGAACTGCACGGCGGGTCAGAACCCGCGCAGCGTGACCACCTCGCCGGGTGTCACCACTCACGTCACGTTCGGCGTCAGCTGCGTGCAAACCGGCAGCGTGCGCGTGACGACCACGACCACCGGCGCGAACCTGGACCCCGACGGGTACGGAGTCTGGCTCAACGGAACGTGCTGTCAGTACGCCATCGGCGTGAACGCGTCGCACACGTTCGACCGGTTGCTGCCCGGCAACTACGTCGTGACGCTCGGCTCCTTGGCGACGAACTGCAGTATCAGCGGACCCACCAGTAAGAGCGTCACCGTCATTGGTGGCGTGACTGCGGACGTCGCGTTCGCCGTCACGTGCGCACCGCTTGCGGCGATCAGCGTGACGGTGGCGACGACAGGCGTCGAACCCGATCCGGACGGCTATGTCGTCACGGCAGCGAACCTGGGCGCGAGTGGCTCCCGCAGCGGCGCCGTAGCGCCGAACGGCGCGGTCGTGCTCGATAGTCTGAACCAGGGCACATACAGCGTGACGCTCAGCGGCGTGGCGGGCAACTGCACGGTGAGCGGGCCGGGCGCGAGCGTCACGGTGAGCGTCACGTGGGGGATGACCGCGGACGTGGCGTTCGCCGTCACATGCGCACTGCCCGCGGCGATCCGCGTGTCGGTGGCGACCACGGGCGTCGATCCCGACGCGGATGGCTACGTCGCGACTGCCCTGGGCCCGCGTGGCTCCACCAGCGTCGCCGTAGCGCCGAACGGAGCCGTCGTGATGGATCGTCTGATTGCGGGCACGTACACAGTGACTCTCGACGGCGCGGCGGTGGACTGCACGATTACGACCAGCAACCCACTCGCGGTCACCGTCGCAGGGGGCGAGACCGCCGACGTTGCCTTCGCCGTGGCGTGCACGACGGCGTCGCAACTCGCGGTTGTGCGGAACGTGAACGGCAACTTGGACATCTATCTGGTCAATACAACCGGCGCGGTCCTCAGCCGTCTGACGAGTGACGTGGCGTACGACATCAATCCGGCATGGTCGCCGGACGGCAGCAAGATCGCTTTCGCGAGCGCGCGCGATGGTAACGACGAGATCTATGTAATGAGCGCGGACGGATCGGGCCAGACGCGGCTGACGTTCAACAGCGCCTCTGATCGGAGTCCGACGTGGTCACCCGACGGCGGTCGGATCGCGTTCGTGAGCAACGGCGACGTGTACGTCATGAACGCGGACGGGTCCAACCCCGTGCGGCTCACCAGTAGCGGGAACAACGACGACCCGGACTGGTCACCCGATGGCAGCAAGATCGCGTTCGACAGTTGGCGGGATGGCTCTGGCTACCAGGCGATCTACGTCATGAACGCGGACGGGTCGAGCGCGACGCGGTTCAGTTCGGGCGCGCAACCCGACTGGGCGCCCGACGGGGCGAAGCTCGTGTTCTCGCGCGTGGTTTGCGATTGGGAGGATTGCTGGAGTAATCTGGTCGTCCGCAGCTTCAACGGGTCCGAGGTCGTGCTACCGCCCGCGGGCAGCGATCCCGGCTGGTCTCGAGACGGGAGTTGGATCGCGTTCGGGGTCGGGAGCACGGTATTGGCCATCCGGCCGGACGGCACGAGGCAGGTCGCGATTCTGAGCGACGCGTATCAGGCGGCGTGGAAGCCGTGACAACGCCGTCGTGGGGGTGCGCACGTCCGCTGGCACCGCGATGCGGGGACGCCTATCGTATCCCGCGATGCTCTGTCCCAGCTGCGCGAGCCCGCTTCCCGACGGCAGTCAGTTCTGTACCAACTGCGGCGCCGACGCGCGTGAGCCATCGTCTACACCCACGGCGACGCTGGATGACGCAGGCGTCGCGAAACTCACGCGCCTGCTGCGCGAGGAGACGGCGGGGGACTACGAGATCGACCGGGAGCTGGCCCGGGGCGGGATGGGCGTCGTGTACGTAGCGACCGAGATCCAGCTGCGCCGTCGCGTCGCCATCAAGGTGTTGCCCCCCGCGCTCACCTTCGGCCACGGCGCCATCGAGCGATTCCGGCGCGAAGCCCGCACCGCCGCCGCCCTCGACCACCCGAACATCATCCCGATTCACCGCGTCAGTACGGGGGGCGAGTTGCTGTGGTACTCCATGAAGCTGCTCGAGGGCCAGAGCCTCGACGTACTGCTCAAGCAGCGCGAGCAGCTCGCGTTCAAGGAGACGATTGCGATCCTCGACCAGGTCGCCGACGCGCTCGACTACGCCCACCGGCACGGCGTCATTCACCGCGATGTCAAACCCGGCAACATCGTGCTCGACGACCGCGGGCGGGTAACTGTCACGGACTTCGGCATCGCAAAGGAAATCCAGGAGACATCAGTCAGCGCGTCGGGGCACCTGCTGGGCACGCCCGACTACATGTCCCCGGAGCAATTCCTTGGCGTCGAAGTCACGGGCGCCGCGGACCAGGATTCCCTCGGCGTGGTGGCGTATCAGTGCCTCGGCCGCCGAGTCCCGTTCGACGCTGCCACGGCCTACGAGCTCTTGAACAAGCACGCGTCCGAACCGCCGCCGCCCCTCGCCGAGCTCCGGCCGGACCTCCCGCCACACGCCTACGCGGCGGTTGACCAGGCCCTGTCGAAGAATCCCGCCGACCGGTTCCCGACGGTGACGGACTTCGTCAACGCGCTCGCCGGCCGCGCGCTCACGGGGGCGGTCGCTGCGCCTCGGCGTGCTGCGGCTCGCCGGGGCATACTAATGAAGTGGGGAGCGGGTATCGCCGCAGGGGCGGTGGCCGTCTACGCCGGGCTCACGCTGGTGCGCGGTGGGGGCCAAGACGGTCAGTCGAGTGGCCCGCGTGCCGCCGAGACGACTCCGCCCGCGCCGGCGGTCCCCGCCGCGGCATCAGCGCCGCCATCGGCGCCTCGGCGGACGCAGGCGCCGATGGCGGTTCTCGTCATCCGGCTTACGAGCGGTTGGGCCCGCATCTACGTGGACGGCGACCTGCGCGGCGAGCGGCCCGTCCACCGCGAGCAATTGCCACCCGGCACCCATGCGTTGCGTTTCGAGCGGCCGGGGTTCATACCGCTGGACACGACCCTAACCTTGACGGCCGGCCAGAACGTTGTCGAGGTGCGGATGCGCCGGGCCACTCCGTGAAAGCTCCGATCCTGCTCGTTGCACTGACACTCGCCGCCGCCCCTCCCCCGGGGTCGGCGCAGACCGGCCGCCAAGCCCTAACAGCCGGCACCGAGCGCTACCTCGTGGCAGACTATGAGGGCGCGGTGTCCCTGCTCGGCAAGGGCCTCGACCCCACGACTGGGCCGCCCAATGACCTGTGGCTGCGGGGCGTCGAGCGCCTTGCCGACGTGTTGCTGGTGTTGCGGCAGGATTCCTTGGCTGCTACGTGGCTGCGCTGGGCCGTCCGCATCGCCCCGGAGTTTGCCGTGGACGAAGACCTCGTGCCCCCCGTCGTTGTGCGCGCGGCGGCGGCCGCCCGAGCGTTTGTCGATTCGACACCGCGCGACCGGTTCGTCGCGCGGACCGAGTACGTGTGGCCAGCCGTGTTTCGCACCGACGCGTCCGGCGCCGTCCGTCTGGCGTCCGCGACCGTCCCTATCACGGCTCGGATCGGCGTGGATCAGTTCATTCGCGGCGGGGAATCACGGCGTCTTCCGCCCGGCAGCTACGACGTCGTCGTGTCAGCCCCGGGATTCCTTCCGACTCGCCTCACGGTGGAGCTGTTGCCCGGGGTGACGACTGTGGTCGCTGTGGCTTTGCTCCCCGAGACAGCCGGCCTCTTGTACGTTGCGGCGCGTCCGTGGGGAACCCTGCTCGTGGACGGTAAGCGGATTGGGTACACCAGTGTTGCGGGGTACCGCCTCGCTCCCGGTCGCCATGAGATCCGCCTCGAGCGGCAACGAGACCCATCCATCGACACGAACATCGTCGTCGGGGATCGCCAGCAGATCCGGCTCTCGTGGGTGATGAGGCACGACACGACCGGAGACTCCGGGCTCGACGGCGCGCTCGCGGTTCTCGACGCAGGCGAGACCGAGCGCGGCGCGCTCCTGTTGCGAGAGCGGCTCGGCGCCGAGACGCCGCTCGCCGTGATGGCCCGAGCGACCGCGCTCGCCCGATCTGCGGAGACGGCATGGTCGCTCGGCCTGAGAGACTCCGCCCGTGCCTATTTGCGCAATCTTGTGCAGGCGGACCCCTTCTTCTTCGTAGCACCCGATCTCTTCAACCCCGATCTCCATGCGGTCTATGTCCTCGTGCGGCTAGCGACCCCGGCGATCGCGATCCGAGGTCCACTCGACACCGTGGTGACCCCGGTTCGAGACTCGTTCCCGATTCGAATCGCCGTCGGCCGACCGGGAGTGGTGCGTCTGTTCCTGCGGCTCACGCGCCCACGGCCGCGCGACTCGTTGTTGGTCGCGCTGCAGGTGGACAGCGTCGCGATCGCGAGACTCCCGCTCACGGCATCGGACGGCACCGCTGTGCCGCCTGGTCAGTATGCGATTGAGGCGGAAGTCGCCGCCTCCGGCCCCAGCCCGAGCGCGCTCGTGGAGCTGGCCGTAGAGCGTTTGCCGGTGGATACGGTGCCACATCACGCACCGATCAACGTGGCGGCCTTGCGACCCGAGACAAGGAAGGGGACCACCTCTCTCCGAACGGTGGGGGAGAGTGTGGGCCTCGGCGCGTTGGCGCTGCTGGTGTCGGCCGCGGTGAACGACGCTGGGGTCAGCGGACGCGACATCCCGCACGGAGCCTGGCTCGTCGGCGCCTCGGTGACGCTGGCGAACATTGGGCTCGGGCGCCCGGGCGTGGCGATTCCCGAGAACATCGCGTACAACGAATCTCTGCGCCGACAGTGGAAGGAGCAGGACCGCGCGATCGTCGTCGAAAACGCGACGAGGCTCGGGACTGCACCCTTGAGGATCCGCGCCACGAGGGCGCCGTGAGGGCGACCTTCTTGCTCGTCGCCACGCTCGTCCCCATGGCGGCATCGAGCGGCCAGACCGTTTCCGCCGACGTTGTCGTGGCGGTCCCAAAGCAGAGCACCCGTTTCTCGGGCGTGACGGAGCGGGTGGACGGTTCGTGGCTCGGTGGTGCAGTGCAGCTGG
>Ga0137396_10002100_pt1 | contig 10805 bp, 11 predicted proteins | sample czc16metaG_FD_108284 | JGI IMG/M metagenome (GOLD analysis project Ga0137396, IMG submission 108284) | Vadose zone soil microbial communities from Angelo Coast Range Reserve, California, USA - czcobulk3.16 metaG | ecosystem: Environmental > Terrestrial > Soil > Vadose zone | place: USA... | reverse complement strand
TCTTCAACTCCACAATCAAAATGACCGCCAACACCATCATCTACTCATACTCCTCGCTGTCCAAACCCCCCGCATTATCGCGGCTAGACCTCAACCTCGATAGAACAACCCCGCTCTATGAGCACGAGCTAGGTCTACCACTCGGCACTGCAGAACCGATAATCTACAAGTCCTTCGACAACCGCCCCATCCACGGCTGGTTCATCAAGACAACCAACCAACAACCGCGCCCCCCGTGCGTCCTCTGGATCCACGGCGGCCCCGCCTGGCAGGTCGCAGACGAATGGAACGCGGCGATCCAATCATTCGCCGTCGCAGGCTACAACATATTCGCACCAAACATACGCGGAAGCACAGGCTACGGAGTCGAATTCCAGAACCTCAACATCCACGACATCGGCGGCGCAGACCTGAGAGACGTGGAAGAAGCCACAAAATACCTCAAGACACGACCTGACATCGACAGCGACAAGATCGCGATCGTCGGCGCCAGCTACGGAGGCTACATGACCTTCCTCGCAACCACAAAGCTTCCCCAGTTATGGGCAGCAGGCGCCGCAATAGTGGGAATAACAGACTGGAAAGAAATGTACGAGTTGTCAGACGCTCTCTTCCGAAGCTTCATCGAACGATACTTCGGTAAACCAGAAGAAAATCCACAACTCTACCACGACAGATCCCCAATCAACTATGTCGAAAATATTCGCGCCCCGTTGCTCATATGGCACCGCGGCAACGACTCCAGATGCCCCCTGGGACCCGTAGAGAAATTCGCCAACAAGCTCAAAGAACAGGGCAAGAAGTACGAGATGGAAGTGGTCTGGGACGAGGGGCATGGTCTTCAGAAGACTGAGAACCTGGCCAGACAGTACAAGGCTGTCGTATCCTTCCTCGACAAGGAACTGAAAACACGCGAGTGACGATTAGACGGGGCCAAGAACCGATCTTTTGGGACCGCACGGCTGTGTCCCTTTATGTTCAGCTCAGTAAAGAACAGGCAAGCAATAACAGGACTCGTAATTATCCTGTTCCGGATAAATCGTCATTAGCTCTGCCCCGCTGAACTGGCCTGTCCAGACTACGTCGAGAAACGTCACTGGATAAGTTAATGTTGACGAAAACCTAGATTTCCTTCTCGGCAGCCGTTGAGAGTTATCCTTGGAAGAGGATCACGAACCAGTCACCTCTTGACGAGCGCGTTCCTCGCTGGAGTGGTCGAATCTATCACGGCTATCGGGTTAGGGAAAGCTCCTCTTTCAGCCGAGTGGTCTACACTCATTACTCTGGGGATCCTCGTTCTAGTCGCCAGTATGGTTGTCTTGGTTGTAGCTGAGCTTGAGGGATTATTGGTCCCGCTAGCAATGGCCTTTCTTGGGGTTATCGCGACTGTTGTTTCCGCCTCTCATACTGTTGTCGAAATTTCCCCTGGTGCGGAGTGGTGCTATTTTCCACGGGTCAACAGAGGGTTTCCTTTACCATGGAATTACACGTACGGACTTTCCGGCCAGTGTCCGGCGCACCTATCACCGCTGTTTCCTTACGTTGGACCCGATATGGTCGCTTTCGCTCTAGACGTGGTATACTATGTCGCAATTGGATTAGCAATCGTTCAGTTCTATCGAGGAATAAGAGGAATGACAATTGCTGGACGATCGTCCCGAGTCAACAACATGATCTAGACCGCTCAGCCTAGTAGAATGGGTTTCCACAACACTAATCTCTCAGGCCGCGATCTGGCGTTTTGGTGAGTAAAGATTGGTTGAGCAATTAGAGAGTGCAGAAGCTCTTCTAGACCTGACTATTGCTCCGTTTGAGCCGTTGACTCCGGGTAATGGTCAGAACAAGGGTGAGAAGAAGGAGAAGCTTGCCAACGCTATCAGGGAGCGACTCTCCGAGGACGATCTCGAACGGCTCAAACACCAGCTAGCCGGCAGGCTCGTCGGGATAACAGTCGTCTTCCTGTTATGGAAGGGATCGCCGAGCGTAACCAACACGCGTCCCGTGAAGGATCTGGATAATCTGCTGAAGATAGTCTTCGATGTCTTGCGACAAGGTCCGAAGGGTCTGGGGATTATCGAGGAGGACAGCTACATCGGTGAAGTGTACGCGACCAAACAGCTGGTAGGTAGAGAAGAGGATGAGGGATATCGGATTATTATTGAAGAACACCATGATCCAGAGATGCTACGAACGCTGAAGGAGTACTACTCAAAATACCCGCATAGTCGACTCTTCTAGAGCGAGGTCGAGACTGTCGTTTTCAGGCGCACAACCCGCAGTCCAAGAATCAAAGCAAGTGCGGCCCCTAGAAACGATATTAGACCTGGCGCATGATTCGGGAAATACCAAGCCACCCCATTCCCAATCACGAACACGGATGACACCAGCGAGGGAAGCGAGCCAGCAACGATGAGGATACCGAGAACCCTCGCCCGCCATCTACCCGCGTAAAGCAAAGCACCGGACACCATCACCACGACAGGACCGCCGACAAAGATGGCTACCTCGAGAATTAGAAACGGCTGTGATTGAAGCGAACCAACACTCGTAAGGAATGCGATCGTGCTCAACGGTCCCGCAGCGACGATCGAGCGTGAGACAAACCCTCCACTCATCGGGTTCCGGCCTGACACCGCACTGGTCTTCCCGAGGAAGCCCCAGACCCCGCCAGCCAGACCAACAGCAAGCGGCACCGCTTCGGCAACAAACAGCGCCCAAGTGGACAAGGGCGTTGGGTTTGGGCAACACGGTGAGGACGGCTGGTAAAACTGGTTTGGCACCAAGCCATACAGTGGCAACCCGTACAAGACCGCAAGCGTCCCGCCCAAGACCAAGGTATGCGCGCGATCTAAGAAGAACCATAGCGCTAAAGCGAAAAAGCCGATAACAGCGACTACTATGAAGGGTATGACGAAGATGACGGTGAGCGGACTTCCCGCGCCATAGGAATTAGCATCCATGAGAGCCTGGATCGATAAGAGATAATTCGCAAGGTAGACAAATGGAGAAATGGTTCCGACTAAGCCGAGGACCCCTTGCCAAAATATTTCGCGGCCCAAGAATAATCGACGCTAGCTGCTTAGCGCGCTAATAAGAGTGGGCGCGCTTCGCGACATATCGAAAGCACAACGCAGAGAATACTACTCGAAAATACCAGCATAGCGAGATCCTCCGGCAAAGCCTCGGGTCCGGCCTACGTCGGAAAAAGTCACGGGATAAGCTAATGTTGTTCCACTTTCAGATTTCCACTCGGGTAGCCGTTGAGACTTATCCTCGTGAGAGGATCGCGAAGGATACACCTCTTGACGGGCGGTTGTCTCTCTGTAATGGTGCTTGCCGTCACAGTTATCGCGTTAGCCAACCCCTCTTTTTCCATCGAACCGGACGCAACCATTACCGTGGCTGTGATAGCTCTACTCGCAGGAATAGGCTTCGTGGTTGTAGCGAGGCTCGAAGGGCCATGGGTCTATATTGTCACGGTCCCTTTTGGGGTTCTCGCGACTCTAGCCTCCGCCCTGTATCATCATCTTGACGTCCCACTCCAGTCGGCATGCGCTTTCGGACGGGTAAACTTTGGTTTCCCAATACCGTACCGCTATACCTACATGTCGACCAGCACTGGACCCGGATGCATTGTACCGCTCCTACCGCTCTATCCCATCAATCCCGGAACAAACATGGTCTCCTTCTCCCTAGACGTGATATTCTATGTCGCAGTCGGACTAGCCATCATCCAGCTTTATCGAGGTATAATCGGAAAAACCATCACAGCTCAAACAAGCATCATCAAACAGGCGTAACGCTATCCCCTGAAGCCGTCGCGCTTTCCTTCTGCACAATAGTTTTGAGAGCGCCCGTTATCGATAGGACTATCCCTCCCATTGCAATTAGTCCCCAGAAGGTGTAGACTCCGAAACTAAGCTGAAACAATAATCCATAGAAGGGCCAGCCCGCAACAAGCGACAGTGAAATAATCAATACTCCCAGCTGCCGCCTATTCCAACGCGTCCTGTACTGCATGGCGCCGCAGACGACCACCAGCAAGGCCGGTATCGAGAACATCCACCCGTAGTCGCTGTTTACTAGGAAAAATGGGAATTCGAGAACCATTACTATCGATCCCCCGACCAGAATCCAGCGAGATGCCCCGGCGATACCTGGCGTAGCCGCAGTCTTCTCCCACGACCTCTTCCAGAAAACACCCCACAACCCACCCGCCAACCCTACAACCGGTCCTGCAAAGAACAACAAGAACTGGACTACGCGAGAAACGCTGTACAGCGACGTTCCAAAGAAGGCTAGAACCAGGGCGCCTTCCAGAGCACAGAACAGAGCCACTATGGACCCCCACACGCGGCGGTGATCGACATCCACAAATTGTATGATTGAGAAGGCGAGCAACATTACTCCCAGAGGGGTGAACAGAAAGCTGACGCCCCCACGGAAATCCTCTCCACCCGTGATAGTCGTCGCGTTCACAATAGCAACAATTGCGAAGGGCACTATCGCTCCGGCGAACGACAGCAACGCCGGCCAGACAACTCGAGTTTGCAAGAACCAAAGAATGGCGAAAAGCGCCTCTTAAGCGAAACTCAGAAAGTGTACCTGACGAGCCTTCGAATCCCGGCGAGCAGAGAATCCTCTACTCGGAGATAAAAAAAAGAAGAATGGGAATTTTGAAAGCCTGGTTTCTAGACGCATGCCCACGAGGGTGTTGGTTGTGCTAGGCTCTTGGAGCTAGTGCATGGCGGTGGGGGTGGTGGGGTTGCGGTGGTGAATGTTATTTTTCCGATTCTGGTCTGCCAGCCCTGGAAGAGTTCGATCGTTCGGTAGCCTCCAGAGACCCAGAATGTTGAGGTTGCGCCTGGTTGTGTTGTGGCGTAGTAGTAGTCTCCCCATCGTGTGGTAAGATCTGACGCGCTGCCTGCCTGTACAGTCCTGGAAGGTGCCAAGGTGTTCGGTGGTGCACTTGCCAGCTGGCCCGTGACTAGTAGGGACGGGTAGACTGTAGAGGAAGACGTTTCGAACATCACTACGAGATTGTTTTGTGTGTCCGTGCTTACGGATCCGTAGAATGTTGCTGCTCCGTTGCTGACAAAGTCGAAGTCCTGTAATGCTGTGGCACCTGTTAACACCGGCGTGGCGATCTCGTCAAGTCTTACGCACGAGGGTGTCGGGCATGGCCCACCATTGGCGGCGTTGCCGTCGTTGAGAGCGGTCCAGATCTTTCCATTGTTGTAGACTGCGCTGACGATGCGGTTGTCGTTCGTGTTGAGGGTTGCCAGGTGTCCTGGTCCTGGCTGGTCGGCTGCGGTTGGAAAGCCCGTCTGTCGAATCGACACGGTTGTCTCGATGACAGATGCCGTTGGAGGCAGGCCGGTAACTGTGAACACATTGATGCCTCCGTCAGTTCCCAGGATAGTGGCCTGACAGTCATTCGTTAGCACTAGCGGAGTCAACGTGAGACAGTTTTCGACCATGTATGCTGTTGTGCCGCTGCTCAATTGTTGCATTGGGTCGATCCGATAGTCCTGTGAACTTGGCGTGATAGTCTGCAAGGCAACCGTGTACGCCCCGGCCATCATCTGAGCTTTGTTCAGGATCCAGTATTGTGCACCGGCAAAGGTACCCACGGTGAAGCTGGGGTCGAAAGAGAAATCGTTGGCTGCAATAAGGAACTTGTCGTCAGAATAGCCTATCCAAGGCTGGTCCGGTAGACAGTTCGGAGGGGGAGGACTTACGGGAGGTGTGGAGACGCAGTTTAGAGATGGTGCTCTGACAGAGTAGATGTACCAGATTCCAAGCGGATTGGCGTTGGCCGATACTGCAATCCTGATCCGGTTCACTTGGTAGGTGTTGAGTATCGACGCAAACCACCTCTGAGCGTGGGCATCGAACAGCACTTGGGGATCACTCATTCCTATTCCGAGAGGTCCCCCGCGATTGGGTAGGAACCAGAAATCGGCCAGTTGAAACGTTGGTTTTACGACGGTTCCGCTCGTGCTGTAGATTGTCCCTGCTAGGTTGACCATTTGTACGACGTATTGTGAACTGGCTGCGAGGCCCATGTCAGACGGCGCGCAGACGCACGGGTTCGGATTGTACCCTGGTGTTCCCTCTATCGACTTTGCAACATTGATGTATGATGATCCCGAAGGAACGTTGATCACGCCGAAAGTTGCTGGCGACTGCGGGGCGGTGGATGAGGGTTGTTTGGTGTCTCGAGGAGTCAGAACGATTACCGGGCTGAAGGCTCCATCCAAGCCATTGCTTACGGGAATATTAGTAGCGTTTACGACTCCCTCAAGGGTTGCAACATCAGACGACAGCGGAATGTCATTCGTAACTGTCTTCGGTGCCGCTGGCGATTGACCCAGATGTGCAAATATTGGAAGCGCTAGTAGCACTAGGATTGTCACTAAAGTTATGCTGGTTTTTCTCATTTAGAATTCTTCGAATTGACGGTTTACTGCTTTTTGGATAAAAGGAAAGTTTCGCAGAAAAATATTATCGGGCTTCGACAATATTCTGTATCGATAATATCGAAACCTGACAATATCGATCTTCGATAGATATCACAGAGTCGAACATCCGGCCAGTCATCTGATGGAAAGCTTACAAGGCTCGCAACGCATGTCGTTGAAGGGAACAGGCTTGGCGTCTCAGCGTGAAACGCGAAGTGTCAGTGTGCCCGGTAGGCGGGAACTCCGATTCTACGTCACAAGTGCCCGAGAGATCAACAAACGCTTCGCCGGCAAACACATTGCTATCATCGGTGACAAAGTTGTAGCGTCGGGCAAGAGCCCGATGGAGGTCTGGAAGCGTGCCAAGAGGCTTCACCCTCAAGGCAAACCAGTCCTCGCTTTTGTTCCCAAGGACGACACACTAGTGCTCATCCTTGGTTAGTTTCTCCTACAGGCGAGAGTTCTCGCATGTCCTTGGCGAGATTCTAAGACCCGTCGCCTCGGTAGAGGTCAGGGCCGTCCGCGGTCACTGGTTTCCAGTGCTCATGTACGTGGACTCCGGGGCCGACATGACCCTTGTCCCGTCGGACTTTGGCAAGCTCCTAGGAATGGATCTTAGCAAGAACAGGTCGTTGCTAGCCGGAGTGGCCGGTGCTCCGCTACGAGTGTCTCTTCAATCAGCAGAGGTCAAGATCGGAAGTGCACTTGACAGGGCGATGATCGCTGTCGCGGCAACGAACAACGTCCCCTATTTATTGGGAAGAGAAGGACTCTTCAAGGCGTTCAAGATAACTTTCGAAGAATACAGGGGCTTGACAAGCTTCGCACGTCAAACAAACACAAAGAAGAGCCACTTCGGAGTTGCCCGAGGAATCGGTTCCTTCACCGTCAAAGATGAGATGAAAGGCCACAACTAGGAACACTCCGATAGTTCTAACTATTCCCTGTTCCCTTCACGAGCCAAATGATTCCCACACCGGCTGCGAAACTGGCCAGCGACTCTATCACCAGTCCGTCCAGCCCGGCTTATCGTCCCCTGGATATTGACACTCTCTATTACACGCGTTCCATGTTCACTCTTCGCTGGTCTGTTGACGGCGAGCATATCTATTTCGAGACGAACATTACTGGCCGATACAATATCTGGCGCGTCCCCAGCCAGGGCGGCTGGCCTGTCCAGCTGACAGTGAGCGATGAAAGAAACGATCTCGCAGATCCCTCACCCGACGGCCACCATATCCTCTACTCGCTAGGCTCTCAAGGTGACGACAAACCCAACCTCTACCTCCTCGACCTAACAGTGTACACAACCAAGAACGTCCCCCAGACCGAGAAAATCGGTCATAGAGACATGAAGTGGAGTCCGGATGGCCACTCCCTATTCTACGCGGCCGAACGTGACATACCCGGAACCTACCCGATATTCCACCACGACCTCACAACCGGGACAGTCAAGAAGTTCATCAGCAGCGATACCGGCGATTGCGAGGCTCTCGAGCCGAGCCCTGACGGGAAAAAACTCGCCTTCTCCCGAACAAGAAACTACCAGTATGCCGGCGTCAGCGTCCATGATATGGAGGCGGGACGCGAGACAGTTCTCGCCCCGATAGACGATCGCTCTACCAGCATCGTCGGCGGCTGGACACGCGACAACAAACGAGTCTACGTTACCAGCAACGCCAACGAGAAAGGGATGGACGCGGTCGCTTTACTCGACCTCAAAGAAAACGCAGAATTCCAGTGGTTGACTCTCCAGGACTGGGACAGCTCTCTAGTAGACGTCAGCCCGACTGAGGACAAGTACGCGTACATCGTCAATCAAGCGGGCAACATCCATCTCTACATCCGCGACCTGAAAGGGGAGCAGGAAGAGATACCGCCGGGCCACGGAGTGATTCGTGCCGCAAGATTCAGTCCTGACGGCAAACAGCTCGCGATAATACACGGCTCAGGCGACAGCCCCCACGACATCTGGGTCTACGATCTAAAAGCCCGAACCCTCAAACAAATCACCTACTCGCTAGTCGGGGGACTAAACCAAGATAACTTCGTCCAACCTCACCTGATCGTCTATCCAGCGCAAGATCAAACGCCTGTCTCCGGTTTCCTCTACGTCCCAGCCAACATCAAGCCCGATCGGTCCCATCCTGCTATCGTCTATGTTCATGGTGGACCCCAATGGCAACACTTCAACAGTTGGTACCCCAACATCCAATACCTGACGAGTCATGGTTACCTCGTCATCGCGGCAAACTACCGCGGATCAACAGGCTTCGGACGCGAGTTCATGGAGAGCCTCCGCAAAGACGCTGGTAGAGGCGACCTCAACGATCTCGTCTCAGCCGTCGATTTTCTCAAAACCACAGGGTATGTGGATCCGAAAAAGATTGCGATAATGGGCGGATCATGGGGAGGATACCTCACATTGATGGCGTTGACAAAGACACCGGATTTATGGGCAGCCGGCGTTAGCATTGTCCCGCTCGCGAACTGGTTCACCGCTCACGCGAACGAGGATCCTGTTCTCCAGAAGAATGATGAGTGGTTGATGGGCAACCCGGTACAGGATCGCGAGCTCTGGCACGACCGCTCGCCAATATTCTTCGCAGACCGTATCCGCGCACCCCTCCTCCTACTCGCAGGACAACACGACATCCGATGCCCCGTGGAAGAAACACAACAGATGGCCGAGGCAGCTCGAAAGAACGGTGCGACGGTCGAGGTTAAGATTTACGAGAACGAAGGCCATGGATTTGTACGTCGGGAGAACGAGATCGATTCCTTCAAGAGAGCAGCAAGATTCCTAGACAATCACGTCGGACGACTGGCATGAGCCTCCGCTACGGCCTAAGACTTTAGAAATAGAAAAGGGAGAGAGGATTGAGAATCCTCTCCTATAGTTACTGTTCTGTGTTTGTCGTATCCTGTCCTACAACGATCGTGCCCTGCATCCACGCGTGGAAGGCACACAAGTAGTGAAGGGTTGTACCAGTTGGCGCAGTGATACCGATCTCTATACTCTGTCCCTATGTTATGAAGAACGAGTTTCCACCATGGAAACCAGTGGGCTGTCCAGTGACGTTGACGATCGGGTTCGTTGTGGGGCCGCCGGGTCCTTGTGGGAAGTGTGCGCTAACAATGTTGAAGCACACGGTTCCTGGAGCACCGCATCCGAACACGTCGTCGAAAGTTGCCGGAAGCTGTGTCTGGTCGGCGAGGCTTATTGTATGCTCGCAATCAGTACAGGTGCCCGTGTTCAGAAACGTTACCATTCCGCCCGGTCTAACGTGCAGGTTCCCAGGACCAAAGTGGTAAGTGCTGAATATGATAGAATTGATTCTAACACCGTTTCCTCCCAGAATTCTCACCGTAGGACCTGTCGAAGTGGCCAGCGTCGGGCTGAGCACCATCGTAAGTATTAGCAGCGCGATCGAGTAGGGTACGACTTTAACCAATTTTCTCATTCTCAAACCTCCCTTTACGTCTGGGGTATTTCGTCTTACAGCGTCCCCTTCGACGCTCCGAATCAAACTCGTATTCATTCGATAATGCCGGTAGCCTAGGATTGAAATCTATAACCGGCATACTCACACACGCATACGCCTTTAGAATTTAACACAATATTCAGAGATTCAAAATACTCGAAACCCGATATTCTCGAACCACGACATATCCAAAAATGCTCAGGCAAGGCCGAAGGGTATCGCAAGCAATAGCTCCAGGGTGACAATGATAGCGCCAAACCCGACTAGGAGGTAGTTCATCTGGTCCTTTCTTATGACTCGCCATCCGAGGACGCTGCCTACTGCGAGCATTAGTCCGAACCATGCTACGAGCTGGATGAGGAATCTCACAATTACTGCTGCGGCCCTGAGCCAGCCGGGAACAAATCCAACTATTCCATTGTACAGTTCCAGTATTATGGCGCCGAGTATCACTCCGATGAGGAACCAGCCAAAGCGTCCCGTTGAGGCCAAGATGATTTGCCTTTTCGAGATTCTCCATCAGTAAGTCTTTAATTCGGTGTGACCATTGTCAGGTCTCGCGCGAGAATGCGAATTCACGCTTGCGTTGATGGAAGCGATGTGTCAACGGGTGCGACTCCGGCCCGACTACTCTTCCTTTTGAAGACGAGAAAGGCGATGAGCGCTGCAGCTATCCCGGCGATGCCTATTCCACCATAGACTAGAGGCATGGACAGGTTGCTGGCAGGCTGGGTCGGCTTAGGAGGCGCGCTCACCACGAAAGTGATCGCGGTATCGTGCGTCGAGTATCCTCCTCTGCCCTCGACCGTGACAGTGTATGTTCCCGGGGGACCCTTGCACGAGAGAGTTGATCTAT
>Ga0137396_10002099_pt1 | contig 10805 bp, 8 predicted proteins | sample czc16metaG_FD_108284 | JGI IMG/M metagenome (GOLD analysis project Ga0137396, IMG submission 108284) | Vadose zone soil microbial communities from Angelo Coast Range Reserve, California, USA - czcobulk3.16 metaG | ecosystem: Environmental > Terrestrial > Soil > Vadose zone | place: USA... | reverse complement strand
GGCGGAGGGCTACACGGCCACCAAGCACCAGCGCGAGGTGGGCGCGGGCTACTTCGACCAGGTGCTGTCCGCCGTGATGGGCGGCGACGCGTCCACCGCCGCGCTGGCGGGCTCGACCGAGGCCGAGCAGTTCGTCAATTCGACCCGCTAGTCGCGGCCGGCGCGGGCGTCCCGCCGTACTTCTGGAACCAGCTCATCATGTAGAGCTGGGTGCGCATGAAGTTCGTGGGCTTGGAGCCGGTGCCGTGGTACTCGCCGCTGAAGCGCAGCAGCACCGTCGGCACGTGGCGCATCTTGAGCGCCTGATAGTACTCCTCCGACTGCGGCATCGGCGTGCGCAGGTCCAGCTCCCCCGTCATGAGCAGCGTCGGCGTCGTCACGTTGCCGACGTACATCAGCGACGACTGCTTCAGCCACTGATCCGGCTTTTCCCAGAACGGCGCGTCGAAGAAGTTGTAGGTGAACAGCGGGATGTCCGTCTCCCCCGCCATCGAGATCCAGTCGATGACCGGGCAGCGCACCGCCGCGGCAGCGAAGCGCGTGGTGTGCCCGATCACCCAGCTCGACAGCACCCCGCCGCCGCTGCACCCCGACACGTACATCCGCTTGGCATCCACGTAGCCGCGGGCCAGCACCGTATCGACGCCCGCCATCAGGTCGTCGTAGTCCACGCTCGGGTAGGCGCGCTCGATCGCGTTGCCGAACGCCGTGCCGTATCCGGTCGAGCCGCGCGGGTTGACGTACAACACCACGTACCCGTTGGCCGCGAAATTCTGGAACATGTAGCTGAAGCCGACGTTGTACATCCCGTGCGGCCCGCCGTGGATTTCCAGGATCAGCGGGTACTTCTTGGCGGGGTCGAACCCGGGGGGCTTCACGATCCACGCCTGCACCCGCGCGCCGCCCGAGGAGGGGTACCAGATCTCCTCCTCTTTCGCGAGCCGGATCCCGGCCAGCACGTCGTCGTTGACGTTGGTCAGCCGCTGCGGTGCGCCCGGCCGCTTGAGATCGTAGCGCACCACGTCGGGCGGGTCGGTGAACGTCGAGCGGACGCCCGCCGCGGTGAACGAGCGGGCCAGCGAGCTGAGCGACAGCATGTGCACGCCGTCGGTGATCTTGCGCGGCGCCGCGCCACCCGTCGCGGGCACGAACCACACATTGCTCGTCCCGCGGTCGCCGGCGGAGAAATACAGTCCGCTGCCGTCCGGCGCCCACGTCAGATCGTTGGGATCGCGGTCCAGCGTGCCGGACAGCTTGCGGACGTTCGCCCCGTCGAGGCCCATCAGATAGAGACCGGCGGCGCGGTAGGACATGCGGCTGGAGTCCCCGCCGATGAAGGCGATGCTGCGGCCGTCGGGCGACACGACGGGGTCGGTCCAAGTGCCGGGCCGCTGCGTGATCTGCCGGATCGCGCCTGAGGCCACGTCGACGGCGTAGATGTGCGCGTTGCGGTAGTTGTAATCGGCGGCCGGGTCTTTCAGGCCTTCGAACACGATGGTCTTCCCGTCCGGTGTCCAGTCGTAGCCCACGCCCGACTCCAGGCCGTCGAACCGCGAGCCGACGTTCCACGGGCCCGCCGTCAGCTGGCGCGCCGTGCCGCCGTCCGCCGGCACGACGAAGAGGTGAAAGAACCCGAAGTCCATGAAGCCGCGGCGATCCTGGCGGTAGTGCATGCGATCGACCATGCGCGGCGCCGGCGTCCACTTGGCGTTGGGCGGGGCGGCGGGCATGCTGATCGGCCACTCGTGTTTGTCCGGGACGATCATGGCGAACGCGATCGTCTTGCCGTCGGGCGACCAGTGCAGCTCGGCGGGGGTGTTGGTCACCCGCGTGACCTGCGTCGTGGCGCCCGTCGCATCCATCCAGCGCACGAATACCTGTGTGCCCGCGGGGTCGCCGTCGGCGAGATAGGTGATGCGGGTGCCGTCGGGCGACCAGCGGGCCGACGCCCCCTTGACGAGGAAGCGTGCGTGGGAGCCGTCGGCGTTCATCAGCCACAGCGCCGACTCCCACTTGTCCTCGAGACGGTTCACCCAACGGCGGGTGTACACGATCTGCTGGCCGTCGGGGGAGATCTGCGGGTCGGCGACCTGCTCCCAATCGAGATAGTGATTCACCGTGAGCAGGGTGTCGGACGCGGTTTCCTGCGCCCGGCCGGCGGCCGGCGCGAGGAGCAGGACCGCCGCCGCGATCGGAAAGGTCATGCGGCTTGGTGAACGCATAAAAGGCTCCGTGCAGGGTACCGGAGCCTCTAAGAGAACCGTCGCCGGGCGAATCGGCCAGCCCCGGCCTGGGAGCGAAGGCGCTACGCCGTCGCGAGCGGCCGCCGGGCGTGACGCTGCAGCGTGCGGAAGTGCGAGCGGATCGCGGAGAACAGCGTCGGCTGGTGGTAATACGGCAGGCCGTACTCCCGTGTGACCTCGCGCACGATCGGCGCCAGCGCCGGATAGTGGACGCTGCACACCTTGGGGAATAGGTGGTGCTCGATCTGGTGGTTCAGGCCGCCGACGTACCACGTGATCAGCGGGTTGCCGTTGGCGAAGTTGGCCGTCGTGGCAAGCTCGTGCGCCACCCACACGTCGCCCATCGAGCCGTCACCGGCCGGCAGCGGATGCGCCGTGTCTTCCACGACGTGGGCGAGCTGGAACACCACGCCGAGAATCAGCCCCGCTGTGAGGTTCATCGCCACGAAGCCGATGGCGACCTGCCACCACGGGAGGGGCAGCACCAGGAGCGGGACGACGATGGCCCAGGTGTAGTACAGCGCCTTCCCCACCACCAGTGTCACCACCTCCGGCGTCGACGGCCGGTGGTTCTTGTACGGGCCGAGGTCGCGCTGCAGGAAATACTTGTAGTCCTTGACGAACACCCAGAACAGCGTCGAGAAGCTGTAGAGCAGGAACGCGTACAGCGCCTGGAACCGGTGGTACCAGTGGTAATCGGCGCGCGGCGACAGCCGCAGCAGCGGCGAGACCTCGAGGTCCTCGTCGATGCCGTGGATGTTGGTGTAGGTGTGGTGGACGACGTTGTGGGTGATCCGCCACATGTAGCCGTTCGCCCCGCACAGGTCGAAGGTGTACCCGATGAGACGGTTGACGAGCGGGGACTTCGAATAGGCGCCGTGGAGGGCGTCGTGCGAGACGCCGAACCCGATCCCGGCGAGCCCCACGCCCATCAGCACCGCGAGGCCCAGCATGGCGAGGGGTGACAGGCCGCCGAAGAGAATCAGCAGGTAGGCGCCGCCGGTGAGGCCGAGCATCGAGACCGTGCGGGCCACCATCAGGGCGTTGGCTTTGTCCGAGATGCCGCGGGCGCGGAAGTATGCCGCTACACGCTCGCGCAGCACGGCGACGAACGGCGCCGCCGTGGAGCTCTCGAAGATCACTCGGGTTGCCGTCATGTACGGTCCAAGATATTGACCCGGACGGGCACGGGCAATGTAGGGGGGACTACCCGGCGAGGCGTGATCCCTATCACTTTGTTCCCCGCCTTCACAAACGGAGCCCCTGCTCGGATGGAACCCCGCAACGACACGCGCGCCACGGTCGTCGCCGGCTTCCTGGGCTGGACGCTGGACGCGTTCGATTTCTTCCTCGTCGTGATGTGTCTGACGGCGATCGCGGCCGAATTCCACCAGCCCGACACGGCGATCGCCGCCACCCTCACCGTGACCCTCGCCTTCCGGCCGGTGGGCGCCTTTATCTTCGGCCTGCTCGCGGACCGCTACGGGCGGCGGCTGCCGCTGATGCTCGACCTGATCTTCTACTCGGTGGTCGAGGTGTTGTCGGGGCTCGCCCCGAGCTACACGACGTTCCTGATTCTCCGGGCGCTGTTCGGGATCGGCATGGGCGGGGAGTGGGGCGTGGGCGCATCGCTGGTCATGGAGAAGGTCCCCCCGCACAAGCGCGGCATGTATTCGGGGTTTTTGCAGCAGGGCTACGCGGCCGGCTACCTGCTGGCGGCCCTGTGCTACTTCTTCGTGTTCCCACGCTGGGGGTGGCGGCCGCTGTTCTTCATCGGCGGACTCCCCGCCCTGCTGGCGCTGTACGTGCGGTTGCAAGTAACCGAGTCGGAAGTCTGGAAGCGGACCCGTCACCACGACTGGAGCGGCCTCGGCCGGACCATTGTGTCGCACTGGAGGCTCTTCCTTTATATCACCCTGCTCATGGCGGGCATGAACTTCGCGTCCCACGGCACGCAGGACATCTATCCCACGTTCCTCAAGCGCCACTGGGGGTTCGGCCCCGGCAAGGTCACGGCGCTCACCGCGCTCTCGATGGTCGGCGCGCTGAGCGGAGGCGTGCTGTTCGGCGTGTTCTCGGATCGCATCGGCCGCCGCCGCAGCATCATCGTGGCCCTGGCACTCGCCATCCTGGTGATCCCGTTGTGGGCGTTCGCGCCGACGCTGGGCCTCCTGGTCGCCGGCGCGTTCGTGATCCAGTTCATGGTCCAGGGCGCGTGGGGAGTGATCCCCGCCCACATCACCGAGCTGAGCCCCGACTCGGTGCGGGGATTCCTCCCCGGCTTCGCGTATCAATGCGGCGTGCTCATCGCCAGCATCATGCCGCGCGTGCAGACCGGGCTCGCCGAGCGGCTGCCGTATCCCTGGGCGATGTCGCTGTCGGCCGGCACCGTGTTCATCCTCGCGGCCGTGGCCGCCGCCCTGGGCCGCGAGCGCAAGGGCATCGCGTACGGCACCGCGCCACCGGGTCAGTAGGTGACGGCGCGCCGCTGGCTGCTCGCGTTGTACGCTGCGGCCGTCCTCTTCGTCACCCTCCAGAAGGGACTGCACCACCCCGGGAACTTCCTGCTGTTCCGCGGGGCGTTCCAGCGACTCGTCGGGGCGGAGAATCTGTACGCCACGACGCCGGACTACTTCGGCTACCTCTACACGCCGACGTTCGCTCTGCTGTTCGCGCCGTTCGCGCTCCTGCCGCCGCTCTTCGGCTTGCTCTTGTGGAACGCGGCCAACGCCTTCACCCTCGCCGGCGCCGTCACCCGCTTGCTCTCGCCGCGGGCGGCGGCCGTCGCCCTCGCGGTCGCCTTCCTCGATGTGGTGCGATCGCTGCAGAATTCGCAAAGCAACGCCCTGATGGCCGGGCTGATCGTCCTGGCGTTCCTCGCCGCCGAACGGGGCCGCACGGCGGCCGCCGCGCTCGCAATCGCGGCGGGGGCGTTCACAAAGGTCTACCCGATTGCCGCTGCCAGCTTCGCGGTGCTGCACCCGCGGCGGGGGCGAGCCACACTCTCCCTCGGCGCCGCGTTGCTCGTCTGCGCGGCGCTGCCGCTGCTGGTGACGTCGCCGGCGATGCTGGCGCAGCAGTACCGCTGGTGGGCGGCGGAGACGACTCGCGACACGGCGCTCCACGGGACATCGGTGATGGGAATCCTGGCGACCTGGTTCCGCGTCCCCTGGCCCAACTGGCCGACGCAGGTCGTGGGCACGCTGGCGTTGCTCGCGCCACTCGCCCTGCGGCGGCCGCGCTGGACGGAGCCCGGCTTCCGGCTGCTGTATCTGAGCTCGCTGCTGATCTTCGTCGTGATCTTCAATCACCAGGCGGAGTCGGCCTCCTACGTCCTCGCCATGACCGGCATCGGCGTCTGGTTCGCGACCGCGCCGCGGGAGCGCTGGCGTGACGCGCTGGTCGCCGCGACGCTGCTGCTCGTTTCCGTCGCCGCGACCTCGCTGGTCCCGTTCGCGGTGCGCCACGACCTCTTCCGCGCCTACGCCCTCCAGGCCGCTCCGTGCTTCGCCTGCTGGCTCGCGATGCAACGCGAGCTGTGGCGACGACCCGCGCCTCAGAGCTGACCGAAGTGGCGGAGGACGAAATCCCCGCGCGTGACCCGGTCCCGGACCTCAGGTGACAGCAACGCGGCGAGCTCCCGTTCCCTTCCTGCGGTGTACGCGTCCCAGCGCACGAGCCCGCCATCGGCGTACCCCGGGTGCACGACGAGCTCGATGGTCCCGGACGGCAGGTGGTCGAGGAGGCGAAGCAGCTGCGCGGCGAAGGTCCGGGTTCCGCGCAGCGCGAGGCCGCGCACGCGGACCGCGCCCGGCGGCCGTCCGTCGCGGGCGGCGACGCGCCACGACGCCGCGAGCAGGGCCAGGCGCAACCCAGCCGGGGCGAGCGGCGGCGGCTCCAGGGGGACCCGCACCATCCGAATTCCCGCGGCGCGCACCGTCGCGACGGCCGGCGCCCACACGCCGGGCAGCGCGTGCACGTGGCGATGGCCGTCGAAGTGGGTCGGCGTGAGGCCCGCCGCGCGCAGCCGCCCGAGCTGCGCGGCGCACTCAGTGGCGACGTGCGCGGGGCGGATACGTCCCGCGAGCGCGCGCACCACGAGTCGCGGCAGCGATGCGAAGGCGCCCGAGCGCCGATCCAGGAGGCTGGCGACCGCGCGTGCGGGGGCGACGGGCGCGCCGGCGGTGAGGTTGAAGTGCAGGCCGATTCCGAGGTTGGGGAGGCGACGCGCCCGGGCCACGGCGTCCTCGAAGCTCGGTAAGTTGACCATCAGCGAAGACGACGTGACCACGCCCGCGGCGTGCGCCGCTTCGATGCCGCGATTCACACCCTCGGAGAGGCCGAAGTCGTCGGCATTGACCACGAGCCGCCGCTCAGCGATAGCGCCCCCGAAGGTCGTTCCAACGGACGCGCACCAGATCGGCCATCATCGTCGCGCCGTCGCGCAGGAACCGCACGGTGCTGGGCTCGCTGTCGTAGCGATACGCGACGGGCACCTGACGGACGGTGAGACCCTGGCGGCGGGCGATGAGCAGCAGCTCGATGTCGAACCCGAAGCGCGCGATCGTGAGCCGCGAGAAGCAGCGCTCCGCGGCGGCCGCCGTGAACCCCTTCAGCCCCGCCTGCGTGTCGAGGATCCCCGGCAACAGCGTCGCCCGCACCAGGCGGTTGAACGCGCGGCTCACGAGGTGCCGGCTATACAGATAATGAAAGAAGGAGGGGCTGATCACGTACCGCGATTCGGGCAGGACCCGGCAGGCGACCGCCACGTCCGCCCCCGACTCCAGCGTCGCGACGACCCGGTCCACCTGGTCCAGCGGATACGCGAGGTCGGCGTCGGTGAAGACGCGGAAGCGACCTCGCGCCGCCAGCATCCCCCGCGCCACCGCGCTGCCCTTGCCGAGGTTACGGGCGTTGCGAACCAGCGTGACGCCGGCCGTTTCACCCGCGGCGCGCTCGAGCAGGGCCAGCGTCTCGCCCCCACTGCCATCATCCACGACGATCAGCTCGGTCGGGTACGGGGCGGCGCAGCGGTAGTCCTTGATGGCCAGGAGCGTCGCGGGCAGGCGATCCGCTCCGTTCAGCACCGGTACGACAATCGAGAGGCGAATGTCTCGAGGGGCTACAGTCACGGCGCTGCGCTCACTTCGGCCGTCGGCAGGAACCGTGGCGGCCGCCGCAATTTCGTGGCCTGCTCGTACGCATAGGCGAGCTTCAACAGCGTCGGCTCGCTGAACGGCCCGCCAATGAACGAGAGCCCCACCGGCAGCCCGAACACTTCTCCCGCCGGCACCGTCACGTGCGCGAACCCCGCCACAGCAGCGGGGGTCGAGCTGCCGCCCAGGAAGTGGTCGCCATTCACGAGATCGATCGGCCACGCGGGGTTGCCGGTGGGCGCCACGATCGCATCGAGCTTCTTCTGGTCGAGCACCGCCTTGAGCCCATCGTCGCGCGCCAGGTGGCGGCACCGCGCCAGCGCCTCCACATATTCCTGCGTGGTGAGATCGCCCTTCGCCTGGGCTTTAACCAGCAGGTCCTGGCCGAAGAACGGCATCTCGCGGTCCTTGTTGCGCTCGTTGAAGTCGATGACGTCCTGCAGCGTCTTGACCAGCGCGCCCGCCGCGAATTCGGCGAGGTAGGCGTTCAAATCCGCCTTGAACTCGAACAGCAGCACCGTCAGCTCGGCGTCATCGTATTCGCCGAGGTGTGGGATGTCGGCGGGATCCACGATGGTCGCGCCCTGCTGCCGCATCACGTCCAGAGCCTGCTCAACCAGCCGGTCGGTCCGCGGGTGATAGCCCATCAGCTTGGTGCGGGCGACGCCGATCGTCGCCCCTTTGAGGCCGCCGGCGTCGAGGAACTTGGTGTAATCGGTGATGCCGGGCCCGGACGCCGTGACGGCATCTTCGGAGTCGGCTCCCGCGAGCACGCCGAGCAGGATCGCCGCGTCGCGCACCGTGCGGGCCATGGGACCGGCGGTGTCCTGATTATGGGCGATGGGGATGATGCCGCGGCGGCTCACGAGGCCGAGGGTCGGCTTGATGCCCACGAGCCCCGCTGCCGACGACGGGCACACGACAGAGCCGTCCGTTTCGGTTCCGACGCCGACGGCGGAGAGGTTCGCCGCGATGGCGGTGCCGGTCCCCGAGCTGGAGCCGCAGGGGTTGCGGTCCAGGGCATAGGGATTGAGGCACTGCCCGCCGCGCCCGCTCCAGCCGCTCGAGGATTGGCCCGAGCGGAAGTTCGCCCACTCGCTCAGGTTGGTCTTGCCGACGATCACCGCGCCCGCCTCGCGCAGCCGCCGCGCCACGGCCGCGTCGCGCGGAGCCTTGGCGCCCACGAGCGCGAGCGATCCGGCGGTCGTCTGCATGCGGTCGGCCGTGGCAATGTTGTCCTTGACGACCACGGGAATGCCGTGCAGAGGCCCGCGCACGCGTCCCGCCTTGCGCTCGGCGTCGAGCTGGCCGGCGATCGCGACCGCGTCGGGGTTGGTCTCGATCACCGCGCGCAGCGTCGGCCCGCGGCGATCGATCGCCTCGATGCGAGCGAGGTAGCGCTCGGCCAGCGACTTCGCCGTGTAGGCGCCGCGCCGCAGGCCGTCCTGCAGCTGATCGATCGTGACTTCGTCGAGCTCGAACACGGGGACGCGGGGGCGCTGGGAGGCAGGCGTCGCGGCGCGCAGGGGAGCCGCGCCGACTGCAGCGGCCAACCCGCCCAGCGCCGTCGCTTGAAGGAATTCACGACGATCGAGCGTCATCAGGCACCTCGCGCGGAACGCGCCGCGCTATTGGGTGTGAATGCGGATCGGGACGATGGTCGTGCCCCAGTGCAACCGCAACACGGCGGAGTCGGGGCCGACCACGGGAAAGTAGTACGCCAGCACCTCCATCGGACTCCCCTGCTCCGGCGCCACGGTGACCCGCAGCGCGTCCCGGGACTCACCGGGGTACGGGATGTGGAACACGTCGACGGCATGACTGAAGATCACCGTCCAGTGGTCCGGCATGGGGATGGTCCACAGCGTGTAGCGCCCCGCCGGCAGGTCGTGCCCCTCGATCCGCACGTCGCGGCTGAAGCTGATGGTCGTGGCCGAGTCGGCGCCCGGGTGCCAGACGCGCCCCCACGGCACCAGGCTGCCGAACAGCACCCGGCCCCGGGCGACGGGCCGGTTGTACGCGATCGCGATGTCCGTGAGGCCGACCCGCTGCGAGACCGTCGCGTGCTGGCTACGAGGCGCCGCCTGGCTCGCTGCCGTGCCGGGCAGCGCGCCCGCGGCGAGCGCGACTACAGCGGCGACGCGCCCGGTCACCAGGCCGTCGCCACGCGCAGCGTGATGTTCCGTCCCGGATTGAGCGCGAATTCCTTGTAGCGACTCAGAAAATCGCGGTACCGCGTGTTGGCGACGTTGCGGACTGCGAGGTCGATCGTCCACGGCCGGCCCAGCGCGGCCGTAACGAGGCCGCCGTCGAGATGCACCAGCGCGTAGCCCGCCGTCGGGATGTCGAGCGAGTCGAGCCGCGTCTGCCGGGCGACCGCCTCGACCTCCAGGCCCGCCCGACGCCCACCACCCTGGAGCTCCACGCCGACGATGCCGCGCGCCGGCGGCATGAGCGGCAGCGGTTGATCCGTCGTGCGATTCATCCCCCGCACCATGTCGAAGCGCGCGCGCACCACCACAGTCCGCGCGACCTGCGCCGCCGTGGACGCTTCCACCCCCGAGAGCCGCGCGTCGGCCTGCCGGTAGTCGTACACGCGCAACGAATCCCCGTTGAACACCTGGTACTGCGCCGTCGGCTGGACATAGACGTAGCGGCCTACCGTGTTTTGGTATGCCGCCACCTCGGCCTGCACCACCGCCCCGGCCCAGCGGACGCTCACATCCAGGTCAGTCCCGAGCTCGGGCTTGAGCCCCGGGTCGCCCACTTCCCAGCGCGCCTCGCCCAGGTGGGGCCCGTTGCTGAACAGCTCGAACAGCGTTGGCGCGCGCCAGGCGCGGCCCACGTTCGCGGCGAACGCCAGCCGCTCGACGGGACGAAACACCAGTCCCGCGTCGCCCGAAACCGCGCTCCAGCTGCGCCGCTGCGCGGTGAGCCCCAGCGTCGTGTCGGGGTCCGCCGCGACGCGGCGCGCGTCGGCCCGCGCGCCGGCCAGCACGCTCCAGCGACCCATTCGGACTTCTTCAAAAAAGAAGACCGCGGCCCCACGCACCCGCGCATCGGGCACGAGGGGGATGGGGCCGCGGGAATCGTTCCATTGGCCGATCCCTGAAACGCCCACCGTGCCCCGCACCCGCTCGCCTCCGTGGTGCCCGAGCAGATCCAGCGTGCCGGTGTTGAGCAACAAGTCGAACGCCTTGGATTCGTCAGAGACTTCGATGAGGTTGTGTCGCTGCCACTGCGCCTTGAGCTCCAACCGCAACGCGCCGGCGATCCGGCCCGCGGTGACCTGGAGGCGATCGTCCTCCATCTTCCGCACCGGCCCTCCCGCCTCCGGTCCCGGCGGCTTGTTGGCCTCGAGCAGCTTGAACTCGCCGCCGTAGTGACTGAGGCGCAGCTGCGCGTC
>Ga0137396_10002098_pt1 | contig 10809 bp, 10 predicted proteins | sample czc16metaG_FD_108284 | JGI IMG/M metagenome (GOLD analysis project Ga0137396, IMG submission 108284) | Vadose zone soil microbial communities from Angelo Coast Range Reserve, California, USA - czcobulk3.16 metaG | ecosystem: Environmental > Terrestrial > Soil > Vadose zone | place: USA... | reverse complement strand
TCGGTGATTAGGTCGAGGGAGTAGCGCCACCCGGCGAGTTCGAGGAGATTCCACTGATCGCGGAGACCGCTGGTGTGATGGATGAGATGCCGGATGGTAATTCGTGAGCCAAAATCGGGCAGTTCGGGGATGTGCTTGCGTATATCGTCATCCAACGAGAGTTTTCCTTGTTGCGCAAGCAGGACGATGGATGCGGCGGCAAATTGTTTCGACATGCTCGCCACGTGAAATACCGTCGAAGGTGTAATCGTTACATTGTGATCGAGATTCGCCATCCCGTAGCCGTGTTTGTAAATGACGTGGCCCACTTTCATTACGGACAGCGCGCAGCCAGGCGAGTCCGTGCGGTTCCATTTCTCGAAGATCCTGTCCACCTGAGCGTTGACGCTTGCCGGCTCGGCAGGTTGGCCTGGGGCTTGGGCATTGGCCCCTCCTAATGAAATAATCCAAAGCAGCACAGGCAAAGCGTAACGGGTCATGACGCCTCCTAATTGGGAGTGGTACGGCTAATGCCGATTCTCATCTTCCCGAGTGGTTTCTGCCGCGAGAATCGCGAGAGCGATATCATTCATCACCATACCAACGGAACCCCGCATGCTGTTCCTTTTCCGCTTTCTTCAACAAGGCCAGGGTGCGATCTCTCCGATAGTGAGCGCAGGCTACGATTAGAATATTCATAAGAGTCATAGGTGCAGCATAGGAGCCCCCGAATGAAGGGCTGTCGATGGAAGCCAGGAAGCACTCATCCGAGAAGCGAGCAATCGGAGAGACGTATGTGTCAGTGATCCCAACGCAGTAGGCCCCATTATTATGCGCTTGTTGCAGTCCTTCGACGGTTTGGCGAAGGCCTCGACGGAAGCTAATGGCGATGACTAGATCACCCTTGTTGACAGTGCGCGTCGAATGGACTGCTTCACCGGGGCTCAAAGCCGTGAACACGGGGAGTCCCAAGATCATCAGATTATAATGCAAGAAGCCCGCCAAATTTCTCGCCAGGTCTCCACCCATCTCAAACGCCGAAGGGGTGATCGGTGAAATTGGGAAGATTACCTTTGACTACTACACGAGCATGGAAGCCCCCAAGCACGACTAAGCTTGCTCTGTGGGATTCGCGCACAAACTGGTACCTACATGGCCCTCGACGTGTCGCGAGCTCCGCAGATCGTGGCACTCAATGGATATATAGTCGGTTAGCGGGCCTGCCGTATCGCGACTCCACATGTCCGATTAGCTAGCGTCAATCAGGACTTATGCTCTTCAAGATGGATTGGATGGTCTTTAGTTTGGTATCCGGACGGAGTCTGACCACAAACGCACGATACGCTCCGCTTGCGCGCTGGTCTTTCCACCGCGGCGCAATTCATTCGTAACGTAACGCCTCTAGCAGGTCGACCTTTGCGGCGCGGCGCACCGGCACCCAGCATGCCACCAACGCCACTCCCACGAACAACGCACCCACAACGATCAAAGTCGTCGGATCGCCGGGCCGCACATCAAAGAGAAAAGTCCTCAGCACACGCGCCAAAATAATCGCCAGCGCCACTCCTGCAAGTACACCACTCGCAATCAATCGGAATCCCTCGCCGAAGATTAGGTTCCGAATGTCCTTTTGTTCAGCACCAACAGCGCTGCGAATTGCCAGCTCACGTCGCCTCGAGGCCACCGAAAGCGAAAGTACGCCGTAAATTCCGACCAACGTCAGCACGCTGCCCACAACAGAAAACCCAACCAGCAGCTGCATCGCGAACCTTCGCGACGCCAGCGAATCATCGCGAATCTGTTCCAAAGTCTTCGGGTTTTCGATGGCGGCGGTTGGATCGACGGCACGCAACTCGCGCTCCACCGCAACCAGTACCGCGCGTGGGTCCGCCGCCGTGCGGATCACGAGATGTTTCGAAAACGCCGTCGCCTGCCACAACGACAGATAAATCTCGGGCGACGCCTCCTGCGTCAAATCGTCCGTGCGGCCATTCGAGACCTCGCCGACGATTTCCGTAGCTGGCTTGTCGCGCCCGTTCAGCCAAATCTTCCGTCCGATCGCATTGGCATGCGGAAAGTAGCGATCCGCAAATGCCTGGTTGACGATCGCTACGTTTAGCGCCTTGCCCTCATCGCTCGAACGAAACTCCCGCCCACCGAGCATCGCCACGCCCATCAGCTTGAAATAGTCCTCCGTGACGGCGCGCAGCGGCAGCGCCGTCTTCTCGCTCTCCTTGGTCGCTGGAGGCTGCCCTTCGATTTCCATAGTCGCGGGCCAATTGTTGCCTGTAAGTGGCACTCCCCACGCGAAGGCTGCGTATTGCACGCCGGGAATAGTCGAAACCCTTTCCAAAGCGTGCTGGTGAAATTTGGCCCACTCTGAATAGCTGCGCACTTCTGTAACACTCATCGTTAAGATGTGTGCCGTGTTGTAGCCCGACGGGACTTTTGCAATATTGATCATCGTCCGAATCAGCAGCCCAGCCCCTACAAGCAGCTCTAGGGTCAGCGCCGTTTGCACCATGGTGACCCCGCGCAGAAGCCGCCGTTCCCCGAGTCCTGCTGTTCCTTTGGGTCCGGCGTTCTTGAGCACCTCCATCGGATCCAACCGGAAGGCGCGCAGCGCCGGAAAAATCCCTGCGAAAAACGCAGCCAGCACCGCCGCACCCAATCCCCAAGCCAGCACGGCCCACCCAGCGGTCACGCCATCCAGCCGCGGAATCGCGTGTCCCGCAACCAACTTGAACAGTTTCACGACTCCGAACCCCAGCCCCACTCCGAATGCCCCGCCCAGCAGCGCCAGTAACAGACTCTCTGTGGAAACCTGCCACAAAAGAGCAATCCGTCCCATGCCCATCGCGCTCCGCACCGCGTATGAAATGTTTGGGCATCCGCCGAGTGTGCTGTGGCAACCAAGCCTCTAACGCAGCTGCATCTTCCGCGCGATAGTTGTGTCCGACCCCTGCCACCACCACGACCTTCGGAGGAAATCAATCCGACCGTGTATTCCGCAAAAGAGTTCAGGAACAAGGTGCGTGGGAATTTCCTCAAGACCGTGCTGTCCGACAAAAAGCTGTTCATCATCGGGGATGAGAATGTCCTTAGAGAACTGGGTCAAGAATAGTTGGCTGGAACGGCGCGATTCTGATACAGCAGAGATCGCTCGCCTGCTGGCACTCGCGGATGGGCGCCTCGAGGACTATCACAGAGCGATAGTAGGCTTTCGCCGCTTAAAATAATCTGCGGTTCAACGAAATGAATTCCTCTGACCACCTACGGGACAGTGAACAGGGTTTTCCTCTGATCGTCGGCAGCATTCCCGGCTTGGTGTGCACGATGACTGCGGGAGGCGGGGTCGAATTCGTCAATCAACAAATCCTGGACTATACGGGCAAGCCTGTTGAGGAATTGAGAGATTGGGGCCCTCTTGTACATCCAGATGATCTCGCGCTGGTGATGACCCGGTGGATGCGCTCAATAGAAGCCTGATGTATACTATATTTATATTTAAGCTAAAAGTAATATTTGCAGATGCTCGCGGCGGCCCCCCCCACAAAAGATCGAGTTGCCCGAGCTTGTTGCCAGTCTGCTCCCGGCCGAAGGACCAACATTTTGGTCAGCAGTTCCGATAGCAATACTCGCGCAGAAGAGCGCGCCGGAACGTAGCAACATCCTTGAACCCAAATTGCCGGCAACAAGCCGCGATGTGGTGTGATACGGGGAGCCCCAGGCACTTCTCGAAATACCAGCGCAGCAGTTCATCGGCGCTAATACCGGCATCTGCCAGGCTCGGGTTCTCTAATCCGCGGGCGTTCAGTTTGTGCTGCTTGTCCGCGGCACGAGCCGCCAACCGGGCGTACTCACCCGAGGCTCGCAGATGATCAGGCAGGTGCCGCTCCACCTCCGCGCTGAAGTTGGCCTCGGCCCAGTGCCGCCGCGCCTCTTCCTCCAAAAAGCGCGGCAACTCTTCCTCGGTGAGCTGGTTTTGTTGCAGCCAGTGTTTGCGCGACGACCGGTCCTCCAACCCCTGCTCGCGCCGGAGTTCAGCCACCGCGCGACGCAAGGCTTGGGTACCCGGTCCAAGACCGCCGTCCCAGCTCTCCTGGATTCCAAAATAACGCGCCAGCGCGCCGTGCTGCGCCTGCGCGTAGGCTGCGCCCTCCAGCCGCAACTCCTCAAGAACACTCCCGAAGCGCAGGTCTGGCTCGCGTCCGAACTGGCCGGCGTTGCGGCGTGCCTGCTCCCAACGATCGGAATATTCAAAGTTGTAGCTGACCTGCTTCGCCTTCATACCTGCAGCAAGCCGTTCTCCTATGAGACGCAGCATAAGCAGCGCATCCTCGCGCTTCTGGCGATGTTCACCCCGGGGGAGCCAGTCGGCAAAAGCTTTTAACTCGCCCGGATCCAGACCGCTTTGCTCGGCAACTTCGCGCATGCGGCGATAGGTCCGTTCCGGATAAAAGAGGGCCTTGGCGAAACGCTCGAGGCTAACTCGGGCCGCTGCACAGATCACACCTTCGGCCTCGGCCGCCGCAAGCGTGGCGCGGATATCCACCATCGCGGTAGATGTGCACTTATACCCGTATGCCGCGGGCGTATGAGCGACCGCGACCTCGTCGTCATCCTCGAGCTGTCCGTCGCGGTAGGCCTCGTAGATCCTGCCGACTCCCTCCATGCCAAAGGCAGCGAGCTCGGCCGCGCGCAGCGCGCCCATGCTCGCGCTCCCGAAGACATGAATGCCTTGGCTCATCGCCCAAAGGATTTCCTTATGCCAAACTGCGGGCACAAACTCGAAGTACCCGTCAATGATGGCGATTACGTTGGGCCGCCGTGAGGCCGCCCGATACACATCGCCTTCGCTTACCGGCGGCAGGCAGACGGCATCAATTTCGGCGCGAGTCTCCTCGGCGGAGAGCGTCGGCCCGGTGAACACAGCTACGCTCATGGACGCTTCTCCATCAGTGCGCGCGCGCGCGGTCCCGGAAGATAAGTTGCTCTGGGCACCTTTGGCTCCAGGCCAGGAATGACGACGCGGACTACGGGAATTCGTAGCTCCGGCTTTGTCAGGTCAATGACGATCACCTGCTCAACTCCTGCGTTCCGCAATTGCTGCAATTCCCATGCGAGGTCTTCCTCGAAGGTACCGCCGTCAAACGTGGGGATGTTGTGGAAATCGGTCATAGGCGCATCCACCTGGAGCAGCTTGCGCTCCCGGTCCTGTACGTCGCGGGAGAAAACATAGTCGTACTCGCCGCGATGGATGTCGTCGCGCGATCCAGCGATAAACGTCAGGCGGCTCTGCGCAGCCTCGGCCAGAGCGCGCGCCAAGGCGATGTGCCGCGCCGGATGGCAGCCGTATCCGACGGCCGAAGGCAGGGGCCGCAGCGGATTCGGGGCGCGCTCGGCAATCATGGAGAGAAAGGCCGGGATAGCAACATCGCTCATGATATTCCAGGCGCCGACCTCGACTCCGGCACGCTCGAACTTATCCAGCAATTCGCGGCAGCCCGGATCGTTCACTGTTCCCAGGTCCACGCGCGAGCCGCGCCGTGTCTGCTTATCGCGGAGGTACCACAGGACGGTCGCATCGCGCTCCACGATCTCGCACACAGCGTGGCTGATCGCCTCCAGTACGTGGTTGCCCGAGGCCAACCCACTGGAGCTTGCAGCAAAGCATCCCGTTCCGGGCGGCAGCGGCAGCGTGTAATTGAGGTGGACCATCTCGTACGGCAGCCACACCCCTCGGCCGCCGAGCAGGTCATGGCCCTCGATCCATAGCAGTTGCAGGTTAGGATGGAAAAGACTGTCGGCGCGCTTCAGCAGCCCGGTCACATCCACCACTCGATGCGTGTAGCGCAACTCCTCGTGACTGCCGAGCTTTAGTGGCAGAGTGATACGTTCGGCGTGGTAGCCCTCGATAGACTCCATCACTCCGGAAGCTTTGGCGGCGTCGAGGTCGAGCCCCTTGCCCTGCGACACGGCAATGGAGCGCGAATTCGGACGGCACACCATTACAACCGGTATGCCGACCGTGTCCAGCCCTGTCACGTTGGCGATCCGCGTGATGCCCATGACCGGCAGCAATCCACGCACGCGCTCCAGCGTCTGCTCGGGAGCAATCACGCGATGCGTGCCGCGATAGAACGTCTTGCTCGCCGCCGCTCGCGCGCTGCCGTCCGGCTCCGCCCTTGTACTCACGCGGCCTCTATTTGCGGCGACGTCCAGCGAGGGCGGGCAGCTTGACCATGTTCACGTCCACGCAAAAGGGAAATTCCCCCCGGCCCTCTTCGAGAGAAGCCAAGTCGTCCCCAAAAAGGGCGGGAAGGACTTCACCTTGCCGGGTCTCTTCTTCCACTATCCCCAGCTTGTCGCATTCTTTGATCGCGTCGGCTGTGTTCTTGGGATCCAGGCGAAAGCCCCGCAAATTCTTTTCGGGGATGAAGTATAATGCGCCGTCGGCACCGCGAACCAAAGCCCCTTTCCCGAGCCTCTTGGGATTCTTCATCGTCGGCCTCCTTCGAGTGATAGGGAACAGTTTTGGTGGGACCCGGCCAGGTAGAGCTTACATCAATTTCAGATGGATCGCGCAACGACCTGGCCTCGGCATTGACGAGAAACGCTAGTCCGGCAGTTCAACCTGGTGCAACAGTCGCGCAAACCTTGGGTCGGAACGCAAGCCGTCCAGCACCGGCTCTGACTTGAGGAAGGCTGTCCAGATGGAACCCTCCTCATAAGCCGTTTCCAGCCATTGGAAGGCCCGGTCCTTCTCTTCCAGCTGGGCGTATACCAAAGCAATTTCCGCGGGATTGAGATAGCCGTCGTGCGCAGACTTGGCAAGTTGAGCCGCCATCTGTTGCGCCTCGCTGCGTTTTCCCACCGCCGCATATACCGCCGCCAGGATTGCCTTCAGGTTGGCGGCGCCGCCGGAAAGCTCAACTCCCTTGCGAGCTTCCTCGAGAGCGAGGTCGTACGCACCTTTTTGCGCATAGGCCAATGCTAGGAAGCTGTGCGCGACGGCGAAATTAGGATCCAGTTCCAGAGTTCTCCGGCACTGGTCAATGGCGCTGTCGTAGTTACGCACTTGGTAGTACGCGAATCCCAAATAAGCATTGATCATCAAGGACAAAGGATCAAGTTCCTGCGCTCGGCGGGCCATCCGGACACCCTCTTCGGTACGACCTGTGGAGGCCAGCGACAGGGCACGCCACTGGTAGGCCGTGGCGTAGCCCGGGTTCAGCTCGATCGCTGTCAGCAATTGGCGGTCAGCTTGACGCCAGTCGAAGTGGTCCATGAGGCTGGCCATGCCGAGCGAGGCGTGCGCCTCGGCTAGATTGTCGTCCAACTTCAAGGCGGTTTGGGCGGCTCCTTTCGCCTTGGCGATGGACACCTTGAATGGCAAAATTGCGAACTCGCCCAGTAAACGGTATGTGTCCGCCAATCCAGCATAAGCTGGCGCGTACTGCGGATCTTTGCTGACGGCCTGCTGAAAATACTCCAACGACTTATTCAGCACGTCCGGGTTGCGTTTGTTCCAGTAATAGCGTCCTTTCAAGTAAAGCTGGTATGCGTCCCAGTCTACTGGGCGGGTGCTGTCGAGACGGCCGGATTCCATAGGGGTCACTTGGATCCGAATAGCGTTGGCAACGCTTCTGGCCACTTCGCTTTGCAAAGCGAGAACGTCACGCAGATCTCGCTCATAACTCTCCGTCCAGATGTGTCGGTCAGAGCGAGCGTGGATTAGCTGGGCGGAGATCCGCACGCGATTCCCTGAGCGCAGCACCGAACCTTCCACGACCGCATCCACGTTCAACTCGCGCGCAATCTCCGGGAGGGTTTTCCTGGTGCCCTTGTAGTGCATGACGGAAGTGCGCGAAATCACGCGCAGGGCGCCGATTCTCGCCAGTCGACTGATCAACTCTTCGGTCATGCCATCGGTGAAATACTCCTGCTCTGGATTCCCGGAAAGGTTCTCCAAAGGCAGCACTGCCAAAGATGAAATGTACCCAGGGGCACTTGGTGGAGTGACCGCTGGACGCTGGCGCAACTTCCAGAACCCGACCACCGCCAGTGCCGAGAGCGCCAGGGCGGCCACGATCCAAGGTGCCGCGCCCTCCCACACCGTTCGTGCAAGCGGTGGCGCTTGCCTCAGTCCACGCTGCAAGGCCCGCAGGTCCACCATTAGGTCGGCAGCGGTGGGATAGCGTTCCCCCGGGTCGCAGGCCAACATCTTGTTCAGGATTCGCTCCAGTTCCGCAGGCGCTCCGGGAACCAGCTTGCGCAGGGGCGCTAAGATCGGCTGCCGACCGGGTTGGGTAACACCGGGCCGCTTCTTCACGAGGAACGGGTGCCGTCCAGTAAACATTTCGTAGAACGTTACACCCAGCGAAAACACGTCGGCACGGCTGTCCACATCGGGCTGGACTAGCGCTTCCGGGGCCATGTAGCCGGGAGTGCCCGCCAGATCGTATCGGCTTTCAGTGCTGGCCGTGGCCATGCTGTCGTCGACTGAAGGCAGGCGGCGCGCCAGGCCAAAGTCGAGTATCTTGACCTGGTCCGAAGGGGTGAGCATTATGTTTTCCGGCTTTATGTCGCGGTGGATGATCCCCTTCTGGTGGGCGGCGGCGAGCGCTTCCGCGCACTGCAGGCCAAGATCCAGGAAGGAATCCAGCGGGAAGGCGCCCTTGGTGTTCAGCTGGTGCCGTAGAGTCTGCCCCTCCACGAACTCCATCACCAGGAAGACTTCGCCCTTCTCTTCTACGACGTCATACACCCTTGCGATGTGCTCGGAGCTGAGAATGCAAGCGCGTTGCGCTTCTTTAAGAATGCGTTGGCGGGCGTAGCGATCAGCCCCTAGCTTGTGGGCGACGCGCTTGAGTGCCACCGGGCGTTTCAACACGGTGTCTTCAGCACGATAGACCTCGCCGCTCCCACCGGCGCCCAGCAGCGAGTGGATGCGGAACCGCCCTACGGTGGTGCCGCTGAGGTCTTGCTGGCCGGGAGAGGGCACTGGCTCGGGCACAGCCATGACGGAGCCTCCCAGAGCATCAGCGTGTAAAAACCGAAGGGATGATACTCCCAAGCCCGCGGTTAAGACAATCGCTTATACATATATGGGAACGTACTCTGCGTTCACGGCGCCGGGTCGGGGGATAGCCGGTGAGTAAGGGCAGCCGAATCAACATGAATTTTGCGGATTTATGGAGCGGGCGATGGGAATCGAACAAATCCGAACGAACCAAACAAAGGCGTTACCATCCGCTTTTTAGTTCAATTGGAGTCAAATGGGGTCAGATCTCGCATGGATGTGAATTTCAGGACAGATTCCTATCGCGTCGAGGAATTGACAGTGAGCGATTGAGTTTGTCCGAACACCAATAGTTCTGGAGAAATACTAATTCCCAGAAGGAAATCAGAGTCTTACAGAACTTCCGCCGCTCAGCTCCATTTGGGAGCTTTGCTGAAATACATATTCTTGACACAATACGAGCGTGCATTACCGGACTACTCTTGTGTAGCTACGTTTTTGGAGTTATACTATCGTCGATAGTTCAGTTCGAGTGGGACGAGGCCAAGGCCAAGACTAACGAAGGAAAGCATGGGGTGCGTTTTGAAGATGCCATGCTTGTTTTTGCTGACCCCTACGCGCTGGTCGACCAAGATCGTATAGAGGGCGGCGAACTCCGATGGCAAACCCTCGGTTTGGTCGGGGGCATCGTATTACTTCTCGTTGCCCACACCGTTCGCAATGAAGAAGAGGACGAAATCATTCGTATTATCTCAGCTCGAAGAGCAGTTCGGAAGGAGCGTAAACGATATGACGAAAATCGTAAAGAAGAGTCTCTCGGATAGCCGCCTCACAGCTGGGCGCAAACGCCGTCTTAAAAAGCTCTCTCGGCGGCCTGATAATGAGATCAATACCTCCGACATCCCGGAATTGACGGAGAGGTTCTGGCAAAACGCAGTCCGCAACCCCTTCTATCGACCTTTGAAACTTCAGCTGACTCTTCGCCTTGACGCCGATGTGATAGCTTGGCTGCGGCGGCAAGGCAGAGGCTATCAGACCCGCGCAAATGCCCTGCTTCGGGATGCCATGCTGGGCGATCTGAACCCGAAAAGAAGGAAGAAGGGTGGTTGGGCCCGCCCTAACAACCCGCGTCATAACGGCATTGTTCAAACGCGGCGGGCTAAGTGAGGCATAAGGCTCTCTTGCATGGATTGGGCGTGCGTTACCCTGAAACCGACTCCGCAGCCTCGCAGGAGCTGGAACCACGTCAATCCGTCCCCTCCCCGGCAGCGAGCGAGCCTCCTTAAAGAAGGTGGCCCGCTCACTGTTGTTCAGCGTCAACTTCGCCACAGAGACGCACGCACTACGTTGCAGAAGTACGGTCACGTGGTGGGAGATTCGCTGAGCAGTTGAAACACTCGCAGCGAAAATAGAGCGTCACACTGTGGTTGAATTGTTGCCAGGCGCTGAATTGTTGCCAACTTCTCTCTAAGCCATTTGTTTGCTTTGAGCGGGCGATGGGAATCGAACAAATCCGAATGAACCAAACAAAGGCGTTACCACCCGCTTTTCAATTCAATTGGAGTCAAATGGAGTCAGATCTCGCATCAGTAGTGTCCCAACGTTATGTGAACAGAATCAATTGGTTATCGGAAACGGGTTGAATTTGTTCGCTGATCGTTTGTGCAAGTAGTTGATCCAATGGGATTTTCTCGAACATGGTCAGGCTGAGGATCTGTAGGATTTCATACAGGCTGGCCGAGAGATGCAGTCGCTTCTTGACGATGGCGACCAGAACGTAGGCGGAGACGGCGATCCAGATTTGT
>Ga0137396_10002097_pt1 | contig 10809 bp, 10 predicted proteins | sample czc16metaG_FD_108284 | JGI IMG/M metagenome (GOLD analysis project Ga0137396, IMG submission 108284) | Vadose zone soil microbial communities from Angelo Coast Range Reserve, California, USA - czcobulk3.16 metaG | ecosystem: Environmental > Terrestrial > Soil > Vadose zone | place: USA... | reverse complement strand
TGGGAGCCGAAGGGCGCCCGCGCATGATGAGCATCGGTCTGCACGGCCGGATCATCGGGCGCCCCGGCCGGATCGGCGCGTTGAGGCGGCTGCTCGAGCACATCCAGCGTCACGAAGGCGTCTGGCTGTGCAATCGGGCAGCCATCGCAGAGCACTGGATAGCGCATCACGCGAAAAGCTGAATAATAGACGTCGAGTCGCTACAGGCTCCGGATCACGCCCCCGTTCACTGCTGCTTCACCGGACCGTTCTTCCTGCTGCTCGCCGGCGTTGGGCTCCTGTATGGCCTCGGCGTAACTGCGATTTAGCTCAGGAGATCACAGGGCGTACTACTCGGGATCCTCGCAGCCCGCGTCTCGCGGGAACTCCGCGGGGGTAGTGAAGCGCGTCCGGGCCGCGCACTTCCTGTCCGCTCAATCGCTTACGTGGATCTCCGCGCTCCAACCCGGGGAGCCATTTCAATAAGTTACAGAGTGTTTATAAAGTAGTTCGTACGAACAACATTTCCACTCTTATTAATGCGCACGATGACCACAAGCAGAGCTGAGTACTAGTCCAGGGGCGCCCGCGTTCGGGACATCGCCGAGCTGCCGGCGTCCGCTTCACTCACGCCAGGATGGAACGAGCCAAAAATAACGCCGAGAGCGTCCGAGCTTCTGAGATCTCCCCGGTGGTTGCGACCTGATCGAGACGTGCGATTGGCCAGTAAACCACTTCCAGAGGTTCGGGCTCGTCGCCGTCGCGAGCGCACTGCGTCAGCTCAGTTGCAAGAACCACCTCCGCTTGATATCCGAGAATGCAGGGCGCTAGCGTCAAGGTCTGGAGTGGCCTCAGGTGACCGGCTCTGAATCCCGTCTCCTCCATGAGCTCGCGATTAGCGGCAGCAACTGCGGACTCCCCTCGTTCGATGCGCCCCATCGGCAAACTGAGTTCAAAACGATCGAGGCCTACGGCGTATTCCCTCACTAGCAGCACCGTCGCGGGGTCTGGCATCGCAACGACCAGCGCCGTCCCCGGTAGCGGCCCTGCCGCTATGCGTTCGAATTCGCGCCGGCTGCCGTTCGCGAACTTCAATTGAACGCTTTCAATGTGGAACAGACGGGACCGTGCGGCGGTGCGCACGCTCAGTATCTGCGGCTTCTTGCGTGGTGTCGTACGCATCATGACGCACGGAGCACGCAGTGTCTTCATACTCACTAAGACTCGCCATAACGCATTAGCCGGCAATATTCACCGGCTCGGTACAAAAGAGGCGCAGCGTTGCCAACACGTACATCGACGACGTTAGCAACATAAATGGCATGGGTGCCGCAGATCAGGTCGCTGTTCACCCTGCAATCCAGGGCGACAATCGCGTCGGCCATCGCCGGGCTACCGGTCGCCATGACGACCCAAGAGATTCCGGCGAAGCGCTCTTGCGCCGCCAGCTTGGCCTGCGAAAACCGTCGGGCTCGCTCCTCGTGCTCCTCGGAAAGGAAGTTCACGACGAAACGTCGCGATCTCGCAATCAATGACTGCGCGGTAGCGTCACGATTGACACAGACGAGAACCTGTGGCGGATCGGCACTCACTGAGCAGACTGCCGTAGCGGTCAGCCCGTTCGCCTCACGGTCAAACAAGCTCGTCACAATGGTAACCGCCGCCGGGACTCGGCGCATCGCGTCCCGATAGCGCTCAGCTTCGACTGAGTCCGGAGATCGCGTTGTTGTCATGCGGGCCGCTCACTGGAATGAATAGCTGACCTCGACACCATAAGTTCGGCAGAGTTTCAAGCGGATGGGCACGGCGCATCAGGTGCAGAGCGGCCAAAGTGCCTGGCCGTCGGAGGCCGTGCACTTCCCTGTGCACAACGATGGCTGTTATTGACTTCGCACTGCACGTACAGCGCTTCATGCGGCGGACTCGCGGATTCCTTCGACAGAGCCCTGCAGCGATACTGCTGCGGCGACTCTCCGGTCCAGCGCTTGAATGCCTGCCGGAAATTCGCCGTGTCACTGTACCCAAGGATCTCGGCAATCGCTTCCGTACTCAGCGTTGTCTGTGTTAAATAGCGCTTCGCCAAGTCCCGGCGTGTTTCTCCCACTATCTCCTGATAGGACGTCTGGGCGTCCTCCAGTCTTCGTCGTAACGTCCGCGTCGACAGGAACAGCCGCCTCGCTACTTCGGAGAGCGTGGGCACGGTACCATTCGCGTTTAAAATCATTCTACGCACCCTTCTTCGTATCTCGTGGCACCTGCGAAGATCGGACATCAGCTCATCGCAGGAGCCCAAGCAGCTGTGGTGTGTCGTCGCGTCTGCTTGAGGCAACGGTGCATCCAGGACAGCGCTATCGAAAGAGATGTAACTTCTGTCTGTTCCACATAGCACTGGCGCGCCCAGCAGCTCCTCCAATTGTGGGCGCAGCTCGACCGGGCTTGCGGCGAGCTCTACCCGGCTGACGCGGCACCCTGACAAATCCCGCAGCAGCGTGCACAACTTTGCTAGTTCCAACTGCGAGCACAGTTGAAGTAGCCCTGGGTACAGGACGCAGCAGTTGTCAAGGACTAACCGCGCCTCACCTCCCGAAAGCTCCAGGTTTACCCCCAACTTCAAACACAAGAGCGGACCGTACTCGGCCACCACCTGTAATGCATGCCGCAGCGATGCGCTGCTCAGCAGGGCTAAACCCGCAATGCCGTAAGTTGTCGGATGCAGTCCCAAACCCACGCGGACCGCTATCAGGGGGTCGCCCGCTATGCCCCCCGCGGCCCGCAGCATACTGAGCTGTTGATGCACGGACACAGGACCAACCGGCTGCAGAAGCAGTGCCCCATTCGTAAACCCGCGCTCGGATAAGTACCTGCCGATGGCTAGCGCTTCCGAGGCCGACAGTAGCTGGTCTTCGGCTGTGAACCCTGAAACCTCCGCCCAACGGATCATGTGCCCCTCCGCTTCGATGCCCAGGCGGGCTGCCCTCAGACTCAGTCACGTATACCATATTTACTATGTCTTGTGTACTGGTTATACTAGGTCACATGACACACTCGTGGAGACCCTGGACACCTGGGAGTCATCGTCCGCATAGAGCCGGTGCCGAACTGGCCGCGGGCGGTGAGGCGCACGAGCGCGGACTGGGCGATACGCGACTTGGCCCGACGAGGTGTGCAAAACTTGGACGCGCAATGAAACGCCAAGTACCGAGCAGCTATAACCCCGCACAAGCGGCCAAGCTACTGAACCAGAGGGAGACCGCCCGCGATCGACTACGCGAGAAGCGTATTAAAGAGATCGTAGAGGTTGCGGTCGAGCTGTTCGCGAGAGAAGGAGCGGCGGGCTTCTCCATGCGGCGCGTCGCCAGTCTGGCGGGTGTCACACTCAGCACCCTGCAGCACTATTTCGGGAAAGGCGAAAATCTCTTCAAGATTACGATCAATTCGTTCACCGCCGGCTACATCGAAAAACTCCGATCGATCGACCATGACGTAAGCCTGCCCGCTCGGCAACGTCTCGACATGGTCACCGACGAGGTCATCGCCTGGGCCATGGATCCGGTCGTCACCGCTTGCTACTTTGAGTTGTTCGCACTTGCATCGAGAGACAAGGAGGTGGCCAAGCTTATCGAGGAGATCTACGTCACCTATCACGCCCTGTTGACTGATCTCATCGCACAAGTCAATCCCATGCTAACGCGTGACAGAGCCGCGATGATCGCTCTCATGATCGGTGCTCATATCGACGGCGTGATGATCTTCCGTTTTCGTGCCACGCCAGCCATGCCGGGGACGGATAACAAGGTCATCGCCGCGATGAAGGAGGTCTGGTTGCGCGAAATCTTCGGCCCCGCAACCCTTACGGACGGACGCGATGACCGAGAGCACCCAGGAATGGCCGGCCGAAATTTCGCGACTGCTCATCAGTCCCCTGCCCCACTGAACCCGCAAGCGCGTCGTAAACGCCGCAGCACCACCTAGCAGGACGTCCTTGAAACAATGGCTGCGGGGCACTCCCAGACGCAACCGCGCTTCGAAATTGAAAGAGCCTCATGCCTGTAGCTCGCTCGCAGCACTTTGGCCCCACCCGCCTGGCCGCCCTCGCTGTCGTCAGCACCTGCGCGTGGCTGACTCTTATATTGCTGCCTTATGAGGTCTCAACGCTCTCGGTCGGTTACCACGTCGGGCCGGCAGTAGCGGGTTGGATCACAGCGGCAGAGCTACTCGCGCTCGCGTGTGCGGCAAGCTACCTGGGACAAACCATTGCGTTGCGCGACAAGCGCCGGCTGACCATTCTGGGTTGTGCAATTGCGCTCGCGGCCACGGTCGGGTGCTTGTTGACCGATCATATCGTCCTTATCGTCGCCCTTCGGCTGCTGTTCGGTGTCGGGACAGGGATAATCGCCGCCGCGACCAACGCTCTTCCTGCCCTATATCACGCCCCCGAGAGGCTGTTCGCTTACATGCAGCTGGCGCTGGGACTGGTCTTCGGAGTGGCGATCTTTACGGTGGGTGCCGTACAGACTTTCGCTGGCCGAGACGCTGTCTTCTTGGTCGAGCTCGCGTTGCTACTGACACTCGGGCCTGCCTCCTTGCTCCTCCCGGAAGGAATCGTATCCCAGCTTCCTTCGTCGAGGGCACGCATAAGCCCTCGACCTCCCGAGGGTGTTGCGCGCGCGCTTGCGGCGCTGGCCCTGATGTGGATATCCCAAGCCGCCCTCTGGGCATTTGCGCCGGAGGCCGGTGCCGCAGCTGGGATGGAGCCTGATTCACTCGTGCGCTGGTTGGGTACCGCTGCCTTCACCGCTCCGATTGGAGGTGCCGCCGCAGCCGCATTAGGCGAGCGCCGCGGTTATGCCGCCCCGCTCGTCCTCGGCTACGCCGCCCAGATTCTGGTAGCGCTAGCGATGTACTGCTCATTCTCTCGCGGCTTCTACATTGCAGGTGCGCTCGTCAACAACATGACGACGACGTTCACGACGCCGTATCTACAGGGCATCCTCGCAACACTTGACGGCACAGGGCGTGCCACTGCGCTTAGCGGCGGTGCAGTCAATTTCGGATGCGCAGTCGGACCTGCGCTTGGGGCAACGCTGATCAGCGCGCAGACCGTCGCCCCCATCGGCATCACGGCTACGATCGTCTTCGCGGTCAGCCTCGGTCTCGGGTTGTCTTCTCTGCGCAATCTTTCTGCAAGCTCACGAGTGCGATGGCAAAAGTAAACGTCGCTTCCTGCGCATACCTGTGCAAACCCTCGAGGCAAAGTACATCCCGGTGTCATCCTGAACGTAGACGGCGGGATGGAAGCCGCTCCGATCTGAGGCGGAGCGGTGAATTCGCGGTGTGACACGTGGCAGGCAATCCGAAGCTCGAATGCATCTGGGAAACCCGGGCGGAATTGGGTGAAGGCACCATCTGGGTTGACGACGAGCAGGCGCTCTATTTCGTCGACGGCCTCCGGGGAAGACTCCTACGTTACAGCGAATCCCAGGGCACCAGCGAAGTCTACCGGCACGATGGCGTGATCGGATTCATTGCGCATCGAGTCGGAGGCGGCTTTATTGCCGGCATGGACAACAAGCTCTACACGCTGAACACGGCCCTCGGCACGGCGATAGAAGTTGCGTGTCCAGAGCCGCAGCTACGGAACAGCCAGTTCAACGATGGTAAGGTCGATCCAAACGGTTGTCTCTGGGCTGGGACGCTGGATCGCGAATGCGCGGATCCCGTAGGATCGCTCTATCGCTTCCAGAAGGACCTGAGTTGGAAGGCAGTTGATGAGGGCTACCTGTGCACGAACGGCCCGGCATTCTCCCCCGACGGTCGTATTCTCTACCACACGGACTCAATGAGGCGGATGATTTACAAGTTCGATCTCGATCTGGACGCGGGCGGGATATTCAACAAGCGAGTGTTCGTAAAGTTTGACGAGCGCGAGGGGATGCCCGATGGCATGACGGTCGATTGTGACGGGCGACTCTGGGTTGCGCATTACGGTGGCGCGCGGGTCACCGCGTTTAGATCGAATGGGCGGGTCGATGATGTCGTTTGCGTACCGGCGCCGAACGTCACGACCTGCGCTTTCGGTGGCACCAATGGCACCACGCTATTTATTGCCACCTCGCGGGTGTCGATGACAGAGGCGCAACTGCGCGAAGCGCCGCTGGCGGGCGGACTGTTCGCATGCGAAGGATTAGCGAGGGGCATTCCGGCGGTTGCCTTCGATGGTTGAGTGCCTTGGCGGTCGCGGGCCGTCGCGGTCGATGCACTGATCCGACTCGCCTGACGGACCGTTTAGATGTCGCACGGTATCCACACTGTCACCCGCGGACTCGTTCTCGAGGTCACCCTTGATCGCCCCAAGGCCAACGCCATCGATCTGGCGGCGAGTCGCCGGCTGAACGAGATCTTCACCGCCTTCCGGGACGATCCCGTGCTTCGCGTGGCGATCGTCACCGGCGCGGGCGATCGCTTCTTCAGCGCGGGCTGGGACCTCAAGGGTGCCGCAGGCGGCGAGGCGTCGGACTCCGACTGGGGAGTGGGCGGTTTCGGCGGGCTGAACTACCCGCGCAATCTCGGCAAGCCGCTGATCGCGGCCGTCAACGGCATCGCCTGCGGCGGTGGCTTCGAGATCGTGCTCGGCACCGACATAATCGTGATGGAGGAGCACGCGCGCTTCGCGCTCCCGGAGATCAACGTGGGCGTGCTGGCGGATGCGGGCACCATCAAGCTGCGGCGACGCATTCCCTATCACGTCGCGGTGGAGTTCCTCATGACCGGCCGCTGGATGGATGCGAGCGAGGCACAGCATTGGGGGCTTGCCAACCATGTGGTGCCAAGCGGCCAGGCCCTCGCCAAGGCGCGCGAGATCGCAGCGCAGTTCGCACAGGGTGCGCCGCTGCTGTTCCCCGCGATCAAGCAGCTGCTGCGTCACACCGAGATGGTCGAGGAGCACGCGGCTTTCGAGCTGCACGACAGCCTGCACGCCGTGCAGCGCGTGCTGCGCTCCGAGGATCTCCTGGAAGGCGCCCGGGCATTTACGGAGAAGCGCAAGCCGGTGTGGAAGGGCAAATGAGCAGCACGAGCCGACTCCGGACGGGTGCAGCACGGTAGGTTCACTAGCGCCGCGATTGGTACCCGATCCTCGCTGTTGGCATTTCCACATCCGAGGAGATCGACCGGGCCGCAGCCGCCCCAGGCTCGAGATCCTGATCGGCGATAACCACCTGCCGCATCTCGGTCTCGATGTCCATGGAACGACACGCGAGCAAGTAAATCACCGCCGAAACAGGCAAGCCGACCAGCATGGCCACATCCGCTCCCTGCAACAGCCTGGCGATGGGGCCCATGTAGAATCCCGTACTGACGAACGGAATCATTGCAGCAAAACCCACCGTATAGGCGACCAGCCCTCGCCAGTTCCATTGGCCGTAGATGCCGTTGACATTAAATATCTCGCGGATGGAATACTGGCCGTGCCGCACCACGAAGAAATCGATGAGATTGATCGATGTCCAAGGGGTGAACAGATACAGCAGGATCGTGAGCAAGTCCTTGAAGCTGGACACGTAGTCTCCCCTTAGGAACAGCGCAACGGCACTCGCAGCGGCGCCCGTGAACACCAAACTTAGAATGCGCACTCGACGTGTGCATTGAATGGGTTTCACGGTATCGATGGCGCTCAGCAATGTCAGCGATGCGCCATAGAAGTTGATCGCCGTGACGGTCAGCAATCCCCCCAGGGATGCGATCAGCAACACAATACCCAATCCGCTCAGAATACTGTCGCCGCTGCGTTGTACCGCCAAGGCCACTTCCATGTGTGGATTCATTGCCGCGACCACGGCACCGACCTCCATCATCCAAGCCCCGCCAATCCATGCCCCGAAGTATGTCCACATGAACGACTCGACGGGACTCACATCGCGCGGCAGATAGCGGGAATAATCCGAGACGTAGATGGACCAGCTCAGCTGGTAGGCAGTCGCGGCGAAAAGCTGGATCAGAAACGGCACCGGTTGAAAGCTCGCGGACCGCAGATCGCCGAAGGGGACATGTATTACTCCCGCTCCGACGCAGAACACGACCATGCAGGCGGTGAGCGCATATGCCAGTAGGCGCTGCGCAGAATGGATGGAATCGTACCCAAAGACGGCCAGGGTCAGAGAGCCGGCTGTGAACAGAACCAGAGTGATCCCCGGCTCGAGACCGATGATCTGGCGGACGGTCTGCGCGGCCAGCACCTGCCCAAAAGCATTGAAGCCGATGTAGGTAACGAGTGCTACCGCCCAGACCAACAGCGCACCATGCCGCCCAAACTGTGGGCGGGACTGGATCATTTGCGGCAGTCCGAGCTGCGGACCCTGGGTCGAGTGCAGGGCCATGAAGAGCGTCCCGAGCGCCGAGCCCAACATGATCGCGACGGTGCTCCACGCGAGGTTCAATCCCAGCTCGACACTCACCATGCCGGTGGCAAGTGTGCCGAGCTGCGCTCCACCGCTGAACCATACGGACCACAAGTCGCGAACCTTGCCGTGACGCTCCGCGAGCGGGATGTAGTCGATCGATCGTGATTCGATTTGCACGGCGCCAAAGGGACGCGATCAGTGCGATGTCAAGCCGCCGTCGAGATTGATGGCCTGACCAGTCAGATTCCGCGCCAACGCCAGGTACACCACCAGGTCTCCGACGTCCTCCACTGTCTGGGGACGCCCCTGCGGAACAAAGGCCAGTACCTGTCGTTGCCAGGACTCCTCAGCTGCCTCATCTTTGGACCGCCACTCCTCGGCGAGCAGGTCCCACATCGACGTGCGGATGACTCCGGGACAGATGGCATTGACGGTGATTTCCTGGCGCGCCAACTCCTTTGCGAGCGAATTGGTGAAGCCGATGACCGCGAATTTCGATGCCGAGTAATGCGCCAATCCGGGATAACCATCCTTTCCCGAGATGGAGGCAATATTGATAATTCTCCCGCCCCCAGTTCGCTGCAACAAAGGGATAGCTGCCTTGCAGCATAAGAACGTTCCCTTTGCGTTGACATTCATGATGCGGTCCCACTCCGCTTCGCTCATGTCCTCAACGCGTTGTACGCTGATCACTCCTGCTGAGTTGACCGCGATATCGAGCCTGCCGAACCTCTCTTCAATAGTCCTGCACAACCTCTGGGCGTCGCCCCACCGTGTTACATCCATAGGCATGGCGTGGCTTTCGACGCCCAGGGCAGCTACCTCTTCAGATACTGCGTGCGCCGCAGCAGCATCGATATCCGCAACTAACACGCGCGAACCCTCACGCGCCAGGGCCAATGCAATCCCCCGGCCGATGCCATGGCCGCCTCCGGCTACGTAGCTGACCTTCCCACGGAGCTTCACTGAACGCCCGCCCCCGCAACGTCCGCTTTTGCAAAATGCTCAAGGAGCAACGCGTTAACTCGCTCGGGTTCTTCCATATGCGGCATGTGGCCACTATTAATCAGGGTCTCTACTCTCGCGCCCAGAGGCTCTTGCCCCTCCGATACGATATTGTCGTGTATACCTCGTATGACGAGCATGCGCTCCGCAAGCGTCTTCAACGCTGAGGATATCTCGACAGGTGCTGGCTGTCGTAGGACGCGCGTGGCAATCTTCCCCAACGTATCTGTCACGCCGTCCAGTCTCTTGTACTGCACGACGGCTTCGACCATATCGCGCCGGATCGCCTTTGGGTTCGCAAACAGCAGCGCGAGGCAGCGGTGCACGTCCCGACTGCGCTGGGCCGATGTGAACTCGGAGACATACACTTGATTCGCACGACTTCCGAAGGCAAATGGTGCGATTAGCGACACTGAGGCGATCCTCGCCGGGCGCAGCTCACATAGTGCAAGCGCAACTGCGGCGCCCAACGAGTGACCGACGAGATCGATGCGCTTCAGTCCTAATTTGTCCAGCGCCGACTCAACACTGCCTGCCAACTCCGCCAGCGAGCCGGAATTGACCTGCTTCGTTGAACCCCCGTGGCCGGGAAGATCAAAAGCGAAGGTCGTGTGATGTTGCGCGATGTCCGGCTGATTGAACAGCCACGTGTTTGAGTCGCCGCCGAAGCCATGCAGGAATACGACAACCGATCCTTGGTCGCCCCGCGAGAGATATCGCAAGCGCATCCCGGAGGGAAGCTCAACAAATGAGGTCGGAGCAGATGATGCAGCATCTCCGGCACCAGACGTAGCAGGTCGTGGACGAGTGAATCCCGCAACGAACGCATCGATCTCCAGCTCGGAAACCCCCTCGCTGGCTATGACGCCGATCAACTCGCCGCAGGCAACTGTCTCTCCAGGCTTGGCCAGCTGCCGCCGCAGGACGCCGGCTTGCCGTGCTTCCAGAGTGTTGGCGATCTTGGATGTCTCGATCTCGACCAGCTCTAGCCCGGGAGCCGTCGAGCCCCCTTCGGCAACCTGCCAACCAATTATGGTGCCCTGTTCCATTGACAGACCCCAGGTCGGCATGGTGATAGCCCAAATCATTTTGGGGTCATCGTGGAAACGTGTGGGTAGATTTTGAAGGTTTTCGGGTCATAGCTGGGGCAGCATGCAGGTGAGTACCTTCAGGCGGAGGTATTCCTCATCACGCAGGCCATAGGCGCGAGGTTGCAATACACGGATCTTGTTGTTGAGACCTTCGACGAAGCCGAGGGCGACCTTGTTCTGGGGCTTGCAGTAGGCGGCGATGCCGTCCCAGTGACGCTCGATCATGGCGGCGAAGTCCTCATAGGGTTTCAAGCGCTGCCACTTGAGCTGTTCGCGCCAGTTCTCGAAGAACTTCCGCGCCCAGGCTTCGCTCGAGTAGTCCCAGAGCTGTGCGA
>Ga0137396_10002096_pt1 | contig 10813 bp, 9 predicted proteins | sample czc16metaG_FD_108284 | JGI IMG/M metagenome (GOLD analysis project Ga0137396, IMG submission 108284) | Vadose zone soil microbial communities from Angelo Coast Range Reserve, California, USA - czcobulk3.16 metaG | ecosystem: Environmental > Terrestrial > Soil > Vadose zone | place: USA... | reverse complement strand
CAGAGCGGCACCGGTTCTTCGACCGGCAGCGGCTCGTACGGCAGCTCGGGTTCGACGTCCGGCCAGAGCGGCAGCGCCCAGAGCGACACCTCGACCGGCACCTCCAGCTCGCGCGGCTCGATGGACCGCGGCTCTTCGGCTGGCAGCATGGCCAATCTCAAGTCGGCGGTCGGGCGCGTCTCGAAAGTCGACCCGGACAACAAGAGCGTCGTGATCAGCTCTCGCCAGGGCGACCGCATCACCTTGACCGTCGACGACAACACCCAGATCGTCGACAGCAGCGGGTCTGCCTCCAGCGACCTCTCCGCGATCCGCGAGGGTGCGCAGGTGCGCGCGAGCTTCGATCCGGCCTCCAATCGCGCCGAGAAGATCGAGGTCATGGGCAAGTCGGGCAAGAAGGGAATGCACAAGAAGAGCGCGTCCGGCGACACCACGACCGAGGGCACCATGAAGGGCAAGGCGCCCAACGCGAACGACGCGAAGCAACCGCCGCAGGACACGACGGGCGCCGCTTCGAACCCGAAGTAGCAGCCGGTTCGCACGGCACGGCGCGGAGCGCCGGGTCCCTTTTCGGGGCCTGGCGCTCGCGTTTTTCGGGGTAGTTTGCGCCCGTGCTGAGACTCCTTGCCGGCGCGGCCGCGATCGCCTTCGGGCTGCTCTTCTCGCGCAGGTACGAGGAGGTCGACCTGTGGCGGTTCGCGATCTGCTGGTGGGGCGTGCTGCTCGCCGTGGACGGCGCAGTGCGGCTGCGCCACGCGACCTCCCCGCTGTCCCGCCCGCGAGATCTCCTCGCCTGCGCGGCGGGGAGCGTGCTTTTCTGGGACCTGTTCGAGCTGCTCGATCTGCGGCTGCACGACTGGTGGTACGTGGGGGCGGCGCGCACTCGCCTGGGCAGCGCCGCGTTCAGCGCGATCTGCTTCGCGACGGTGCTCCCGGCCGTCCGGCTCGGCCTGGCGCTGATCTCGCCCCGGCCCGACGCGGGCACGGGCATCGCGCAGCCCTCCCCGCGCGCCGCGCGCATCCTCTTCGCGCTGTTCGCCGCGTCTCTCGCCCTGGTGCTCGCTTTTCCGACGGTGGCCTTCCCGCTCGCCTGGCTCTTGCTGTGGTTCCTGTTCGAGGCGGGGCTCTTGCGCCGCGGCGATCAGGAGCCGCGGCTCCTCAGCCCGCTGCAGGCCTGGCGCGCCGGGGACCGCCGGGTGCTCCTGCGCCTGCTCGCCCTGGCGCTGCCGCTGGGGTTTCTCTGGGAGGGCCTCAATTCCGGGGCGGCGCGCGGGTGGGTCTACACCGTCCCGCATTTCGAATCGCCCAAGCTGTTCGAGATGCCGCTCCCCGGCTACCTGGGATACTTCCCCTTCCTGCTCGAGTGCGGCGCGGCCCTCGCGCTCATCGACCGCGTCGCGCCCCGGCTGCGCGGCGCGCGCGCCGGGGTCATGCTCCTCGCCATCGCCGGGTTCCACTGGCAAGCGGACGGGTTCGGACGGCGGGCGACGTCCATCTCCGTCGCCCCCCGCATGACGGACGCACGGTCGCTGCCGCCGAGCGATCTCGAGTGGCTCGAGCGGGTCGGGCTGCGCACCCCGCTCGACGTGCTGCGCGCCGGAGGGCCGGTGCCGGCGCGGATCCGCGACCTGGCCGAAGTGGCGCAGGTCGCCCACCTCGGCCTCGCCTGGGCGGAGCGCCTCCTGCACGCAGGTGTGCGCACCCGCGCGATGCTGGGTTCGGCCGACCCGGCCCTCCTGTCCGAGCGGCTCGCCTCCGTCGGGGAGAAGCCGCCCGATCCCGCCTTGGTCCGGCTGTGGGTGCGCGAGGCACGAAAGTCGCGGTAAACAAGGTCCGTGCCCCGCACCACGCCTTCCCGCGGTTTCCTCGCGCGCGAGCAGCACCGCGTCCTGCTCACCATCCACGCGCTGGTGATGATCTCCGGCCTGCTCGTCTGCGCCCTGCTCAACCGGCGGCTCACCCCCGACCGCCTGTGGGTGCAGTGGGTCGCCCTGGCCTGGGGGACGCTGTTCCTCCTGCACCTGTGGATCTTCTCCCGCGGCACGCTGGCCACCATGGGCGGCCGGCGGCCCTCCGCCAAATGGCCGTCCTCGCCACCCTGAAGAGAGATCGGCTCGGCGAGTGGGCCACGCTCCCCGAGTACCTGGCCGATCTGCGGCGGCGGGAGACCAACTCGGTCGCCGCGCTCGCCGTCCTCCTGTCCGCGCCCGCGGACGAGCAGCGCGAGATCGCGCAGGGGAGCGGGCTTCTGGTGCTGATCGAGATCGCGTCCGATCTGCGCCTGCCCAAGGGCTCGCGGCTGGCCGCCGCCCGCTGCGCGATCGAGGGGGGCGCTTCCGAAGACGCGCTGGGCGCGTTGTTCATCGGAGCGGGCGATCTCGCCACCGATCCACGGCTCGGCGCGACGGCGAAGAAGCTGGTCGAGTCCGGCCTGCCGGCTGCGCTGGCCCGGCGCGCGGGCGCGGAGGTTTCGCTCGAGGCCGGCGCGTTCGCGCGGGCGGCGCACGCCTCCGCCTCGGTGGTGGGCCAGGCGCGCCTGGGCGAGCTCGTCGCCTCGGCCCCGCGCGGACACGCCGGCGTGGCCGCGGCGCTGTTCTCGCTGGGGACGGCCGAATTGGCACCCGCGGAGCGCGAGAGCTGGGCGAAGTTGCTGCTGCAGATCTGCGCGGCGAACCGGAGCGCGCCCGCCGCGGCGAAACGCCTCGGGCTCCTGCCGCCGTGGCCCCCAGCCCTTCCCGACGCATTTGCCCCGCTGGTGCAGGACGCCGAGAGGGCGGCGGCGAACGTGACTGCCGCGGACGCCTCCACCGCCCCGCCCAGGACGGCCTCCCGCGCTTCCGCGTCCCCGCGCGCGTCGGGCCGGGTCGGCTCCCCTCTTCCGGGACGGCAGGCGCCGAAGGCGTCGGCGCACGCAGCCGGCCCTCCCTCCGCCGCCGAGGCATCGCCGCCCGCCCCGCCGCGATCGGGACCTGTGGAGATCGGCAGGAAGGTCGTCGCGCCGATCAAGCCATCGCTGTTCCGGCGGCCGCTCGGCACCGTGGTCGAAGGGCCGGTGAAGCTGCCGCCCAGGCCCATGCCGCCCGTCGCCGGGCGCGCACCGCCCTCGGGCGCGGAGCATCCTTCCTTGTTGCCGGATCCGCTCCTTCCGGCCGTGCCGGAAGCGCGGCGCCTCCGACGTGCGGCCGTGGCCGCGGGCCCGTTCGCCCACAGGCTCAAGTCCCTGTTCGACGACCGGCCCGAGGCGGTCGAACGGCTGTGCGCCGCGATGGAGGCGCGCGCCGCGGTCCATGGCCTGCCCGCGGCGCTCGAGGAGCTCGGCCGTGAGCTGTCGTTGCCACGCTGGAAAGGTGTGCGCGCGCCGGCGGGGCAGCTCGAGCGGCTCGCTGCGGCCGTCCGAGCGCAGCCGGAACCCTGGAGGGCCGCCGCGGTGCTCCTCCTCGGCCGGCTGCGCGTCTAGGACATTTCGTCCTCCGTTCTTTTTCTTGTGGCCGGATGGGCCCCGGGCGAGTCTCCCCCCGATGGTGACGCGCAACGTCGAAAGGTTTGCCACCCCGGTCCTAAGGGTGTTAAAGGGCCGCCTTTCAAGTCCGCAGCGGCATCCGGACCTGGAGTGCTCTGCATGAAGATCGCTCTGAGCCCGCTCGAAAAATTTCGCGCGGGGGCGAAGTTCGTCGACTGCACCTTGAGCAAGCGGCCGCTCACCGTCAGCATCGAGGTGACCAAGCGCTGCAACGCGCGATGCGACTTCTGCGACTACTGGAAGATCACCGATCGCGACGAGCTCACCGATTTCACCGACGTCGTCCGGCGCTTCGATCCCCTGGTGGTGGTGTTCACCGGCGGCGAGCCGATGCTGCGCCGCGACCTGGTGCCGATCGTGAAGTCGATCAAGGAGCTCCCCGGTTTCCGGTACATGACGCTCCTCACCCACGGGGGCTTCCTCTCCGAGCAGAAGATCAAGGAGCTGGTCACCGCGGGCGTGAACCAGATCAACATCTCGATGAACTACCCGGACGCGCGGCAGGACAAGGAGCGCGGCATCCCGGGCCTCTTCGAGCGATTGGAGCGGACCGTTCCCAAGATGGTGCGCGAAGGCTACAGCGTCTTCACCTTCGCCTCGATGCTGATGGTGGACAACATGCACGACGCCGAGCCGCTCATCCGGCTGGCGCACTCGTGGGGCATCAACATCGCCTTCTCCGGCTACAACGATCTGAAGAACGGGAACCAGGCGCACTTCGTCTCCAAGGTGAAGATGGACGAGTTCCGCGCGGTCTGCCGCCGCATCGTCGAGCTCAAGCGCGAGCTGGGCAACGTGATGACCTCCGACTACTTCTTCGAGACGCTGCCCACCTTCTACGAGAAGCGCGAGATCGGCGGGTGCAAGGCCGGCAAGATCATGATCCACGTCACGCCCAAGGGAATGGTGCAGCCCTGCGCCGAGTTGGAGCCGGTGGCGCACTACTCGGAATTCCTGCCCGGCAGCTACAAGGGACCCAACTGCGGAAAGTGCTTCGACGCCTGCCGCTCCGAGCCACAGGCGCCGCTCACCGTGCGCCGCCTCGGGGAGCTGGCGGGCCTCTGGTGAGCGACGCAGGAGTCGAACCGCCTCCAGAGCACGAGCTGCGCCGCTTCTGGCTGCGGGCCCTCTTCGGGTTGTGCGCGGGGCTGGCCGCGGCGGCGGGCGTGGTCGCCTACCTGGGCATCTCGCACCACCAGCTGATCGACACCATCCACGACGTCGCGCTCGAACCGCTCGCGCTGGCCGCGGCGGGTGGCCTGATCCTGATGGCGCTGCAGGCGCTGCGCTGGTGGATCGTGATGCGGCCGCTGCTCAAGCTGACGTACGGACAGGCCTACCGCGCGCTGATGGTCGGTTTCGCCTTCAACGTGCTCTTGCCGGCCAGGGGCGGCGACCTCTTGCGCGTGCAGTACCTGGGCAAGCGCACCGGCGTGAGCCGCGCCAAGCTGCTCGGCACCGAGATCGTCGATTTCTGGAGCGACAAGTGGGGCTGGGTGGCGGCGTTCCCGCTGCTCTGCCTGTGGGGCTCGCCTCCGGCATGGCTGTTCCGGGCGCTGCTGCTCATCGGAGGGGCGGTGCTCGGCGTCGGCGCGCTGCTCGCGATCATGGGCAGCGGGCTGTGGCGCGGGCCGCGGACGCCGGCGTTCGTCGCCAACCTGCGCGACGGATTCGCCGTGAACCACTGGAAGCGCCTGCTGGTGGTGGAGACGCTGATCGCTCCGCTCCCGTGGCTGTGGGAGACGTTCGTGATCGCGCTCGCCGGGCATGCGCTCGGGCTCGATCTGACGCCGATGCAGGCGTTCGCCGCGCTGACCGCGTTCAACGTGGCCACCGCCGTGCCCTCGCCGGGCAACGCCGGCTCGTTCGAGGCCGGCGGGACGCTCGCCCTGGCCGCCTTCGGGATCCCCAAGGAGACGGCGCTCGCGTTCATCTTCCTCTACCACCTCACCCAGGTCCTCCCCGGATTCGTGGGCGGGATCCTGGTGCTGGCGATCGAGGGCGAGCAGATCTTCGGCCGCGGGGGGCTGTTCGGGCTGCGGCGGCCCCGCCTCCCGCTGGAACCGTCGGCGGTGCCGGAACCCGATCCCGGTTGACGGCATCTGCTGACTTGAGCGGCAGGCGCAGAGGAACCCCTGCGCCGCTTCGCTCACGGCGGCTGATGAACGAGTGCGAATCCGGCGTAGTCCGCCGCGCTGATCGAGTGGGTCTGGTCCCCGTCGCTCATCAGGCCGACGCCGACGAAGTCGGGCACGTCGCCCTCGAAATGGGCGCGGAAGTCGGCGGTAGGATCGATCTGCTCCTCCTTCCACACGTTGGTGGGGCCGCCGGACTCCATCACGACCGTGTCCTGCACGACGAACAGGTTGCGCTTCTGGTCGCAGACCGCGCCCTTCGTTCCGTCGGTGCTCCAGACGTACTTGATCGAGTACCACTTGAGGCCGCGCTTCCAGGAGATGTAGACGACCGCGGCGGAGTCCCCGAGGCCCGGCACGCATTCGTTCCCGTTCTTCGGAAGGACCTGCGCCCGCCACTTCCAGCGCACGGCCTTGGTGCGCTGCCGCAAGGAGTCCGGCACTTCGACGGCGAGCGTCACCGTCTCCAGCGGAGGGCGGTACACCGCCCGGATGAACGCGCCGTCGGGATCCTCGATCAACCGGTAGTAGCTCACCGGGCCCGAGTAGCTCTCCACCACTTTGAAGGAATGGACGTCGAGCTTCGTTTCCACCAGCCGTGGCCGGTTGTCGTCGGCGGAAGTCTTGCCGGCGGAGCCGGGTGCCCCCGCGGAGGTGGCGGCCAGCAGCAACGGCATCACGAGGCCAAGGCTGGTCGGCCCGAGGTTCACTGGCGCCGCAGCTTAACGGAGAGCCAAGTTTGCGCCAGTCCTTTGAAATGATGGTAGAAGGCCGCGCCATGCCGGAGCCCGCGGTCGAGCTGCGCGGCCTCGCGCCGCGCTGGGGAACGGCGTGCGCCGCGGCCCTGGTCCTGTGCGTCGCGGTAGGACTCTGGCTCCGCCTGCGGGGTCTGTCGGCGGAGGGCTTCGGCGACGACGAGGTCCACAAGTGGCTGGCGGCGCTCCGCTACCTGCACGGCGACCTGTCGGGCGACGACGTCGAGCACCCCATGTTGATGAAGGTGCTGATCGCCGGGGTCGCCCTTTTGGGCACCCGCCTGGGCTGGGCACCCGAGACCATCACCCGCCTGCCGAACGCGTTCGCCGGCGCCCTGTCGATCTGGGTGGTCGCGCAGCTCGGGCGCCGCCTCTTCGGAAGGGCGGCGGGCCTGTGCGCCGGCGCGCTCGCCGCGGTGTCCACCACCTACGTCGGCTACCAGCGGATCGCCAAGGAGGACACGCTGCTCGGGCTGTTCCTCATGCTGCTCTTGTGGTGCGTGGCGGAGGCGAGAGCGGCATCGGAGGACGGCCGTGCGAACGCGCAGCACCGGTGGGAGCTGGGAGCCGCGGCCAGCGTCGCCGGCATGCTCGCCTCCAAGTACTTCTTCTTCCTCGCCCCGATTCCCGTGGTGGCGTACCTGTGGCTGCGGCCCATCTCCTCGTGGCGCCTGCCCGCGAGAAGGTGGTTGGCGCTGATCGGGATCGCGGCCGCGATCTGGGTCTGCCTGGACTGGACGCCATTCCTGCCGTCGACCTGGGAGTACGCGAAGAGCTACACCACCGGGAAGCAGACGGTGCACGGCAGCCTGTTCTTCATGGGGCGCGTCTACCACAACCTGGTGGAGTACGGGCTCCACGGAACGCCGGCGTGGTTCTATCTGGTGTTCGCGGCGGTGAAGCTCGCGCCCGTCACGGTGGTCTTCGCCGCCGCAGGGCTCGCCGCAGCCATCGTCCAGCGGCGGCCGGCGCACCGCGTCCTGCTCTCGTGGGTCCTGGTGTGGTTCTTGGTGCACTCGGTGTCCGGCTCGAAGTGGGGCCGCTTCTTCACAGCGGTGCTGCCCGCGTTCCTCCTCCTGGCGGGCTACGGCGCGGCGCTGGCCGTCTCCTGGATGCGGGAGCGGCGGCCCGCGTGGGCGAGCGCCGCTGCCGCGGCCGTGGTCTTGCTGCTGGTGGGCGGGGAGGCGCGGGCGGCGCTCGCGCACGCGCCGCACTACCGCCTCTACATCAACGCCTTCGGCGGCGGCGACCAGAACGTCGACTGGTTCTTCCCGCACTGCGACTACTTCGACACCGGCTTCCGCGAGGCGATGCAGCAGATCTCCGCGCGGGCCGAACCGGGCGCGGAGGTGGCGACCGAGATCGACTGGCCCGCCGAGCTGTACGCGGAGCGGTTCGGCCGTCCCGATCTGCAGGAGACGCTGGTGCGGCGGGGGCGCGCCTGCCGGTCCGGGCAGCCCTGCTACGTGGTGGTCCAGCTCGGACGGCTCTACTTCCTCAACGTGGATGCGGTGCAGTTCCTCTCCCACCGCGAGCCGTGGACGACCGTCCGGATCCGGGGAGAGGACGTGGTGAAGGTGTATCGCCTTCCCCCGGGCGAGTCGCCGTTTCCCGACGAGAATTCCCCCGCCCAGGCCCGGCGGCAGCTCTGAGAGAGGCGTACATGGCGACGCTGCAGATGGAAGATCTGATGGTGGGCACCGGCCCCGAGGCGAAGAAGGGGCAGACCGTGTCGGTGCATTACACGGGCTGGCTCACCGACGGGAAGAAGTTCGACTCCTCCAAGGACCACGGACGGCCGTTCTCCTTCGCGCTCGGCCGCGGGCAGGTGATCCAGGGGTGGGACGAGGGCGTGGTCGGCATGAAGGTGGGCGGCCGGCGCAAGCTGACCATCCCGCCCGAGATGGGCTACGGCAAGCAGGGTTTCCCGGGGGCCATCCCGCCCGACGCAACGCTCGTCTTCGAGGTGGAGCTGCTCGGCACGCGCTGAATCGAGGAGGCGCTCCGCGGCCTCAGAGGCGCGCGCACTTCTGCGACGGGTCGCGGGACGCTTTCAGCTTCAGGTCGACGATCCGGCCGGACGCCTCGTCGAGGGTGAGCTCCAGCTCCTGCGCGTCCTTGGTGCAGGTCAGGCGGAACGCGCCGTGGCTGGCGCCGTCTCCCGGACCCGCCGCGCCCAGCTGGCAGGGGCCGTGCGCGGTCAGCTGCTTCCTCGCGGCGGGGGCGTCGAGGGACGGCGCGAACGTCTGCCGGGCGTACGCGTCGTCCCAGCGCAGGGTGAGCGCCACCGCGCGCTCGGCGGCGCGCCGCAGGCGTGGTCCGGGCGGGATCGACGGCCTGAGCTCGAGGTGCTGGACGAGCGGCGGCACCTCCGGGGTCAGCGTGACGTACGCGTCGAGCGTTCCGCGCTCGCAGGACAGGCTCTGCGTGCCGCGCAGCGCGTTCTCGGGCTCGAGCTGCCCTGGACGACACGGGCCGAGCTTCGCGTGCAGCTCGGCGAGCTCGGTCTTCAGCTCGTCGGGGGCCTCGTAGTACCAGGCGGTCCGGTCGAACCGCTTCTGCGCCCGCGCGGGATCCCACTGCTCGAGGAGGGCAGCCACCGCCTGCACCGCCTCCGACAGCTCCGGCGCGGGCCTCGTCTTTCGTTGCGGGATGGCGCCCTTCTGGGCCAGCAGCACCAGGGCGGGCCAGGGGTCGGGCGCGGTGTAGGTCAGGTTGCTGGCGCCCACCACCGCGATGCCCCGCTCGGGAAGGAACGCGATCACCGAGCCGAACCCGGGGAGCCCGCCGCCGTGGGAGACGATGCGATCGAAGTCGCAGCTCTCGTGCGCGCCGAAGCCGTACCCGTATCCACGGGCCCGCGCGCGGAGCGGGTCGGCAGGGGCGACTTCCAGCCCCGCATGCCGGGCGGCCTGCTGCATCTCGCGGCGCGAGGCGCGGCCCAGGGGACCGCTTTCCGGGTCGTCGCGCGGCGGCCAGGCGTCGAGCTGGAACGCCGCGTAGCGGGCCAGGTCGCGCATCGAGGTGTACAGGCCTCCCATCGCGGCGTAAGCACCGTCTCCGAGCTGCGGCTCCTCGCGCAGGCCGCCCGGCAGCTCGGGTGCAGCCGCTGCAGCGCGATGGCCGTACCCGAGGGCGAGCCGTCCTTTGGGCACGTCCTCCCGCCGCCACACCGTCGCAGTCATCCCCAGCGGCCGCAGGACTTGCTCGGTCAGGTACTCCTCGATGCGCTGCCCGGAGACGCGCTGCACCAAGGCGCCGAGGAGGGCGAAGGCCGTATTCGAGTACTCGTACCCAGTGCCCGGCGCGCGGGAGAAGGAGAGCCCGCGCGAGAGCATCCGCTCCAGATCCTCGCCGCTCATCCCGAGCTGCAGGTCGCCCCACGGATTGTCTTCGGGGAAGCCCGCCGAATGGGAGAGGAGCTGGCGCACGGTGATGCGAGGCGAGTCCCGCGTCGGGTAGCGCAGCCGCGAAAGCTCCGGCAGGTACTTCTCGGCCGCGTCTTCCAAGGACAGCTTGCCCGCGTCGCGCAGGCGCAGCACCGCGATGGCGGTGAAGCTCTTGGTCAGCGACGCGATGCGGAACACGGTGTCGAGGTCCGCGGGCAGGTCCTGCGCCACGTCGCGCCGTCCCCAGGCCTTGGACCAGCGGACCTCGCCGTCGACGACCAGCGCCACCGCCATCCCCGGCGGCTTTCGCGCGGCGAACTGCTCGTCGAAGATGGCCTCCACCTCCGGAAGCGCCTCCACGAGCCGGCGCGCGCGATCGTCCGGATCGGCGAACGCGGCGCCGGGCGGAGCCCGCTCGGCCGGTGGCGCGGGCGCCGTCGTGGCGGGCGCCTTTGCCGCGGGCGCAGGCCGATGCGTGGCGCTCGCGCACCCAGCGAGCAGGGAAAGCAGCGTAAGGCGCATGGAGCCGCGGGTCATTGGACGGATCTCCGGCCGGCGGGGACGCAGCTCAGACCCAATCGCGGCCTTCGCCGCGGATCCATTCGGCGAACAGTCCGATGCCGTCGCGCAAAGGGGTTCGAGGCGCATAGCCGAGCACTTTTCCCGCGTGCGTCACGTCTGCGCTGGTGAGCGGCATGTCACCCATCTGGGCGGGCTGGAGGTCCAGCTCGGCGCGGACGCCGAGCGCGTGCTCGAGCAGGGCGATCAGCTCGCGCAGGCTGGTGGTCTGCGCGCCGCCCAGGTTGACGATCTCGTGGCGGGACAGCGGGACGGAGAGCGCCGCCAGCACGCCGGCGAGGATGTCGTCGATGTACGTGTAGTCGCGCCGGCTGGAGCCGTCGCCGAAGAAGGGGAGCTTCTGTCCGGCGAGCATCCGGCGCGCGAACTTGTGGATGGCAAGGTCGGGGCGCTGCCGCGGCCCGTACACGGTGAAGAAGCGCAGCGAGATCGCCT
>Ga0137396_10002093_pt1 | contig 10818 bp, 9 predicted proteins | sample czc16metaG_FD_108284 | JGI IMG/M metagenome (GOLD analysis project Ga0137396, IMG submission 108284) | Vadose zone soil microbial communities from Angelo Coast Range Reserve, California, USA - czcobulk3.16 metaG | ecosystem: Environmental > Terrestrial > Soil > Vadose zone | place: USA... | reverse complement strand
GGGTCCGGTTCCCCCGCGGGCTCATGCCTGTGGCACGTCGTCGGCTCGGAGCAATCGCTGAAGGAGTGGGCGCTCGAGCAGGGCTGGAGCGGCCGGCGGGTCAGCCAGGAGACAGCGTCAGGCATCCTGATCGCCGCGCTCGGCGCACTCGAGATGCATTTCGGGATTAAGCGAGATTGCTATACAAGCATTTTATAATTGACAAATCCGGATCGATCTGATAGGAATCGGCGAAATTGGCGGAAACGGCGACGGCGCGGTGGGCGCGCCGGGTAGGGAACCGGCCTTCGAGGCAATCCGCAGCGCAATACCCAGGATCCATCTCTGGGTGAAGCGCGTCGGCGATCAGCGCCGGCGATCGTGGAGGATCGAGCGCGGGTAGTGCACCAGTGACGCACTACCCGCGCGTGAGGCTCCTTCGGACCTCCGTCCACACACCTCCGTCCACACAATGGTATGATAGAATGAAAGACGATGCGCACGAGATCGTTCGGCGTGGTGCTCGGGCGATCTACGAGGTTGATCCGAGCTCGCAGACTTATTGGGAAGCGAGACGCGGCGTCGGGCTCTTGGCACCGCTCGCGCTCCTGTTGTTTGCCGGCTGCTCCAACTACTCCATGCCGCCTGCAACGCCGGCACCCGCGGATATTCAGGCCGTCGCCACCGGAGTCAGCGCAATCGACGTGCCAATTAAGGATTACTATACCTACGGCACGGCGCTCGCCGTCAAGAACTGCGTCGGCTGGTTTGGCACGCAAATCGCTGGCGCGTCGCAGAATTCAGCATTGGCGAGCGAGTTGGGGTTGCTCGGCGCGGCGGCAGGTGCGGCGGGCGGACCGATCGGTGCTGGGGCCGCGGCTGCAGCGGGGTTTGGCTCTGCGACAGTCGGAAACATCCAGGCCAACTCGGCGGTCGGGATCGATCCGGTCGTAACTTACGGCCTCGTCCGCAAGGTCCAACAAGCATGGCTTGCAGCGGCGACAACCCCGACAACAAAAGCCGAAGCTTATCTGCTGGTCGAGGATTTCGCTGAAAAATGCCAGTTGCCCGATGTCAAGAAGGCAGTGGCCGATGCCGTAGCGAGCGCGCCCGTCAAAGCCGTACCAACAGGTTCTACTTTCAGTCTTTCAACGCAGCCGTCTCGGATGGTGTTGCCGCCGGTAATTGTGATCGGTGGGCAGCCGTAATCCCACTGACGATAGCCCGAGCGCAGTCAGGGGCCATTGGGTCAGCCCTGAGGCGGCACCGGCATCCTCATCGCGGTGCTCGGGGCGTTCGAGATGCGTTCCGGGATCAAGTTCGGTTGTGATAATAGCATTTTCTGATTGACAAGTCTGGTAGGAATCGGCGAAATTGGCGGAATGGGCGACGGCGCCGCTGGCGCGCCGGTGGTGAACCGGCCTTCGGGCTAATCCGCGGCGCAACCCTCAGGATCATTCTCGGGCGAAGCGCGTCCGGCCATCGGGGCGTGATCGCCGATGCTGCGACACCAGCGATTACGGAGTATCGCGCGCCTGAGAATCTCCCGGAGGGATGCGGGTGACGGACTTGCACGCGGGTTCGCTGGCGTCGCCGCCGGAGACGACGGGAAATGAGCTCGCGGCGGCCTTCAGTCCCGCCGAGGCGCGGGCACTCCTTTACGACTGGTCATTCTGGGCGCGCCCGGCGCAGAAGCCGCCGACCGGAAACTGGCGGGTCTGGCTGCTGCTCGCCGGCCGCGGGTTCGGCAAGACCCGAACCGGCGCCGAGCTGGTACGAGCGCGGGTGGCGGCGTGGACGGCACGTCGTCTGGCGCTCGTCGCACCCACTGCGGCCGACGCGCGCAATGTGATGGTGGAAGGCGAAAGCGGTATCCTCGCGATCTCGCCGCCTTGGGACCGGCCGCGCTACGAGCCATCGAAGCGGCGGCTGACCTGGCCGAATGGCGCTATTGCCACGCTCTACAGCGCCGACGAGCCCGAGCGCCTGCGCGGGCCGCAGCACGACGCCACCTGGTGCGACGAGCTCGGCAGCTGGCGCTACCCCGAGGCGTGGGACATGTTGATGCTGGGAATGCGGTCGGGGAACGATCCCCGCGTCGTGGTAACCACGACGCCGCGGCCGACCAAGCTGATACGGGCCCTGATTGCCGATCCGACGGCGGTGGTGACGCGGGGCTCGACTTATGAGAACCAGACCAATCTCGCGCCGGCCTTTCTTCAGCAGATCATCCGCAAATACGAGGGGACGCGGCTCGGCCGCCAGGAGCTCGATGCCGAGATCCTCGACGACGTCCCGGGCGCCTTGTGGACCCGCGGCGTCATCGAGGCGAGCCGGGCATGCGCCGCGCCGCCCTTGATCAGGGTGGTGGTGGCAATCGATCCGGCCGCGACTTCGTCCGAGCACGCCGACGAGACTGGCATCATCGTCGCCGGGATGGATGGGCAGGGGCAAGGCTGGGTGCTTGCCGACGTGTCCGGCCGGTACCCTCCGGCGGAATGGGCTAGGACGGCTATCGCAGCCTATCGCTCGCACCGCGCCGACCGGGTTGTCGCTGAGGTGAACAACGGCGGCGAGATGGTCGAGGCGACGTTGCGCGTGATCGATCCGAACGTGTCCTTCGCGGCGGTGCGCGCCGCCCGCGGCAAGCTCACTCGAGCCGAGCCGGTGGCAGCACTCTACGAGCAGGGCCGGGTGCATCACCTCGGTGTCTTCCCGCAACTCGAAGATCAGATGTGCGGTTTTGTGCCAGTCGATCACGGCGATTTCGGCCAGCGTCCCATGGGCTGCTCGCCCGACCGGGCCGACGCGCTGGTGTGGGCGCTGACCGACCTTTTGATCGAACCGATGTCCAATCAGGGCATCTACGACCTCTACCGCCAGCTCGCCAGTCAGTCGTCGGCTAAGGTCCGTGAGCCGGGCCGCTTCTAACCTGCGCGCGCAGCGGCAACGCCACTGGACTTCCGGTGACCGCTCGGAAGGAGATCATAGATTGTCGCTATTGGTCAAAGAGGACAACGCGGACCAGCGCATCGTAAGACTCGTGCTCAGGCTTGCTGCATTTGCCCTCGGGCTCAGCGCTGCGCTGCCGAGCCTTGCGCAATCGCCCGGGAACTTCTCCTCGCTATCGGCGACCGGCACCGCGACGCTCGCGGGCGACGTGCTGATGTGCTCGGGAAGGCCGTGGATCGATGTGCGCTGCAATGGTGCGGCGGGCGATGGCAGCCAGGACGACACAACGGCGATCAATGTGACGATCGCCGCGGCAATCACCAACGGGTGGCCGGTTCATTTTTCGGGCGGAACCTACAAGGTTACCGCGCCGATCTCGATCGACTACGCGGGCCAGGCGTCGAACGGCTTCCGCCTGATCTCGGAGGCGGCGACGATCGATGGGCGTCAGATCGCCTCCGGGCCTGTGCTGCGGATCCAATGCGGCCGCGGCACGCCCACCAGTCCGACCGGATGCTTCTATTTCAAGGAAGAGGGCAGTTTGTTCGTCAAGGCCAACACCCCGGATTATGCGGTGGTGGTCGGCAACGCCGATTTTTCGGATGCGCACAACTCCGCAAAAATCGATCACCTGATCGTCAACAATGCCAGCACCGCACCGGGAGCCGGCGGATGCCGGTTCAATTTTGTTCTCGACAGTGACATTTACGCGGTTTGCGTTGCCGCCGGCGGTGCGGCCGGGCTCGCGTTCGAGCAGACCCAGTTCTCGCGGATTTCGGGCGCCGGCACAGCAGAGGGCACCGGGGGCCGAAGTGTGGTGCTCGAAAACGGTTATAATTTCAGCAACACATTTTTCGCCGTCGATATGGAAGTGTCGCCGATCTGTCTGTCGATCACCTTCAACCACAATGGCCTCAACACCTTTGTTTCACCCTTCTTCAACTGCGTCACCGCGGTCGACGCGACGGCGAGCACCGGCAATGTGCTGATCAACCCCAACTACGGAGGGGCGACGGTCAATTTCGGGCCCTTGTCGACCGGGATCACCGTGATTGGCAGCGGGTCGCGCAGCTCATGGGTTTTTCCTACTGCCGGCAGCTACATAGCCGCGGCGATTGACGACGGGATCAATATCTCGAGCTACAATGCGCCGGGCCCGTCAATGACCGTGACCCTTCCCGCGGTTGCCAGCCTCAACCCCGGCTGGACGATCGGCTTTGCGACCGACAATGGTAAAGGCATGACGGTCACTGCACCGTCAGGCGCAATTCTGGCGGGCGGCAAGAGCCTGGCTTCTATTACCCTGGGTGCGGGCAACTACGAGTATCTCCAGCTCCAGTCGGATGGCAATAATTTCAGGGTTGTTTCGGCAACGCGCAATACGCGTCTCATCAACGGCTACGATCCCCCGCCTTGGCCCAGCAATTGGCTCTATCCGTCGACCCCGGGATATGCCGCTACCCTCGGCGACAATGGCAACATTCTGTCGAGCTACAATACGACTTCTGGTTTGGCCGTGACTCTCCCGGCAACGACGACGCTGCCGAGGGGTTGGAGCATGGGCTTCGCCACCGACAACGCGAAGTCGCTGTCGATCCAGGTCAACGCGACATCGGGCGGCCACATCGTGTGGCCCGGGTCGGGCGGTGCGGCGACAACGCTGGCGCTGGCCAATACCAGCCAGGGCGCCTACGAGTTTGTGGTATTGCAATTTGACGGCAGCGGTAACTTCCGGGTCGTCGATGCGACGCCAGCGACGGCGCAGGCGATCGGCATGCTCGGCGCCGGCGGGATCACCCGTTGGAGCTTCCCGTCGGTCAGCGCCTATGCGGCGACCGTCGCCGACAACGGCGGTGCGGTATCGAGCTACAACAGCCCGCTCCCCTATCTCGCGGTGACACTGCCGCCGACGAATGCCATTCCGATGGGGTGGATCATGGGCTTTGCGACCGACAACGGCAAAGCCTTGGGTGTCCAGGTCAATGGCGGCGCCGGGGAAAAGATCCTCCTCCCGGCGGGCGGCGGCACGTCGTCGAGTTCGATCAGTTTGGCGACCAATCAGAATTACGAATATGTGGCGCTGCAATTCGACGGCTCGAACTACCGAGTGGTCGCTGCGACACCACAGACGCTCAACTTCCTGGGCGGGCTAATCAATGCTGGTTCGCCGGCTTCTTCGTCGCCGTGTATGACCAACCAGATGATGCACGACAGCAACTATCTCTACATCTGCACTGCGCCGAACACCTGGAAGCGCGCGGCGATCACGGGAGGATATTGATGATGGCCGCAGCCTGCGACAAAGGTACGGAATAAGCCATGCCACCTGCCGGCGGAAAGCGGACATCCCTTGCCTCCTACTCCTGGGGCAGCTGGGGCGAACAGAATGACCTCGGCCAATTTCGCGAGGTCTTCCAGCCCGCCCAGGGGATCTTCTCACCGAGCTATCCGCTGTCACCAACCCAGCCGGAGCGGGTGCGGCTGTGGGATTTCCCGGTCGGCTACAACACGATCTATACGCCGCGCAGCTATGAGGCCATCGGTTTCGACGAGCTGAGGACGCTCGCTGAGAGCCACGACATAACGCGACTGGCAATCGAGACCCGCAAGGACCAGGTCGAAAAACACGACTGGATCATTAAGCCGCGCGACGACCGTCGACCGGCTGCGGACGCGCGTCCCCGCATCGAGCGGTTGACCGAGTTCTGGCGCAATCCCGACGGCGAGCAGCCCTTCGCCACTTGGCTGCGCGAGGCCCTCGAGGACGTGCTCGTGCTCGACGCACCGGCCTTCGAAATTCGTCGCAACCGCGGTGGCGACATCATCGGCCTCGATGTGGTCGACGGATCGACGATCAAGGTGCTGATCGACGACACCGGGCGTCGTCCGCGCCCTCCTGCACCGGCCTACGAGCAAGTGATCCGCGGTCAGCCATGGCGCCTCTTGCGGGACGATGAGCTGATCTATCTGCCCCGCAACCGCCGCTCGCACAAGGCTTACGGGTTCAGCCCGGTCGAGCAGATCGTGGTGACGGTCAACATTGGGTTGCGCCGGCAGATCATGCAGCTGCAGCACTTTACGGAGGGCAACGTCCCGCCTGGGCTGCTCAACGCGCCGGAGGGCTGGAATGCCGAGCAGATCCGTCAGTTTCAGGACTGGTTCGACTCGATCCTCGCCGGCAATACCGGCAGCCGCACGCGCCTTGTTTGGGGACCGAGCGGCGCCCGTTACCAGCCCTTTAGGGAGGCGCCCTACAAGGATGATTTCGACGAATGGCTGGCGCGGATCGTGTGTTACGCGTTTTCGCTACCGCCCACGGCCTTCACCCCACAGGTCAATCGGGCAACTGCGCAGACCGCCCAGGACACAGCGCTCGAGGAGGGCCTGGCTCCCCTGATGGGTTGGGTCAAACGGCTTGTCGACAGCGTGATCCAGAACCGTATGGGTCATCCCGATCTCGAATTCGCTTGGTCGGGCACGCGGTTGACAGATCCAAAGGATCAGGCCGCGGCGCTCACCAGTTACGTCAAAGAAGGTATCTACACTGTGAACGAAGCGCGGAGCATCCTCGCGCTAGATCCGATCGAGGGCGGCGACGAACCGATGTTCCTGACCGCTCAGGGGCCAGTGTTGCTGCGCGATGCGCTGGCTTCAAGAACCAACGCCAGTAAAGCGGCCACCGGAGAATAATCGGGTACCTCTGATTCCGGTAGCGCCGGCGGGTCGAAACCCGTTCCGCGGCATGCCGCGCCGATGCAAGCGGCGCCCGACCCTCACGTGGATAAAGTTAGGAGCCTCTGATGAGCGTGTTGCCGTCCGACATCGTCGTTTATGGCTCGGCCGATATGCCCGAGACCGACGGCGCCACGATAGGCGGCGCGGTCGACTTCACTCGTCGTGTCGCGTTCTACGACATCACCCCGGCCGGCAGTGTCGATGTTATCTCGAGCTCCTCGAGCGACACCGCGACCAGGATCGCCTATTCCGGACGCGACTCGACCGGCGTCATTCAAAGCCAGACACTGATCTTGAACGGGCAGAGCTGGGTGACCGGGTCGCAATCGCTCGAGCGGTTGCTCTACGCCGCGTTGTCGGGGGCGAGTGCGAACGGACCAGTGGCCAACCCCGGTGGTACCCCCGCGGTCGGTGACGTGGGACTCGCCGCCCATAGCTGCGTGTTGCCTTCGGGAGCAGTGACGACCGACGCGACGGTGCACACCGCGCAGACCGGATCAGCCAACCACAGCGGTACGACACCCGCACTCTTCAAACTGCAATCGGGCGATGGCGTCGTGGTCTCCGCCGGGCAGATTATTTGGACGAAGAGCGGCACCGGTGCCAACCAGTTGCGGCAGATCATCGCCACTGCAGGCTACGGCACCGATGTGGTCGCAGTCAGCCGCGACTGGGGCGCGGTACCGGACAACACAACGACCTACAAGATTTTTCAGGGTATGCTGTTCGAGATCTCGCCAAACCCGGTGACCGCAGTGATCCGCATGTTCTCGACCAGTGCGGCGGATGTGCCGACCGGGTCTCAGCGTACCTATTACGACAAAGTTTTCGTTGTGAATAACAATACCGTGACGGCACTGACCGGCGCGCAGATCGAGGTGGCGAACGAGACGCCGGCCCTGCCTTCGGGCGCGCTGTTGGACTTGGCGCTGACGACGGCGCTCAACGACGCCGGCACGGTCGCCAACCGGCAGACCGCGCCTTCCTCGGGGGTCGGCGCCTTCACCACGCAGCCTGCCTTCCTGAACGTGCCGAGCCCGGGCAACCTGCCGTCCGGCCTCACACCGAATGCGGCCGGCGCGCAAGGTGTGTGGCTACGGCTAACCTTGCCGGCCGGTACCGCAGCTTACAAGGGTTCGGCCGATCTGAGGACGCAGGGCACAACAACGTGAACGCCGAAGGAATCGGCGACGCCCTCAGACTATGAACTGATCGTGGCGTCGGGAACGCCGGAAGGGGCTGATGACGACTGGTGCGACGCAACTCGCCGTGTTCTATGCGACAGGCAGGAAGATTTTGCGTCGTAAGATCATCCCCGACAGTGACGCGCAGTTTGCTCTGCACCAGCCGGGGCCCGGTGAGAGCCTGGTACCGGCGGGCTCGCATCGGGTCGGCGACTTGCTGCCGCCGCACGGCAAGCCTGGGCAAGAGCCGGCGTGACCGTCGTCTATCTGTTGTCCGGCACCAGCTGGACGGTTCCGGCTGATTGGAACAACGCGAGCAACACCGTTGAGGCGATTGGCGGTGGTGGAGGCGGTGAAGGCCTCGGCGTCGGTAATAACGGCGGTGGTGGAGGCGGTGGCGAGTACCGCAAGATCACGAACTTCTCTGCGACGCCGGGAAATTCTATCCCGATTGCAATCGGCGCGGCGGGAGCTGCCGGCAATAACGCCGCTGGTGGAAACGGCGGAGACACGACGTTCAACACAAGCTCGCTGATCGCAAAGGGCGGTCAAGGCGGCGGGCAAGCCGGTGCCGGGGTCGGTGGCACAGGTGGATCCGGTGGCACGGGGACCGTAGGCAATAATGGAGGCACAGGCGGTTCCGAGCCCGCGTCCGCCCAATCAACATCCGGTGGTGGCGGAGCTGGCGGGCCTAACGGCGTAGGGGGCGCCGGCGGCACCGCTGTCGCAGTTTCTGGATACCCCCTAACTCAGGCTCCGGAGGCGGTGGTGGAAATGGAGGCGGAGGTGCGGGCGCTGCGGGGAATGGCACCACGTCAGGTGGCGCCGGCGGCACGGCGCAAGATGCCACCGCCGGTGGCGCTGGGGCGACGTCTTCGGTAAACGCTGCTAACGGCTCTCACGGATCTGGTGGCGGCGGCGCTATCGGCTCAAACAACACAAAAGGCGGTGACGGCGGAGCTGGCATCGAATGGGATTCGACGCACGGTTCCGGCGGCGGCGGGGGTGGCGGGCCGGTGAATGGTACGGGTGCAAATGGTGGTGCTGGCGGACTCTATGGTGGTGGCGGTGGTGGATATGGATATTTGGCCGGCATCGGCGGTGCCGGTGGTCAGGGCATCATCGTCATTACCTACACGCCCACGGCCGCGACGATCGTCGTTTCGGATGCACCCAATCCGGCCGAGTTTCTGGCGAGCCCAACAGCCGGAAACGTGACAGGGTTCGAGTTACTCGCAGCACAGGGTAACAATTTACCCGCGTCGTGCGAATTTATGGTGGGTGCTCGAAGCGATCCGGGTATTTCGGCGGAATTGCTGTCAATGAGCCGGGCCGATGGCTGGCTGCCCGACGAGTTGCTCGCGACTGCAAGCGGCGACCCTCGAATGCGATTGGAATGGGCGGCGGTTCTGAACAGCCTTCTCGTTTTGCCGATCGCGCTCGGCGGCGGGGTTGCCCGAGACAGGTCCGCTCGCATCGAGTGGTCGGCACAAGTTTTTTCTGATCGGTATGTCGCGGGTGAATGGCTGGCGTCTTTGCCGTGGGATCTGCCGGTGCCCACCGAGTTCGCTGCTCTCGTTGCCCGCGACGCGCCAGGACGGACAGAATGGCTAAGTACCACCGTAGTACCGCTGACCGCTGATGCGTTCCTAGCAATCGAGTGGTCAGAGGCCCCGGCGCCAGTGCCAGTGCGGGTGTCGCTAGAACGGCTGCTGGTCTCCCCCGGCAACCGGCGCATTCTCAGCACGCTCGGCCGCCTGCGGCTTCTCAAACATCTATGACAAGAGCTGAAGTGTCTTCGCGGTTTCCCGCAGTAGCTACCCGCTCAGAGGCCAATGAGGAACTCGGCTATGCGCTTGGCAACGCCGTTCGATCCGATCGAGATCGGCGAGATTGACAACTTCGCCTTCGATTTTACCTCGGATATCGGTGCAGCGACCATGGTTTCGACGAGTTGGACTTGCGCCCTTGCCCCGTTCCAGACGGCCACCGATCCGATGCCGCAGTCAAGAGTATTGTCGGTTTCGACTGAGACAGCAATCCAGCTGCGCGCCCCGGCAGATGGGTCGCTGCAAACGCGTACCGGGTTCTTCTCGGTCGCCTCGATCGGCGGTATGCCGACCACGGCGGCCGGCGGCACCTATATCCTCGAAGCCTCGGCTGCTCTAAGCGACGGCCGCGTGCTCAAGCTCAACGCAACGGTCCTGTGCAGCGCACCCGGGTAATCGGCAGTCCGAGTTTCGGATTGCGACGACGGAACCCCATGGCTGTGGATGCGTCGGCAGGGCGGCGATAATTTGGAGAACCAGCGATGACGAATAGGCTGCTCGCGCCTGCTCCCTATGCGCGGTTTCAAACCTCGGGTGGATCGTATAAGGCCGATCAGAAGGGCGTGATCGCCGCAGCTGCGATCGGGGATGTGATCGACTTGATCCGCGGCGGCTGCACCCTGCTGCCCGACGACAACGACTTTACCACAACCGCGGACCCGACTGAGCTCAGCGATCAAACTCAAGGATTTTCAGTAGGCTCTCGTTGGTTCAACACTGCGGCGGGTCGAGCCTGGGTCTGCTTGTCGACCACACCCGGCGCCGCGATTTGGATTCTGGACGGCGTTGTGCCCGGAGTGGGCGCCGAGCCCCCGAACATGCGAGCGTATTTCGGCGGGGGAACCGGCACACTGCTCGCAGAAGGCAGTCTCGCTCGCCAACTCGGCAATCCGCTCGCCGGCAATAGTGCCGATACCACCGATGACGTTCTGGCGAGTTACACCTTGCCGGCTTTGAGCCTCGACGTCGCGGGAAGGGGGCTCCGCATCACCGCCAGGGGCATGACCGGGCCATCGAGCAACGATAAGCGCGTCAAACTGTGGTTCGATGCGAAGATTTCCGCAGGAGTGGTTGTCGGCGGCAGCGTCATCGCGGATACCGGTGCCTGGGCAGACGCGATGACGCCGAACAATAATGTT
>Ga0137396_10002092_pt1 | contig 10819 bp, 8 predicted proteins | sample czc16metaG_FD_108284 | JGI IMG/M metagenome (GOLD analysis project Ga0137396, IMG submission 108284) | Vadose zone soil microbial communities from Angelo Coast Range Reserve, California, USA - czcobulk3.16 metaG | ecosystem: Environmental > Terrestrial > Soil > Vadose zone | place: USA... | reverse complement strand
GCGAAGGCGCTCGACATGCGTGCCGACGAGGGCGGCGGGCAAAAACCACTCGTTGATGAACATCGCGCCGAGCTGTGAGGCGATGCCGCGCGGCGCCACGCCGCGATAGAGACACGTCACCAATCCGACTCGGGGGTCCTCGAGCGGCCCGACCACGGCGCGGACGTAGCCAGGGCCCACGCGCATGTCACTGTCGGCGACGATGAGCGTGTCGTGCTTGGCGTGGCGGACGAGATTGGCGAGGTTGCTGACCTTGAGATTCGTGCCGATGGTACGGCTGTCGGCCACGAGCTTCAGTTCGAGCCCGGGGAACTCGCGTCTGAGGCGCTCGACGACGGCCACGGCGGGATCGTGAAGGTGGCGGACGCCGAAGACGATTTCGAAGTCGGGATAGTCCTGCCGGCAGAAGCTGCGGAGATTTTGGTACAGCTGCCCGTCGTCGCCCCGCAACGGCTTCAGAATCGTGACCGGCGATGCGAGGCCAGAGGGCGACGAGCGATGGCGCCGGTAGAACGCGACGGAGGCAAGGGCCGCAAGCCAGTAGACCGCCGAGAGAATCACCAGGCCGAGAAAGACGATATCGATCATCGACGTGTCACGGCTCGATCCGGGCGCAGATCGCCGGGCACGCAGTGCCAATGGGCACTGCGTAGACCATGTCAATGCGCCGGCAGACGACAAGGATGCGTAGACCGGTCATGGATATCCCCCCAAGGCGCGCAAAGGTCACGTCAGGGCGTAGCCAACTGGGGCCACGCAGGCGCAGAAAACCCCGCGAGGGGTTCTGGCCGGTCTGCCGCCAGGACGCTAGCCGAGGATCAGGACGCGGGCAGAAGCGCTGCGGGTGGGGCGCGGGGGGAAGGGGCGTCGCGAGACGAAGTCTGAACGAACCTCGGCGGCGAGGGTACGTGGTCGACCAGAATCGCCCACAAGGGTCCGCAATCGATGAGCGAAGGCGCCTGGACGGCGCACGCATTGACAATGAGAATGACGGCGTCGTCGAAATCGTCGTCATCCCAGTAGCCACCGATCCACGTCGGGTCGGGCGGGCCAGCGTAGGCGGCCGGCACCAAACCCAGCAGGACGGCGATGAGCAAGATCACGCAAGACTTCTGAAGCACGCCGTAATGATCATCCGGGTGCGCACGGTGGTCAAGCGACATTATGCGGGTCTCCCGCGCTTCGTAGCTGAGGAGATCAATGCGACCTCGGTCCGAGCCTGCCCCACGTGGGCACGCCGTTGGGCGTTGCGACGGCCTTGTCGGAAACGCGGGTAGGAATTGAGGATGGTTGCCGATGATCCGCGACACGGGCTACGGAATGACGAGGCGCGGCTCGACTATGCGAGCCAGGCCGAGTCGCGTTTTTGGCACTCTCCGCGGGGACCGTGAGGAAGACCGAATGCGAAGCGCGCCTTCGCCAGGAAATCGACCGGTATGTTTGCCTCCCGACCGCGTGGACCCGCGCGGACCGAAAGCCGCAAGCGCGCGCTGACGCACCCCCGGGTCAGTGTTTCGACCAGAGCACGAAGCGCCGGCCCTTCACGAAGCCCTGCGCGACCGGGTCGAAGGCCTCCGGCGCCGGCGGATCTCTGGCGATGACATAGATGGGCGGATCGACGCCGTGAAGCTGGGTCATGCTGGTGACCGCCGGGATCGAGTGTCGGAGGTAAAACGAGAAGACGAGTTCGGGCGCTTCGAGCGCAAACATCGGCGCCGACACGTGCTCGAGTGCCCGCGCGATCGGCTGCAATTGGGTGCCCCGATTGTCGCGCGCGGTGACGTAGACCTCGCCGACCATCAAGGTGCTGGCGACCCCTGCCCAGGCGGCAACGGAGATCGCCCTGTGGCGCCACACGCGACCGGACCCCAGCCAGCCGGCGATGAGTAACGCGCCGGGCACACAGAGCGGCAGATAGTAGCGCCATCGCTGGCGAGACGACGCGGCGACGACGACGAAGACGGTGATCGCCCAGATGAGGGCCAACCGCTCGCCCGCCGCGGTGGGCGTCTTCCAGCGCCGAGCGGCCCAGCGCACGGCGAACGGGAGCAAGAGGGACCACGGAAAGAGGATCGTCAGAGCGGCGCCGAGGGGCTCGAGGGCGCGGTTCCAGGCCAGCGCGCGCAGCGGATTGTAGCCTTGCATCATATCGGCCCGCACCACGTCTTGTACGAACTGGTCTCGTCCGGCGTAGGCGGCCAAGAGCCACCAGGGCACGACCAGCACCACGAGAATCGCGATGCCCATTCCGGCTCGCATGCGCCCCACGCCCTGCCAGCCGGAGTCCGCCAGCTCGTAGGCGACCACGACGACGAGCGGCATCAGCCCCGCGGGCCCCTTCGCCCAGCACGCGAGCCCCACGAGCCCATAGAAGCCGAGCCATGCGCCCCGGCGGCCATCGAGCTCGGCCGCCACGAACGCGGCCATGGCGGCCGCGATACTGAACGAGAGCGTCATGTCGGGCACCGCCGAGCGCGCCATCGCGAACACGCCTAAGGTCGTCGCGACGATCATCCCGGCCGCGACCCCGGCACCGGCGCCGAACAAGCGCTGCGCGATCCAGCAGGTCGCCGCCACCAGACCCAGAGCTCCGAGAAACGAGGGAACGACCGCCGTCCGCTGCGAGACGACTCCTGTCGGCCATGCGCCCAGCGCGATCAGCCAAGCGTGCAGCGGCGGTTTGTTGAGCATGGGTACCCCGCTGATCTCGGGCAGGATCCAGTGGCCGTTCGACACGATGTCCCGGGCCATCATCGGGAACCTGGCCTCATCGTTCGTCGAGAGCACGCGCGCGCCGAGATCGAAGCCCAGGAGCGCCGCGCTCACCGCCAGCACGACGGCGAAGGGCGCCCACCCGGTGAGCGGCGGCCGGTCGCTAAGTCCAGCGCTCATGCGGCAGGTAGTGATCGCACCACGCATCGAGCATCAGCAGGGCCCAGAGGATCTTGCGATGATCCCGCCGACCTTCGACGTGGTCCGAGACGAGCCGCGTCACGGCCGTCGGATCGAAGAGGCCGCGATGTCGCACGCGCGCCGGGGCCAGGCGCGACTCCATGACGCCGCGCAGCGGCCCGCGCAACCAGGCGCCGATGGGAACGCCGAGCCCTTGCTTTCGTCGCCGGATGACCGTCGGCGGCAAGATCCCCTCCAGCGCGTTTTTCAAGATGTACTTCGTCGTCCATCCGTGGAGCTTCAGCCCGCTGGGAATCGTCGCGGCCAGCTCGACCATCCTCGGATCGAGGAAGGGAGCACGGACTTCGAGGCCGGCGGCCATGCTGGCTCGATCCATGGCGACCAGGGTCTGGTCGGCGAGGTAGAACCGGGCATGGTGGTGGATCAACCGCTCGATCGGGTCCCGGAGCTCGAGCTGTTCGATCGCCGTCGTCAGCTCGGCATAGGGATCGAAGCCCGTGAGGGCGTGGCGCACGCCGGCAGACAGGAGACGAGATTGTTCGGCGGCGGTGATACCACCCAGCAGGAGCTGGGTCCGGACCTCGGCAGGATGCGGCAGCGCGCGCATGAACTGCTTGAGAAGGAAGTCGACGCTGGCGTACTTCGACGACGCCGGCAGGCCGTCGATGAGCCGGCCGCCGAGGCGCCGGGCGGCCGGCGGGAGCGTTGCGAGAAGCCATCGAGCCGGCGCATCGGCGAGAAAGGTGGGATAGCCGCAGAAGATCTCGTCACCGCCGTCGCCGCTCAGCGCCACCTTGACGGATCCTCGGGCGGCCCGGGCGAGCGCGTACTTCGGCAAGAACGAGGCGTCGACCAGCGGTTCGTCCAGAAGACTCCCGACCCGCTCCATCAAGGACAGCGCCTCGGTCGCCGTGAACACGACCTCGTGATGCTCGGCGCCGAAGCGCGCGGCGACAACCCGCGCGAAGGGCCGCTCGTCGTAGCTCGGAGTGTCGAAGCCGACCGCGAAGGTTTGAAGCGTGGCCGCGTTCGTGCGCGCCGCGAACGCGGCGACCGCGCCGGAGTCGAGGCCGCCACTCACGAAGACCCCGATCGGCACGTCGCCGACGAGGCGGCTCCTCACCGACACTTCGAGCTGATCGATCAGGCGTTCACGCCATTCGCGTTCGTCGATGGAGTGGTCGGGCGCGAACGACAAGCTCCAGTACGGCGTGACCTGCGGCTTGGCGCCGGGCGAGACCACGAGCGTGTGCGCGGGGGCGAGCTTCGCGGCGCCTGCCAGGATCGAGTGCGGCGCGGGCACGGCGTCGACCAGCAGGTATCGCGAGAGGCTCTGAAGATCGAGCGCTCGGGGAACGTCGGGGTGCTCGAGCAGCGCTCGGAGCTCGGAGCCGAACACGAACGCTCCGGGGCCGTCGTAATAGTAGAGCGGCTTCTCGCCCATCCGGTCCCGCGCCAGCAAGAGCTTCCGCCCCGGCCCATCCCAGAGCGCCAGGGCGAACATGCCGTCGAGATCGGCGACGAAGTCCTCTCCGTCCTGCTCGTACGCGTGGACGACGACTTCGGTATCCGATTGGGTCTTGAATCGGTGTCCGCGCTGCTGAAGCCGCGAGCGGAGCTCACGGAAGTTGTAGATCTCGCCGTTGAGGACCGCGTGAACCGTCCCGTTCTCGTTCCCGATCGGCTGCCGCCCGCCCGGCAGGTCGATGATGCTGAGTCGACATGAACCGAGCGCCGCCTGGGCATCGACGTACTCGCCCTGATCGTCCGGGCCCCGATGGCGTAACGCGCTCACCATTCGGTGCACGACATCGCGAGAGTCGCCCCGAAACCCCGTGGTCACAAATCCGGCAATGCCACACATGGCACGTTGAACCTCTCAAGTTCGCGACACGGATCCTTGGCAGGCGGCCGGACGTGGTCGACGGAGCACGGCTGTGCAATTCCGCCGGCTGCTACGAGCGGGTCAGCCTGCCGTTACGTGAGAATCAGCTGTCGGGCGAGAGGCTTGCGGGCGGAGCGCGAGGGCAAGCGAACGTGAGTGGCGGCCCAGACCGGGCGCACGTTTCAGTCGGTTCGAACCAGACTCCCGGAACCAACTGGAGTCCGGCGTCGATGCGAGGCGGCGTGGAGATCGCGGATACGCTGGTGATGACGTCGACGACGGTGTCGAAATCGTCGTCGTCCCAGTAACCGCCCATCCACGTCGGATCGGGCGGATCCGCGTACGCGATCGCCGTCAACCCGGCGAGGAGGATCGCGAGAACTATCGCGAAAATGCCGCGCCGCCGGATCACACGGCTATGATTGCCTCGGTGCTCGGCCAAGTCAAGGACCCGGCAGAAGTCCGCGATCTGGCACGGCCTTTGCCACAAAGGACTTACCGGGCTTGAAGATCATTTCCGGCGTTCCATTTTTTCAGAAGCTTTTGGCGTATTCGGAGCCGCATTTCAACGAGCCTTTTCTCCTTTGAGTCTGCGCCGGCCCCCGGCACACTAGGAGAAAGCGACGGAACTCTGTCGTCGGGTTTGCCCTTTGGAGGATCGAGAGTCGGTGAGCGTCCAGTGAAGCTCCGCGAAGCCGCCAGCACCATCTTCGCGCTGACCGCCATCCTGCCGCTGCTGGTCTTCGTGTACTTCATGTGGCGGTTTCGGCTCCTGGAGTCGACCGAAGCGCAGCTCGGAATCTTCTTCGCCCTCGCCATCGCCCTCCTCGGTTACGCCCTCTTCCGCCGGCTCACGCAGCGCGTGGCCGATCTCGGACGCGCCCTGGGCCAGGCCGTCGCCGTGCCTACCGCCCCGGTCGACAAGAACGCGTCGCCCGCGCGGACGCCGGCCAAGGGCTCGGCGACGGCGGCGGTGCCCGGCCTGGGTCAGGTGAACGAGATCGGCGAGATCGCGCAGGCCTTCGGGAGCATGCTCGGCGAGCTACGCGCGTCCACCGAACGGCTCGAGGATCTCGTGTTCAAGCTCGGCGCCCTCAACGACATGGTCGAGATGGCCGCCCGCATTCCACGCATCGAGGACCTGCTCTCGCACGTGCTCGAGCGCACCATGCGCGCGGTCAGCGCGGGCATCGGGTCGATCATGCTCCTCGACCGCGAGCGCCGGACCCTGCGCGTCGCGGTCGGACGCGGGCTCCAGGAGACCGGCCGCGGGCCCGTCGAGGTGAAGGTCGGCGAGGGCATCGCCGGCAAGGTGGTCGAGATGGGCGAGGCGGTCGTGGTCGAGGACATCGAGAAGGACCCGCGCTTCGGTCAGGCCAACGATCCGCGCTACGGCGGCGGTTCGTTCATCTGCATGCCGCTGCGCGTCGCCGAGCGGATCGTCGGCGTCGTCAACCTCTCCAAGAAGGAGGTCGCCCCCGGCACGACCGGCGTCTTCAGCCAGACCGACCTGCAGTTCCTGAACGCGCTGGCCACCTACACCGCCTACGCCGTCGACAACGCCCGCCTCTTCGAAGAAGCGCAACAGGCGACGCAACGCCTCCAGGAAGTCGTCGAGGACCAGAAGCTCCGCCTGACGCTCGCCCAGCAGCAGATGATCCAGGCCGCCAAGCTCTCCGCGCTCGGCGAGCTCGTCGCCGGTGTGGCCCACGAGCTCAACAACCCGCTGACCGTGCTGGTCGGCGCCAGCGACATCCTCGAGCAGCAGGCGCCCGACGGCCTCAAGGAATACGCGCAGATGATCCGGGAGTCGACCGACGCGGCCCGCCACATCGTGCGCGGCCTCTTGACGTTCGGCCGCCAGATGCCGCTCGAGCGGCGCCACGTGATGCTCGACGAGCTCATCGAGAAGGTCCTGGCGCTCACTGCCGCTGACCTCAGGATCGAGAGCGTGAAGGTCGATCGGGACATGGCGGCCGACCTGCCGCCGGTGTGGGCGGATGGCAACCAGCTTCAACAAGTGCTGGTCAACCTGGTCACGAACGCCAAGCAGGCGATGGCCGAGCAGCCGGAGGCCGAACGCCGGCTGCGGGTCACCACCCGCGCGCTCGGCGCGGATCGCGTTCGGATCTTGCTGGAGGACACGGGCCCGGGCATCCCGGCCGAGGTCCTCCCGAAGATCTTCGACCCCTTCGTCACCACGAAGGGCTCGGCGGGCACCGGGCTCGGGCTCAGCATCTCCTACGGAATCATCCGCGAGCACGGCGGCCTCATCACGGCCGACAGCCGGCCGGGACTCGGCGCGACGTTCACGATCGACCTGCCCGTCGGCAGCGCCGGCGGGTCGGCGGACGACAAGACCGGTCCGACGGTTCACCTCGAGGGCAAGCGCATCCTCATCGTGGAGCACGACCAGGCGGTGCAGAAGATCCTGCTCGAGCATCTCGAGCCGACGGGCTGCACGGCCCTCACCGTGGCCCGCGCCGACGAGGCTCGCCAGCACCTCCGCGACGGGATCGATCTCGTGGTCGCGGACTTCAATCTGGACGGGGTCGACTGGCTCGAGCTCCTGGGACAGGTCGCGGCTCGCGGCACCGCCGTCGGCCATCGGTTCATCTTCATCACGGGCGGTCCCGTCGGCGACGACGCGGACAAGGCGCTTCGCGCCGCCGGAGCGGCGCTCCTCTACAAGCCGTTCACCGGAGCTCAGTTCCTCGACGCCGTGCGCGCCACGGCGAGCTGACTTTTCCTGACCGCTCGGCGATCGTAGAAATTTCTTCCGGGTGTCGCGACCCGACGACTACCCTGTTGGCGGAATCTGCAGGCCATGTTTCGCGAACATGGCCGAGAGGGGCCTGATGTTTTTGCGAAAATTCTCGAGGGACGTCGCGATCGACCTGGGTACGTCGAACACGCTCGTGTTCGTCCAGGGCGAAGGCATCATCGTCAACGAGCCCTCGATCGTCTCGATCCGCGAGGCCGACCGCTCGATCCTGGCCGTGGGGAACGACGCCAAGGCCATGATCGGGCGCACACCCCCCGAGATCCGCGTGATCCAGCCCTTGAAGAACGGGGTCATCGCGGACTTCGAGATCACCGAGCAGATGCTGAGCTACTTCATCGCGCGGACGCAGCGCTGGCTCCGTACGGTCCTCAAACCGCGCGTGGTCGTCGGGGTGCCCGCCGGGATCACGCAGGTCGAGCGACGGGCGGTCCGCGACTCGGCCAGACACGCCGGAGCCCGGGAGGTGTATCTGGTCGAGGAGCCGGTGGCGGCAGCGATCGGGGCCGGTCTACCGGTCCAGGAGCCGGGCGGCAACCTGATCGTGGATATCGGGGGCGGCACCACCGAGGTCGCGGTGATCTCGCTGGCCGGCGTCATATTCTGCACGTCGGTCAGGGTCGCCGGCGGCGAAATGGACGAGGCGATCCTGCAGCACATCAAGAAGCACTACAATCTCCTGATCGGCGAGCGTCAGGCCGAAGAGCTCAAGCTGACGCTCGGCTCCGCCTGCCCCGGGGAGGGTCCCGTGCGCTCGGTGGAAGTCAAGGGACGCGATCTGGCAGACGGCATCCCGAAGACGATCACCCTCACCGAGGAAGAGGTTCGGGAGGCGCTCCGCGAGCCCGTCATGACGATCGTCGAGACGATCCGCACCTGCCTCGAGCGGACTCCGCCCGAGCTGGCAGCCGACCTCGTCGACTCGGGCATCGTCATCGCCGGCGGGGGCAGCCTCCTGCGGGGGCTGGACCGTCTGCTCGTCCAGGAGACACAGCTTCCCGTGAAGATCGCCCCGGACCCGATGTCGTGCGTCGTCATGGGGCTCGGGCGGGTCCTCGACGAGATCGACCTCTTGCGGCGAATCGCCGAACCGGCGTGATGGGCCGGCCGGTCGCCCTCAGGCCCTTCTCAATTCTTGGGGCATTCGAACGGTCTCGTTCTATGCTTGGGGCGATGACAGTCCTCATTCCATCGCGACCCGCGCACGCCCCGAGCCGTCCGTCGCTGTTCATCGTGTCGCGGGATCTTCCCGAGCGCTACAACTCACTGGCGTTCGCGTTCGACGGCGACCGCGGCGTGCGCGTCATCTTCGATCGCCGCCGGAATGATCGTCGTGGGCAGGCGGGGGCGCCCCTGGTCGAGCGCCGTAAGGAAGATCGCAGATCGGCCAACCGCGATTCGACGATGCGTCAGACGGGCTGGGTCCAGGTCGACCCCGCATAGGTCCGCGGTCACCGCGTCGGGCTTCCGCTCGACGCGTCTAGTTGTTGATCCACTCCTTCATGAAGCGCCCGAAACAGTCCCGCTCGCCCGGCATCTTCGGCCACCCCGCCAAGAGGCGCGCCGACGCCAGGAGAAGCCTGTCGCGAAGATGGGTGGAATTGTGACCGTACTCTTCGAATGTCGAGTGCGTGATCTTCTGGTTGTGCGGGTCGTCCTGGAACTTGCACGCCGTGACGGCAACCGCGGCCAGGTAGGCGGACCGGTCCGCGCCGGATTTCAGGTACGCGTCGGCCAGCGCGGTGGTGCGCGCGATGTCAAAGGCCAGGATGGCCTCGTCCAGCTCCCGCAAGAGTTCCTGCGGTGACCGGCCCGTCCGATCGAACCCAACGCGCTCGCGCTCGAGCACCGAGGTAGAGAGCTTGTTCGAGCGCGCGACGTCGTTCACGAAATTCGCCATCAGATAGAGCACGCGCGGCTGATAGGGATTGTCGCTCGTCCGCATCCAGTAGTTGGCCACGTTGCAGTAGTCGAAGGGGTGCTGGCCGTCGGTGAACTGCCGCGGCACCGTCGTCCGTAAGATCAGCTCGGCCGCGCCGATCTGGATCGTGTCGCCGAGGCTCGCGAGCGACTTGCCGTTGCGCAGATGCGTCGTGACCAGATTCGAGATCGTCTGCGCATCGGCCTCCATGAGGAGCTGGACCATCTCCTCGACTTCGGCCGGCGCGAGCGGCGTGGTGTTGGTCCGCCTGAGACCCTTGCCGGCGTCCGGAAACTCGGCGCTCACCGTCACGCACACCGCGTCGTAGAGCGAGTAGTACAGCGGGCCGACGGCCATGTCCGGCACGCAGATGTAGTAGACCCCGCGGGCCCGGTCCCAGCCGATGAGGTCGGCCAGGTCGGTCGTGGCGCGCGCCCGCAGTGCCTTGTGTCCGGTGTTGCGTGCCTTGCGTCCGACGACGGTATCTTGCAGATCGATCAGGCCCAGGAACAGCAGCTGATCGCGCAGGAGCGGCCGGGCGCTCTCGTCCTCGGCCAGCCCGAGGAAGAGCCCGTAGGACTGCCGCACGTCTCCACTGATCGTCGCCACCATGTGGGCGTGCAACCGCTCCTCGATGGGTCCTTCCTGGACGATCGGCGGCTGCTGCTGATGCCACACGACCGGGCCGTAGCTCGGCGGCGGGACGTTCATCCCTTTCATCGTCGCGTAGCGGCCGGGATAGCGGCCGAGGAGCTGGTTCCAGATATCGAGGCCGGCCGGGATGTACCAGACACCCTGCAGGAACGGCAGCAGACGATACTCCTCGGGAAGATACGGCGCCAGGCTCGCGGCGGTCCGCAAGCCGAGGATCGTGTGGTCGTTGTTGATGAGCGTGATCTGGCCGTCGCGGACGTTGATGTGGCTGGGCACCTGCACGAACGGCGCTTCCGCCGTCGTCACCACGTCGAGGGCATCGCCCAGCGACTGTCCGTCCCGCTTCACCATCCGGAAAAAGAGATCGGCGGTTCGGGGCTGATCGCGCTCCAGGATGGCTTCAGTCAGCAGGCCCAAGGACTTGGTCATGGCTCTCTCCCCGGCGCCAATCCTGCTCCCGGCGCGGGCTCGCAGTCAAGCGGCCTCGCGGCCGTGGTCGAGCTTCGGCGCGACTTCTTCAGCGAAGAGCCGCATCGACCGCAACGCCAGCTCGGTCGAGAGCCCCGGCAGCGCCATGAGCAGCAGGACGCGCTCGTATCCGGTGGCTTCGAGGTAGCGGCTCAGGCCGTCTCGCACCTCGGCCGGCGTGCCGATGAGCGCCCAG
>Ga0137396_10002089_pt1 | contig 10826 bp, 5 predicted proteins | sample czc16metaG_FD_108284 | JGI IMG/M metagenome (GOLD analysis project Ga0137396, IMG submission 108284) | Vadose zone soil microbial communities from Angelo Coast Range Reserve, California, USA - czcobulk3.16 metaG | ecosystem: Environmental > Terrestrial > Soil > Vadose zone | place: USA... | reverse complement strand
CGCCTTACAGGAGTTCAAAGTTGTGACCGGCGTGTATTCGGCGGAATTTGGCCGCGAACTCGGTCAGGTGAGCGTGACGACGAAGAGTGGCACCAACGCATATCACGGCGCCGTGTGGGAGTTCCTTCGCGATAACAAACTGGACGCGCTCCCGTACGCCTTCGCGGGCAGTGTACCTACCTCCGCCCCCTTCAAGTGGAACCAGTTTGGTTTCACGCTCGGCGGTCCAATCCAAATTCCTAAAGTGATCAATGGCAAGGACAAGCTCTTTTTCATGGGGAATTACGAGGGCTTCCGTTTGCGTAATCAAAGGCAGACGCTATATAGCGTGCCTTCCGTCGCGATGCGGAGTGGCGATTTTTCGGCACTGAGCGCGACTATCAGAGATCCTCTCGCCAACGCGCCATTTGCAGGGAACATTATCCCTGAAGCACGACTGAATCCGGTTTCTCGAGCGTTGCTCAATTATTACCCGCTTCCTAACCAACCGACGTCGAGTCTGGCAAACAACTATCTGGCGGTAAACCAGAACAGGACGGACAAGGACCAATTCACCAGCCGGGTTGATTTCGCGCAAAACGCTAGGTCGAATTGGTACGGCCGATATAGCTGGACGCGTGAATCTGCTTATACCGGAGGACTTCGGCTCAACGGCTCAATCGTTGCGACGAGAGCTCAACAAGCCGTCATCGATAACACACGGATTCTGACCCCGACGCTGGTCAATGAATTGCGTGTCGGCTATAACCGGTTTTTCAATCACGCTGGCGGAGAACTGAACAACGTTCTGGATGCAACCACGCAGGTTGGTATTCACCTTCCAACCCAGGTGCCGCCCGATGCATGGGGACTACCGGAAATCGGTATTGCAGGATTTTCCGGATTTGGCGACGATTCCAATTCGCCCTTCATCAACCGCAACGAAAATTGGCAGGTAATCGACAACGTTTCCTGGACTCGCGGCTCGCACTTTGTCAAGTTTGGCGCTGAGCTCCGCTTTGATCATTACGATCAAGATGGAAATCAATTTGCGCGCGGTGCCGCCGGGTTCAACAATAACATTGCGACCGGGTACGGCTTCGCCGATTTCATGCTCGGCTACCTGGGGACGTGGTCAGACGCGTCTGGTTTGGCTGTCGCGAGACTCCGTGCCTTCAGTCAGGCTTATTACATCAGCGATACGTGGAAAGTCCTGCCCAAGATGACCATCACTGCCGGCCTGCGCTACGAATTCACGCCACCATGGACCGACGTGGCGGGGAGGCAAATTGTTGCGTATATACCCTTGAATACGACACAACCTCAGGTTGCTGACTTGAGTCTTCATCCCGTGCTCGTTCGAACAGGGATCGGTGACTTCTATGAAGATGCGGGTATCCGGTTCTCCCCGGACATCCAGGTCGCGCGGGATGGCCGTTTGGGCGACCGGTTGATTCAGGCGGACTACACGAATTTTGCGCCGCGTCTCGGGATCGCCTGGAGCCCCACGCCGAGCTGGGTCGTGCGCGCGGGCGCCGGGAGGTTCTACGTCCAGGACATTGGAAATATTGTGTTCGACAAGAGCCGGAACCTTCAGGGACGTCTTACCGTGCAATCAACCGCCAACAATCTGATTTCGACTTGGCAAGATCCGTTCAACTTCGCTGGGGGGAATCCCTGCAGCACCCCTGCTGGAGTGCTGTGTGTGGTGAGGCCTCTGGTGCTTACGGACAATATCGACCGCAAGACTCCATATGTCTATCAATACGAAACCAGCGTCCAGCGGCAGCTCACGAACACAACGGCGGTGGAGATGAGCTATTTAGGATCACAGGGTCATCGGCTCCAGCGCTGGATCAACCTGGCGAACCAGCCGGTTCCCGGTACGACGCCGATCGCGTCGCGCTCTCCCTTTCCCGAGTTCGGCTTGTTCCAGGGTGCAAGCAACGTTGGCTACTCCAACTACAACTCTCTTGGAGTCAAGCTGACCCGGCGCTACGCCAGTGGCCTGACCGTTCTCGGCAGCTACACGTTGTCGAAGTCCATCGATAACGGCAGCGGAATTCGAACTCTTGGAACAGACCCCTTGAACCCGCAAGACTCCCACTGCTTGTCCTGCGAGCGTGGCCTGTCGGTCTTCGATCAGCGACACCGATTCGTGACTTCGGCAGTATACGATCTGCCGTTCGGCTCAGGCCGGAAGTATCTCAATCAAGGAGCGCTGAGCAAAGTGATCGGTGGGTGGAAGCTGACATCGATTGTCACGCTCGCTTCGGGATTCCCGTTGACCGTTTCGGCCGGCGAAGACACCGCCAATATTGGCAACTGCTGTCGACCCAATCGTGTCCCCGGTGTCAGTACAAAGCTCGATCATCCGACGATCAGTCAGTGGTTCAACACAGCCGCGTTCTCCAGGGCGCCGAACGGTACCTTCGGCAACTCGGGCCGCAGCGTGGTGATCGGCCCCGGGATCATGAACTGGGACTTCTCCACGTCAAAGGACTTTCATTTCACCGACCAACACTATTTGCAGTTCCGTTTCGAGGCTTTTAATTTCTTGAATCACCCGAATTGGGGAGACCCCAATACCACCCTTTCGAGCGTGGCCTTCGGCAGGATCAATTCGACGCGTACCGACATGCGCCAATTGCAGTTTGGGTTGAAGCTGGTCTTCTAGATGGCCAGTCTGCCTTTTGATCCTCCCGGATGGTCGTGGTATGTACTGCGCGCCACAACAGAGTCCGTGAAGGAAGGACCATGATGAAGAAAGCCATTGCGGCGATCGTCCTGGCCGGCATCATGCGAGCTGCCGCCGGCGCGCCTTCGGCGCACTCCGCAGTGGGCGATCAGACGGGTTCGACCACGGCACCGCTGCTCGCGGAACAAGCCTTCAAAAACATTCAAGCGCTCAAAGGCATTTCCGCCGCCGATTTCATGGGCACGATGGGCATCATGACGGCCGCGCTCGGCTTTGATTGTTCGGAGTGTCACATCGCAGCCGGTACCGACAAGGTCGATTGGGCCGCCGACACGCCGCGAAAAGTGATCGCGCGCCGGATGGTCAATATGGTCGGTGCGATCAACCAGAACAACTTCGGCGGGCGACAGTTGGTCACCTGCTGGACGTGCCATCGCGGGCGCGACAAACCGGTCGTCACACCGACTCTGGATGCGGTCTATGGCATCCCAACACTCGAACCCGACGACCTTGTGATGGCATCGGTGGCCGGCTTGCCGAAGCCGGATGAGATCATCGACACGTACCTTCAGGCGCTCGGCGGCGAGCGTCAGCTGGCGAACATCACCAGCTTCACGGCCACCGGTACGAGCATCGGGTTTGGTGGCTTCGGCGGCGGCGGCGCTGTTCAAATTTACGCGAAGGCTCCCGATCAGCGCAGCACGATCATCGAATTCAAAGACGCGCCGGGTCGCGACGCCAGCGTCAGAAGCTACGACGGCAACGGCGGGTGGATCAAGACGCCGCTGACGGTGTTAGGGGAATATCGGCTCAGCGGAAGCGAACTGGACGGCGCCAAGCTCGATGCCCAGCTGGCGTTCCCGTCCCAGATCAAGCGGGTCTTGACCAACCTGCGTACGCTGCAGCCGGCCACGATCGAGGACCGCGACGTCGACGTCGTGCAGGGGAACGGACCCGGACGTCTGTTTGCGACGCTGTACTTCGATAAGCAGACGGGCCTTCTCACGCGTATGGTGCGGTACGGCACGTCCCCGATCGGTCGGCTTCCAACTCAGGTTGATTACTCTGACTACCGCGACGTCAACGGAGTCAAGTTGCCGTTCAGATTCACGTTCGCATGGCTGGATGGGCGCGACGCATTTCAGTTGAAGGACGTGCGAATCAACGTGCCGATTGACGCGGCGAAGTTCGGGCGACCTACCTCGCTCGAGGCCAAATGATCATTTCTTGTCTTTGGTTTCCTTGTCGTAGGGCGCGCCGGTGCCCGTGGAACCGAGGAACAGCTTGCGGCCATCAGGATAGGTGATGTCTCGCCCGTTCGCGTGGTTGCTGCCGTCCTTGGCCTGGTAGCCGGTCACGACAACCGATGTGCCGATCTTGAGCGTGTCTCTCGACACACCGCGCCGCATCAGCGTGTTCGGCGTTCCACCTTCGATCATCCACACCTCGCTCGTGCCGTCGGGTTTCTTCACGTCAATGTGGATCCAGGCGTGTGGATTGACCCACTCCGTCTTCGTAATCTTGCCTTCGAGTTTCAGCGGCTTGTCGGCATCGAATTCGGCTGAAAAGGCATGATGGGCACGAAGCGGCGCGGCTCCGAGGACGAGCGTGATGCCTGCGACGCCAATTAACATGTATGTGCGCATCGTGGTGACTCCTTCGTGCGGTAGGTTGATATCAGCCCCATCGCCGTGAGTCAAGAAGCACAACATCTTTTATCTTAACGCTGCCCGAGGCCACGTGCTACCCTGCGCGCGCACGAGAAGGTCAGGAGGGTGCGATGCGCAACGTTTCGATGGCATCAATTGGGCTTTTCCTGGTCGTCGCATCTCCTGCCGCGCATGGCGGCGCGCCAACAGGCCAGACGGCAGCGAAAGCGTCCGACAGATCCGCGCTGAAGGATCGGTTCGTCGGCACCTGGAAACTGGTCAACACCGAACAGCGAGACGCCAGGGGCGAAGTGATCGAGCCCACGTCTGCGGCGCCTGGCAACCGGACCGGGTATCTCATTTACGATCCCGCCGGGTACATGGCGGTGTCCATCATGCCGATCGGCCGGAAGCAGTATGCGGGCGCGCAGGCGACCGAGGACGAGGCCAAGGCGGCGGTTACGGGATATGCGGCGTACTTCGGCACGTTTACGATCGACGAGGGCGGCGCAAGCGTCACACACCACCTGCAGGGCAGCCTGAACCCCGGCATGGCGCGCGAGCAGAAGCGCTTCTTCGAGTTTGCCGGCAATCGGCTGACGTTGAAACCGCCAGCCGCGGCGAACGGCAATCAGTCCCGGCTGACCTGGGAGCGTATGGCCGACATGCCGAACGCGACGGCCGAACAGCGGCGCTTCGTGGGATTCTGGAAGCTCGTCTCGAATGAGCGGCGCACCGAGAGTCGTGAGCTGGTGTCCTCGAACGAAGGCCAGACTGGATACATCATCTATACGCCGGCTGGTTTCGTGATGGTTCACATGGTGCGGCCGAATCGGAAGGCGTACGCTGGCTCGCAGCCGACCGCCGAAGAGGCGCTGCAGACGCTTCGGACGTACAGCAACTACTTCGGTCCCTTCTACCTTCACGAGACCGACGGCTACGTGGTCCACGATCAGATCGGCAACTTGAACGTCGGCCGCAACGGACCAAGTCCGCAGCAGCGGTTCTATCGGTTGTCCGGCAACCGCCTGGTGCTGCAACCGCCGCCGACATACAGCGCTGACGGCCACACGCTTCAGGGGACGATCACGTGGGAGCGTGTCGGTAGCAGTGCTGGAACGCGCTAGCTCGCGTCAACGTGCCGCGCCTTCGCCCTGCCGCAGAACGGTCCACGTGTCGATTGCGACGGCGGACCACTCTTCGATACGGCCATCGGGCCAGTGGACGCGCACGTCCGGCGGATCCGTTCCGTCACCAAGCCCGACGAGCACGCGCGGATCATTGGCCGACGCGTAGCTCCCGTCAGACCTGGCCCGGCGCCACAGCGTCAGGGCGTTTTTGCGAATCACCTCGACGCGAGCTCCCAGCATGTCCCGCCCATTGATGGATCCGCCGCCCGTTCGTGTCCCGCGGGCGCGCGAGGCAGCGCCCAGCAGGCGCAGGCCCACCCAATGCTTGCGATTGCCGACGGTGTTGATCAACAGCCGGGCTGGTGCGTGAATGTTGGAGATGACGACGTCGATGTCGCCGTCATTGTCGATGTCCCCGAATGCCGCGCCGCGGCTGACTTCGAGCCGCTGAAATATCGACCCAGCCTGCGGTGTCACGTTCTCGAATCGTCCGTTGCGCAGGTTGCGGAAGAGAAGCTTGCCTTCGCCGTAGGGAAAACGCTCCTCGCCGCGCTCTTTGATCGCTTCGATCGCGCCGTCGGCGGCGAGCAGGTCCAGCCAGCCGTCGTTGTCGAAATCGAACCAGGCGGTGCCAAACCCGGTATAGCCGAGACTCATCGGACCAAGTCCCGACACGGCGCTCACATCTTCGAACAGCCCGGAACCGAGATTGCGATAAAGATTGCTGCCTTCCGACGGCAATTGTGTCGTGAAGAGATCTTCGGCCCCATCATTGTCGAAATCGCCGGCGTCAACGCCCATGCTGCCTTTCGGCTTGCCATCGACGCCAACCGCCACGCCTGCGAGCAGGCTCGTGTTCTTGAATGTGCCATTGCGCTGGTTCATCCAGAGGACGTTGTCGCGGCCGTCGTTTGCGACATAGAGATCAATCCAGCCGTCGTTGTCGAAATCGGCAGTCGTCACGCCGAGCGCCGGACCGAATGGACCTCCGGGCAATGCCGTCGCCGTGACGTCCGTGAATGTGCCGTTTCCGTTGTTGTGAAACAGGCGATCGAGCTGCGGACGGTACACGGCCGGATTGCAATAGTCGCGTCTCCCCGTCAGGCCCGTGCACTTCTGATCCGACCGAATGTCCCAGACAACATAGTTGCCGACGTACAAGTCCAGCCATCCGTCGCGATCGTAGTCAACGAATGCGGCGGAGACGCTCCATCCAGAGATGTCCGTACCGCTCTGTTTCGACACGTCGGTGAACGTTCCGTCGCAGTTGTTGCGAAACAGCTGATTCCGCCCGAGGTTCGTCACGTAAAGATCTACACAACCGTCGTTGTTGAAATCCGCCGCGGCGACACCCATGCTGTACCCATGAGCGTCGATTCCGCTTTGCTCGGTGACGTCCGTGAAATGCAGCGTGCGCTCGCCATCCGGGTTCAGAACGAGGTCGTTCCTGAACAGGCGCGCGTTGAGCGGCAATGAGGCGGGTTGGATGGTCGCATCGCGCAGCGTCTTTCCTTCGCCGAGCATCTGTCCCTCCACGAAGAAGACGTCGAGGTCGCCATCGTTGTCGTAGTCCAGCAGCGCCACACCCGCCGGCAGCATCTCGGGGTAATAGAATTCGCCGGACATTCCGTTGAAATAGCTGAACCGCAGGCCGCTCTCGGCCGCCCGATCGACGAACCACTCGCCGACACGGTTCGCGCCGCTTGCGGAGGTGCTCGACGTCGCAGAGGTCTTGCGCGACGACGAATCCGAGTGACAGCCAGCGAAGAGACCAAGCACCAGAAGGATTGGCACGCCACGGACCGGCGGTGGGAGAGATCCCCAGCGGCTCATTCTGCTCGCGTGGGTTTCCGCTTGACAGCCGTCGAAGGCCGGGTGTAGGTTCGCCCCATTTTACGCGTGTCGCTCTCGTTCTATGACTGCCGTCGGTTCGGTGTTTCTGCGCGTGTGACCGAACTCTGATTGGGGGCGACGATGGTGCGTGCGTATCGACTCGGTCGCATGGCTGCGGCGGCGTGGATACTCGCCGTTCCCGCGGCGACATTCGCGCAGCAGACCAACGGCGGCATCGCCGGCATTGCCAGAGACGCCTCCGGAGCTGTGCTCCCAGGCGTGACCGTCGAGGCGAGCGGTTCGGTTTTGATCGAGCGAGTTCGCACAGTCACCACCGGCGGCGACGGCCGCTACAACATCGTCGAATTGCCTCCCGGCACCTATACCGTCGCCTTCAGCCTGCCGGGATTCAGCGCAGTCAAAAATGAAGGCCTCGAACTGAACGCCGGCGTCACGCTCACGGTGAACGCCGAGTTGCGCGTCGGCGCGCTGGAGGAAACGGTCATCGTCACCGGGGCCTCTCCCATCGTCGACACGCAGAACGTCCGCAAGCAGATTGTGGCCACGCGCGAGTTGCTCGACGCGCTGCCGACCAGCACGAAAAACATCAACACGCTGGTGGCACTCGCTCCCGGCTTTACCGGTGTCAACGACGTCGGCGGTCGCTACTTTGCCGAGCCTGGTGCGTATCACGGTAAACGCGGCACCAAAGTCTACTTCGACGGCATGGGCATCGAGAACAGCGCCGGCAATAGCAGCTACCAGGTCAACGCCGCCGTCGTCGAAGAGATGGTGCTGCAGACCAGCGGCATTTCCGCCGAGGTGAATGCCGATGGTCCCGTGATGAATGTCGTGCCGAAGGAAGGCGGGAACACGTTCCGGACGATTCTGAACGGGAACTACAGCGGCACAAGAATGGAGACCACCAACCTCACCGGCGCGTTACGTGCCCGCGGCCTCGAAACAGGGAACAAGACGATCAAGATTTTCGACGAGGCGATCAGCGTCGGCGGACCGATCGTGCGCAATCGTCTCTGGTTTTTCGGCGGCGCGCGCACATGGGGGATGGCGCGGCAGTTTGCCGGCGTCTACTGGAACAAAACGCAGGGCGAGTTCCTGAGCCCGCCCGGTGCTGACCTCGAAGTGGTGCGGCTGACGCCATGGGTCGATCGGCCGCTCGACGTGCACAGCGGACGATGGGAATGGTACGACACGTACCTGGGACGGTTGACGTGGCAGGCGACGCCGAAACACAAATTCAACATCCTGAACGACAACCAACACGCCTGCAACTGCGGATCGACCACCTCCGCCTCGTTGCAGGAAGTCGGCGGCGGCTATCGGTTCGAGCCGAATCGGTTCATCCAGGGCACCTACAACTCGCCGCTGACATCGAAGCTTCTCCTCGAAGCGGGTCTCGGCGCATCTATTTCACAGTGGAATGCGTTCTGGCAGCCGGGGGTGCAGGCGCGGACCGTGCCGATCACCGATACCGGACTCGGCGTCAGCTACGGCGCGACGGCCACATACCGCGGCCATCCCGACTACACGAACCGGTACATGCTGCGCGGCGCGATGACATACGTCACCGGCACCCACACGTTCAAGACCGGTTTTCAACGCGAGCACCTGGTGACCGACAATTTCTTCATCGCGAACGGGAACGTGCAGTACACATTCCGCAACGGCACGCCGATCAGTATTCTGCAGCGCACCACTCCCTATCTCGAGCTCGATCGGACCGACGACCTCGGCATCTTCGCGCAGGATCAATGGAAGGTCAGCCGCTTCACCTTCAATCTCGGGCTACGGTTCGACTACGTCAACGGCTACGTGCCCGCCCAGGACACGCCCGGACACCCGGACCCGATGTTCTTCGAACGCTTCCCCGGCGCGCCGCTGTCGAATCCGTGGGTGGGCGAGCGGAAATTAGCCGCGGTGAACGGGATTCCGTCGTGGAAGGATCTGAACCCGCGAGTTGGCGTCGCCTGGGACATCTTCGGTAACGGGCGTACGGCGCTGAAGACGTCGCTCGGTCGATACGTCGCCAAGACGAACGTTGACGTCGCTGTGCTGCTCAATCCGATCACCACGTCAGTCAATACGTCGGTTCGCTCGTGGACCGACACCAACCGCAACTACTACCCGGACTGCGACCTTGGCAATTTCCAGGAGAACGGAGAATGCGGGGCGCTCGACAACCAGAACTTCGGAAAGAGCAACCCCTCCGCCGTCCGGTGGAGCGACGACGTGCGGACCGGGTGGGGTATGCGCGATTACAACTGGGAGTTCGGCAGCGAAGTGCAGCACGAGCTCACGCCAGGGCTCTCGGTCAATGGCGGCTACTACTTCAACACGGGCGGATATTACCGGAACACCGACAGCGCCCAGCGAGTGAGCGACAACCTCGCCGTCGGGCCCGAGGATTTCAGCCAGTTCTGCGTCACCGCACCCAGAGACCCGCGCCTGCCCGGTGGCGGTGGCTATCCGATTTGCGGACTGTCAAACGTCCAGCCCGAAAAGTTCGGACGGAGCCAGACGCTCGTCGATTCGGTCTCGAAGTTCGGACAGGACATTCGGCGCAATCACTTCTTCGGATTCGGCGTGAATGCGCGACTGGCCGGGGGCGTCCGGCTCGGTGGCGGCTTCGATGCCGGCCATATGCTGAAAGATCAGTGCTTCGTCGTGGATGCACCGGGACTGACGACCTATTCGATCGGGACGACCGGCGGGTTCTGGGGACCGCAAACCGCAACCACCATCGACGGCGAGCGGACGTGTCGAGTCGAGACGCCGCTCAGAGGCCTTGCGATGGTGAAATTGAACGGGAGCGTTCCACTCCCGAAAGGCTTCGCCGCCAGTGCGATTTATCAGGATCAGGCCGGACCTCCCCGCGAAGCGATCTATGCAGCAACGAACGCGGAAATCGCGCCCTCGCTCGGCCGGGATCTGGCAGGCGGGGCCCGCACCGTCAACATTCCGCTCTTGATGCCAAATAGAGTGTTCGAAGCGCGAATTCGCCGGCTCGATCTGCGGGTGACCAAGAGTGTCCAGCTCCCGAAGAGCGCGCGGCTCCAACTGAACCTCGACGCGTACAACGCCTTGAACTCCAGCGCCATCCAGTCCATCAACACCACCTACGGCATCAGCTGGCTGAAGCCAACCCAGATTCTGGATCCGCGCATCTTTCAGGTGAGTTGTCAGCTCGTCTTCTGAGCATGTGAAGAAATTCAAGTGAACCGCCGAGGCCGCAGAGACGCGGAGAAAGTCACCTAAAGAGCCTGCGTCAAAACCTCACGTGCGGCGGCTCGCACTATCAGGCGGGCTCGGCTCCGGGAACCCGCTCCAGCCGCTGGTCGCTGGGGAAGGCGAGCACAATGATCATCGCGATGAAGCCGACCGCCGAAAGCGAGAGCAAGCCACCTGTGTAGCTCCCCGTCACATCCTTGATGCGACCCATGGCGTACGGCCCGGCGAAGCCCGCCAGGTTGCCAATCGAATTGATCAGTGCGATCCCGCCGGCCGCCGCGGCCCCGG
>Ga0137396_10002088_pt1 | contig 10830 bp, 8 predicted proteins | sample czc16metaG_FD_108284 | JGI IMG/M metagenome (GOLD analysis project Ga0137396, IMG submission 108284) | Vadose zone soil microbial communities from Angelo Coast Range Reserve, California, USA - czcobulk3.16 metaG | ecosystem: Environmental > Terrestrial > Soil > Vadose zone | place: USA... | reverse complement strand
TTATCCAGCTTGGATTCCAAGATCCATCCCAAGAGAAGATAAGGTTCTTGCAGCAGGCATGGGTAATAGTACTCGCCTCGAAGCGCGAAGGATTTGGCCTGTCAATCGTTGAGGCGAACGCATGTGGAACTCCAGCGGTTGTTACAAACGTCCCAGGACTCTGCGATATAGTGAAACATGAAGAGACGGGGCTTTTGGTTGAATATGGAAATGAAATGGCTTTCGCTGAAGCTGTGCTTCGAGTTCTCGAGAACTCAGACTTTCGCAGGAGTATTTCCGAGAGAGCAAAGAGTTGGTCCAATCAATTTGATTGGGATCTGACCGCAGATCTAATGCTGGCGACAATTCAAGATTACGTTATCACAGAAAATAGAATTTGAAAAATACTGGCTGGCAACAGAATTGAGGAACGAACATGATCACGGCCTCTCAGTAGTGATCTCAACTCACGTTTTTACGACGGGACCCGCTCACGCCCTCCAAGATTACCTAATTACGAGGGCTTCTCGGCTTCTGTTCATCAGTCATCCGTTTTACTTTTCCAAAGAGAGGTCATCGTTCGCAGAGTCTTATTCGAATGGAAAACTCAAGAGAAACTATGCAATCCCGGCCCTGAGACCGTTTGGCCCATTGAGCTATCTACGCGACTTCGTTCTCACGATCCTAATCGTCATACGGAGCAGCGAGAAATTCACTCTGTTCGTTGGGGTTGACGCACTTAACTCCCTATCCGGCTTGATACTGAGAAAAGTGGGGCTAGTCCGTAAGGTTGTATTCTACAGCATAGACTACGTCCCTCATCGATTTCGTAATGGACTTCTCAACGCGACGTACCACCTGTTAGAGAGATTCTGCAACACCAAATGTGACTGGACCTGGAATCTGTCAAGAAGTATGATCAACGCGAGGATCGGATCCGAGAATCCTCCCAACCAAATGGTTGTGCCTATCGGCTCAAGTTTTGCGAGAATAAACCGGAAGCCAATTCAAGAAATAAGGCGCCACCGGATCGCGTACATGGGCTCGTTGCGCCCAGGCCAGGGCATCGAACTCGCGATCGACGCGATGCCCAAGATAAGCCAAGAAATTCCGAATGCTGAATTGATTATCATTGGGTCAGGCCCATTGGCGAGAGAGCTCGAAGATCGAGCCAAGGTCCTCGGCGTTCAGCAGAACACGATTTTCGTCGGGCCCGTCGCCAGTCATTTGGATGTCGAAGATATTCTCACAAATTGCGCCGTTGGACTGGCGTTGTATGAACCTAGATCCGACAGTTTTACGCAATACACCGAGCCGGGGAAGATAAAAGTGTACATGGCTTGCGGTCTTCCGGTGATAACTACACGGGTCCCCGAAATCTCGAAGGACCTCGACAGAAATGGAGCTGGAATCCTAATTGCTTACAATCTCCCCGACCTAATCGAAGCCACCTCAATTCTTCTGCGAGACGACCAAGTTTATCGCTCTGCCAGAGAATCGGCGATCAGATTCGCATCGGAATACTCCTGGGAAAAAATCTTCGACAATGCGTTTTCAGAAATGATCGGACATAACCATCAATATTGAGGAGATTCTGTGCGCTTCGAGATTCCGCGCCTTGACGAGACCTCCGAACCTTGATTTACACATTCCTCCGAACTATCAAATCGTTCGTCAATTCCGTGACTGGGGCGTCTGTGCATGGAGTACACGATGGTTTCAGTATCGGTTTGTCAAGGGTCAGATCACTTCTTTCCCCATTCTGGAAAAACACGGTTGGTGTCCACAGATTTCCGTTACTAGTGATCCTTCTCGGAAGCTGCGTGGTCGCGACTTGGTTTCGGGGTTATCTACTATACCAATGGGATACGATCTTTCCATTCGACGCCGGTTCAATAATCAGATCGTACTTGTGGCCTTGGTCCGACCTAGTTAGTACGGGAGTACCTTACGTTGTTGGCAAGGACATGCCATATCTTGTCTACATCTATGTTTTCCATAACATCCTTGGCCTCTCACTGCTCGCTTCTCAAATGTCCCTTTATTTTGTACTCCTCGCAATGGGCGGAGTTTCGATGTACTATTTCTTCATCAATCAATCATGGTTCACGAGTAGCAATTTTTCGCAACTCCGGTTTGGAGCATTATCCGCTGCAGTCATCTACATGTTCAATCCTTATTCAATGGCCTACCTCTGGCAGGATTTCTCCCTGGAGACTTTCCTTTACGCGATAGTCCCCATTTTGTTACTGTTGGTTCAGCGGGGACTAGCAAAAGCCGCGAAAGGTGACAGCATCTGGGGTTCTGTCCTAGCCATCTCCGTTGTAACCATATTTGCTGCACCAGCTTTGGGGATTCCGGCCTTTTCCATACCACTAGTTCTTGGCATTGCGGTTTTCTGTCTACTTTGGTTAATTAGTCCAGTTCAGAGATCCCATCGGATCACCTCGCTACGATTCTTGGCAATAACCACAGCCGTCTTGCTCCTTGTCCACTCATGGTGGGTTTATCCAACTCTGAAGTTATTCAGAGCGCAACTGGTCAGTGCAGGCGGCACGTTCTATGGCTCTGTCGGTCTGGCAGATATTCTCGCCAACAGCATCCACACAAATTATTTTAATGTATTTCGTATCGCCGGAATCGTCGCGTTTTATCGCGATTCCGCCTACCCTCACTACGATTTTGCCTGGGTCTACCAAACTCCCTTCCTTCCAGAGACCCTGCTGTCTCTTGCAGTTCCAGTGACTGCGTTTTCGGCGCTACTACTGAAGGATCGCGCTCTGAATAGAACTACTGTTCTCTTTGCCGCTTTGTGTGTGCTACTGATAATCCCCTTGGCGGCGGGAACCCAACCCCCGTTTGGCGCAATCTACGAGTGGCTTGCATTCAACTTGCCAGCAGCTGCCGTGCTCTTCAGAGATCCGTATCAGAAGTTTGGATATTGGATTCCCTTTGGATACTCATTCCTCATCGGTGTAACTTTCCTTTCACTAGCACTTGGCTCGTCCCGCATTCATCGGTCCAGGTTCCAACGTCTCACCAATAAGATTCCCACAACAAAGACCCGCGTACGGATCCTCTCCGTCTTCCTGATTCTAATAACGGTTGGAACTAGCTGGCCCATGTTTACCGGTGACTTAATTCCGAAGGCCAGTCCTACAGTACCTTCTGCACGCATAGATATTCCGGACTACTATCTCCAAGCGGCCTCTTGGTTGCGATCAGAAGTTGGAGACTTCCGAGTCTTATCGTTGCCCAAGGACCAAATTCTCCAGAGTAGTAGTTGGAGAAACGGTTACGCCGGACAAGACATCCTACGCTTCCTTACGGGAGATTCGATCATTTCGACGGATCCCTTGGTCCCCGACTTGCTCGATTTTCAGATAGGGCTTTACAACTACATCATGAATGGTGGTAGTAACCTAGAGGCGCCTCTTCGAATATTGAATGTCAGATACGTCATGTTAAGGCTGGACGCTGGATTCTATCCTGCCGTCACGTTGGCGGCGAACCTCACTTCGATCCGATTGTACCTTGATAGTCAACCTGGACTTGAGCTCAGCCACCAATTTGGGTCCTTGGTCTTCTACAGAGTACAGGCAGAGGGTCCGAGAATATTTGCGAGTTCCCAACTTTACTCGCCAACTGATCTCAGTAAGACCGGTTGGACCCTATCGCAACATAATGGAGATTGGAAAACCTCGTCCCTCAACATGTCAACGACCCAGTCCGGACTCCGCCTTGAATTAGTATCCCCTAGAACCTATTCCTATGGCTACGCCACGATCTCCCGACCTCTAAACGTCTCCCTGCTTACGTATCCTTACTTGAGCCTCCGCTTCTCGTCGAGTACCAACGCTGCAATACTTCTGCGAATTAGCACCCAGTCACAATCTGATATCTGGTTGAGTGCTTCTCGACTCGGGCAAGCCGTCACTTATGGAAACAATCAATACTCCAGCGTGAACCCTACGACTATTGTCTACGACCTATTTTCGATTCCAGGAATTGTAACATCCTTAGACATTTTCCTCTCAAACCTCCCGCTGACGAATAGCACCTTGACCTCTATTGCCACAATCTATGGACTTAGCTTCGATTCGTTCCTAACAAGACCGAGAGACTATGTTGGAGTAATAGCGCGAATAGGAGGGGACCCGTTGTCATATGCCATCGCTGACGATAACATGTCACTCGGAGGGAATCCCGGACTCATCGCACCAACAATTTCCTATCATTCATTGAGCCCAGTAGAGTATCAGGTGCAAGTAGTCAACGCGACGCAACCCTTTCTACTCACATTTGCGGAAACCTTCAGTCCACTATGGACTGTGATCGGAAACCCTAGCGTTGTGGCATCGACAGTAAGACACGTCATGGTCGACGGATACGCGAACGGTTGGATGATTGATAGCCAGGGAACTTACACGATTAGAGTCCGATACAGCATTGGGTCGGGGTTTCTCCTGCCCTACTACTCCTCTCTGCTGTCATTCTTTTCACTATTGGGAATTACGATCTATCAGCGTAGGCGATCAATGCATCGATTCGATCCGGTCGCGTCAAAGAGAGCGGATCCTTCCCTGAAACCCGACGCATTATCGGCGTAGTGACTCACGATGCAGAAAAATTTGAGGAAGTGATCATATTCAATTGCCAAGTTTGGATTCGTCGGTCAATAATAAACCAAATCTGTCCCGTTCGACTCTTCCCCTAGTGTCGATTGTCGTTCCTGTTTACAACGCCAAACAACACATTCGACGCCTACTGGAGAGCATCTATCAATCTACATATTCAAATTTCGAGATCGTAGTTGTGGATGATGCATCTACCGACAAAAGCCTTGAACTCATAACTACCGAATTCCATGGGATTACCGTTTTTCGCAATGAAACCAACCGAGGGAAATCTTGGTCACTGAACCGAGGCATAACCTCCTCCAGAGGTGAGTTCGTAATTGTTACGGATCCGGATCTGATTTTCCATGCTAATCTCATCGAGAAATGGGTTAACGTGTTGATACAGAACCGAAAAATAGGCGTTTGCGGTTGTTACGTCTATTACAACGACTCGAAACATCTACTAACGCGTGCTGGCGCAAGGTTCGATGAGAGAAGAGGTGCTCACTACCATCCCCGACTCAATATCAGACTCGATTATCGCGACGAGCGATATGAGGAATCATCTAGCTGGGTATTTGACGATCTTTACATTGTCAGAAGATCAGCTCTGCAAGACGTTGGCGGCTACGATTATCAGAATTTTTCTACGATATACGAAGAGGCAGACTTGCAATTGAGAATTTCAGCCGCGGGATACACAAAGGCGGTAGTTCCAGGGGCGCGGGCTTATCACGCGGTCCCTGTTGAGACATGGAGCCAATTACGAAGATACTCGAAATACAAGCTTGAGTTATTGTGTAGAAATCGGTTTATTCTGATCCGAAAACTCGGACTCTCTACTTTGCCTAGGACCTCGGCGGTTCTAGTTCGGCTCTTTCTGTTCTACACGTTCGTCGCCTTCATTCAACCAGTATCCCTACGAGAGAAAGCGTCTCTCTTCAAGTCGGTGGTTAGAGGAATCTCAAGAGGCCTGTTTGATCCGATTATAACAAATTCGCCCGAATCCGATTATTAATCACCATCAGCGCCCCTTGGGGTTCAGGAGCTAAGATGGGATATCATCATTTCGTGTTTGCGTTAGCCGCTTTGGTTGCTCTCAAGAGAATACCCTTGCCACATCTTCACGTTCCCTACAGTATCTTTGTCGTGTCAGGAATTGTCTCTCTAATCGTCTCTGGTGCAATGGTCGCAATCGGAAGAGAGAATTTGGCAAACGATGGAGCAATCGTCGCATACTGCTTACTTGTAATGGGAGTAATGCTCGCGATCTTAGAGCATCGCAAACAACCTGTAAGCCTTTCTGATAGGCACAATTAATTTCGGTTGTTTTGATCGAGAGGTAAGGTGTGCAAACAAAGGACATAAACTTTGCATGGAGCACCTCACCTAGTCAGCAACCGAGTCGATAGCAAACGAAAAAAGTTCTGATTTTCGGCGGCGAAATTGCATTCAATCTTGAAGATCTTGTATCTAGGGCTTTCGTTCAACTTGGTTGGCAAGTCATACGATTCGATCCGTACGAGTGGATCCCGGGCAACAGAAGTGCGAGTAACTACCTCCGCATGATCGCGACGCGATCTTACGCTTTTCACTCGTTACTCGACTACGTCGGCAGAATAGAAGGGAAGTTGATGATCACGATATTGAAAGAGCGTCCAGATATCATGTTAGTATTCAAAGGCGAGGTCTTCCCACCCCATGTGGCGGAAAGGGCAAGAAAAACCTCAGGGGTAAGATCCGTTCTCTGGTTCCCAGACGATCCCCGTTACCTAAGATCTCTGTTGCTTGCCATAGCGCCAAGCTTTGACCTTGTGGCCGTATCGTCAACGGCAACCGTTCCCGTTCTAAGAAGAACTGGAAACAATTCGGCAATTCGAATGCCTTTCGGCTGCGACCCGAATATTCACAGATCGCTTGGGAGAGACAAGACGTTCGACCTCACATTTGTGGGTACCTACTACCCAGAGAGAGCAAGAATGCTTACAAACGTATTAGCGAAAAACCTGAAGGTTTGGGGGTCTTATTGGAACCTCCCATGGGTCCCTAGGCGGTTGAGAAACAGCGCCATGAGTTCAAGATCCTACGGCGGTAATCTTGTGGAAATACTAAACAGGTCGAAGATAACAATCAACATTCATCACAGGACTGATCTTAACGCTCCCGGAAAAATCAACATGAGGGTCTTTGAAGCCGCGGCATGTGGGACGTTCCAACTTACAGACAACGCCCTCGGACTGGGCGAGTTCTTCGATATTGGACGAGAGATAATCTGCTATGAATCTCCAGAAGAACTGGTTGAGCTTGTGGATTACTACCTAGATGCGAAGGAGGAGAGAGATGAAATCGCACGCGCTGCGCAGAAGCGGGCATACGAAGACCACACTTACGTCAAGAGAGTGGTTTCGATGCTAGACGCAATGGGATGAGTTTACTAGAACCTCAAAGAATTACCGTTCGCGACTTAAATACACTCAATCGCTTGCAAATCCTTGAGGAACAAGTGTGGCAAAGTACGGTTCGATCCTAGTTACGGGCGGAGCGGGTTTCATCGGCTCTCACGTTGTCGAACAACTCGTTTCGAACAATTTCGAAGTAATCGTTCTAGACAATTTAGAGCCCCAAGTTCACGGGACCGATAGGAAAGATGTACTAGTTCGAGAAAGAGAAGGGGTCACATACGTATTCAAGGACATACGAAATAGAGACGAACTTGCCAGACTCGTCAAGAATGTAGACGCTGTCATCCACTTAGCCGCAGCAGTTGGAGTGGGACAATCCATGTATGAAATTGAAAAGTACGTGGACTCGAACACTCGGGGGACGGCGATGTTGCTGGACGTCTTGGTCAACACGGATCACAACATTAGCAAACTGGTTGTCGCATCATCGATGAGTATCTATGGAGAAGGAAAATACTTCTGCGAGAAGTGCGATTCGTTTCGGACTCCCGATTTACGACAAGGGCCCTCGAACGTAATGGGCTGGGAGCATGCATGCAAAAAGTGTGGATCAAACCTCAAACCAGTTCCCACTGATGAAGACACCACATTAAGACCAACGTCAATTTATGCGATGTCGAAAAGACATCAAGAGGAAATGTGCATTCTGATCGGAAGGACGTATGACATTCCTACGGTGGCACTGCGGTTCTTTAACGTCTGCGGTCCAGGGCAATCACTATCTAATCCCTATACGGGGGCGGCTGCCATTTTCATGAGTCGAATTGCGAACAAGCATGAACCATACATCTTTGAAGATGGGAATCAGCTCCGAGACTTCATTCATGTTAGCGACATAGCGAGGGCTTGTGTCTCAGCGTTAGAGCGTGATTCCGCGGATTATCTCCCTGTAAACGTCGGGACAGGGCAGCCAACCTCTATCCGCCAGATAGCTGAAACTCTTACCGATCTCTATGGTGGTGATGTGAAACCCCACATCACTAATGAATTCAGGAAGGGCGACATCAGGCACTGCTACGCGGACACACGCAGAGCCAAGAAGCTTCTTGGATTCGAGTCACGGCTGACGTACAAGCACGCTCTGTCCGACCTCGTTCAGTGGACCAAGAGCGGAGGAGGAGAGAACGCTGTAGACATGTTCGACAAGGCACTCGCTCAACTAAGGGAAAAGAACCTCGCCTGAGTATTAGCGTAGATGAACATATTCGTTACAGGAGGGGCGGGGTTCATTGGATCTCACGCGGCTGAATTCTACTCTCGAGACAATCGTGTGATTGTATATGACAACCTCTCGAGGGCTCAAGCCTTTGGAAAGAGCGGACGAAATGCGAAGTACAATTTGGAATATCTCAGGAACGTAAATCCCAAGCTGGAATTTCATGACGCGGACATCCGGGATTTCCCATCTCTAAGGCATGCATCTGAGATGGCAGATTACATCATACATACTGCAGGCCAAGTTGCCGTCACTACAAGCCTCAAAGATCCTCGCTCCGACTTCGAAACTAACGCCCTAGGAACTCTGAACGTTCTGGAATCAGCTCGACTCAATGATTCAGCCATCGTCTTTTGCAGTACCAACAAGGTCTACGGAGAAAACGTGAACAACGTTCCGGTCAAAGAACTACCAAAGCGCTATTCTTTCAATGATCCAGATTATCTTGATGGGATACCCGAGAATTTTTCCATCGACCATACCGGTCATAGTCCTTACGGATCGTCCAAACTCGCGGCGGACACTTACGTCCAAGATTACGCGCATACATACGGTCTAAAGACCGGAGTTTTCAGAATGAGCTGCATCTACGGCGAGAGACAATTCGGTGTAGAGGACCAGGGATGGTTAGCTTGGTTTGTCATAGCTTCCTTGATCGGTCAACCAATAACAATCTACGGTGACGGCAAGCAGGTCCGAGATGTCCTCTACGTGGACGACCTCGTAAACGCGTTCGACAGATTCTTGCAAGGAAGTATCAAACACGGGGTGTACAACATGGGAGGAGGCCGCGACAACACTCTTTCCCTACTAGAGCTTCTCGATCTCATCGAAAGGCACACCGGAATTCGTCCGAAATTGAAATATGATGGTTGGAGATCTGCAGATCAGAAGGTGTACATCTCAGACATCCGGAAGGCATCGGAAAATCTGGTTTGGAAACCGCAAATCTCACCGACAGAAGGTGTCTCACGAGTAATCAGATGGGTTCAGAATAACAAAAGTTTGTTCGGCTAGGATGGCCCCCCACAATTCCGAGGGGAATTTGCCGTTGCCGGGGAACAATGTCTTCCGACCGCTTAAGGAAATTCTTCAAACTAATTGTCCGGCCACATGCAACCATTGAACCGTGCGATCCAATCCTTCATCCAGTCCAATGTTCGGACCCCAGTCGAGAATCCTCTTAGCCTTCGTGCCGTCAGGAAGCCGCCGGTGGTGGTCGCCAGATGGAAAGGGACGAAATTCGACGCGTGACTTTGAATCGGAAATTTGAATAATCTTGCGCGCCAGATCAATAATCCTAGTCTCCGTCTCGCTTCCAATGTTGATCGCTTCACCGGACAGTCCATCTTTCTGCACTAATCGTAGAAGGCCGATAATGGTGTCTGCAACGTAGCAGAAAGATCTAGTATGCGATCCATCCCCAAAGACCGTAACACCGTCTCCGTTCAGCGCTTGTAGGAGAAAGCGGGACACTACCCTACCGTAGAATCCCTCTGCTCTCAGCCTGGGACCATAGCTGTTGAAGATTCGTCCGATCCGCACCTCCACACCATACTCGTCAGAATAAGCCTTGCAGTAAGACTCGCCGAATCTCTTACCCTCTTCGTAGCACGACCTAGGACCCAGGGGATCAACCCTACCAACATAGGATTCAGGTGTAGGAAACACTTCCGGGTCTCCGTAAACTTCGCTAGAAGAAGCGTAGAATACCCGAGCATCGGACTTTCTTGCCATCTCCAAGACTTGCTCCGTTCCCAACGAGTTCGCCCGAGCTGTTTCCACGGGATGTTTTTGATAGTCTTCGGGAGCTGGTCTGCTTGCCATGTGAAAGATCAAATCAAACTTTATCCGACCCTTGTATTCGCAGGTGTCTACCTTCTCGAACTCGAAGCTCTTTGTGCCCTTCAAATGCTCGACATTGTCAAAGACCCCTGTTGACAGATTGTCGAGGCAGACAACCTTCGAGCCAGACGTTGTTAGGACATCGCATATCCAGCTTCCAAGAAAACCGGAACCGCCCGTTACGAGCACGTTTTTTCCGTCGAAAGATTCGGAATGTATGGACTTTCTGATTGTTTGGAGATCTTCTCGGATAAGCGGGTCCATCAATTCGCATTCTCTCTTTGAATTAGACTGTTGTAAAGCATTCTAGTCTGGTGGCTCGTGTGAGTAGTGTTTGTGGGATAGGTTCTGAGCTTCCCAAAATAGAACGGGGGAGCCTATGTCCAGCCAGATCTCGCTTGAAGCGACCTTCGTCGTGTACACGTTGAGGTCCCAGTCTACCATCTGCTGGATACCATCCGTGAGCTGAAGCTCGCCCGCGAACCCTGCTTTGGTCTCTTCGAGCGCTCTGAAGATGTTAGAGTCAAACACGTAGACCGGCATGATGGCTAGTTTCGAGGCCGGCTTTGCAGGCTTCTCGACGAGACGCTTCACCTTTACAAGCCCGCTAGCAATCGTCTCGCCCTCCACAATCCCAAACCGCGAGGGATCCTCAACCTCCATCGACAAGAACAACGAGTCCGCCTTAGACTCCTGACTCATCCTCACA
>Ga0137396_10002087_pt1 | contig 10837 bp, 7 predicted proteins | sample czc16metaG_FD_108284 | JGI IMG/M metagenome (GOLD analysis project Ga0137396, IMG submission 108284) | Vadose zone soil microbial communities from Angelo Coast Range Reserve, California, USA - czcobulk3.16 metaG | ecosystem: Environmental > Terrestrial > Soil > Vadose zone | place: USA... | reverse complement strand
TCCGCTCGACTCCAACCAGCCGGTGCGTAAACTCGGCGGTGACCGTGCTCCCGACATTCGACGCTTCGAGACCGTGCTGAGCGGGACTCAACGCCACTGGGCCCAGCTCGGCACGAACGGTCGCGGTCGCTGCGGCAAGTGGCGGCGCGAGCACGTCGAGCTCGTACACGCCGGGGATGAGATCCTCGGCGCGGACAACGATCCTGGCGGTACCCCGCTGCTCGCGGCCGAGGTCGATGTCCTCCGGCGCAGCGCGCGCCGGCTGACCATTCGGCTCATACAGACGCACGGTCGCCTGTTGTCCCTGTGAGTCGGGTAACGTCACGGTCGCGCGCAGGGTGGCGCCGGGTTGAGTGACCCGCAGGAAATACCGCTGCACAGCCGCTGGACCAACGACTCGCCGCTCGTCGACAAAGATTTGCGATTCAAGATCAATCGGCACGATCACGGTGTTGATGAGCTTGAAAATGGGACCGGCAAGCGTGTCGTGCGGATTCAACGCGGTGACCGTTCCCACGTAGACACCCGGTGCGGCGAGCGCCGAGCGCCGGTACGTGACACGGATCTGCGTCGTTCTCGGTCCCGCTTGGACGCTGTCTTCCGTGCTGAGCCACGGGACATCCGAGCGCAACGCGAACACGGCGGCGCGCAGGCCCGCCTCGGGCCGAACCGTGAACATCTCTACGGAGTCGTCATTTCCGGCAAAGCCATTGCGCCGAAACGCGGCGGACACGCCGTCGGCCGCGCGCACCTCGTACCGTGAACCCTGATGCCCTGCCTCGAGCCACTGATACGCAGCCTCGAGGACCGGCACTCCCGCCCCTTCGTCGATGATGCGCGCCCCGTTCAACGGATGCGCCGACACTCGGAGCGCTTGAACGATCTCCGCGGCACCAGGCCGGCGTCCCTCCTGAACGAGTGCGGAAATGAGACACGCCGCGAGCCCACTCGCATGCGGGGCGGACATGCTGGTGCCGCCTTTGATCTCATTCCCGGTATCCCAACGCGGCACGGTCGAGAACGCGACTCCCGGCGCCAGGATGTCGGGTTTCGCGAGCTCCCCGCCGCGCGAGCTGAACCAGCCCATGACGTCACGCGGAGGAGGTGCGCCCTGCTGGGGCGGTTGGGTAAACACGCCGGGGTAACTCGCGCCGACAGAGAGCGCGAGATCGGCAGAGCCCGGAAAGCCCAGGGTCGAGAGGCCCGGACCGTCATTGCCGGCGCTGATCGAGAACACCGCGTCCGGATGGCTGAGCAGGAAGGCGTCGACGATAGAGTCGATGACGGCCCGGCCCTCATGCTCGTTGCCGACGCCGAAACTGAGGTTCAACACCAGGGGCAGGTTGCGCTGCGCCGCGTAGCGAGCCGCGTAGTCCATCGCGCGCATCATGCTGCCGTGCACGGTCACGCCGCCGCGGGCGTTGTTGGCGATCTTGAGCCCGATGACCTGGGCGCCGGGCGCGACACCGGTGAAGCCTGTGACGTTGTAGAGGTTGTAACCAGCCGCGATCCCCGCCACGTGCGTCCCGTGTCCGGAGGTATCGAAGAGCAAATCGAGAACGGGCGCGCTGTCCGATTCGCTGAAGTTCGCGACGATGGTGAGGGGCTTGGTGCCGAGGGCGATCGTCTCCCGACCCTGACGGTAATCGTGGAGTGGCATCTCGTCTTCAAACGACCCGTCCAGGTTCGTATCGATGAACGCGACCCAACCGTCCGAGGCCTTCACGACCACCACGGGGAATTCATCGGTGTTGCGCCCGTTGCCATTCACGTCGGCAGCCGGTGCGTGGCCGAGGGGCAGCTCGCGGAACACGCCGCGATACCAGGTGGTCGCGGTCGTCAGCCGCGCGATGCGGGCCGCACCATGCATCGCGTTTTCCGTGGGCGCGGCGAACGGTGTGAGGGCGACCCGGCCCTCGGCGGAGAAGTCGCGCAGGTCGATGATCTTCGGTGCGCCGGTGCTGGTCGCGATGAGTCCCGGCACGTTCGGGTCGATGCCGCTGTCCAGAATGGCGATCAGAATGCCACGACCGTCGTACGTCGGATGGGCCGCGTGAAACACATCCACACCGGTGCTCTTCAACGGCATGAGGCCGAGCATGTACGCCACCGGTGGCTCGACCGCCGGTGCGGGCGTGTGGCTGCCATCAGCCGGTGTTGCGACGGGTCGCGGAGGCAACGGGGCGCTCGTGCCAGGTGTCGTCTTTGGAGCAACCGCTTTGGTGGTGGCGCACGCGGCCGCGAGAAGGAGAAAACCAGCGAAGCATGGCTTTAGCACGAGAGACTCGGCAGTACAAAGGCCCCGAGGTGGGGGGGGTGGGGGGGGCCGGTGAATTCAGTGGAGACCTCGAGCAGAAACGCGAGCGTATCACGCGTTTCCTCGGGTGCAAGAATCGCATCGACAAAGCCGCGCGCCCCTGCGAAGGTCGCGTCGAGCTGGTGTTCGTAGTCCGCGCGCATGGCGTCGACTGCCGCGGCGTTTTCCGGCTTGGCGGCGGCGGCGCCGTAGACCGCCTGAATCGCCGACTCGCCTTCCATCACGCCCATGCGGCCCGTCGGCCAGGAGACGATGAAGTCGGGGTCGAACCCCTGCCCGGCCATCGCGTAGTAGCCGGCACCGGACGCGTGATTGACCGTGAGCACGAGCTTCGGAACCGTCGCCGTCGCCATCGCTTCGACGAAACGCGCGCCCGCGCGAATGATGCCAGAGTGCTCGGCCTCCGTGCCCACCATGAATCCGGACACATCCTGCAGGAAGAGCAGCGGCAACCGTTCGCGATCGGCATTCTCAATGAAATACGCCACCTTCTCGGCGCTCTCCGTGTAGATGATGCCGCCGATCTTCGGAGCTTCCCCTTTCGACTTGCCTTTGATCACGCCGCGCGAGTTGGCAATCACGGCGACCTGCCGGCCTTCGATAGCGGCGTGCCCGCAAATCATCTCGGGTGCGACGTCGGGCTGAAACTCGTCCAGCCGGCCCGCGTCGAGCAGGCACTCGAGCACCGCGCGCACATCGTAGCTCATGCGGTGATCGGCGGGGATCAAGTCGTCCAAGGCCTTCGTATCGCGCTTGGGAGCGGCATACGCCCGCCGTATCGGCGGCGCGTGCGGCAATCGTGCGACGTATTCGCGAATCCTCGTGAGGCACTCTTTATCATCCTTCGCCCGGTAATGGGCGACCGCGCTGACAGCGGTATGCGTCGCAGCGCCACCCAGCGACTCCGCGTCCACGACCTGACCGGTCGCGCCTTTCACGAGGTTCGGCCCACCCAATCCCATAAATGACGTCCCGTCGACCATAAAGATCACATCGGACAATGCCGGCAGATACGCACCGCCCGCGATGCACGGTCCCATGACGGCGGAAATCTGCGGGACTTTCAGATAGCGCCGCATGATCGAGTTGTAATAGAAGATGCGCGCCGCGCCGTACTGGCCCGGAAAAACACCGCCTTGATACGGCAGATTCACGCCCGCCGAATCGACCAGGTATATGATCGGCATGCGTTGCCGCATCGCGATCTCTTGGGCGCGCAGGATCTTCTTGATCGTCTCCGGCCACCAGGAACCGGCTTTGACGGTCGCGTCGTTCGCGACCACGACCACCGGGCGACCCTCGATGCGACCCAACCCCGTGACGACGCCGGCGGCCGGCGCCTGACCATCGTATTGATCCCAGGCGACGAGCAAGCCGATCTCGACCCAGGGACCGTCGCGATCGAGCAGCGCGGTGATCCGTTCGCGCGCCGTCAACTTGCGTTGATCGTGCTGGCGCTGGATGCGCTCCGGGCCGCCGCCCTGCTCGAGGCGCGCGCGCAGCTGCTTGTACTCTTCGGTGAGAGTCTTGAGCCGACTCACGCGGCGACGTGCTCCGCCGCCCACTCCTTGATGTACTTGATGAGATCGGACGTCGGCGTGCCCGGACCGAACAGCTTGCCGGTGCCCTGCGTCTCCAGCGCGCTCATGTCTTCGGGGGGAATGATGCCGCCACCCGTGAGCAGCACCTCCTGGCGGCCGGCGGCGTCCAATAATTTGCGCACCCTCGGAAACAGCGTCATGTGGGCGCCCGACAAAATCGACAGGCCCACGACGTCCACGTCCTCCTGAATCGCGGCCTGGGCGATCATCTCGGGCGTCTGATGCAGTCCGGTGTAGATGACCTCCATGCCGGCATCCCGCAGTGCCGCCGCCACGACTTTCGCGCCGCGATCGTGCCCATCGAGTCCCGGCTTTGCAACCAGGATGCGGATCGGCCGGCGCTTGGCGCTCATCGCGTCCGAAAGCGCAGCAGCGCCGCGAGGCCATCGACGACGCGGCGTGCCTTGTCGTCGTACAGCACGTCGACCTGCGCTCGCTGGCGCAGCGCATCTTCGACGGCCTCGTCGATCCGTTGATCGTCGTCCTGTCCGTCGGCGAGGAGGGTGCGGACCTGCCCGAGTGACAGGGCCTTCAGCGTAGGGTCCACGCCGTTCACGGCCCACCCGACCGGCGCCCCTTCCTTCACGGCATCAGCGTGCGCGCGTTCCCAGGCACGTTCCCGCTCCTCACGCAGTGTGAGCGCCGCGTCGCGCACTTCAGCGGTCGTCGTCTCCTTCGGATTGAGTTTGACGACGCCCATGACGAGGTCGTGCACGTAGCTGTGGAGATGGGGGATGACGGCGCCGGCGTCCGGGCCGACCCCCGCAAGCATCAGGCCCGCCAGCGGCCGAAGCCGGTGAATGTGGAAGATGCGATCCGCGATCAGCGCATAGAAGCGCTGCTTCTCGGTGCGGATCCGCATGTGATAGTTGTGCTCGCCCGCGCTGCCGGACGGCGTCCCCGCTCGTGCCATCACCTGGCGCTGGTGCGATCCGTGGAACTTGCTCGCGCGGGAGGCGTCGATGCCGGCGAGTGACACGAGCTCGACGCAGTCGTAGGCAGTGACCTCGAAGAAGCGAGCTGCCGTCCGGTCGTACACGACCGCCAGAATCGTCCCGAACTCTTCGTCGAGCGCGAGCAGCTCGCGCACCAGCGGTTCGTGGTCGATCGCCAGGCGAGACCGATGGACGTGCGGCAGCGGCAGCGCCTCGAAGAGATCGAGGCCCTGCGACGCAAACATCGCGACGGCACGCGTGTGCGGCAGGTGATTCGGCTCCTCGAGATAGTCCAGCACGCGCTGCAGATCCGCGGAAAGCGCCTCCCGGTCCGCGTGCGCCAACGTCTGTTGCGCCAGGCCGGCGACCGCGTCTTTGACGCGGTTTTTCATCTTGATCAAGTATTTGCCGCGCGTCCGATCCCGCGGCTCCAGCTTCAGATAGCACGTCACGACCCAATACGCGCCAGGCTCGATGGCAGCTAACCGCTGAACCGCGGCGTGGACGTCCTGCTCGGTGAAAACAGCCGTCGGGGTGCTCATGGGCTAAAAGAACACGGGTTCACGGTAGGCTCCCCACACACGCTCGAGTGCGTGGCGAATTTCGTAAAGGGTGCAATAAGCACGCGCGCAATCGAGCATCGGGCCGATGACGTTGTGATCCGACTCCGCTGCCTGGCGCAGTGCGTCGAGCCGTCGCTCGACCAGAGCGTTGTCGCGCTCCGCTCGCAGCCGGCCCAACCGACGGCGCTGCTCGTCTTCCGCGTCGTTGGAGACCTTGAGGATTTCCACCGGATGATCGTCTTCGGACAGAAATTCGCTGACCCCGACAATCACCTTTTCTCCCAGCTCGACCTGCCGTTGGAACGCGGCCGCCGACTGTGCGATCTGCCGCTGGAACCAACCGCTCTCGATGCCGCGCACCACGCCGCCGATGGACGCGATCTCGGCAAACAGCGCTTCTGCCTCCCGCTCGAGCTGGTCGGTGAGGGCCTCGATGTAGTACGAGCCGCCCAGCGGATCGATGACCTCGGGAATGCCGGTTTCGTGCGCCAGGATCTGCTGCGTCCTGAGCGCCACCTGGACCGACTGCTCGGTCGGCAACGCCAGCGTCTCGTCCAGGGAGTTGGTGTGCAGCGATTGCGTGCCGCCGAGGACGGCGGCGAGCGCCTGGTACGCGACGCGCACGATGTTGTTCAGCGGTTGCTGTGCCGTGAGTGTGACGCCGGCCGTCTGGCTATGGAAGCGCATCATCCACGACCGCGGCTGCTTGGCCTTGTAGCGCTCGCGCATGTGCCGCGCCCAGATGCGGCGGGCGGCACGCAGTTTCGCGATCTCTTCGAAGAAGTCGTTGTGAATGTCCCAGAAGAAGGAAAGCCGGGCGGCGAAGCTGTCGATGTCGAGGCCGCGAGCGACGCCCCGCTCGACGTAGGTAAAGCCATTGGCGAGCGTGAACGCGAGCTCCTGTGCCGCGGTCGCACCGGCTTCGCGGATGTGATAGCCCGAGATCGAGATCGTATTCCAGAGCGGGGTGTGCTTCGCGCCCCACTCGAACATGTCGACGATGACCTTGAGCGCGGGCTCGACCGGATAGACCCAGGCATGCTGGGCCATGTACTCCTTGAGAATGTCGTTCTGGACCGTGCCGCGCAGTTTCGCAATCGAGACTCCCTGCTTCTCCGCGGCAGCGACATAGAAGCAGAAGAGAATCGCCGCGGGCCCGTTGATGGTCATGGACGTGGAGACCTGGTCGAGCGGTATGCCGGCGAACAGCGTCTCCATGTCGGCAAGCGACGCAATCGCGACGCCGCATTTCCCGACTTCGCCTTCGGAGCGCGGATGGTCGGAGTCGTAGCCCATCAACGTCGGAAAGTCGAAGGCGACCGACAGGCCCGTCTGGCCGTGCTCGAGCAGGAACTTGTAGCGGCGGTTCGTGTCGACCGCGCTACCGAAGCCGGCGAATTGCCGCATCGTCCAGAGCTTGCCGCGGTACATCGTCGGATGAATGCCGCGCGTGAACGGGTACTCACCGGGCCGGCCGAGCTGGCGCTCGACGTCGAAGCCGTCGAGATCGGACGCTGTGTAGAGGGGCTTTTTCTGGATCGTCATTTGCCGTTTCTCACCCGCTGCAGAACTTCCGCCGCGACCTCATAGGGACTCGTGGTGCCGGCGGCCACGTCATCGAGGCGGCGAGCCAGCAACTCCTCCGCCTGCGTCTCATCCAACACCCATTGGCGGATTGACCGATCGACCACCGCTCGTGTTCGCGCCGCGAGTCGTCGCTTGCGGCCCTCGGCGAGCTTGCCCGTGCGCTCCAGATAATCGTGGTGGCTCTCGAGCGCGGTGACCAGATCGGATATTCCTTCGCCTTTCGGGGCGACCGTTGTGAGCACCGGTGATTCCCAATCGTTGGAAGGTTGGACGGTTGGAACGTTTCCATGGTGAGGTCGCACATGCGCAAACGCATTTCCCCGACGAATGCCGAGCATCACTGCCACTTCCTGTTTCAGCTTGTCTGCGCCGGGGCGGTCGCTCTTATTGATCACGTAGAGCTCCGCAATTTCCATTACCCCGGCTTTCAGCGTTTGGATGCCGTCGCCCGATTCCGGAACGAGCACCAGGACGGTCGTTTCCGCGGTCGCGGCGACATCGAGCTCGGTCTGACCGACGCCGACGGTTTCAATGAGAATGCGGTCGAAGCCGAACGCCTCGAGGACGTCGGCGACTTCTTCGGTCGTTGTCGCGAGACCGCCTTGGGCGCCGCGCGTCGCCATCGATCGAATGAAAACCCCGGGATCGAGACTGACCGACTCCATTCGAATGCGATCCCCGAGCAGTGCGCCACCCGTGAAGGGACTGGTGGGATCGACCGCGATCACCGCGACTTTGAGTCCGCGTTCTCGATAGATACGGACGAGCTGTTCGGTGAGTGTGCTCTTTCCCGCGCCCGGGGGCCCCGTGATGCCGATGCGATGAGTCTTTCCCTTCCCGATCCGGCCATGCACCTCGGTCAGGACGCGTTCAAAGCCCTCGCGCTGATTCTCGACGAGGCTGATGGCACGAGCGAGCGCGGCGGTATCGCCGCGCGCCAAACCCTCCAGCACCGCATCGAGCCCCATAGGCTCTAAGGATAACGGCCGTGTGACCGTCATAGGAGGGTTCCGCGCAGGATGAGGCTCGCCACCGTGAAGTAAATGATAAGACCGGTCACGTCGACCAGCGTTGCGACGAACGGCGCCGACGCGCTCGCCGGATCGAAGCCCAGGCGCCTGAGAATGAATGGCAACAGTGAGCCGGCCATCGTGCCGAATGTCACGACGCCGATCAGGCTGCCGAAGACCGTGAATGCGATGAGCATGTAATGCTCACCGTAGATTCCGGTAATCGCGTGCCACAGGGTAATGCGGAGAAAACCGATCGCTCCCAGCACTGCCCCGAGCACGATGCCGGTAGCGAACTCGCGCCGGATGACGCGCCACCAATCCCGCAGGTGCACTTCCCCGAGCGCCATGGCCCGGATCACGAGCGTCGATGCTTGTGATCCGGAATTGCCGCCGCTCGAGATGATCAATGGTACGAACAGCGCGAGGATGACCGCCTTGGCGATCTCGTCCTGGAAGAACGCCATCGCGGTCGCCGTGAGCATCTCGCCGAGAAAGAGCGCCGCCAACCAGCCGGCGCGTTTCCGCACCATGCGCCCGAATGCGATTCTGAGATACGGCGCATCGAGAGCCTCGGAACCGCCGAGTTTCTGGATGTCCTCGGTCGCCTCCTCTTCGACGACCGCGACGACGTCATCGGCGGTGACGACACCTTTCATCCGGCCCGTCGCGTCGACGACGGGAGCAGCGGCAAGACCGTGCTCGGCGAAGAGGCGGCCGACCGTTTCCTGATCGGCTTCTGCAGGGATCGTGATGATGTCGGTGTGCATGAGCTGGCCGACATTGGCCGCCGGGTCGCCGGCAATCAGATCCGTCAGCGTTATCTCGCCGCGCAGCTTGCCCTGGTTATCGAGAATGTATGCATACGTCGGTACGTCCCGACCGGCCCGTTGCTGCGCCTGGCGGCGAAAGTATCCCAGAGCCTCGGCCACCGTCATGTCAGGCCGCACGCGCATGTAGCGCGGATTCATCAGGCCGCCCGCCTCATCCTCGGCGTAGGCGAGCAACGCGGCGACTTCGGCGCGCGTCGGCTCGTCGAGCAGCGACAGCATCCCATTGCGCTGGTCCTCGGGCGCGGCTTGGATGACATCGGCGACGTCGTCGGGCGCGAGGAGGCGAATCCAATGGCGGCGCTCGCCGGGTGGCAGCGCGAGCAGCAGATCCTTCTGGTCGGCGGCTTCTAAGTCGAAAAAGAACTCGTGTCCAACCTCATGCGGCAGACGCTGGAGGCGGCGTGCGCGCTCCGCGGAAGAGAGCGCGGGCCATTCTTCGGCCACGCTGAGGTAGGTAACCGCTCGCTTAGTCGGCACCGATCACTCCGGGCGATCCAATGACTGGAGGCGCACCGGTCCCGTCCGTACGGCCACGCGCTCGACCCGCGTGGCGCTGGCGGCAAGGACATCGAACTCGAGTCCCTGGTACGTGAATCGCTCGCCCGCGCGGGGAATGCGCCCCAGGGCGTGGATCAGCAAGCCGCCCACAGTTTGCGCGCCCGCTCCGAGACTCACGCCAAGCATCTCGGCTAGCGTGGTGACCGGCGTGTTTCCTTCGATCTCAACGATTCGCGTCGTCGCCGCCGCAGGGGCAGCCGCCGCGGGCGCCGGCAATGGCTCGAACAGTTCGCCGACGAGATCGTTGAGCAGATCGTCGAAGGTGACGAGGCCGGCGGTCCCTCCGAACTCGTCGAGCACCACCGCCAAATGCTGTCCACCCCGCTGCATCTCCAGCATCAGATCGGCCGCGCGCGTTGTGGCGGGCACGGTCAACGGGGAGCGGACGTGAACCGGCGCTTCCGGTGCGAGCGCCAGCAGGTCGAGCGTGTGCGCGACCCCGACCACCTCGTCTAACGAGCCGCGGTACACGGGGTACCGGCTGAAGCCCGATTGCTGCAGCACGTGAGCCGCCTCGGCCGCGAGCATGCCCTCCGGGAACGCCACGATGGCGGTGCGCGGCGCCATTAGCTCGCGCACGGGGCGATCCGCAAACGCCAGCACGCCGGAGACGACCGCCATCTCATCGGTACCAGCCAGCGCCGCCGTATCGGCGCTCGCGAGCAGCGCGGCCAACGTGGTTCGTGTTGAGGCTTCACGCCGCGGAATGAACGGTGACAGTACCGTACCGAGTCGCTCCATCCAGGGGACCGCGCGCGCGACCAGCGATTCCGCCCAGCGCCGGCCGAGCACGCGCGGCACGAGGTATGAAGCCCCGATGAAGAGCGGGACGCCCACCGCAACCGTGAACACACCGAGGAACGTCGGCGTCGTGGCAGCGAGGAGCGCCGGAATCGCGCCGGCGGCGAGCAGCACGCCGAGCGTCGTGAGTGTGTTGGCCGTCGCGAGCGTGCGTCCGGGATTTTGCAGTAGTCCGGCGGTGGCCGCCGACCCGCGCAGCTTGTACGCAACCCAGCGCGTGAGCTCGTGCTGGCTCACCGTCGCGGCGGCAACGCCGACGGCGGCCGAGATGCCGGCCACGAGCAGGCCGAGGAGCAGAACGACGAGGGCGACGCTCATCGCTTTTCGAACGAGACTTGAGTGACGCGCCGCTGTTCGACGCGTTCCACGACGACGCGGTAGCCATCGAGGGTCAGCTCGTCACCAGGCCGGGGGACGCGGCCGAGCACCGAGTACACCAGTCCGCCGACCGTCGATACCTCGGCATGCGCAAAGGTGGTGCCCAGCGCCGCCGACAGCTCGTCGAGGCTGACGCGCCCATCCACCCACACGCGCCCGCCATCGCGCCGGATCGTGGGGCCCGTCTCGGTGTCGTGCTCGTCGCGGATCTCGCCGACGATCTCCTCGAGGATGTCTTCGCGGGTGATCAATCC
>Ga0137396_10002083_pt1 | contig 10847 bp, 8 predicted proteins | sample czc16metaG_FD_108284 | JGI IMG/M metagenome (GOLD analysis project Ga0137396, IMG submission 108284) | Vadose zone soil microbial communities from Angelo Coast Range Reserve, California, USA - czcobulk3.16 metaG | ecosystem: Environmental > Terrestrial > Soil > Vadose zone | place: USA... | reverse complement strand
CCAGATCCAACGCTCGAACTCCACGACGGCAACGGCGCTCTGATTGCCGCCAATGACAACTGGCGCACAGATCAGGAAGCTCAAATCATCGCGACGGGCCTGCCGCCGTCGAACAATCTGGAGTCGGCGATCGTGCGCGATCTCCTGCCCGGCAGTTACACTGCTATTGTCCGTGGTGTGAACAACGCGACCGGTGTGTCATTGATCGAGGCATACGAACTGAATTAGCCGGTCAGCTGCGGACGCCGCAGCGCGGCGTCCCTACCGGTTGCCGATGTGCAAGGCGCGCTTCTCCACATTGAGCGCGGCTTCCTTCACGGCTTCGCTCAAGGTTGGATGCGCGTGAACAGTGCGGCCAAGATCTTCCGAGCTGCCGCCGAATTCCATTACGGCGACCGTTTCCGCTATTAACTCCGAAGCCGCATGGGAAAGAATGTGCGCGCCCAGGATGCGATCCGTTTCGCTATCCGCCACAAACTTTACGATACCTTCGTAGTCTTCGTTCGCCACGGCCCGGCCATTGGCGCGGAAAGGAAATTTGCCGATCCGAACATTCATCCCCTTCTCTTTCGCGAAATCTTCCGTGACGCCGGCGCCCGCGAGTTCGGGATTCGTGTAGATGATGCCGGGGATGACATCGTAATTCACGTGACCGGCTTTCCCGGCGATCATTTCCACGCAGGCGATTCCCTCCTCCTCGGCTTTGTGGGCCAGCATCGGACCGGCGATCACGTCACCGATCGCGTAAATGCCCTCGACGTTCGTGCGGAATCGCTCGTCCACTTTCACACGCCCGCGATCGTCGAGCGCGACCCCAAGCTTTTCTCCGAAAACCCCTTTCGCGAAGGCGCGGCGGCCCACTGATACGAGCACCTTGTCGGCCTCGAACTTCAGTTCCTCGCCGCCTTTCGTCGCGGTGGCGACCGCGCGGCCCTTCTCCACTTTTACGGACCCGACCTTGGTCTCGAGATGGAAGACCATGCCCTGCGCCGTGAGGGAGCGTTGAAGCAAATTCGCGAGTTCGAGATCGAAACCGAGCGCAATCCGCGGGAGAAATTCCAGCACGATTACTTCCGAACCAAGCCGGCTCCAGACTGAGCCGAGTTCCAAACCGATCGCACCGCCGCCGATGACAAGAAGTTTCTCCGGCGCCTTTTCAAAGGTGAGCGCCTCCGTGCTGCTCACGATCACATCGCCGTCGAACTTCATGTTCGCCAACTCCACCGGCACGCTGCCGGTCGCGATAACGACGTGGGCCGCTTCGATCTCCTGGCTGTCGCCTTCGTCTGGTTTTATCGCGACGCGGCCGGGCGCCGTCACTGTTCCCAGGCCTTGAAACGTCGTGATCTTGTTTCCCTTCATCAGCGCCTTCACGCCGCCGTTCATCGTTTTCACGACCTTATCTTTGCGCGCGAGCATCTTCGCCAGATCGAGGCCGACATTGTCCAAAACAATGCCGTGCTTGGCCGCTTCCTTTTTTGCGAAAACGAAGTGGTCGCTCGAAGTGAGGAGCGCCTTGCTCGGAATGCACCCGATGTTTAGGCAGGTGCCGCCGAGTTCCTTATCTTTTTCGACGATGGCCGTTTTCAAACCGAGCTGCGCCGCGCGAATCGCCGCGACGTAACCGCCGGGTCCTGAGCCGATGATGACGACATCAAATTTATCGCTCATTTTACGAGTCGTATACGTCTCATACGACCTATAAACTGTCCACCGTGCCCCAGAACTTTATTCCGCCGCACGGCGGTTACGAAGACCTCCTTTCCTTCCAGAAAGCGCGGATCGTCTACGACGGCACGGTACGTTTTTGTGAGCGCTTTCTCGAAAAGCGGGACCGGACCGTGAGCCAGATGGTCCAAGCTGCGCGTTCGGGGAAGCAGAATATTCTCGAAGGAAGCCAAGCCTCGGGAACGTCCAAGGAAACCGAGATCAAACTAATAAATGTCGCCCGCGCGAGTCTGGAGGAGTTGCTGGAGGATTACCGGGATTTTCTGCGCGTCCGGAAGCTAGCCCTCTGGGATAAGAACAGCCGGGAAGCGCGATTCGTGCGGCGCCTGGGCGTCAGAGAAAATAGGTCCTATGAGTCCTATGCGACCTATATCGACACACGCCCCGCGCAAGTAGTCGCCAACATCCTCATTTGCCTGATCCACCAGACCAACTACCTGCTGGACCAGCAGCTACGGCAGTTGGAGAAGGCTTTTCTGAGCGAAGGCGGCTTGCGAGAGCGAATGACGCGCGCCCGCCTCGCGGCCAGATCGAAAAGCTAGAAATCCAGCGGAAGCTTCTTTGGATCCTCAATGCACTGTTTCACCGTGACGAGAAACGTGACGGCTTCCTTCCCGTCAACGGCGCGGTGATCGTAGCTGAGCGCAAGAAACATCATTGGGCGGACCATAACCTCATCCTTGATCGCGACCGGCCGCTTTTGAATCGCGTGCATGCCGAGAATGCCGCTTTGGGGTGGATTCAAGATCGGCGTGCCGAAGAGCGAACCATAAACGCCGCCATTTGAAATCGTGAACGTGCCGCCCTGCAAATCTTCGATCTTGATCTTCCCTTCGCGCGCCCTCGTCGCGTAATCCGCGATGTCGCGCTCAATTTCCGCGAAACTTTTCTTGTCCGCATCGCGCACCACCGGCACGACCAGTCCGCGCTCCGTCCCGACCGCGACTCCGATATCGTAGGAGTGATTCTGAATAAAATCGGCGCCCTCGATCCGGCAGTTGATCGTCGGCACGGCTTTCAAACCTTCCACGGCCGCCTTGATGAAGAACGACATGAAGCCAAGCTTCAGCCCGTTCTTTTTTGTGAAAGCGTCCTGCGACTTTGCGCGGAGCGCCTGGACCTCCGACATATCGCATTCGTTGAAAGTTGTGAGAATCGCGGCCGTGTGCTGCGCCATGACAAGTTGCGCCGCGATCTTGCGCCGGAGCGGCGACATCTTCTTGCGCGTGAATCGCTCGTTCTCCGCCTGAGGGGCCGTCTTTTCTTCCGTGCGTTCATCGGCCCTTGCCGCAGGCGCTGAGGACGTCTCCGGAGCAGCCTCCAGATCCTCCGAGGCAGCGAGCGCGTCGCCTTTCGTGACGCGGCCGCCCTTGCCGCTCCCACTGATCTTCTCAGGATCAAGCTTTTCCTCTGCCACCACGCGTCGCACCGCCGGTGAAAGAGCATCGGACGATTTTGTCGGAGGGACGTGCTTCTGCACGTCCTGCTTTTCGCTGGTTTTCGGTTTGGCGTCGCTTTTCGACGCACCCGGCTCCGTCGCCGGTTTCGCAGCGCTTCCCGAACCCTCTTCGATCACCGCGACGACTTCGCCGATCTTCACCTCCGCGCCTTCCGCGACGCGCGTTTGCAGGACGCCATCTCTCTCGGCCGTGATCTCCGTCGAGACCTTGTCAGTCTCCAAGGTAAAGAGCGCGTCGCCCGACTTGACCTGGTCGCCGGATTTTTTGTGCCAGACGGAAACGATCCCGCTGGTAATCGATTCGCCGACCGCGGGGATTTTCACTTCGGTGCTCATGAGGGCGTTACATTATGCGCAATCGAAGCCAGTGGTCGAACAGCAATGTGAACGGCCTAGACACTGAAGGCATCGGCGATTAATTGCGCCTGCTCGCGCTTATGGATCGCGAGCGAACCGACCGCGGGACTCGCGCTGGCGTTCCGTCCAGCATAAGTGATTTCGCGGCCGAAAAGTGCCCACAACCGTGGCTCCATGTAAGTCCAGGCGCCCATGTTCTGCGATTCTTCCTGGCACCAAATCAACTTTGCTTTCGCTGGAAACGGCTTGATGGCCTCCCGCAATTTGCTCTCCGCGAGCGGATAGAGTTGTTCGACCCGGACGATGGCAGTGTTCGCAATCTTCTCGGTCTCCCGATAATTCAGGAGATCGTAATAGACTTTGCCCGAGCAAAGGATCACGCGTTTCATTTTGTCGGGAGGCCCAACTTCGGGCGACCCGAGAATCTCCGCGAACCCGCCGCTCGTAAAATCTTCGGTGCGGGAAGAGGCCTGTTCGGAGCGGAGCAGACTCTTCGGCGTCATGATGATGAGCGGCTTGACGAAATCGCGTTTCATCTGACGCCGCAGGACGTGAAAGTACTGCGCGGAAGTCGTCACGTTGCAGACCTGCATGTTGTATTCGGCGCACGCTTGCAAAAAGCGTTCGAGCCGCGCACTGGAATGCTCCGGCCCCTGCCCTTCGTAGCCGTGGGGGAGGAGTAGGACGATCCCGCTCGGCCGCTGCCATTTCGATTCCGCCGGCGTTATGAATTGATCGATGATGACCTGCGCGCCGTTCGCAAAATCGCCGAACTGCGCTTCCCACAGGCAGAGCATGTTTGGATAATCAAGCGAGTAGCCGTAATCGAATCCGAGGACAGCAGCTTCGGAGAGAAGGCTGTTGTAAACGCAGAAGCGCGCCTGTTTCTCCGCGAGATGGAGCAGCGGAATGTAGGGCTGGCCCGTTCCCGCGTCGTAGAGAACCGAGTGGCGGGTGCTAAACGTCCCGCGCCGGCTGTCCTGCCCGGAAAGGCGGACCGGAATTCCTTCGAGAAGCAAAGACCCAAACGCGAGCGCCTCCGCATAATGCCATTCGTAGGGACCGCCGGCTTCGAAAACTTCGCGGCGCCGCTCAAGGACGGTGCGCCGAATCTTCGGGATGACGTCAAAACCTTCCGGCACACTCGTTAGGCCGTCGACAATCTGGCGCAGCATCTCGGGACTAATTGCCGTCGGCCCGCCCTCATCGGTGTACTGCGGTTGAAACACCGCGGTCGATTCCTTGAAGCGCGCCTGCGCGTCGGCTTTCTCTTCTTCGATTGATTTTACTTCCTGCAAGACCAACTCGAGGCGCAGCTCGAACTCCGCCTCCAGACTGGCTGCTTCGTCGTCGTTTAGCGTCCCCGCTTCGATTAACTCTTTCTTATAGAGCTTGGCGACGGAGGGGCGCTCGCCGATTTCCGCGTAAAGGTCAGGCTGGGTGAAAGAAGGTTCGTCCCCTTCGTTATGGCCGAAGCGCCGGTAACAATACATGTCGATCACGGCGTCGCGTCCGAACTCCTGCCGAAAATCGAGCGACATCTGCGTCACAAACAAGACCGCCAGCGGATCGTCGCCGTTCACGTGGAGAATCGGCACCTCGATCATCTTGGCGATGTCCGTCGCGTACATCGACGAACGTGCGTCCTCCGGCAGCGTGGTGAAGCCGATCTGATTATTTACGACTACGTGCACGGTCCCACCCGTGCCGTAACCGTGAAGTTGCGACATGTTGAGCGTCTCCGCGACGATGCCCTGGCCCGCAAAGGCGGCGTCGCCGTGGATGAGAAGCGGCAAAACTTTCCGGCGCAATTCCGTGTCGCCGCGCATGCGCTGCCGGGCGCGCGCCGTTCCTTCCACGACGGGATTGACTGCTTCGAGATGGCTGGGGTTGGCGGCCAGCCGGATCTCAACCTCGGCCCCATCCTCGAGTCTCCGGACGGTCCGGTATCCCAGATGATACTTCACGTCGCCGTCACCGGCGACCAGATTCGGAATGTAGTTGGTCGAGAATTCGGTGAAGATGACCTCGAGCGATTTCTTCAGGAAATTCGCCAGGACGTTGAGCCGGCCGCGGTGCGCCATGCCCATGCAAATTTCCTCAATCCCCTTTTCCGGGCAGCGCTGCAAAATCGTGTCGAGAATCACCATGAGCGATTCCGCGCCCTGGAGCGAGAAACGCTTTTGCCCCACGTAGCGGGTATGCAAAAAGGTTTCGAAGGTTTCGGCTTCCAGAAGCGTGCGCAGCAGGGCGATCTGCGTTTCCCGCGAGGTCTCGCGCTTGGCGGGACGCGATTCGAGCCGATGCAGCACCCAGTTGCGAATGCGCGGGTTCTGGATGTGTTGAAACTCGGCGCCAATGGTGTCCGCGTAAATGCCTTCGAGCGCAGCGATCATTTCGCGCAACGTCAGCCTGCGATTGTCCAGGAAGAACTTGGATGAGACCTGCATATTCAGGTCCTTCTCGCTGAAACCGAGTTCGCGCAGACTCAGGAGCGGATTCTCCGGCCGTTTTTTCGCGAGCGGATCGAGGCGCGCAATGGTGTGCCCAAGCGTCCGGTAGGCGTAAACCAGCCCATCGACCCGGGTTTGCAGCGGACTCTCGCCAGGCTCGACACCCTGCTGCGCAGCGCCGTTGAGCAAATGAAGGTCGCCCAGCTCAAAACCTTCAAAAAAAGCAGACCAACCTGAGTCGACCGAGGCGGGATCTTCTTGCCAGCGCCCGTAGTTCTCCTCGAGCAAGTCGAGGTTTAGTCGGGTGGCAAAAGATGGCCGCATCGCAGTTTCAATCTGCAAGGATTCCGTGGGTGCGGCAAGTTGACAGTGCGACGAGTGTTCCGTTACTTGCCTTGCAAAATGATCTTGAAAAGAAAATCATTGGCCCTGTGGTTGAGCATTTGGTTCCTCGTCGCATCGGGTGCCCCTCTCTTCGCCCAGGCGGATCCCGCTACGGAGCCGGCCGTGTTGGCCGTGGCCAAGGTCCTGCCCGCCGTCGTTAATATCAATACCGAACGGATCGTGAGACGGCGGGTGCGCGATCCATTTGAAGACTTCGCGGCACAATACTTCGGTAATTATCGGAGCCGTCCGCGCGAAGTTCGGCAAACGCTGCAAAGCCTCGGCTCGGGATTCATCGTCGATCCCGCTGGCTACATCGTGACGAACGACCATGTCGTGCAGCGCGCCGCCGATTTAAAGATCGAGGTAACGATGAACGACGGAAAGATCTACAACGCCCACTACATCACCGGCGACAAGGAGAAGGACCTCGCCTTCATCAAGATCGATGCAAAAGCCGATTTCCCCTTTATCAATCTGGACAACATCTCGCCGAACCTCCTCGGCCAAACGGTGCTCGTGGTCGGCAATGCCGCCGGCTACGGCAGCTCGATCAGCCGGGGCATCTTGAGCGGCACCAAGCGCGACATCACCATCGACGAAACCGACTACAAGGATTTGTTGCAAACCGATGCGGCCATCAATCCGGGCAATAGTGGCGGACCGCTCATCGATTTGTCCGGGCGCCTCGTCGGGGTCAGCTCTGCCAAGATGGCATTCACTCCCCAAGGCGTTCCCACCCAGGGCTTGGGCTTCGCCATTCCGGCGGAAACGGTCCGCGCAAGTGTGGCCCAGTTCAAACTGGTGGCGCAGAACAAGCCGATACCTAAGAACCAGCCAGCCGAGAGCGAAGCAACCGGTTCGCAGGCCCAGCGGCTTTTCGGGTTGCAGTTGCAAAACCTGACGCCGGACCTGACGGATGCGCTCGGCTATGTGCAGGGCCGCGGCGTGCTGATCAGCGCGGTCGAGCCCGAAAGTCCCGCCGATCGCGCGGGAATCCAGCGCGGCCTTGTGATCTATCGCGTGGGCCGCTACAATGTTGCGTCCATTAAGCAGTTGGAAGGTCTTCTGGCGCGCGTCGGCTCCGGCACCAGCGTTGATTTTACCGTCGGGATCGTGCGCGCGAACGGGCGGGGCGAACAAGTCGAGACTGTTCCTTTGACCGCGCGGTAAAATTAGAGGAAGTCTCGCAACGCAATGCCGTTTCAGTTGTCTGACAGCATTACCGCCTCATGATCAAAGTCGAAAACCTAACCAAACGCTACGCCGGCCAGACCGCGATTCAGGACCTGAATTTCGAGGTCGGCAAAGGCGAGATCATGGGTTTTCTCGGGCCTAATGGCGCCGGGAAAAGCACCACCATGCGGATTCTCTCGAGCTTCCTGCCGCCGACTTCCGGACGCGCGACCATCGCCGGCTTCGATATTTTCGAGCAATCGCTTCAGGCCCGGACACATCTCGGTTACATGCCGGAAAACGTCCCGTTGTATAACGACATGCGGGTCACGGAGTACCTCGATTACCGCGCCGCGCTAAAGGGCGTGCCGCATCGCCGCGTGGCGGAACGTGTCGGCGACGTCAAAGAATTGTGCGGCCTCAAAGAGGTGGAGAAGAAACTGATCGGCGCACTTTCAAAGGGGTACAGGCAACGGGTAGGCCTGGCCGATGCGCTCGTGCACGAACCGGATTTGCTGATTCTCGACGAGCCCACCAGCGGCCTCGATCCCAATCAGATTCGCCAGGTGCGCGACCTGATCAAAAACCTTGGCAAGCAGCACACGATCCTTCTTTCCACGCACATCTTGCCTGAAGTCGAGATGACTTGCAGTCGCGTGATCATTATCAACAAAGGCCGGATCGAGGCTTGCGATACGCCCGAAAACTTGCTCGGCCGGATCCGCACGGCCGGTGGAGTCATCGTCGAAGCGAAGGTCGGCTCGGACAATGGCGCGGAGGAATTAAAGAAAATTCGCGGTGTCCGGGATGTGACCACGTCGGCCGATGGCGAGTGGGCAGTTTTTGCGCTGCGCGTGGAAGCCGATACGGATGTGCGCGCCGAAGTCTTTCGCTTGGCCGGCGAGCGGCATTGGACGTTGCGCGAGCTGTCGCAGCGAAAGGCGACACTCGAAGACGTATTCGTCGAGATTACGCATCCGGATGCGGAATGAAATGGAGTAGTGGAGAACTGGAGTAATGGGTTACCAAACAGAGCTTAGAAATAAGAACCGTGGCTACATGGGTTTGATCGTCTGGCAGAAGGCGCTCGAGTTGTTCGAACTCGTTTGGAAGGTGACCTACGTGGAATCAAGAATTGATTTCAAACTTCGAGCGCAGATCGCTGATGCCGCTCAGTCAATCTCCGCGAACATTGCAGAAGGATATGGCCGGCGATCAGTGAAGGAATACATCCAGTTTCTCTACGTCGCACTGGGATCGGCGGCAGAGACGATGACGCGGGCGATAGGACTGAACCAAGTCCAACAGGTTTCCGACGAGCGATTCCGCGAGTTCGACCTTCTGCATTACGAAGTCGAAAACCGATTATTGCGCCTAATAGAGAAGCTCGAGCAGAAACGAGACGACAGCGACTGGGTCACGCGCATCGCCGAAGATCCAGAAGAATACGCTTCCGATCTACTACTCCATCACTCCATCACTCCATCACTCCACTCCGTCGATGCGTAAGTTCCACACACTCCTCTCGCGCGAAGTTCGCAGCTACTTCTACTCGCCGATCGCTTACATCGTCCTCGTCTTCTTCCTTTTCGTGAGCGGAGCGGATTTCTACTTCCAGCTCTCGTTCATGAATCAAAGGCCGGTGGCCTATTCCGTTCAGGAAGCGTTCTTCAATTCGGTCTTCTTCTGGTTTGCGTTCGTCCTGATTTTTCCGCTGATCACCATGCGGTTGTTTGCGGAGGAGTTTAAGCTCGGCACGATCGAGCCGCTCATGACCGCGCCGGTCCGCGACTGGCAGGTTGTGCTGGCGAAATTCTTCGGCGCTCTCGTCTTTTACGTGATCCTCTGGCTCCCGACGCTCATTTACTTCTGGGTCTTCCAGGCCGTCACCCATCAACCTGCCGCAAATTCGAGCGGCGCCTACCTCGGCGCGTATCTGATGCTCCTCCTGCTCGGCATGTTCTACATTTCGGTCGGCTGCCTCGCCTCCGTCGTGACCAAAAACCAGATCGTCGCTGCGATCATCTCCTTCTGCGTCATCACGCTTCATTTTTTCTCCGGCCTCATTTCGTTCGTCCTGCAAGAAGTCAGTTCTTCGACCCGGCAATTGCTCGGCTACTTCTCCGCCCTCGAACAAATGGGAACGCTTTCGCGCGGTGAGATCGATACGCGCCCGATGGTACTTTATCTCAGCATGACTGTCGTGATGCTGACGCTGACTTATCAGGCATTCCAATCGCGGAAATGGAGGTTGTGAAAATGGCCGATAACGAGTCAGTCCTGGCCAAACCGCGGAAGATCCACCGTATTCGGATCGGTCTGAACGTTCTTGTTCAGGTGGCGATCCTGCTCGTGCTCGCGGTCATGGTAAATTACCTCGGGTTCGAGCATTACCGGCGCTGGGATCTTTCCCGGGACAAAAAGTTCGCGCTCGCGGACAAAACGAAGCGCTTCCTTGAGAGCATGCCAGGCAAATCAAGGATCACGGTTTTTTTCCTGCCTAACAATGCCATTGCCAGCGATGTGCAGGGGATGCTGACGGAATATCAATACGCCGCCAAAGGGAAACTCGACGTTGAGAACATCGATCCCGAGCGCAATCTCTCTCGGGCGAAGGAGCTTCTGGACAAATACAAGGTCGTCACCGGCGAGGATCTATTGATCTTGGACTACGACGGCCGGAACAAGACCGTGAAGGCGTCCGAGATGGCCGAAGTCGATCAGGGCAATCCGATGTTCGGCGAGCCGCCAAAGGTCACGGCATTCAAGGGCGAGCAGGCGGTCACGAGCGCTTTGATGGAGTTGGTCGAAGGCAAGAAGAACGCGATCGGGTACGTGCTCGGACACAAGGAGCCGGCGATCACGGAGCCCTCGCCTGCCGCGATGCCCACGGAGGCTGCCACCAGCCCGATCACGGTGCTGAAAACATTTATTGAGAACGAGAACATCAAGTTCCAGGAATTGAATCTCTTCGACGTCGGTGTAATTCCGGCCGAGCTCAAGACCATCATGATCAATGGCCCGCAGTACGACTTTTCCGATCGTGAAATGAAATTGCTCCGCGATTTTTGGGAGAAGCAGGGACGCATCCTGCTCTTGCTCGATCCCGGCGCGAAGACGCCAAAGCTCAACGCTTTTCTGAACGAGCTTGGGGTCAAGGTGAACGACGACCGACTCATGGCCATGGTGAAAACGGGCATCCAGGAAGTCGCGCTCCTGCGCGATGTGCAAGCGCAGTTCCTGGGAGACAGTCCGATCACGAAGCGCCTGGCGGACGCGCGCGGGATTTT
>Ga0137396_10002080_pt1 | contig 10857 bp, 10 predicted proteins | sample czc16metaG_FD_108284 | JGI IMG/M metagenome (GOLD analysis project Ga0137396, IMG submission 108284) | Vadose zone soil microbial communities from Angelo Coast Range Reserve, California, USA - czcobulk3.16 metaG | ecosystem: Environmental > Terrestrial > Soil > Vadose zone | place: USA... | reverse complement strand
GCCTGCCACAGCGAGCCCTCCGTGGCGCAGCGGATGCCCAGGTCGGTGAGCGCCGCGTCGCCCGGCGTCCCGCGCAAGGCCGCCTGCACGAGCTGCACGCACTTTTGGTGCTGGCGGTTGGTCAGGAGCAGCTGGGCCGTGCCGCGGACGGTCCCCACGTTCTTGAGATCGGTGAGCGCCAGCTGGTAGAACGCGTCCATCGCGCGCAGCGTGTCGCCCTTGGTGAGGTAGTTCTGGGCCATGCAGTTCCAGGGGGTCGCGTTGAGCGAGTCCCCCACGAGAGCGCGCCGGCAGGCGTTGATCAGGCTGTCCGGCGGCATGCGCTGCAACTCGTACACGCTTTCGACGCACAGATGCGCGGCGGGAAGATTGGGCTCGAGCGCGATCGCCTTGCGGGCGGCTTCGAGCGCGCGCACCGCCGCGCCCCGGGAACGTTGTTCGCGGCAATCGCGTGCGCTCTCGGCGGCGCGCACGATGTTGTTGAGCCGCTGGCCGATCGCTTCCCCGAGAATCTGCGGCGTGCTCCCGGTGGCGGTGAAGACCATCCCGAAGCCGGAGCTGCCCTCGCTGATGCGGATCTTCGCGGTGTACGACGCGGTATTGCGACTCAGGAGGCCCGTCGTGTACGCGTTGACGTTCAACGAGCGGGACAGCTGCGAGGCCTGCTGCTCGGCGAGGAGGATGTCGCAGGTGAATCCGGAAGCCGCCAGGGCCTCGCAAATCTTCGCCTTGGGGACTGTGAGGACCTTGTACCGCGCCAGGGCGATCAACCGCTCCCGGGCGAGATCCATGGCCGCGACGCTGGCAGCCGAGTCGGCCGGAGACGTGACGGAAAGGGGCAGCACCAGGAGTTTTTCGGTCGGCTGAGTGATGGCCAGCTGCGCCGGGGCGGCCGCCACGGCCCCCAGCATCAGAACGGTCACCACTCGCAGCGTGCTCACGCGGTCAAACCTCCGTGCGGAATCGTACCCCAGTGGGCGAAGAGGGATTCGAACCCCCGACTTCCTGCGTGTAAGGCAGGCGCTCTAACCCGCTGAGCTATTCGCCCGTGGGCGCGGCTCGCTATAGCGCGAGCCCGAAGGGAAAGAATACGCAATAACCGAGGACGAGAAGAATCGGCGCGGCCGTGGTCGAGCCCCGCGCGAGCAGCACGTAGCCGAGCAGCAGCGACACGAACCCTGCCGCGAGCAGGACGTAGTTCAGCCGCGCGAACCGCAGCCGCGATCGGGCGAGACTCTGGTCGGGCATCGGGGTCGGAGTTTACCGCGCAATCGCATGCTCGTCAAGAAGTTGGCGCGTCGTCGGGGGGCACGATCCACCCCTCGTCGAGCCGCGCCCGGCGCTCGCGGTCGCGGCGCCGCCGGATCAGCACCAACGCGATGAGCAGCAGGCCGAGCACCGCCCAGAACGCGCCGACCGATTGGGCCCACGCCAGCCACCCGTACTGGGACCTCAGGTCCCGCTGCCAGCGCTCCTCGAAATCCCCCTCGGTCACGTGGTAGGTCTCGCGCAGGGCGGCGTCGAAGGACGGTGCCGCCGGCAGCCGGGCGAGGAGGACCCCAAGTCCCCGCTCCCCGCCCCAGCGCTCGAGCAGCAGGACGGCGGTCGTCGCGAGCGCGTACGCGCCCTCGGCGTCCGTCGCATCGCCGCGCAGGGCGCGATCCAGCTCATCGAGGTCCATCGTCCGGCCCCGCGCCAGTTGCCAGCTCATGCGCAACGCGTCCAGTCGCCCCCACTCGCCGGCCGCGACGGCGGCGTAGCCCTCTTCGAACCACAGGGGCAAGTGGTGGCCGATGCGCCAGCGCAGCGCGAGGTGGGCGAGCTCATGACGCAAGGCGCCGGCCAGTCGAACCGTCGGACGGTCGGACAAGAGCACGATGACCCCGGCTTCCGGGAACGCGGCGCCGCCGCTCCACGACGGCAGACGCCCCCGCGTGATCGAGTCGAAGACCGTCCTGGTGGGCGCGAGGATGAGGCGGAGCGGGCGGTCGGGGAGCGGCCCGATGCCGGGGAACGGAGCCTGGTGATCGGCGGCTTCGGCGAGCGCAACGCCCAGCGCGGCCTGCGCGGGCCAGGTGACGGCAGTGACGCGGCCGACGGTAGTCGCCTGCGGCACCTGGGTCGCGAGGAAGAACAGGACGGCTAGGTGCGCGGGGGCTCTCCACCCTGGGCGACCAGGTCCAGCATCTCCTGACACTTCTTGCCCCAGGGGTTGAACTTGTTGGCCTTGAAGCCGTCGGTCCACGTTTGTTTGGCCTGGTCCTGCTCGCCGGCGAACCACCGGGCCCGGCCCAGCTCATAATACGCCTCGATCAGATTGGGGCCGAGCTTCAGCGTCTTGCCGAAGAACGTCTGCGCGTCCTCGTACATCTCGCGCTGCAGGTAGACCAAACCGAGGTAGAAGTGCGCGTACAGCGTGGCCTTCTTGTCGTTGTCGAGGCGGATCGCCTTGGAGAGGTGCTCGATGGCCTCGCCGAAGATGCGCTTCTTCAGGCATATGTAGCCGACGTTGATGCGGGCGAGCGAGTTCGCCGGCTCCTTCATGAGGACCTTGGAGAACGTTTGGAGCGCGTCGTCGTAATCGCCGTTGAGCATCTGGGCCCAGCCAAGCAGCGACTCGGCCTGCGTCTCGCCGGGCGAGAGCTGGAGCGCCCTCTGGAGCGCCTGGATTGCGCCGACGTGGTCGCCCAGGGAGATGAGGCTCCACCCCTTCTCGATGAACGTCGAGGCGCCGATATGATCGGCGTGCACCGCGGGCCGGGTGCCGGTGAACTCCGGGGCCGCGGCCTCGGCGGTGGACGCGGCGAGCTGCTTGAACTTCTCCACCAGCTGCCGGACGTCCTCCTTGAGCTGGGTGAGCTCGCCGATCATGCCGTCCACCTGCTTGAAATAGGCGATGATCTCGCGCTTGACGGCCTCCCGCTCGGCGGCGGCCACGCCGGTCCCCTCGAGACGCCGCGCGATCGCGTCGTACTGCGCCCGCAGGGCGGCGAGGGCGGACTCGGCCATCAGGTCTTCACCTTGTGCCCCTTCTGCTCGGACGCAGCGTGCTCCGTGAGCGCGGTGTCCAGCTGCAGCTTCTCCTTGGACAGGAGCAGCTTGTTGGTGTTGAGCACGATGATGGTGCGCTTCTCTTTCACGACGAGGCCGGTGATGTACTCGGCGGCGAGGCCCTTCACGATCCCGGGCGGCGCCGTCACCTCCGTGGCGGCGACCTGCAGCACTTCAGTCACGGTGTCCACCACGGTGCCGATCTTCGCCCCGTCCCATTCGAGGATCACGGTGCGCGTGTCGTCCTTGAGCGGGGCCGGCGCGCCGAGCCGCTTGCGCAGATCGATGAGCGGGACGGCCGAACCGTGGTACTGCAGCACGCCCTCGAGGAAGTCCGGCGCCTTGGGCAGCGGCGAGGGCGCTTCGTACCGCAGGATCCGCTCTACCTGGAAGATGTTGAAGGCGAAGTCCTGACCGCCGACGCGGAACGTGACCAGCTGGATGTCGTCGCCGCCCGTCATGCGATCCGGTCTCCCAGCAGATCGAGGTCGAGGATCGGCACAAGGGCGCCTCGCTGCCGCGCTACCCCGCCGGCCCACGGCAGGGACTGACCGCGCGGCACCGGCAGCGGCGCCTCGCGCACGACCTCATCGGCGTCATCCACCTCGAGCGCCACGAAGCGGCCGCGCAGCTCCACGAGCACCGCCGCCCGGCCACGCTCAACCGGCGGCGCCCGCTCGCCCAACAGCGCGCCGAGGTGCACGAGGGGCACCAGCCGACCCCGCAGCGGCGTGAGCCCCCGCAGCGCCGGCAGCGCCCGCGGCACGTCCATCACCTGGCCGACGTCCCCGACCTCGAGGACGCTCGCCACCGGCAGCCCGTAGGCTTTGCCATCGGCCCGCACCAGCAGATACCCCCGGCTCACCCGCGACTCCCTCCACGACGCACCAGCTCAATGGCCACGCGGCCGGCAATCTGAGACAGGGGCAGCACCGCGTCCACTCCCCCGGCCTGCACCGCGGCAACCGGCATCCCGGCGATCACGGCCGACTCGCGATTCTGTGCGAGTCCGGCGCCGCCGGCGTCGTGCATCGCGCGCAGCCCGTCGGCACCATCGCGGCCCATACCGGTCAGGACCACGCCCACCGCGCGCACCCCGAACACCTCGGCCACCGACCGGAACAGCGGGTCGGCTGCGGGGCGCACCCCCCACACCGGGGGACCCTGCTCCAGCGCGATGATGGGTCCGTCTTCGGCGGCGAGCACTCGCATATGATAATCGCCGGGCGCCACGTATGCCGTGTCGGCGACGAGCGGAGTGCCGTGATCCGCCTCCACGACCTGGTACGGGCTCAAGGTGTTGAGGCGCTCGGCGAGGCTCCGAGTGAACATGGGCGGCATGTGTTGGACGATGAGCACAGCGGCGCCGCGCCCCGTCGGCAGCGAGGGCACCAGGTCGGCGAGGGCACGCGGCCCTCCCGTCGAGGCGGCGATCGCAACGACAAGACGCGCCCGCGGCCGCAGTCCCAACTCCGGAGCGTGGCGCACCGGCACCGGCGGTCGCGCCAGCACCGACACCCGCGAGATGTCCGCTGCCAGCGCCGTCCGTAAAGCCTCCTGGAGGCGCGGCGCGAGCCCCCGCAGGGCCTCCTTCGTGGCGTTCTCGGGCTTGGCGACGATTTCGACGGCGCCGAGCTCCAGGGCGCGGATCGCCGCGGCGGTGCCGGGCCCGGCGTGGGCGCTCACGACGACGATCGGTCGCGGCGACTCCGACATGATGTAGCCGATGGCGCCGAGGCCGTCGAGCTCCGGCATCTCGAGGTCCATCGTGACGACGGCGGGATCGAACTGGTGGACCTTGCGGACGGCGTCGAAGCCATCGCGGGCGGTGGCGATCACCCGGAACGGCCCCTCGCCGCCCGTGCCGCCCAGCACGTCGGCAAGGACGCGGCGCATCAAGGCGCTGTCGTCCACCACGAGGACGGTGGGCTTGCCCTCAGATGACTTCGACATCGCGGCCCACCGCGCGGATCTCGACGCGGCCGTCAACGAGGTGGAACCGAATCGAACGGCCTTGATCGCCCCCCACCGCTTCGCGCTGGATCGGGATCGAGGCCACCCGCAGGGCGTTGCGCGCCGCGACGATGTTCCGCTCACCCATCTGCAGCGTCCCCGGCGTCATCAGGGCGGCGAACATCGAGGCGCCGCCGGCGAGCTTGGCGACGAGGCGGCGGCGATCCGCGCCGAAGGCGACGAGCCGCTCGATGAGGAGGGGGACGGCGGTCTCCGGAAACTTCGCGGGGTTCTGGGCGTCGCGCGCCAGGCTCTTGGACGGCAGCAGGACATGGGCCATCGCGCCGGCCCGGGCCTCGGGATCGTAGAGCATGATCGCCACGCACGAGCCCAGCCCCAGGGTGACGATGACCGCGTCGGCCCGATCCGCCGCCCAGTCGGCGACCTTGACGATCCGCTCCCGCGGCGCCGGAGCGGGCGCCGGACTCACGCCGGCCTCCGGTAGATCCGCTCGCGGGGGTCTTCGAGCGCGAGCCGTTCGCGCGCCGTCCCGAACAGGGTTTCGACTTTGCCGAGCAGCAGGACTCCGCCCGGCGCCAGCGCCTCCGCAAAGGTGAGGAACAGCCGCTCCTGCATCGGCCGGTCGAAGTAGATGACGACGTTGCGGCAGACGATCAGGTCGTAGGGCGGATCGGGCGGGCGCTCGCGCGTGAGGTCGTGGCGCAGCACGCGCACGAGCCGGCGGATCTCCGGCACCGGCCGTCGCGGGGCGACGGGGGTGAAGTAGCGGCGCAGCAGGTCCTTCGGCATCTCGGAGAACGTCACCTCGGGATACTCGGCGGCGGCGGTGCGCTCCAGGCTCTCGCGGTCGATGTCGGAGGCATCCACGCGGGCGTGCGACCACGGCGGCGTCTCCCCGCAGGCGCGCGCCGCTTCCGCGAGCGCGACGGCGATCGAGTAGGGCTCCTCCCCCGACGCGCACCCCGCCGACCACGCGCGCACACGCCCCCGGCGCGCCCGCCACAGGTCGACGAGGTAGGGACGCAGCAGTGCCGCCCACGTTTCCGCGTTGCGGTAGAACTTGGTGACGTTGATGGTGAGCGCGTCGAGCAGGCGGTCGTACTCGTGGGCGTCTTCGTCGAGCAGCCGGCTGTAATCGTCGTAGCTGTGCACGCCGCGCGCGCGCATGCGGACCGCGATGCGCCGCTTGAGGCACTTTTCCTTATACGACTCGCAGCCGATCCCCCGGGTGCGGGAGATCTTCTGGGTGAGCGCCTTGAACGACGGGTCGTCCTGCTGCGCCGTCACGACAGGGCACTCAGGGTTTCCAGATTGGACTTGACGAGCTCGTGGCCGGGGTTGAGCTCGAGCGCCCGCCGCCACAGCCGGGCCGCGAGCTCGCGGTCATTCCGCTTGTACGCGATGTTGCCGAGCTTGAAGTAGACGTCGTCGCCCAGGTCCGGGGCGAGCTCGACGGCCCGGCGGTAGGCCTCCCACGCCTCGTCGTAGCGCGAGGCGCGGTAGCAGAGGTCACCGAGGTTCTTGGACAGCTGCGGTTGGGAGGGCTCGTCCTTGAGCGCCGCGCGCACCAACTCCTCCGCCTGGCCCAGGTCGCCGCCGAGCTCGTGCAGGACGGCGAGGTTGTTGCGCAGCACGGCACTGGTGGGATGCGCCACCGCCGCGCCCAGCGCCAGCTCCTCCGCCTGCTCGAACTCTCCGGCGGCGGCCGACGTGAGGGCGCGGGCCCAGTACCACACCGCGGGGACCTTATCGCCGAACAGCTCCTTGGCCCGGTCGAGCCGGCCGCCGGCGCTCACTAGATCCCCACGCTTGAGCGCGGCGACGCCCCAGCCCAGGTACACGCGCGGATCGGTGCGCGCCCGCGTCGCCGCTTCGCCGTAGGCGGCCTCGGCCTCGTCGAGGCGCCCCAGCTGCTCGTAAGCGAAGCCCAGGTTGTGGAGCACGGCCGGTCGGCTGCCGCCCTTCTCCGCCGCGAGCCGCAGCGCTTCCATCGCCTCGCGCCAGCGTGCTTGCTTCAGCGCCACGAGACCGATGTAGAACAGCGCGTTGGCATCGCCGGACCGCAGCTCGGCGACGCGCCGGAACTCGCGGGCCGCCTCATCGAGCATGCCCGTCTTGTAGAACGCGACGCCGAGGTTGCGGTGCTCTTCGACGCGCGCGTCGGTCATGCGCGAGTCCTCGGGAGAGGCCGTCTTGCCGGCGCGGTGCAGGAACCCCGCCGTGATCAGCCCATACAGCGCCTTACCCACCTCGAACTCGCCGAGCCCGGAGTCCTCGATGAGCTGGTGGATGTCGCGCGTGCCGGTGAGGAGCGGGAGCAGCCGCTGCTGCGTCTCGGTCATGGTGGACTCGCTGATCGCGAGGCGGTCCTTGTCCACGATGAAGAGGAGATCGAACGAGGGGATCTTCTTCTCGATCAGCGACCACTCGTCCACGCGGCGGGCGCCCTCGAGCAGCAGCGATTCGGGGTTGATCGAGACGAGGAAGTCCTGCTGCTCCGGGCGGACCTCGGTTTCGAAGTTGAAGGTGCCCTGCGTCCACGTGAAGAGGTAGTACACCGCCTCCTCGATCTGCACGCGCATGTAGCGTTCGAGCTCGGGCTGCGTGATAGTGCCCATCGCCACCAGCAGCTCGCCCAGCTTTTTGTCGCGCTGCTTGCTCTGCCGAGCGATCGCAGCGTCGAGCTGCTCTTGGGTGATCTTGGTGTTCTTGACGAGGATGTCGCCGAGCCGGTCGCGCCGGTTGACGATCGACGCGTAGCAGATCCGCCCGCGGTCGAAGTAGATGTAGCCGAAGTTCGAGCGGTCGGCGATCGAGAGACACCCCGTCTTCTGCCCCAGCGCCAGGAGCTGGAGCACGTCGGGCAGCGAGGCCTCCTTGAGCGAGCCCTTGATGGCCATCAGCGCGACTCCTCGAGCAGGCGGTCGGACGGCTCGGGCCAATCCCACACCATCTTCTCGCGGCTGCGGACGCCGCCGGCGCTCGAGACGACGATGCCGCTGGTGCGGAAGCCCGAGGTGCGGCGGCGCTCCCCGACCGGCGTCTGGCCCTCCAGCTCCTCACGCGCCAGACCGGCGGTGAGCGGCTGCTCCTTCGCCGTCGCGGCGCCCACCACGCGCTGCACCATGGTGGCGAGCGCGCGGACCGAATCGACCGGGCGGTCCGCCAGGTAATCGAGCAGCGCCGCCTCCGTCGGCTGGTGCAGCTGCGCGAGCAGGCGCTCGGCCACCCCGCGGCGCACGTCGCGGTCGGGCTCGGTCAGCTCGGCGACGAGGCCGCTCCCCAGGCGGGACGCAATCCGCGGCTCGATGCCCTCGAACGCGCCGGGCGGCGTCGGCGCCGTGAAGACGAGCTGCTTCTCCTGATCGAGGAACAGGTTGAAGAGGTTGAACAACTCCTCCTGCGTCCGCTCCTTCCCCGCCAGGAGGTGGATGTCGTCGAGCAGTAGCGCCGTGGCGCGCCGGTAGCGGGCGCGCCACCAGTCCATGCGGTTCCCGTCGATCGCCGCGATGAGCTCGTCGACGAAGTCCTGGGTGGAGAGACAGGCGACGATCGCACCCCGCCGCTGCGCGAGCTCGAGGCCCAGGGCGTTGAGCAGGTGCGTCTTGCCGAGACCGCTCCGGCCTACGAGCAGCAGTGGGTTGTACTTCTTCCCCGGGTGGGCGAGCACGGCCTCGACGGCGCTCATCGCCATCTGGTTGGACGCGCCCGCGGCGAACTGCGCCATGGGAAACGCGGGCGACGGGGCGGGCGGCGGTCCGGCGCCTTCGCGCACGCGGGCCGCGGCCTCCTCGGCTTGGGGCATGTGCTCGGGGTCGCGGAAGATGCTCTGGCCCGCGGCCTGCGGGTCGAGGGTCGCCACCTCCGTCTCGAGCGCCTTGAGCCGCTCGACGTCCTTGACGAACGAGGTGATAGCCTCGTCCACGGCCGCGGGCGCGTCCCGCTCGAGCAGCACTTCGAGCCGGTGCGTGCGGTAGCCCTCGCCCTCCCACCGCAGGATCGCCTCGGCGACGCGCGCGCGCCACGCTTCCACCGCTTTGCCGACCGTCACAGTCACGTCGCTCACGAACTGCGCGAACTCGTCCGCGGAACCCCCTCCCGTCGTGGCGGCGACCGTCGCGAGGCCCAGCACTTGCTTCGCGGCCTCGGCGTTGATCGGCGTCTCATTCACCGCCTGGTAAGCGATCAGCCGGTTCAAGGCCCCCATGAGCTCGCGGACGTTGACGAATTCCGCCCCCGCGACCGTCTCCAACACGCCCGGCTGGAAGGCGGCGCCACGCTCCTCCGCCTTGCGGCGCAAGATCGCCACCCGGGTCTCGTAGTCGGGCACGCCCATGTCGACGACCAGCCCACCGGAGAAGCGCGAGATCAGGCGCTCGTCGAGGGCCGCGATCTCGCCGGGCGGGCGGTCGCAGGTAAGCACGATCTGGTGGCCGGCGCCCTGGAGCGCCTCCGTGAGCCGCAGCAGCTCCGTCTGCATCTCGGCCCGCCCGGTCAGGAACTGCACGTCGTCCACGAGCAGCACGTCGACGTTCTGGAAGCGCCGCCGGAACGCGTCCCCCTGCCCCGCCGCGATCGCCGCGTGGAAGGCTTCGACGTACTCGTCGAGGGTCAAGTACTCGATGTTGAGCCCGGGCGCGACCTTTTTGGCCTGCGAGCCGATGGCCATGAGGAGGTGCGTCTTCCCGAGGCCGGACCCGCTATAGATGAAGAGCGGGTTGTACGCCGATCCCGGGTTCTCGACCACGGTGCGCGCCGCAGTCACCGCGAGGCGGTTCGCCGCACCGACGACGAACGACTCGAAGGTGAACTTGGGGTTCAGAGCGGTGGTCACGCGGTCGTCCCCTGCGAGAGGCGTTTCAGCACCTGCTCCGAGATGCTCTTCAGCGTCTCGAACACCCCCACCCCGTGCAGCGCGTCCGCCGGGAAGCTGGGAAGGCTGCGGAAGTTCAGGGCGTCGTCGAGATCGGCCGACGTGAGGATCAGCTCGCGCGGCAGGTCCTGCTTGTTGTACTGCATCACCAGCGGCATCCCCCGGATGTCCACCCCGTGGTCGAGGAGGTTGGCCTGCAGGTTCTGCAGGCTCTCGATGTTCTCGTCGAGCTGGCGGGCCTGGCTGTCGGCGACGAACACCACGCCGTCGGCCCCCTGCAGCACCAGCCGGCGGGTAGCGTTGTAGTAGACCTGGCCCGGCACAGTGTACAGCTGGAAGCGGGTCGTGAAGCCCGAGATCTGACCGAGGTCGATCGGGAGGAAGTCGAAGAACAGGGTCCGGTCCGTCTGGGTGGCGAGCGAGACCATCCGTCCGCGGCGGCTCTCGGGGACGCGGCCGTAGACGTAGTGCAGGTTGGTCGTCTTCCCCGACCGTCCCGGGCCGTAGTAGACGATCTTGCACGTGATCTCGCGCGCCGTGAAGTTGACCAGGGACACTCGTTATCTCCCGAAGAGCGTGCTGAGGCTTTCGTTCAGCTCGCGCTCGAAGTCGGCCGCCAGCACTTGCTTGGGAACACCTTCCCGCGGGCTCGCCGCTCGCAGGTCGGTCACGAGCTGCTCGAAGAATAGCTGCATCAAACCGAGCGATGAAACATCGAGATCGTAGACCGCGAGCACCACCAGCGGTCCACGCCCCGTCGTCAGTCCCGACAGGAAAATGCCGTGGCGCTGGCCCTGGTGGTTCAGCGCGGCGAACGGCGGCTGGCCGAGCTGGCGCGCCAGCTCGGCGGTGGACGCCATGATCGCGGCGCCGAGCGCGGCCGCCGACATCACGTCCAGCGCGCGCGTGAAGCCGTACTGCGCGAGCACCTGCCCCGCCGGCGTCATGAGCAGCACCAG
>Ga0137396_10002076_pt1 | contig 10862 bp, 6 predicted proteins | sample czc16metaG_FD_108284 | JGI IMG/M metagenome (GOLD analysis project Ga0137396, IMG submission 108284) | Vadose zone soil microbial communities from Angelo Coast Range Reserve, California, USA - czcobulk3.16 metaG | ecosystem: Environmental > Terrestrial > Soil > Vadose zone | place: USA... | reverse complement strand
GCTGTCGATCGACCCGACGTACATCGCGGGCCGTTTTCGGACCGCTTGGAGGCCCTCCAGAACCTGGATTTGCTGGGCGTCGTAGGCGGTCTCTTCTACCATCTATTTCGCAACCTTCTAAACCGGGTTCCTTGACCCTCTCGCAGCCCATCCCGGGAGATGCTTCGAGTATACGGTGGGTGACCATAAAGGTTCGGACCTCGTTTCTATGGAGAAAACCGGCATCTCGTGACAAGCCATTTTGCGGACTGCCTCTTTAAATACCTTAGCACGGCCTTTCAAAGGCCCTCATTCTCGCCCATGGAAACGTCGAACGCGGGTCAGAAATCGTCCCCATCAACGCGACTCATTTCTGCTTCCAACGAACGCCATCTCGGGTGTCTTCCAACGCGATTCCGAAGGCGGCGAGGCCGTCTCGGATTCGGTCCGCGGTGGCGAAGTCCTTGCGCTGTCGCGCTTCCTCTCGCAGCCGCACGACGAGGTCCATCACGCTCTCGAAGCGGTCGGTTGCAAGCGCGGGGGTCTGGAAAAGTCCGAGGACATCGCCAACGGCTCGAAAGGCTGCGGCCGCGGAGTCGAGTTCGGATCGGCCGGCACCTATCTCAATCGCCTTGTTTAGGGCTCGAGCGTATTCGAACAGGACGGCGATCGCCTCCCGCGTGTTGAAGTCGTCGGACATCGCGGCGTCGAAGTCCGCCAGGGCTCTCTTCGTCGCCGCACGGAGTTCGGAATCCGCCTTCCCCTTCTCGGGTGCTCGCCGGCGTTCCGCGTCCACGGTGCGAACCGTCTCGGAGAGGCGCCCGTACGATCGCTTCGCCTCGTCGATCAGGTCTGGCGTGAAGTCGATCGGGCCGCGGTACTGCACGTTAATCAGGAAGAATCGAATCACTTCGGGCTCGTACCGTTCCAGTGCGGCGGTGACGGGCCAAAAGTTCCCGAGCGACTTGTGCATCTCCTCGCCGCTCACCATGACCATGCCACCGTGCATCCAGTACTTCACGAAGGGCGCCACGCCGGTGTACGACTCCGCTTGGGCGATCTCCGCTTCGTGATGAGGGAACAAGAGTTCGGTCGCACCGCCGTGGAGATCGTATTGCGGGCCGAAATGCCGGATCGTGATCGCCGTGTCCTCGATGTGCCATCCCGGCCGGCCCTTTCCCCATGGACTGTCCCAGGCCGGCTCCCCCGGTTTCTGCGCCCTCCAGAGGACGAAGTCCGCGGGATGCCGTTTTCGCTCCTCGATCTCGACCCGGGCTCCCGGACGGAGTTCCTCGACCTTTTGCCCGCTGAGCTTGCCCCACCCCGAGAAGGTCGTCGTATCGAAGTACACGCTCTTGTCCTCTGCCACGTAGGCGTGTCCCTTCGCGATCAGACCTTGGATTTGTTCCACGATCTCGTCGATGTAGTCCGTCGCGAAGGCGTACACGTCGACGGACGTGCACTGGAGTCTGTCCATCACATCGAGGTATTCTGCGAAATACCCCGCGACGATGTCGTTCCAAGCACGACCCGTCGACTTCATCTTCGCGATGATGCGGTCCTCGATGTCCGTGACGTTCTGCAGATAGAAGACGTGGTATCCCTTGTGGCGCAGGTAGCGCGCGACGACGTCGAATGCGACGTAGGTCTTCGCGTGCCCCATGTGGGTCTGGTCCTGCGGCGTGAGGCCGCAGACGAAGAGGGACACACGGTTGCCGTGGAGCGGGAGGAACTCCTCCTTCTTGCGGGAGAGGCTGTTGTACACGCGGATGGGCATTTCTTCGTCCGCATGAGGGCGACGCGTATTAAGGTTCTTCAGCCACGCCCACTCCCGTTGCAGGATGCGAGTGCCGTTTGTCAAGGCGAGCGGTTGTTCTCTGACAACGTCTTATCGACGAAGGCAACGCTTGCTCTCGATTCATGGCGGGCTCGTTCCGTTTCTCGCACGCAGCCCATCGCCATGCCTTCTGGCCCCGCGAATTGCATCGTGGCGCGCTGCTGCTCGGAGCGAGCGCAGCGCTCTTCTGGTCCTCCTTCGCGGTCGGGCGGTGGATCGTCTCCACGGCCGAGTTCGGTCCGATTTACGTCGACCTGCTCCTTGGCTGGGTCGCCGTGCTCGTCCACGTTGCCGCGTGGCCGAACCTTTGGATCGGATTGCGGGACCTTCGAGGCCGTCAGCCCCGAGACGACCACCCGGTAATCGCATGGCGTTCGTTTGTGATCACGCTCATCATGATCCTTGCGGCCGTGATCATCCTCCCGATCGAGTACCACTCGCTCGCGTCGACGGACGCGTGGATCTTCGTCGTGTACACGACCTCCTTTCCATACCTTGGCTGGACCTTCGTTCCGATCCTCGCACTGCATGGGGTCCTCTTCGGCCGCGTGGCGTACTACTTGGAATCGCGATCGCGACGCATGGCGGATGCGGGCGCCGTCGTCCTGTTCGCGGTGGCCGCAGCGACGACCGCCGTGATCCTTCAGAATCCGGGGGCGACGGCCTTCGTCCGTTCGTGGAGCGTCGGTCAAGGATTGCTCCCCGCGGCCGCCCTTTGCGGCTATGTCCTCATCGCCTTCGGCATTACGGCCCGCACCGCCCAGCCGTTCTCACGAGTCCCTTCGTGGACTCCCCGGCGGGTGCGTTGGTAACCGTCAGCCAAGAGCCCGTCTTAGATCTTCCTGCAAATCCGCCGCGTCTTCGAGTCCCACGGAGAATCGGACGAGCCCATCCGTGATGCCTTGTTTCTCGCGCTGCTCCTTCGGAACACTCGAGTGCGTCATCGACGCGGGATGCTCGATGAGTGATTCGACGCCACCCAAGCTCTCGGCGAGGACGATCACCTCGAGTCTCCGGAGGCGCTCGACGACCTTCGCGGCGTCCCGCAGTTCGAAGCTCAGCATGCCGCCGAACCGTCGCATCTGCTTTTTCGCGACCCGATGGCCCGGGTCGTCCGGCAGGCCCGGATAGTGGACTTTCGAGACACCTTTGTGGGTCGCGAGGAACCGCGCAATGGTCTCCGCATTCTCACAATGTCGCTCCATGCGGACCGCGAGCGTCTTGATCCCGCGGAGGGTGAGCCAACAATCGAACGGACTCGGGACCGCTCCCAGGGCGTTCTGGGCGAATTTCAGCTTCTCGTGGAGGTCGTCGCGATTCGTGACGATCGCCCCACCGAGGAGGTCGGCATGGCCTCCAATGTATTTCGTCGTACTGTGGACGACCAAGTCCAAGCCGAGCCCCAGTGGGTTCTGAAGCGCGGGCGATCCGAACGTGTTGTCGCAGACGCTGATTGCGTCATGGGCCTTCGAGATCACCGCGAGTTCCTTCAGGTCGACGATCTTCATCAGCGGGTTCGTCGGGGACTCCATCCAGACCATTTTCGTCTCCGGGCGGAACGCATCCTCCACGTCGACAAGGTCGCGGAGGTCCAGGAAGGTCGATTCGATTCCGTAACCGCTCATGATCCGCGTGAAGATTCGATACACGCCCCCGTAGCAGTCGTCCGTGACGATCGCATGGTCTCCCTTCTTCAGGAGGGTGAGGGCGGTCGTGATGGCGCCCATCCCGCTGGAGAAGGATAACGCATGCCTTCCCTCTTCGAGGGCGGCGAGGCTCTTCTGCAAAGCGTCCCGCGTCGGGTTCCCGCTGCGTGCGTACACGTACTCAGCCTGCACCTTCTGCGAGTACGTCGACGTCATGTAGATCGGCGGTGTCACCGCGCCGGTCTGAGGATCCGGTTCCTGCCCTGCATGGATGGCCGTCGTTGCGAAGCGCATCGGGATCGCCGGGAGCGGAGTCGCAGCCCCGCCGTAAAAAGCCTTGCTACGCGCGGCCCGCTAGGTACTCGATTACGTCGATGCGGGTGATGATGCCCTCGAGGCGATTCTCCTTCCCCACGACGACCGCGGGATTCCCCCGCATGAGGAGTTTGTAGACTTGCTCGAGATCGGCCCCTGGCTCGACGAGAGGGAACGTCTTCTCCATCACCTTCGCGACGTAGTCGGTGTACATCTTCGGATTCTCGAGAAGGGCTTTCATCAGGTTCTCCTCTCGGAGACTTCCGACGAGGATCCCGGTGTCCAGGACGGGGAGCTGGGACACGTTGTACTGCCGCATCATGTCGACCGCCTCCCGAACGGTCGCAGCGACGTCGATCGTGATGACGCCGGGGATCGTTCGTTCCTTCGCCCGAAGGATGGCCATCAGCGGTGCGACCGGTTCCTCCAAGTAACCTTGTTCCTTCAACCACTCCTCGTTGTGGGCCTTGGACAAGTAACGTTCTCCAGTGTCGGGCAAGAGCACCACCATGACGTCGTTCGGTCCAAGGGTCTCCGCGACGCGCCGCGCGGCGACCACGGCGGCCCCGCTTGAGCTCCCCGCGAGGATAGCCTCCTCCCGGGCCAGACGCCGGGTCATCAGGTACGCCTCCTTGTCCGCGACCTTCACGATCTCGTCGATGTACTGGAACCACGTGGCTTCCGGGATGAAGTCTTCCCCGATCCCCTCGATCTTGTACGTGTGAGGTTTCATTGTCTCTTTCTTATAGAAATAGTCCTTCAAGATGGAACCGAGCGGATCTACGCCGATGATTCGTACCTTCGGGTTCTTTTCCTTCAGGTAGTTGCCGACGCCGCTGATCGTCCCGCCAGTGCCCATGCCGCACACGAAATGCGTCACCTTGCCGTCCGTATCCCGCCAGATTTCCGGTCCGGTCGTTTCGTAGTGCGCCCGCGGATTCGCCTGGTTGGCATACTGATTCGGTAGGATCGAGTTCGGGGTCTCACGATGAATGCGTTCCGCAACCCGATAGTACGATTCCGGATGGTCCGGTGGCACCGCCGTCGGAGTGACGACGACGCGGGCTCCGAGGGCCTTCAGGAGATCGATCTTCTCGCGGCTCATCTTGTCCGGCATCGTGAACACCGCGCGGTACCCCTTGATCGCCGCGACCATGGCAAGGCCCAACCCGGTGTTCCCGCTCGTCGGCTCGATGATGGTCCCGCCGGGCCGCAGGTCGCCTTTCGCCTCCGCCTCCGCGATCATCTTCTCTCCGATGCGATCCTTCACGCTCCCTCCGGGATTCATCATCTCGAGCTTCGCCAGGACCAGCCCCTTCACGCCGTCCATGATTTTCGGCAGCCTGACGAGGGGCGTGTTTCCGATGGTCTCCAAGATGCTGGCGTAGTACCTCATGGCCGCTCCGGGGCACATCAGAGGTCTGACGTTATAAGAACGTGCGCGCCCCGATGCCAATCACGCGACGGAATCCACGACTCGTTCCGGGCGACTCGATACCGGACCCGGAAAGCGGATTACACGCGTGACGGGGAGCAGGAAGAATTGGGACGTGCCGGGGGAGGGAGTCGAACCCCCAAGAAACCGATCTGCAGTCGGTCACATTAGCCGCTCTGTCACCCCGGCGTCGGTTCGCGCATCCGACGAAACCGTATTGAAGTTTTGGAGCACGATTGCAGCTATGTGCCCGGCTCGGTCGAAGAACCACGCCGAGATTGACCGGCCCGGGGGGCTCGGAGTTGGCGAGGTGCGACCCTCGTTTCGTATCCCAGTTTGAACTTTGTTTCAAAACGTATTAAGCATGACCCGCCGTTCAGTCGCTTTACCATTCGTTCGAGGGGGCGGAATGCGATGGAATCTGAACCACAGACTGAGGGCTCGCCCCCGAATGTCCCGTCCACCAGTCCTCCTCCGTCCATGGAGAGTCCGTGGCGAAAGCTCGCGGCGATCGGGGTCGTCGTCGTCGCAATCACCTCGGCACTCGTTTTCGTCTCTCGGTCTCCGAATCAAGTGCCGACGATCGACCAAGCGAGCGTGAGCTCGGCGTTTGCGGACACGGGTCAATCGCTGAACTTCACGGCCCGGGCGACGGATCCCGATGGTGACCCAATGACGTACACATGGAACTTCGGTGACAATTCCACGGCCACCGGCGCGCTCGCGTCCCACCGGTATCCGGTACCGGGATGGTACGTCGGCGTGCTGACGGTCACCGACGGCAAAGGCGGCGAAGTGACGAACGATGCGAAGTTGCTGTTCATCCATGTGCGGCTTCCCGCCTCGGAGATCGCGTCCCCGCCGCCACCGGTATCGGGCATCTGTCCGATGGACTGCATCCTCGGTCCCGGTTCGGCGATGCTCACGCCGGATCAAACCCTGGTGGCCAGGGGTGCCTCCGTTCGGTTTAGCGGAAACGCCTCGTGGGCCTATGCGTGGGCTTGGAACAATCGGTCGAATCAGTCCGCGGGAGGGGCTGCGGTGCTCATCCCGGCGGCGGACAATTCCTCCCTCTTCACGACTTTCACCTACGGCTGGGGAGACGGCAGCCGGGACACCGGTGGCAATTCGGAATCGGTAGGGGTAACAAGTCACACATTCACGTCCTCGGGGAACTTCTTCGTTCGGCTGACTCTGACCCTGCCCACCCTGTACGGGACGCGGGCGGTGTCCGCCGGGTACACGATCCGCGTGACCCCGACGACGCCGCCTCTGCAGTTGAAGCATCCTAGCGTATTCACGATGGCCTCCTTCGGCGAGCCGAATTCCCTCGATCCCGCGGCCGATATCGAGACGGCAGGCGTGGAGATTCTGCAGAATGTGTACGAAACTCTCGTCTGGTATCAGCCGGGCGTCGAGAACATCTCGGTCCTCTTGCCGCGTCTGGCGACCGAAGTGCCAACGACGGCGAATGGCGGGATATCGGCGGACGGAAGGAACTACACTTTCACAATCCGGTCGAATGTGAAGTTTCACAGCGGCGTTGTCATGACCGCTGACGACGTCGTGTATTCGATCCGACGGGTCCTCGCCATCCATGATCCCAACGGGCCCTCCTGGATTTTGGAACGCGTTCTCACGAATTACGTCGCGAATTACTTGGACCGTTGCGGACCGCAGGCGAATCGGTCGTGCTCTTTGGCCTACTACGCCGACACTGCATTTCCTTCCCGGGCGGAAATCCCGCCAAACATCCGAAAGGTCCTTGAGAGTGTGGCCCCAGAGACCGCCTGGTCTACGAAACCGATGAATCGCAGCGTCGCCTGGGCCGTGAGCAACTCGACCGTTGAGAAGATCGGGATGAACCAGGTTCGGATCCACCTGACGCGCCCCTACCCCGCGTTCCTTCAGTCGATCGCGTTCACGGTCGGGTCCGTCGTCGAGAAGGCGTGCGCGGGAACTTGGGATTATTGGGGAGTCCGCAATGACATCCTGGATCGCCACCGCGATTGCGGGACGGGGCCCTTCGAGCTGAATGCCTGGGTGCCGAACCAGGTGGTCGTCCTGGATCGATTCGACGGGTATTGGGGTACGCCCGCCCCCCTGGGGGAAGTCCGCATTGAGAAGGCGAACGACATCGTCACCCGCGAGTACATGTTGTTGTCCGGCGACGCCGACTCCGCCGCGATCAATCGGGACCATCAATTCGACGTGATGAATCTCGATGGAACGCCCCGGTACACTTCCCTCCGGATAGTAAAAGACCGACCCTCGTTCGATGTGACCGTGTTCGGTTACAACCAGGCGATCAACAGCTCCGCGGTGCCGGATCGCCTCGAGGTCAATACGACCTTCTTCTCGAACATTCATGTCCGGAAGGCGTTCAGCTACGCGTTCGACTACGACGGTTTCATTGACAACGTGACGTTCAAGAGCGGGATTCAACTTCGCGGCCCCATCGCGAAGGGAATTCCAGGGTACAACATGAGTACCCCATTATTCACCTACAACCTGACGAAAGCTGCGGCCGAACTCCAGCAGACTCCCTATTGGAGCACCGGATTCAGCATCACATTGTATTACAACGCAGGGAATACGGAGCGCCGCCGGGGGTGTCTGCTCTTAGGGCAAGGCCTCGAGGCGCTGTACGCTCAGAAAGGCGCCGGACCAATCACCGTAGGGGTCCGGGCCCTCGATTGGCCCGCCTATCTCGCGACGCTCAGGGCGAAGGGCCTCCCGATTTTCTTCTTGGGCTGGCGCGCCGATTATGCGGACCCGGACGACTACGTCGTCCCGTTCCTTCGTACGGGTGGACTGTTCTCCAGCCGAGTGGGATATAGCAACGGGACTTTGGACCGCCTGATCGATGCGGCCGCCGCCGAACTGAACCAGACGAGGCGCGACGGGATGTATCAGGATCTATCCACCCGCGCCGTCGTGGACGACGTGCCCTACCTGTGGGTCTACCAGTCGAGGAGCTTCCACGTGGAACGCATGTGGGTGCGGGGCTATTACTTCCACCCGATGCTCTCCGGGCTCGACTACCATCTCTTGTCCAAGGCCCCCGCGGCCTGAACGATCTCGCGAACGTCCCCGCGATTGACGCACGATTCGCGAAACGGTTCGAACGAATCTATTTATCCGCTGCCCGCCGTCGGTCGATCGATGGCGGACCTGAAGACCGTCACGGACACGGTTCATGGCACGATCCACCTGGAGCCGCTCACCCTCGATTTGCTAGAGACGCTCGAGTTGCAGCGCCTGAATTCGATCCGGCAACTCGGGCTGACGTACCTCGTCTTCCCCGGTGCGAACCATTCTCGGGTCGAGCACTGCCTCGGCGTGGGCCACGTCGCGGGCGAGATGGCGAAGGCCCTCGACCTCTCCGAGGACGAACGAAAACTCGTCCAGGCCGCCGGCCTCCTCCACGACGTCGGGCACGGGCCTTTCTCGCACACCCTCGAGCACGTGTTGAGCCGCGAACTCGCGGTGGACCATATGCATCTGACTCAGCGAATCATCACCGGCCAGGACGACAACGTCTCGCCCGAGGACCGCGCAGCGTTCCCGGAGATCGTGCGGATCCACGGGGTCCTCGAACGGCACGGGGTGAACCCGGAAGCGGTCGCGGCCCTCATCCGGGGGCCTTCTGAGAAGGGTGCGAAGTGGATCGTGCCGGGGAATCGGAAGGATCCGCCCCGGTACCTTGCTCAGATCATCCACAGTCCGATGGACGCGGACCAGATTGACTACCTGATGCGGGACGCGCATTACACCGGGGCGTCCCATGGGACGATTGACTTCTCGCGTCTCCTGCAGACCCTCCGTACCTACCACGGCGATCTGGCCCTCGATCGGAAAGGCCTTCCCGCCCTCGAAGGGATGCTCGTCGCACGGGGCCTGATGTATTCCTCGGTCTACTTCCATAAGACCGTGAGGATCGCGGAACAGATGCTCGCCCGCGCGGTCGAACGGTCGGAGGCGCCGATCGCGGACATCCAGAAAATGGTGGACCATGAACTCCTGAACTGGCTCGTGCGGCAGGGTCCCTTTCAACGGGAGATTGCCCTGCGCCTCAAATATCGCAAGCTGTACAAACGGGTCCTCGCATCGGATCGCGATGAACTCACGGAAGCGACCCGCGCCGTGCTCGCCTCGTTCAAGGATCCAAAGGAACGTCGGAGGACGGAGGACCGCATCGCACGACGCGCCGGACTCAAGCCGGGACAGGTGATCATCGATGTGCCCCTTCCAGAACTTCTCCTGAGCGAGCCGCGGATCGCGAAGACGGAGGTCCCGATCCTCGATGACGGGAATGCGAAACCGTTCTCCCGGGTGAGCTCGCTCGGGCGGGCCCTTCAGGTTCGTCAAGTCGTCGACTGGGTCGTGATGGTCGCCGCGCCGGCGGAGTCGATTGCCGCAGTCCGGAAGGCGGCCGTGTCCGCGCTCTCTGGTTGATTCGCGAAACGACGTTGCACAATCGCGTTTGTCAACGCGGCGGACGTTCGTCGGACAACTTTTAAATAGCGTCCGCTGGATACGCGCACATCTTGCGGGATGGGATGACCTCGCGGGTTCTGCAGGTGGCGCAATGAATTCGATGCTAGAGGATGTGCTCGCCCGGGAAGGGAGTGCTCCAGCGTTTGAGGACAGCCGGGTGGATGCCGAGCTCGAAGAGATGCTCAGCAAGATGCGGACGAACATCAAGATCATCGGCCTCGGTGGAGGCGGGTGCAACACGATCGCCCGCGTCTACGGCGAGGGGATCGTCGGGGCGGAGCTGTTCGCGTGCAACACGGACGCCCAGCACCTGCTTCACATCACGTCTCCCAAGAAAGTCCTGCTTGGACGGCGCATCACGAAAGGCCTCGGTGCCGGCGCGCTGCCGCAAATCGGCGAGGAGGCCGCCCGCGAAGCGGAAGAGGAACTGCGGGCGATCGTCCAGGGAGCGGACATCGTCTTCGTGACATGCGGGCTCGGCGGCGGGACCGGAACCGGGAGCTGCGGATACGTCGCTCGCCTCGCGAAGGAGATGGGCGCCCTCACGATCGCGGTGGTCACGTTACCCTTCCGCGGGGAAGGCAAGCTCCGGATGGAGAGCGCGGAGTGGGGCCTCGAGAGGCTCCGCGACGCGGCGGACACCGTGATCACGATTCCAAACGACAAGCTGCTCGATCTCGTCCCGAGGCAGTCGCTGAACCTGGCGTTCAAGTTCGCGGACGAAGTCCTGATGCGGTCGATCAAAGGCCTCACGGAGATCATTACGAAGCCGGGCCTCGTGAACCTCGATTTCAACGACGTCAAGACGATCATGAAGGGCGGCGGGGTCGCCATGATCGGCCTGGGCGAGAGCCAGGCGGTCGGCGACAACCGCGCGGTCGAGGCGATCGAGGAAGCCATCAACTCGCCCCTCCTCGAGGTGGACGTGTCGACGGCCCACGGTGTCTTGATCAACGTGACGGGCGGCAACGACATGACCATCTCGGAGGCGGAACGAGTCGCCGAGGTCGTACAGTCGAAGGTCTCGCCGACCGCGCGCATCATCTGGGGCGCGACGGTGGATCCATCGCTCGAGCACACACTGCGCGTGATGCTCGTCGCGACCGGCGTGAAGTCCAAGCAGATCGTCGGACGGCGCGATCCGTCCGAG
>Ga0137396_10002074_pt1 | contig 10865 bp, 7 predicted proteins | sample czc16metaG_FD_108284 | JGI IMG/M metagenome (GOLD analysis project Ga0137396, IMG submission 108284) | Vadose zone soil microbial communities from Angelo Coast Range Reserve, California, USA - czcobulk3.16 metaG | ecosystem: Environmental > Terrestrial > Soil > Vadose zone | place: USA... | reverse complement strand
GGACAGCCGTTCGATGCGCAGCGCGCAGCGGAACTCGGGCTTGCTACTCGTGTCGTGCCGGACCAAAAACTCCCGGCAACGGCAACGGAGACGGCGGACAAGGTGGCCGAGAAACCCGCCGGCGCGCTCCAAGCCTGCAAGAAACTTATGAGGCAGCCTGTCCGTGCTCAGCTTGAGCAAGCAGCGAAACTGGAGAACGAGGAGTTCGCCGTGCGACTCCGCTCCGCCGATTCCAAGGAAGCGATTACGGCGTTCTTCGAGAAACGCAAACCGGGCTTTAACCGGAAAACCGATTCGGCGACGGCCGCGTGATTCGGAGCGTTGTAATTGAAACGCTTCGAGCACAGCTGGATGAAAGGGCAACAAATCGAGGTGAACATGCCGCAACCTAGAATCATCATCGTCGGCGCGGGCTTTGGAGGATTGGCCGCGGCCAAAGCCCTCAAGAAAACAAAGGCAGAAGTGGTCCTGATTGACCGTACGAATCACCACCTGTTTCAACCTTTGCTTTACCAGGTGGCGACCTCGGTGCTGACGCCCAGTCAGATTGCGACGCCAATTCGCAGCATTTTTCGGAATCAGAAGAACACCATAGTGATCATGGGGGAAGTGACAGGCGTAGATAAGGATCAGAAGTGTGTCTTCGTTAGTGATGCCGACCGGCAGAACGTGCCGATCACTTATGACTATCTGATCCTTGCGACAGGCGCCAGTCATAGTTATTTTGGTCATAACGAATTTGCGGAGTACGCGCCGGGTTTGAAGACCGTCGGGGACGCTGAGGCAGCCCGAAACAAGATCTTGCAGGCGTTCGAATTAGCAGAAGCCGAGGAAGATCCGGCCCGCCATCAGGAGTTGCTCACTTTTGTTCTCGTTGGTGCCGGTCCCACGGGCGTTGAAATGGCCGGCGCTCTCGCTATCCTGGTTGGAACCGCGCTGAAATCAGATTTCCGCAGGATCGATCCGACCACTGCAAGAATCGTGCTCGTCGATATGGCTCCGAAGGTTTTGGGGCCGTTTTCGGAGAATCTTTCCAAAGCCGCGAAGCAACGGCTCGAGACGTTGGGCGTCGAAGTCCGGCTCGGACACAGCGTCGATCAGATCGACGCGGACGGTGTCGTAGTCGGGGGCGAAAGGATCCCAAGCAAAACGGTGATCTGGACTGCAGGAGTCGCACCTTCGCCGGCGGGCAAGTGGCTGAACGTCGAAACAGATCGGGCGGGGAGAGTGCGCATTCAGAAAGATCTCACCGTGCCCGGACACTCCGAGATTTTTGTGGTGGGAGATACAGCGTCGCTTGATCAGAATGGCAAACCCCTACCAGGGGTTGCTCAGGTGGCGATGCAGCAAGGGCGTTATGCAGGAAAGCTAATTCACAGCCGCATCGTTGGTAGTCCTCCTCCCCGCGTATTTAGCTATTTTGACAAGGGCAGCATGGCGGTAGTGGGCAAAGGTTTTGCTGTGCTGCAAAGTGGCAAAGTCCAGATAAGTGGGCTCGGGGCCTGGCTCACTTGGGCCGCTGTGCACCTCCAATTCCTGGCCACGCCGAGCCTCCGCTTGGGCGTCTTTTTGCAGTGGGCCTGGACCTATGTGACGGGGCAGAGGGGTGACCGGCTGATCGTGAATCACCATGATTCGGACGTTGCCAAGCCAGCGCCGGATTCGGCCGCCAAATCTACTTTCGCGGGCAGGTAGAAGTCCGGATAAACACAACAGTTTCTAATTGAAGGTGAAAAACTCTAAGGAGGATTACATGGGAAAGAGCAAGGAAATCCGAAATGTTGCCATCGTAGGGACGGGAGTTATTGGCGCTAGTTGGGCGGCGTTGTACCTCGCACGTGGATTGAATGTCGTAGCAACAGATCCGGCGCCGAATGCAGAAGCGAACTTGCGGAAATATATTGATGAGGCGTGGAAGGATCTCACGGTCATCGGACTCTCACCCAACGCATCGCGCGATCATCTGAAGTTTACAACGGATATGAAGCAGGCGCTCGCAGATGCCGACCTGGTCCAGGAGAACGGACCCGAACGCAAAGATTTCAAAATCAAGCTCTTCGCGGATATGGACGCAGCGACTCCGCCCGATTCGATCATTGCGTCGAGTTCATCAGGGCTGACTATGAGTGTGATGCAATCAGCCTGCAAGCACCCCGAACGTTGCGTCATTGGCCATCCTTTCAATCCTCCCCATGTCGTGCCATTAGTCGAAGTAGTTGCGGGAGAGAAGACGTCATCTGAGACGGTCGAGCGGGCGCTTTCGTTTTACGCTTCAATCGGCAAGAAGCCAATCCATGTTCGAAAAGAGGTTGTCGGCCACGTGGCAAACCGTCTCCAAGCGGCGCTTTACCGTGAAGTTGTCTATCTCATCGAGCAGGGTGTATTGGATGTCGCCGATTCGGATGTTGCAGTGTGCTGGGGACCTGGACTGCGTTGGGGCTTGATGGGTCCAAATCTCCTGTTCCATCTCGGCGGCGGTCCAGGCGGAATTCAGCATTTCATGGAGCAATTCACCGGGCCATTGTCCACATGGTGGAAAGATCTTGGGACGATTACGGAGCTCAGCCCCACCGTGAAGCAAACCATCATCGAAGGTGTGACCAAGGAGGCCAACAGCCGCTCGATCGTGGAACTCGAACGTGAGCGCGACAGCATGCTGCTGGAACTGCTTGCTACTCGAGCAAAGGACGAAGATAAGGTGCAGGCAGCTCTCGCCGGCGGCCGCGGTGACTAGATTAAATCGGTGAAGTGCTCTGGCTGGAGCTTCGCAGCCCCAGACGCTCCTCATTTTTGGGCGGCAGAAAATGATCTACATTCATTCGCTCGGCCGGGCATTCCGGTACTACGCGCAACGAGCGGCGCTGGTTGTCGACGGCGCCGCTGTTTCTTTCAAGGCGCTCAACGAGCGCGTCCAAAACATTGCGGCTGCGCTTGCCGCCCACGGTTTTGCGGCGGGCGACCGCCTCGCGCTTCTGTTGCCGAATTCTCCTGAGTACATCGAGTTGGTCTACGCCTGTAGCTGGCTCGGGATTACGGCAGTTCCCATAAACGCACGGCTCTCCTCGGCCGAAATCGATCAAGTTCTGCTTGATGCAAAACCGCGTGGGTTGGTGAGGCATTCCTCGCTCCCGAAGCCTGCGGTGCAACTTCCGAGGCAACTCGTGCTCGATGAAAAGCCCTTCGACGTCCGGAATGAATCCTGTCCGGATCCTGTTTATGACCCGGAAGCGATTCTGGCTCTCATCTACACCAGCGGCACAACGGGCCGGCCCAAGGGCGTCATGGTAACCCACGCCAACATCCTGGCGAACGTCGACCACTTCAACTATTGGATGGGATACCGAGAAGGCGGCGTCTATCTGCATGCGGCACCGATTTTTCACATAGCCGATTTTCCCGCCATGTTCGCAGCACCGGCTTTCGGTGCGAGCCAAGTCACGATTCCAAAGTTCAACCCACAAGGTTTCTGTGAGTTGGTCGAACGCGAACGCGTAACCCACACCGTGTTGGTGCCGACGATGCTAAATCTGCTGACGCAGATGCCCGAAGGAAAGCCGTATGACTTGAGCAGCCTCGAGGTTCTGGCTTATGGCGGCTCTCCAATGGCGCCGGAACTTGTCCATCGGGTGAGAAAGCTTCTGCCGAACGCGAAACTTCTACAGTGCTATGGACTCAGCGAAACTGGCTTCCTCACGGGTCTCGAAGATCAGGAACATATCGGGGGCAGGCTCCTATCTTGTGGGAGGCCCTGTCCAGGAATTGACCTGCGAGTCGAGGACGAGACGGGAAAGGAAGTGGAAGTCGGGCAGCACGGGGAATTGGTCGCCCGGGGCGCCAACGTCATGCGGGGCTACTGGAATGATCCGCAAGATACGGCTCTCACATTTCGAAACGGAATGTTTCGCACGGGAGACATCGGCTATCAGGATTCGGACGGCTATTTCTACATTCTTGACCGCCTGAAAGACATGATCGTCACAGGCGGCGAAAATGTTTATTCCGGCGAGGTGGAAGCGGTCATCTACAAACATCCCGCGGTTCGCGAAGTGGCGGTCCTCGGAATACCCGATCCCCAATGGGGTGAACTCGTGATGGCTTGCGTCGTGCTGAAGCCCGGAATGGCTCTAAGCGCGAACGATCTGATCAGCCATTGCAGGCAATTCTTAGCGAACTACAAAATCCCCCGCCGCGTCGAGTTTTCAGATACCGAACTACCGAAAAGCGGTTCCGGAAAGATCCTAAAAAGGATTCTTCGCGAACGATTTTGGGCTCACGAAGAGCGGGCCGTAGGCTAAGAAACGGTGAACGCTTCGGCACAAAGATATCGGTAACGCAGGCAGGGAACTACCACGTTGGGCACGTACACGAGGCCATAGGCTTCCACTGGATCGAATCCGTACAGTCGATTGTGGTTCACAAGGAATGGTCATCAAATTGAGGCGGTACATTTCTCCGCCGGACATTGAAGCGCAACTCGCTCCCGACAACTACCTGTACACACACTCGCTGATGTTCACTTTCGATTGCTACACGCAGACAGGCATCGATGCAGCCATAAAGCTAAACGATCAATGGTCGATATACGCTTTCAGCGCGCGGCCTTGGGACAACGGCACACGAAAAGGACAGTTGATGTTCGAAATGGATGCACTCTTGCGCTTCTAGGTCGAGTAATTCAGCCCCTGTTGCGACGAGTTCTTCACAACGTTTCAAGGTACGTCGGTCCCGATTCCATCAAACACTGCCGCGCTAGTCCCTGCTGCGATCGCAGTCATTCTTCGCGCGGCGCGAACCTCGCTCTCGCGCAGTGTGCGCCTGCGCGGGCTGCCATTCCTTGTTTGATCCTTAACCTAATTGTTGTGCTCCGCGGGTGAAGCGCAAATCTCGAATGTCGTTTGTTGCCTAGGGCTGCGAGCGCGCTCTGTTGTGCCAACGGCTTGACGAAAACGCTAATCGCTTGGCGAGCATACTCGATGCTCCGTTTTATGTTGTGCATCTAGAAGGTCTTGCCGCCCTCTTTGGTGGAAAACGAATTGCACAGTCTCATTCCGCAAGATATGGCCAAAGCCAAAGGAGGTAACGGCATGACTAAGAAAGTGGCGGATCTGTTGGTGGATGTTCTTGCTGAAGCGGGTGTTCAGAGAATCTACGGCGTGGTTGGCGACTCGCTGAACGGCATCACGGACTCCATACGCATAAAAAAGAATATTGAGTGGGTGCACGTGAGGCATGAAGAGGCGGGGGCTTTTGCCGCCGGAGCCGAAGCGCATCTGACGGGAACATTGGCAGTTTGCGCCGGGAGCTGCGGGCCCGGGAACCTGCATTTGATCAATGGCCTCTACGACTGTCAACGGAACCGTGTCCCAGTACTCGCTATTGCCGCACATATTCCGAGTCGTGAGATTGGTAGCGGATACTTTCAGGAGACTGATCCTAAATATCTCTTTGCGCAATGCAGTCATTATTGCGAGCTCGTCTCCGATCCCGAACAGATGCCTCGCGTCCTGGAGACCGCCATTCAGACGGCAATCTCGAAGCGTGGAGTTTCCGTGATTGTGTTGCCCGGGGACGTAGCTCTGAAAGACGCCGTGGAAGGGCCGCGTGTACGTTTTCACGAACCGAAATCCAGCGTTTGTCCATCGGAAGAAGAACTCAACATCCTTGCCGAACTCCTGAATCGATCGGAAAAGATCACGATCCTCGGAGGTGCGGGTTGCGCCGGAGCCCATGCAGAGTTGATCGAGGTTGCCGGCAAGCTTCAGGCTCCCATTGTGCATGCCATGCGCGGGAAGGAATTTATTGAATACGACAACCCCTTTGATGTTGGCATGACCGGCCTTCTCGGATTTCCGTCTGGCTATCACGCCATGATGAATTGCGAAGTCTTGTTGATGATCGGCACGGACTTTCCGTACCGGGATTTCTTTCCCAAGGACGCGACCATCGTACAGCTCGACGTTCGCGGTGAGCAGCTAGGACGCCGCAGCAAGCTGGACTTCGGCTTGATTGGAGACACGAAGACCACTCTGCGAGCCCTGCTACCGAAGCTAGAACAGAACTCATACGAGCAGCACCTGAAAGACTCGCTGGAACATTATCGGAAGGCACGCAAAGGTCTGGATGAATTGGCAACTGTTAATTCCAACAAAGGGCCGATTCATCCCCAGTACGTTGCCCGCGTGATCGACAAACTCGCAACCGACGACGCGGTTTTTACTTGCGACGTAGGTACGCCCGTAATTTGGGCGGCTCGCTATCTCAAAATGAACGGCAAGCGTCGTCTCATAGGTTCCTTCAACCATGGCTCGATGGCAAACGCGATGCCTCAGGCTATCGGAGCACAGGCTGCCTATCCCGGCCGCCAGGTCATCTCGATCTCGGGCGATGGCGGTTTCTCGATGCTCATGGGAGATGTCATTACCCTGAAACAACAGAAATTGCCGGTGAAGGTAATCATCTTCAAGAACCAATCACTAGCTTTTGTGGAACTAGAGCAGAAGGCTTCCGGTTTCCTCGAGTTTGCAACCGACCTGCAGAGCCCAGATTTCGCAGAGATCGCGGAAGGCTCGGGGCTTCTGGGATTAACAGCGAGAACGCCGGACCAGGTAGAGCCAATGATTGCGCAAGCTCTGAAGCATGATGGTCCCGCGGTGGTGGAGGTCTTCGTTGCGCGCCAGGAACTCGCGATGCCTCCGACGATCACCTTGGAGCAGGCCAAGGGTTTCAGCTTGTTCATGATGAAAGCGGTTCTCAGCGGACGCGGCGATGAAATCATCGATCTCGCTAAGGTCAACCTGTTTCGCTAGCGAACCTGAAAAGCGAGTCCTCGAATGACGACAAAGCCAATCGCAGCACCTCTTGCAGCCGACGCAACCAGCGGGTGGCGAATTCGCGCCTACCAAATTGCCTGGGGACTCGCCCTTTGCTTCTACTTTCTCGAGTACGCCTCCAGGTCAGCGCCTGCGGTGATGATCGAGCATCTCGTAACCGCGTTCGGCACCAGTGCCATTGGCGTCAGCGCTATCCTCGGAACCTATTACTACACCTACTCAATCACCAGCCTTCTCGCCGGTGCTGCGCTGGACCGCGTCGGCGCGAAGAAAGCTGTGCCCGTTGGCATTTTCATTTTGGCTATTGGCTGTCTGCTGTTTAGCATTCCGACCGCGGCAGCAGGGTACGGCGGAAGGCTCCTTCAGGGCGCGGGTTCAGCTTTTGCCTTCACTGGCGCGGTTTATCTGGCCGCCCATGGCTTTTCCGCACGATGGCTGGCCACAGCAATCGGAGTAACACAATGTCTCGGCATGCTTGGCGGGGCAGCGGGCCAATTCGTCGTGGGCCCTTGGCTCGAGCACGGTGTCGGATGGCAAACCATCTGGCATTGGCTCGCCATCGCCAGCGTCGTAGTCGGCGTACTCCTTTTCGTGATTACTCCTTCCGAAACCCGCCCGCAAACCGCCCATTCCGGCTGGGCGTCTGTGTTGCGTCCTTACTCGATTGTATTTCGCAACCCGCAATCGTATCTGTGCGGCGTTGTGGCAGGACTTCTTTTTGTGGCGACTACCATTGGCGACATGACTTGGGGCGTGGCTTTCTTTCAACGCGATCGGATGTTCAGCTACCACGATGCGGTCGTCACCAGTTCTCTGGTGCCACTGGGCTGGGTGGTTGGTTGTCCCCTGGTCGGCTGGCTCGCGGATTTTGTAGGCCGTCGCAAGCCTGTGCTCATCGGAGGCGCCGTCGCCATGTTGTTGTCCGCAGCGGTGATCACCTTCAGCACAGGTCACGAGGCTGCGGCAATAGGCTGCTTCATATTCGGCATCGCCTCGGGCGCCGCGATGATTCCGTACACCATCGTCAAGGAAGTGAATCCGGACGAGGTCAAAGGGAGCGCGACAGGGGGAATCAACTTCCTCACCTTCGGAGTGACGGCACTGATTGGACCCATTTTCGCCGATTTACTCGGCAAGGGTTTCGCCAGCACGCAAAACCGTGTCGCCCACTTCCGCGCGAGCGGCATCTTCTGGATGACCGGTATCGCCTTCGCCATCCTGCTCAGTATGTTTTTGCGTGAAACGGGCCATGCGCGGAAGAGTGCCGAGGTTGTCTCGAAATGAAGCCGATCCACATCTTATTCGCATGCCTTCTTCTACCGGGCGTCGTAAAGGCACAGACCAGCAGTGCAAATCCTGATTCCTCGGCGAACGACACCAATTTGGCCACGGAGGTCAAGGCTCTTCGCGAAGCTCTCTTGCAAACTCAGAGGCAGATGGCTGCGCAACAACGAGAAATTGAAAGGCTGAAAGCGCAGTCAAAGGACGGAGCGACGCGCACCGGTACAAACGAGCCGACGCCGAGCCCGAGCGAGATAGCCGCGGCCGATTCGGCGACATCGTCAGTCGAGCCCTCGACAGAAGATGCAAGCGCCAACATCAAGCAGCAACCGCGCACTCAGCAACTTCAGGAACAAGGCAAACCAGAACAGGTGCCGCTGGGTTCTCTCAGAGTCGGCGACGCGATTCTGGAACTGGGGGGATTCGTCGATCTCGAGAATGTTTTTCGGACGACTAACACTCAGGGCAACATCGCCACGAATTTTGCAGGCTTCCCGTACAACAATACGCCGCAAGGACGCGTTAGCGAATTCCGCACCACGGCGCAGTTCTCACGCCTGAGTTTTAAGATCCAAGACCATTTTGCCGGCAACGATGTTCTGGGCTTCGTGGAGGGCGACTTCAGCGGTAACGATGCGCCCGGCGTATACCAGAGCGTAAATCCCCAAACCAATCGGCTGCGCCTTTACTTCATGGACCTAAGGCGCGGTAAGTGGGAAATTCTGGGCGGACAAACCTGGAGCTGGCTGACCCCTAACCGTGAGGGCATCGGACCCATGCCTTCCGATTTGGCCATTACCTACAACGAGGATCAGAACCTTGGCGTCGGAGTTCCTTATACACGGGCTGCCGAGTTCCGAGTGGCCTATCACCCGAACAAACACTGGGCCTTCGGAGCGGGTATCGAGAATTCTAATCAATTTATCGGCAGTTTCGTCGCCCTTCCTGCGGCGTTCACTTCCATTGGTTCGCAGTTTGACAATGGCGCGCAGAGCGGAGCGGCGAACGCCTTCCCAGACGTTCTATCTAAGGTCACCTACGACCACGAGTTCGCGCACAGACACTTTCACGCCGAAGTTACAGGCCTATTCACAGGCGCGCACGCCTCGGCAATGCGTTTGGGATCAAATTCCTTCAAAACGCACACGACTGTGGGCGGCGGAGGTCAGATAGCCGCCAACTACGAATTGCTCCCCGATAAACTAGTGCTCCTGACCAATGTTTTTTGGAGTGACGGCGGCGCTCATTACCTGGTAGGAACAGGACCGCAATTGGTGGTTCGTCCGAACGCTGCCGGTACCGGCGTCAATCTTTCGATGGTGCATGCCGGAGCGGGGTCCGTTGGTCTCGAATGGAGAGCCAGTCCAAAACAGGCGTTTGCCATTTACTATGGCGCAGATTACTTCGGGCAAAATTTCTTTCCGGACACTACCAACACAGCGCATCCGGGAACCATCATTGGGTACGGTGGACCCGGCTCTCCGAATACCAACAACCGGACCATTCAGCAGGTCACGTTCGATTGGGTGCAAACTCTCTGGAAGGACCGCCGGTACGGAGCTCTGCAGACTTACGTCCAGTATTCCTATTTAACTCGCGCTCCTTGGTTTGTCGGTCCGGGCGATCCTAAGAATGCACACCTCAGCATGGTGTATGCCGGTTTCCGGTACGTTTTGCCGTCCACCGCAGGTACCCTGCTGCGCGTGCCCTACCCAAATTAGGAAAGAATGAACGGAGGATCTCGATGAATACTCATTTCAAGCCGTTCCCGACTCGGTTGCTTCTCACGGCAGGTCTCCTCTTAGCATGGGTCCTTATGGCAAGCACAATGTTGCTTGCGTCCCCTGAGAATTTTGTCGTTCCGAACGACACCGCATTCCGGATTCGCTTGGACGACACGCTGACGAGCACTGATTCGAAAGTGGGCGATCCGTTCAGCGCAACCGTCGTTGAGCAGGGGGAATACCAGAATGCGCGAGTGTACGGTCATATCGCGACGATTGATATTTCTGGAAGGGTCAAAGGCCATACCAGCATGGTGCTTCGCTTCGACCGCCTGGTTATGTCTGATGGGCGTCGCGCTACGATTCACGCAGAAGTTGTCGAGCTCTACCACGCACCTTCAGGTGAGAAGGTCGATGTCGAGGGTGCGATCGAGTCAGGAGGCCGTGGCCGCAAAACCATCGAGCACACAGCGATCGGAGCCGGCGCCGGTGCCTTGCTGGGCGGAATTTTCGGCGGGGGGAAAGGAGCCGGGATTGGATCGATCATCGGAGGCGTCGGCGGCCTGGGCACTACTGCATTCCATGGACACCAGAAGATCACGCTTAGCAGCGGGCAGGAAATGCTGATTCGCGTCACGGGCCGCTGAATCAGCGGTCGGGCGCGGCCGCCTCAAGACCTAAGGAACAGACCAGCGAGTTGATACAACGTGGTATTTCAATCTCGATTGAGAATGGTTCGCATTCGCCTTGATCAGCTCAGCCTGCGCTGCGGCGGTGATTTCCTACGAACAACTGGACCCATACTACGGCGGTCAACATTCCGACCAGGCTCTGCCCGAGTGCTAGCTCGTGCCGCGATTGTACTTGTTCTTTTGCTGCCCGTGAGCCGTGCTCTCGCCCAAAATGCGCCTGCGTCGCCAGACCATCCCTGGCATGGACTTGGGGAAGCGAGGATCGAAGCGGACGCGAGAAATCTCGCCCAACCCGGACTCAACTTAGATCCGGCGAAGAACTACTCCTTGCCGGAGCT
>Ga0137396_10002073_pt1 | contig 10868 bp, 9 predicted proteins | sample czc16metaG_FD_108284 | JGI IMG/M metagenome (GOLD analysis project Ga0137396, IMG submission 108284) | Vadose zone soil microbial communities from Angelo Coast Range Reserve, California, USA - czcobulk3.16 metaG | ecosystem: Environmental > Terrestrial > Soil > Vadose zone | place: USA... | reverse complement strand
TGGCCGAGGCGATAGGGCTTCCGAAGGATAGCCTCTGCTTCGCGTGCATCAACGGCGACTACTCGAAGCTCGGAGCCATCAAGCCCAAGAAAGAGTTGAAGGCCTGAGACACCGCTTGCCCATCGTCCCGACCTGCAACGTTGGCATCCTCGTCTCGGGCAGGGGCAGCAACATGCTCGCGATCATCCGTGCGATCGAGCGAGGAAAGATCAAGGGAGCGAAGGTCAGGGTCGTGATAAGCGACCGACGAGAAGCGAAGGCGCTGGAGTCTGCAAGGAAGCACGGGATCGACGCGGTCTGGCTCGACCCTGCCAAAGCGGCGACCAGGCTCGATTACGATAGAGGGCTGTCAGCGACTCTGAGAGAAAAAGGCGTCAACCCGAGCAGCGGCCTCGTCGTGCTGGCCGGCTTCATGCGGCTGCTCTCCCCCGAGTTCGTGGACTCATTCAGGGGCAGGATCATGAACATCCACCCCTCACTACTCCCCTCGTTCCAGGGACTGAGGGCCCAGCGACAAGCCCTCGAGCACGGAGCGAAGGTCTCAGGGTGCACCGTGCACTTCGTAGTCCCCGAGGTTGACTCCGGGCCAATCATCTTGCAGAGCCCCGTGAAGGTGAAGGAGGGTGACACGGAAGAGTCTCTCTCGGAGAGGATCCTGAAAGAGGAACACCGAATCTATCCCATCGCGGTCAAGCTTTTCGTCGAGGGAAGCCTAAAAATCAAGGGGCGGAAAGTGGCGATACTCAAGAAATGACCGCTGTCCTCATGGACGGTAAGGCCCTCGCGGCCGAGATCAAGGGCCGCCTCGCGCAGGAGGCCGAGATGATGAAGAGAGTCGGCGTCATGCCGAAGCTCGCGACCATCCTCGTCGGCGACGACGCGCCTTCCAAGGTCTACCTCGCCGGAAAGCACCGGGCGGCCCAAGAGGTCGGGATGGCCTTGGAGACCCATCATCTCCCAGGCACTTCGCCTGCTCAAGACCTCGGCCTCCTGATACGCAGGCTCAACGCGGACAGCTCCGTGAACGGCATCCTCCTCCAACTGCCGCTCCCCTCCCACCTCGAAGCGAGGGCGATGATCGAGCTGATCTCGCCGGAGAAGGACGTCGACGGGCTCACCTCCGTGAACATGGGCCGGCTCTTCTACAACCAAGGCGTCCTCGTCCCCTGCACGCCGAAAGGGGTGATGGAGCTGCTCCGTCACTACAAGGTCCCGCTCGCGGGTTCGAGGTGCGTGATCATCAACAGGAGCGCCCTCGTCGGGAGGCCGTTGATGCACCTCCTCCTCGCCGAGGACGCGACCGTGACAGTCTGCCACTCAAAGTCGGTGGACTTCCTCTCGTTGGCGAGGCAAGCCGACGTGCTGGTGACGGCCGTCGGTCGCAGGCCCAGCTTCACCTTGACGAGGGAGATGGTCAAGGACGGCGCGGTCGTGATCGACGTGGCGATGAACCGGCTCCACGGCAAGCTCGTCGGCGACGCCGAGTTCGAGGAGGTTGCCAAGAAGGCCTCGATGATCACCCCGGTCCCAGGAGGCGTGGGGCCCATGACTGTCGCCATGCTCGTGGAGAACACCCTCATCGCCGCGGCTTTGCAGAACGGGCTGAAGGACGCGGGGGTCCTGAAGTGATTGCTGCGCGGCAAACATCGGGGAGGCGGCGCTGTGGCGAGGGCGAAGAAGCAGGAGATGAGGGTCGTGGCATTGCGGAAGAGGATGTCGCTGGACCCCGAAGCACTCGCCGCGCAGAGCTCTCTCGTGGCCGCGAACGTTCTCTCGCTCAGAGAATACGCCGGCGCGCGGCTGATCGCCTCTTATTGCGCGAAGGACGACGAGGTCCAGACCAAGGCGATCATCGAACGCGCGCTGAACGACGGAAAACGCGTCGCGGTGATAGTCACCGACGTCCTGTCGAAGACTCTCGCTTTCTCCGAGATAGAGTCCTTCGAGGATGACCTCGCCCCCGGGACCTTCGGGATCCTCGAGCCGAAGGGGGACCGTGCGCGGCCGGTGCCCCTGACCGAGGCGGACGTCGTGCTCGTACCGCTCCTCGCGTGGGACGAGAAGGGGCAGCGCCTCGGCTACGGAGCGGGCTACTTTGACCGTGCCCTCGCGGGCGCCCCAAGGATAACCAAGGTGGGCCTCGGCTTGGAGTCTCAGCGGTTCCCTGACATCCCGACGTCGAGGCACGACGTCCCCCTGGACATCGTGGTCACGGAGAAAAGGGTCGTCAGGCCGGCGCGGCGACCCGGCTGGCGCGTCGAGAAAGCATTCAAAAACAGAGGAAGACGGAGCAGGTAGCGAGAAAGATGCCAGAGCGCGTCCGGGTGGCAATAATCGCGGGGAGCAAGAGCGACCAGCAGGTCGTCGACGACGCGGTAAAGGCGCTGACGGAGCTGGGCGTATCGCACGAGGTCCAGTTCCTCTCGGCCCACCGTAACCCTGAGGGCCTGCACAGATACCTCGCAGGCTCCAAAGCCGACGTCTTCATCGCGGTCGCGGGCCTCGCGGCGCACCTCCCAGGGGTAATCGCCTCGACAACGGTGAAACCGGTGATCGGGGTCCCGGTTAACGCAAAGCTGAACGGACTGGACTCGCTCCTCTCGATAGTCCAGATGCCACCGGGCGTCCCCGTGGCGTGCGTGGGGATCGACAACGCGAGGAACGCCGGCATCCTCGCCGCGGAGATGATCGCCCTCGGAGACCCAATGGTGAAGGAGCGGATCGAGACGATGAGGAAGGCATGGGGATGAGCGGCCAAACCCAGAGGCCGCCGGGCCGGTTCCTCCGCTCGGGAAAGGTGAAGGACATCTACGACCTCGACCCGGAGCACCTGCTCTTCCACTTCACGGACCGCGTCTCCGCCTTCGACGTGGTCCTGCCCACGACCATCCCGCACAAGGGAGAGGCGCTTTGCAAGATGGGGGCTTATTGGTTCGAGACGCTCGGCGTGCCTCACCACATGGTCAGGCTCGAGGGCTCCAACATGATGGTCGTGAAGAAGGTCAAGATGATCATGGTCGAGTGCGTCGTTAGGGGCTACCTGTACGGAAGCCTCTTCGAGAGGATGAGCAGGGGCGAGGTCTCGCTCAACGTGCCGAAGGTCCTCGCTTCGAAGCTGCCCGCGCCCTTCTTCGACCCCACGACCAAGTCTGAGGTGCACGACGAGCCGGTGACGGAGGCGAGGATCCTCGAGGAGGGCCTCATGACCGGGCCGGAACTTGACGAGGTCAAAGCCTCGACCATCCTCGTCTTCAAGAAGATGTCGAAGAAGGCCCAAGGCGCGGGCTTCATCCTCGCCGACCGGAAGCTGGAGTTCGGGAAGGACGCGAAGGGCAACATCTTGATGGCAGACTCCATCGGGCCTGACGAGTTCAGGATGTGGCCGACGGGTTCGTACGCTCCGGGGAAGACGCAGGAGAGCTACGACAAGCAGCCGATAAGGGACTGGCTCCAGTCCTCGGGCTACAGGGCCAAACTCGACGCGGCCAGGAAGGCGGGGCTGCCAGTCCCACCGCCTCCAGAGCTGCCCCGCGAGCTCGTCGACGAGGTCAGTCGAAGGTACCTGCACGTTTACGAGAGCATCACCGACAGAAAACTGTCTGACGGCTAGGGCGGGCGTCGAGAGGAAAAGGCCGAAAACCTTGCCCAGGGAGAAGAGCGGGAAACGCGCCGACGCGTATGCTCGAGCGGGCGTCGACGTCGTCAAGGTGCGCTCGATCCACATGTCGCTCGCGGAGATGCTCTCTTCGACTTTCCAGGCGCGGACGGGCAAGTTCGGAGAGCCGGCGATCGGCATCGGGCACTACGCGGGGCTGATAGAGATCGGCGGGCAGAGGCTGCTCGCGATGCACACGGACAGCGTGGGAACGAAGGTCTTGATCGCTCAGGCGATGCGGAAGTTCGACACGGTGGGGATAGACTGCGTCGCGATGACAGTGAACGACCTCATCTGCCTCGGCTCTGAGCCCGTGGCGCTCTTGGACTACATCGGCTTGGCGAAGGAGGACGACGAGCTGGTGGAGCAGCTCGCGAAGGGGCTCGTGGCAGGGGCGAAGGAGGCCGGGGTCGCGATCGTCGGAGGGGAGACCGCGATCGTGAGCGATCTGCTAAAGGGCGTCGGGAGTCGCGCGTTCGACCTCGTGTCGATGGGAGTCGGCGTCGTGGAGAAGGAGTCCCTCATCGACGGCGGCGCGATCCGTGTCGATGACGCGGTCGTGGGCATCGGCAGCTCAGGCCTGCACTCCAACGGTTACACCCTCGCCAGGCGAATAGTGAAGGGCCGCGGATTAGAAGAGGAGGTGGAGGAGCTCGGCGAGACCGTAGGCGAGGCGCTCTTGCGCCCGACCAAAGTCTACGTTCAGCCGACCCTCGAGGCCATACGGCGGAGGCACCTTCACGGAATCGCCCACATCACGGGAGGGGCTTTCACCAAGCTCACGCGCCTCGTGGGCAACAGGAAGCTCAGGTTCGAACTGGAAAAGCTCGACAAGGCGACCGTGCCGCCCATCTTCGGGTTCCTTCAGCGGGAGGGGCGTCTCGGCGATGCCGAGATGTACAAGACCTTCAACATGGGGGTCGGGCTCTGCTTGGTGATGCCCCCCTCCGAGGTCGAGGCAGTATTGGGCGACTACAGGCGGCGAGGCTTCGATGGAAGTCGAATCGGAACCGTGAAGAAGGGAGAAGGGGTCGTTGTCGGGACGACGCGCGTCGCCTGAACGCGCTCGTCGGCGTTTCAGTATTCTACCTTCGCCCGTCGCGCCTTCTTGTGCCCCGCGAGTATCGGCGAGACGACCTTCTTGAGGAACTCGTCACAGCTCTCCTTCGCGGCCCCGGAGTGCGTCGAAGGGTCCAGCAGGAGCTTGATCTGTCTCCTAGTGAGCCTCGAAGCGATCGCCTTGTCCCCGGAGAGCAGCTCCTCCAGGGGGTTCGGTTCGCCTTTCATCACCGTCTCCCACGCTGAGAACGACTCTAGCCTGATGCGCTCGTGCACCGCCTGCCTGTCTTCGCCCTTCTTTACCAGCTCCATCATCACCGCCTCCGTCCCGGCGAAGGCGCCGAACCTCTCGAGGTTCCTCTTTATCATCGCGGGATAGACTCGCAACCCCCGCATGAGTCTCTCGTAGATGGCCAGGCACTCGTCCGCGGCGAGGAAGGCCTCGGGGATCACTATCCTCCTGGCGGCCGAGTCGTCCAGAGTCCTCTCGAGGATGGTGCTGGAAGCGTTGATGAAGGCGACGAGCGGCATGACCGAGACGACCCTCGCAAGGGAGCACATCCTCTCCGCCGTGACTGGGTTTCGCTTGAACGGCATCGCGCTCGAGCCCACCTGCGACTCCTCGATTGGCTCCGAGAGCTCACCGAAGGTCGGGGACTGGAGCACCCTGAGGTCGAGGCCGAACTTCGCGCATGACGCGGCGATCGAGGCCAGCGCGCTCAGGACGAGGTAGTCGACCTTCCGCGGGTAGGTCTGCGTAGCGACGTCGAAGTACCCGAGCCCGAGCCCCGACATCACATCCTCCTCCAGGCGCTTGACCTTCGAGGAGCTCCCAAGGAGCTCTTTGAAGCTCGCGGACGTCCCAACCGCGCCCTTCACTCCTTTGCCCTTCAGGAACTCCTTGCGCAGCGTCTCGAGAAGCTTGATGTCGAGGACGACGTCCTGCGCGTAGTTCGCGAACCTGTAGCCCATCGTCGTCGGCTCCGCGGGCTGGAGGTGCGTCCAGCCCATGCAGACGAGGGCACTGTGTCGCTTCACCCTCGCCGCCGCCGCGTCGAGGCAGCTGACGAGCCGCTCGTGCAACAGCTCGAGGGCCTTCGAGAAGATTATCACGTCGGCGTTGTCCTCGATGTCCATCGACGTGGCGCCGAGGTGCAGCTTCCCTCCTCCTGCTCCCGCTTGGTCCGCGAAGACCCTGAGCTCCGCCATGAGGTCGTGCTTGATCTTCCTCTCGACCTCGTGCGCCTTGGCGATGTCCACCTTCTTCTCGCCGGAGGCCCTCCTGATGCCCTCGAGCTCCTTCCGTGAGACCAGGCCGACCCCCGATTCCGCCTCGGCCAGGCTGAGCCACACCTTCCTCCACGTCGCCCTCCTCCTCGTCTCAGAGAAGAGCTCCCTCATCTCCTCGCCCCCGTAGCGCCAGGTGAACGGGGAGAGGTAGGAGTCGTACCCGTATGCGCCGTCTTTCAAGTACCTGCACCGCCATCGACTGGTTGGGGGTTAAACCTTGCCCAGGAAGGCGCTCGTCATCCTCAACCCCTGAACTCGACGAAGAGCTTCTTCACCTCGCGGTTCGCCCAGCTGTACGAGAGGCCGATCACCGCGACCGCGAACGCGAGCGAGACAAGGAACAGGGGCTGGATCTGAGGCTGAAACGCGGGGAACGCCGAGAGGGCATCGCCGAGGATCGAAGGTAGCGCGGTCAAGACCATCACCGCCATCCCGACAATCACCATGACGATGATGCCGATGGGGTCCACGAACCTTGGCCGGGGCCTCTCCTGGAAATCGGGAAACTTGGCCCCGAATGCGGTCCCGATGCAGACCTCTTGGGTGGTTATCGCGACGGCGACGACGAAGTTCTCGGCGGCGACCAACGGAGTCGGCCTCGTGAACGCGGTCACGATGACGAAGACCGAGACGGCCGCGAACATCGCGAGGAGCAACGACACGAAGAGCTTCGCTCGGAGCACCTGGTGGGCGGTCAAAGGGAGCGAATAGAGGAGGCCAGCGGACCTTTGCTCCTGCCCGAAGCTTATCGACGATATGATCAAGCCAAAGAGGCCTCCTACGAACCAGATCGGGAGCTGGTAGACCACCGACGGGACCTTCGCCGACCCGGGGGAGCCGCCACTGAGGGCGGGATTGAACGATATCTGGAGGAGGAAGACTATGGCGAGAACGAACGGGATTGAGAAATACTGGAGGAGCTCACGGCGCCTCGCGAGCCCCTTGAGGTCCTTTTTCACCAGCGCCACCTCGGTGGGCCCTAGCCCCAGCAGCGAGAGGCCGAACCTCGAGCGCGTCCTGGGCGCGTAGGCCCCGCGCGTGACGGTGACCCGCGACGGCGTCGGAGACCAGTACTTCGCGCGGACGATGACGGCGACCCACAGGATCCCCGCCGCGAAGACGAGCGTCGCCGCAAAGTAGACCGCGCTCTGGGCCGCGTCGCCCACGAGGCTCGCCTTGACGGCCAGAGACGCCCAGAGGACGGGAAGGAACTCGGCGAAGTTCAACGCGGAAGTGAACCTGCTCACCAAGTCGATCAGGAAGACGAAATTGAATATGATTTGGAGGACGAGTATCACGCCGATAGTCACGGCAAGCCTGAGCACGAGAGCCCCGCGACGGGCGCGTTTCATGACCACTGTGCTGACGCGGTTGATCGCAGCCCTCAGGACCTCGACGATCGCCCCGCCGTAGACGAGGGAGACGCAGCTAAGGAGGAGCACCTCGACCCACGTGCCCCCGTACCCCAGCTTGACCGATGGCCACAGGGTCAGCCCCAAAATCGCCGACGGCACGACCGAGTAGGAGTACGCGATCGAGAGGGTCGAAGCGATGACATACTCTGCCTGAGTGACCGGCAGCCAGTTCACCGAGTCGCTCGAGGCGAACTTCGAAGAGGCGCTCAGCTCAAAGAGGACGCCCGCGACCAGCACGACGCTGGGTATCATCGCGGGGACGAAGACCAAGCCCTCTGCCAGCGCGGTGGCGACCTGGGCCCCTTGAGCGGGCGGGAGGAGCGATATCACCCCGACGACCGCGTACCCCACCACAGCGCACGCCGCGAAGCACGCCCCGTCTATCAGCGCGAGGACGGCCGGGTCCCTGAAGATGCTCCCCCCCGCCCTCCCGCTTCTTCCCGAACGCAGCTGGGACTTCGCCAGCACCACGGCTATCGCGTATATCTTCCCCAGCCTCGCCACTTCTTTCGCCTCGCCCTATCGGGAGAGCTCCTTCACGACCTCGCCGATGTCATCGGTCCCTGTCATCTTCAGGAAGACCTCCTCGAGGGTGGAGCCAGGAAGGCCTGCCTTCTGCCTGAGCTCCGCGACCGTCCCCTCGGCGAGGATGGTCCCCTGATACATTATCGCGACCTTGTCGCACAGGGATTGCGCGATCTCGAGAACGTGGGTACTGAAGAGGATCGAGACTCCCTCGGTGGCCAGCTCCTTGACGAGGTCCTTCACCAGCCGCGCCGAGCGAGGGTCCAGGCCGTTCAGTGCCTCGTCCAGGACGAGCACTTTGGGCTTGTGCACGAGCGCCGAGATTATCGCGACCTTCTGCTTCATGCCCTGCGAGTATCCGCTGATGAGCTCGTTCTCGTGCCCCGAGAGCTGAAGCCCGTCCATGAAGTGAGAGACCCTCTCTTTCCTCTCCGCGGGGGGCACGCCGTACATCTCTGCGACAAAGTCGATGTACTCCAACCCGGTGAGGAACTCATAGAGCTGGGGGGTCTCTGGGACGTAGCCCAGCTTCTTCTTCAACTCGACCGGGGCGGTCGAGAGCTTCTCGCCGAAGACGAAGACCTCCCCGGAGTCGGGCTTCAGGATCCCGAGGACCATCTTCATCGTGGTGGACTTGCCGCTGCCGTTGGGGCCCAGCAGGCCCAAGATCTCTCCTTTGTCCAGGGTGAGTTCGATGCCTCTTACCGCCTTTATGTCCCCGTATGATTTGTAGATGGACTCGAGCCTGAGGGCGGGCTCTCGGTCCGGCGAGGCGTCCAACCCTTAGCACTGGACCCCGGTCGGCCGGAGGATGGCTGGCATTGTGATACTCTTGGACGCAAAAACCCCGCGAGATATAGGTTGCCCTGATTAACTGCAACCCTTACTATGTCGACGAGACTTGGAAATACCCGGCCCTCATGACCGGAGAGACCGAGATTCTCGGCGAGTCGCTCCCCTTCGAGGAGAGGATAGAGCTCCCGAACTGGGCCCACAGAAAAGTCGGCCTAAAGTCCTACGCCGAGTTCCACAGCGCGTCCGTCGCGGATTCAGCTGGCCAGTGGGAGCGCTTGGCGAAGGAGCTCGATTGGCAAAGGCCGTGGGACGAGGTCCTTACGCCGGGTGACCATCCCCACGTCACAAAGTGGTTCGCAGGGGGCGCCCTGAACCTCTCGCAGCTCGCCCTCGACCGGCACGTCAAGGGCCCGAGGAAGAACAAGGTCGCCCTCATCTGGGAAGGCGAGGCCCTGGGCAAGGACGGCGCCCCCGCCGAGGTGAGGAAGCTGACGTATTACGACCTCTGGCGGGATGTGAACAAGTTCGCGTCCCTCCTGAAGAGCAACTTCGGAATGAAGAAGGGCGACAGGATGGCCGTCTACCTTCCGATGGTCCCCGAGGCCGTGGTCGTGTTGCTCGCCGCTGCCAGGCTCGGAGTGACGTTCACCGTGGTTTTCAGCGGTTTCAGCGCAGAGGCGCTCGCGTCGAGGATCAACGACCTCGGGGCGAAGCTCTTGGTGACCGCGGACGGCCTCTTTAGGAGGGGAAAGCAGGTGAACCTCAAAGACATCGCCGACAAGGCGCTGCAACTGACCCCGACCGTGAACCAGCTCGTCGTGGTCAGGAGGCTAGACACCGGGGACACCGGCATGAAACCCGGGAGGGACTACTGGTTCGACGACCTCATGCGGGGTGCGCCTGCTTCCGCGCGCGTCGAGCCGGAGCCGGTGGAGAGCGAGCACCCTCTCTACGTGCTCTACACCTCGGGCACGACCGGGAAGCCAAAGGGAATCATCCACGACACCGGAGGATACGCGGTCCTCCTGCACGCGACGATGAACTGGGTCTTCGACATTCGAGACGAAGACGTCTATTGGTGCCCGGCTGACATCGGATGGGTGACGGGGCACAGCTACGTCGTCTTCGGCCCGTTGATCGAGGGCACTACGACGGTCATTTACGAAGGGACGCTTGACCATCCGCAGCCCGACAGGTGGTGGCAAGTGATAGAGAGGTACGGGGTGTCGGTCTTCTACACGACCCCGACCGCGACTAGGATGCAGATGAGGTTCGGCGAAGACTTTGTGAAGAAGCACGACAGGAGCTCGCTGAGGCTCATCCATAGCGTGGGCGAGCCCATCAACCCGTCTGCGTGGAGATGGCTCTTCGAGGTCGTGGGGGAGAAGCGGTGCCCCGTCGGCTCCACGTGGTGGATGACCGAGACCGGGGGGGTAATGATAAGCCATCTCCCCGGGCTCAAGCTGCTCCCGATGAAACCCGGCACGAACGGCTTGCCCATCCCAGGTGTCGACGCCGACGTCGTGGACGACGATGGGGAACCGGTGGGCCGCGGCCAGAACGGGCTCCTGGTGATCAAGAACAGCTGGCCCGGCATGCCCGGCGTCTCGACGGGGATGTGGGGCGACCCCGAGAGATACGCGAAGCAATACTTTGAGCGGTTCGGGGCGAAGAACTACTTCCTCTGCGGCGACTACGCCGTCAAGGACAACGACGGCTACATCTGGGTCGCCGGAAGGGCGGACGAGGTCCTGAAGGTAGCCGGGCATAGGATAGGCACGTTCGAGCTGGAGTCGTCCATCGTCTCGCACCCGGCAGAGTCAGAGGCGGCTGTCGTGGCAATACCCGAGCACATCAAGGGCGAGGTCCCTATCGCGTTCGTCGTCCTGAAGCAGGGGTTCTCCCCCGACGAGGAGTTGCGGAAGGAGATCCGTCTTTGGGTGCGGACCAACTTCAGCCCGATCGCCGAGCCCTCGCAGGTATATTTCGTGAACAAGCTTCCGAAGACGAGAAGCGGGAAGATAATGCGCCGCCTCGTCAAGGCGGTGGCCGAGGGGAAGCCCCTGGGGGACATTGCCACCCTCGAGGACGAGGCCTCGGTCGACGAGGTCAAGCAGGCGTACGAGAGC
>Ga0137396_10002070_pt1 | contig 10885 bp, 11 predicted proteins | sample czc16metaG_FD_108284 | JGI IMG/M metagenome (GOLD analysis project Ga0137396, IMG submission 108284) | Vadose zone soil microbial communities from Angelo Coast Range Reserve, California, USA - czcobulk3.16 metaG | ecosystem: Environmental > Terrestrial > Soil > Vadose zone | place: USA... | reverse complement strand
CGCGGGGGCAATCGTCGGCGTCAACGCGTTTCAGATTCGTCGCGATCCCATTCAGGTCGGCTTCATCGACGACGAGGCGTGGAAGCAGATCCAGCGCCGGCCGATCATTGCGCCCGAAGACGTGGCGTATATCGCACGCGCGGTGCCCGACGCGGAGGCGATCGCCCTGCAATCAGGCTGGCCGACACCGATGGCCGACGTGCAATGGCGCAATCGCACGACGGGGGACGTCTTCATCTTCGGCGTGACGGCACCCTATGTGCTCGTGCAGGACTACGCCTTTGCCGCGGGCGCGCCGCTCACCGATATCGACGTGCAACAGCGGCGCTACGTCGCGGTGCTGGGCTACGACGTCGCCGAAAAGCTGTTCGGTGAAGCGGCGGCGGCGGTCGGACAGATGATCCGGGTGCACGGCATGCAGCTCATCGTGAAGGGCGTGATCGCGCGCAAGGGCACCGTCCTGGGCCAGTCGTGGGATGGGTTCGTCATGCTGCCGTTGACGACTTTCGAGTCGATGTACGGGCGACGGCAGACGATGGTGATCTCCGTGAAAATGGCGACGGCAACGGGTGTCGCTCCGGCGATGTTGCGGGCGGAAGAGGCGATGCGTATCGCGCACCGTTTGCGGCCGGGAACGGATAACGACTTCACCGTCGACACGGGCGAAGGGTTGATCGCTTTCTGGGGGAAGCTCACGCGCGTCATTTTCACCGTGGTGCCCGCGGTGGTCGTCATTGGGATCGTGGTCGGCGGGATCGTCATCATGAACATCATGCTCATGAGCGTCACGGAGCGCACGCGCGAGATCGGCATTCGCAAGGCGTTGGGCGCCGCGCGCCGCGATATCCGCCGCCAGTTCTTTGCCGAGGCGCTGACGCTGTCGCTGCTGGGCGGGATCGCAGGGCTCGCGGTCGGAGCCGGCCTGGCCGGACTGGTGCAGGTCCTTTCCCCGTTGCCGGCTCGCGTGACCGCGTGGTCAATCGGCCTGGCGCTGCTCCTGGGCATCGTCGTCGGCGTGGCGTTCGGCGTTTATCCGGCCCATCGGGCCTCGCGCCTCGATCCGATCGAGGCCCTCCGCCAGGAATAGATGGCCCTCCACTCGGTTCGCGAGGGTGGGCGCATCGCCATCGAGCAGCTGCGCGCCAACAAGCTTCGCTCCGCGCTCACGGTGCTTGGGGTGGTGATCGGGATCGCGACGGTGATGGCGATGGCGTCCATCGTCGCGGGATTCCGCGAGCAAATCGTGAATACGCTCGAGGTCGTGGGGCCGACGACCTTCCGTGTGCTCCGCTACTTCTCGACGACCGGTGTGAATCCCGACGCGGTGCCGCGCGAAGTGCGCATCCGGCCCAAGCTGGTTCCGCAGGAGGCGGAGGCCATCGCCCGGCTTCCCGAGATCCATTATGCCGCGATCTGGACGCAGCTGTTCGAGCGGTTCGAGTACGGCGGCAATCATACGCGCATCCTCGGCGTCTTCGGTGCCGATGACCGGTTCATGGAAATTCTGGGCGGTGGGATTCCCTCGGGCCGTTCCTTCACCGCGGCCGAGCTGCGCGGTGGCGAGCCCATCGTGATCGTCGAGCAGCGGACGATCGACCGGCTGTTCGGCGCCGTCAATCCGCTCGGCCGCATCGTGCGCATCGGCGGACATCCGTTTCGGATCGTGGGGGTGTGGCAGCGACCCACGAACATTTTCGAAGTCCCGGGCACACCGGAGATCGCGGCGATCATGCCCTTCGAAACCGCGCGCCACAGCTTTTTCATCGACGAGGTGAACTCATTGATCATTCTCGTCAAGCCCAAGCCGGAGGTCACCGTCACGCGCGCCATGGATGCCGCCACGCTGACGCTGCGACGGATGCGGGGCCTGCGCGTGAGTGACCCGAATACCTTCGATCTGCTCACGTCCGACCAGGTCCTGAGTATCTTCGACAGCCTGACGTTCGCGTTCTTCTTTGTGATGCTGGTGCTGTCCAGCATCGCGTTGATGGTCGGAGGCATCGGCGTGATGGCGATCATGATGGTCTCCGTGACGAGCCGGACGCGCGAGATCGGCTTGCGCAAAGCGCTCGGCGCGACGCGGCGCGCGGTCCTGTGGCAATTTCTGGTCGAGGCCGCGACACTCACACTGCTTGGCGGCATCATCGGGATCGTGCTGGGCTTGGGCGTCGGTGAGGTGCTGAAGCGGCTCCTGGACTTCAGTACGACGGTTCCGGTCGTGCCTGCCGTCATCGCGACCGTCGCATCCATTCTCGTCGGACTGGTCTTTGGGATTGCGCCGGCGGCGCGGGCGGCGCGGCTCGATCCCGTTGAGGCGCTCCGGTATGAGTGAGCACATCGATCTCCTCGCCATCGCCGCCCACCGCGACGATGTCGAGCTCACGTGCGGTGGCACGCTGGCGAAAGCCGCGCGCGCCGGGCACCGCGTTGGGATCATCGATCTCACGCAGGGCGAAATGGGCACGCGCGGCGACGCGGCAACCCGCGCCGCGGAAGCGGAGCGCGCCGCCAAGACGCTTGGCATCGCACTCCGGCTCACCGCTGGCATGCGCGACGCGCACCTGGCGAATGATGAACCGTCGCGAGAAGCAGTCGTCGCATTGATTCGCCGCACGAAACCGAAGGTCGTGATCCTTCCCTTCCCCGTCGGCCGGCATCCGGACCACCGCGTCGCAGCGGAGTTGGGACGGGACGCCTGTTATCTCGCCGGGCTCGCGAAGTACGCGCCGGGAAAGGGCGGCGAGGCGCACCGGCCGTACAAACTCCTGTATGCCCTCGCATATCGAGAGGACCCGGTCAAGCCCACATTCGTCGTGGACATCTCGGATGTGTTCGAGAAAAAGATGGAGGCGATTCGCTGTTACTCGTCCCAGTTCGACGGCGCCAAGGCTGCGGGCGAAGTGTTCCCCACCGGCCAGGATCTGTACGAGCTGATCCGCGTGCAGTCCGCGCACTACGGATCGCTGATCCGCCGGCGCTATGGCGAGCCCTTCTATACCGCCGAGACCCAGGAGGTCGACGATGTGCTCGATCTTGGCGTGCAGTCCATCTAAGCAGAGCCTTCAGGGTGTCATTAAATTGCAAACTCCATGACCAAGCGCCTCACCTATCTGGACAACGCCGCAACGACGCCGGTGCGGCCGGAGGTGTTGGAGGCAATGCTTCCCTACCTCGGGAAGGAGGCCTTCGGCAACCCGTCCTCGGCGCACCGATTCGGGCGCGCCGCGCGCGCCGGTATCGAGGAGGCGAAGCGCGCGATCGCCGACGCCGTCGGCGCCGAGCCGAATCAGGTCGTGTTCACGTCGGGCGGCACGGAAGCGGACAATCTCGCGATCATCGGCGCGGCGCTCGCCGCTCGGGATCGGGACGGCCCATTCCGGGTTGTCGTCTCCGCCGCCGAGCACAAGGCAGTGCTCGCTGCCGCGCATGCGGTGAAGCACCTGGGTGGTGAAGAAGTCATTCTGCCCGTCTCTGCTTCGGGCGTGGTCGACAGCGCTGCGCTCGACGCCGTCCTGGCAGAGGGCGTCGCGCTGGTCAGTGTGATGTGGGTGAACAACGAGGTGGGGACGGTGCAGCCGGTGGCCGAGCTGGCCACCCGATGTTGTGATGCGGGCGTGTTGTTCCACTCCGATGCGGTCCAGGCTTTTGGTAAGCTTCCGGTATCGCTCGGCGACGTCAACTGCACACTCCTCACCATCTCCGGCCACAAGATCGGCGCCCCCAAGGGCATCGGTGCGTTGATCGTGCGCGACCGCAAGGCGGTCGAGGCGATCATTCACGGCGGCGGCCAGCAGTTCGGCATTCGTCCCGGAACGGAGAACGTGCCGGGCATCGTGGGTCTCGGCACCGCCGCGAAGCTTGCGGCACAGGAGCAACAGGCGCTCGCGCCGCGGTTGCGGGAGTTGCGCGACGAGCTGGAACGCCGCGTCCTGGCGATCGTGCCGGATGCGGTGATCAACGGCTGGCAGGGCGAGCGTGCGCCGCACATCTCCAACGTCTCGATCCCCGGGACGGACAGTGAAGCGCTCCTGATGCATCTCGATCTCGCCGGAATCGCCTGCTCGTCGGGCTCCGCCTGCAGCACCGGCGCCGTCGAACCCTCGCACGTGCTGACCGCGATGGGTGTGCCGCGCGACCTGGGCGTGGCCGCTCTGCGCTTCTCGTTCGGGAAGGATAGCACCAGCGACGACGTTGACGCAGTCGCCGCCGCGCTCCCGCGCATCGTCGAGAAGGTGCGGTCGCTCGCAACGGTCCTGCACCGATGAGAGTGCTCGTCGCGATGTCCGGCGGCGTGGATAGCTCCGTCGCCGCTGCGTTGCTCGTCGGGCAGGGCCACGACGTGATCGGCGCGACGATGAAGCTGTTCTGTTACGGTGACAGTGTTCCCGATCGTCCGTGCTGCTCCCTCGATTCGATCACCGATGCGAAGCTCGTCGCGCACAAGCTCGGGATTCCGCACTACGTCCTCAATCTCGAGGACCGCTTCGGGCACGATGTGATCGAGAACTTCGTCGCCGAGTACGCGCGCGGGCGCACGCCGATTCCGTGCGTGCGCTGCAATTCGTTCACCAAATTCCGCGATTTTCTCTATCACGCCGACGCGCTCGACTGCGACGCGATCGCCACGGGGCACTACGCCGTGGCGCGCGATGGTGCGCTGTTCCGCGGGCTCGACCGGCAGAAGGACCAATCCTATTTCCTGTGGGGCATCGATCGCGCGGTCGTAAGGCGCATGCTCACCCCGGTCGGTGAGTTGACGAAAGCGGAGACACGCGCCGTGGCGCGAAGGCTGGGGCTCGTCACCGCCGAGAAGGCCGAGTCGGTCGAAATCTGTTTCGTGCCCGACGACGATTACGTATCGGTGCTCGAGCAGCATCTTCCCGCCGATGCGCCGGCCCTCTCACCGGGAGCATTCGTCACAACGAGTGGAGATGTCGTCGGTGAACACGGTGGATTCGCGCGCTACACGGTCGGTCAACGGAAGGGCTTGCCCGGCGGATTCGACGAACCGATGTACGTCGTCGCGATCCGTCCCGCGACGCGCGAGGTCGTCGTGGGCCGCGGCGCGGAGTTGTTCGGACACGCCCTGTCCCTGGAGGAGGTCAACTGGCTCGCCGAGCCACTCGGTCCCGGTGATCCGGTGTGGGTGCAATGCCGCTATCGGGCGCGCGCGGTGCCCGGCACGATTGCTGCGAAAGCCGACGGCCGCATCGCGCTCCAGCTCGCTGAGCCGGTTCGGGCGATTGCGCCGGGGCAGTCGGGCGTCCTGTATGACGCGGACGAGCGGCTGCTCGGCGGTGGCGTAATCGTCTAACCTCACTCGGCGTGCCACGGGTCACAGCGACCCCGGTCGGCGCGCGTGCAGAATTCTGAGCTCTTCCTCACCTCACTTGTCAGGAGGCAGTATGCGGTTGCTCCTTCGTGCCGGAATCCTGCTCGGCTTGGCGGCGGCGGCGGCGGCGGCGGCGTGTAAAGAGTCGCTGACCCCCGTCCACTTCAAGGATCCGGTCGCGCTGTCGGCGAACCTGGCGTCGGTCGACTCGGCGGTGAACACGCAGGTCGCGCGCAGCTTCAGTACCGCCACGTTGAACCTCAGCGCGGCTAAGGCGCCGGCGATCGGTCCGGTCGCCTCGTTGCTCGCGACGGTGCCCCCGCAGCTGCAACTGAGCGGCGCGCGGATGTTCCTGCCTGGCCTCCTGCAGGCCCGCAGCATGCAGGCGCAACTGCCTAACCTCAGCGTCGCCGCGGCCCAGGGTCGCGTCATCCCCGACTCGTTATACGGGCGCGTCTACGAGTGGGACGCCACGCTCCACCAGTACCGGTGGCTGGGCACGACCGTCACCGGTCTCACCGGTGTTCGGTTCATTCTCTACGCCGTCGGTCTGAACGATCAGGTCATCGAGCCGGTCACGCAGATCGGGACGCTGGACATTCTCGATCAGAGCACGGCGAGCAAGCTGCAGGTCCAGGTCCTGGTCAAAGGCCCCGGTGGTACGCCGACGTACATCGATTACACGATCTCGCTGCAACCGACCGGCCAGATGTCGGCAACGGCGGCGGCAACCGGCTCGATTTCGAACGGGCTCACGGGCGCCGATAACAAGACGTTGACGTTCGATCAGACGCTGACGATCGACGTGAACAATGCGACCGCGCATGCGGTGTTTGCGCTGAACAATCCCGCGATCACCTTGATCATGAACGAGTCGGTGGCGGTCAACAATCCGAACATCGTGATCAACGCCGATTTCCGGCTCATTCAGAACGGCTTGACGATTCAGGCGGTGGGCCGCATTACGATCAACACGAGCACCGCCAGTGCACTGGTCGACGTCACTGTCAACCAGGATGGCCACCCGGTGGCTTCCATCAGCGGTGACCCGACCAATCCCGCGACGCAGTGGAAGGACGCGGGCGGGCAAGCGCTGACGGCCGCCGAGCTCGCAGCGCTCAGTCACCTCTTCGACGCGTTCGAGGCATTCCAAAAGGCCGTCGAAGGACTGTTCCTGCCGGTCACGACATTCGCCGGCTTGTAGACGGCTGACGGTTTGATAAGGCCCCCTGTCCGGCTCTGGCCGGGCAGGGGGTTTTGCCGTATTACCTACGCGTGCTCTACCGGTTACTCGCGAACGCCGTCATCTCCATCCATGCGCTGTTCATCCTCTTCGTCGTGCTCGGCGGATTTCTCGCGTGGCGTTGGAGATGGGTCGCCGCCGTCCACGTACCGTGCGCGATCTGGGGTGTACTCATCGAGTACCGTGGCTGGATTTGTCCGCTCACACCCCTGGAAAACGCACTACGCGCCAAAGCCGGACAGCAGGGCTATAGCGGCGGGTTCATCGAGCATTATCTCCTGCCCACGATGTACCCGTCCGGCCTGACGCCGCGCGTACAAGCACTGCTCGGCACGTTCGTGCTCGTCGTCAATGCGTTCGCGTACACCGTTCTGCTCCGTCGAATCCCGCGAGGCCCCTGATGCCCACCCGTCGCCGTTTTCTCAGCTCCCTCTTCGCCGCGGGCGCCACACTCCCCGCGCTGCGCAACGACGCGCTGTCGCGCATTCTGCCGACGCTTCACGGCGTCGATGGCCGCTCCGCCGCCGATGTCGCTCAAGACGAAGACTTCTGGCGCGAAATCCAGGCGGCGTTCGACATCGACCGCGGCATGATCAACCTCAACAACGGCGGCGTCGCGCCCAGTCCGCGAGTCGTGTACGCGGCGTTGCAGCGCTATCTCGCAGTCTCGAATCAGGCGCCGGCGATCACGATGTGGGCGTGGATCGAACCGGAGATCGAGACGGTGCGGCGCCGGCTCGCCGGCAATTTCGGCTGCGATCCCGAGGAAATGGCGATCACGCGCAACGCGAGTGAGGCGCTCGAGATCGTGCAGCTCGGTATGCCGCTCGAGCGCGGCGACGAAGTCCTGACGACCACGCAGGACTACCCGCGCATGATCACGACGTGGAAACAGCGGGAGCGCCGGGACGGCATCGTCCTCAAACAGATCACCTTCCCCGTGCCGCCCCCTTCGCAGGACGACCTCGCGCGCCGCTTTGAAGAGGCCATCACGCCCCGCACGAAGGTCATCCACGTCTGCCACATCACCAATCTCACGGGCCAGATCTTTCCGATAAAACGGATTTGTCAGATGGCTCGCGGCCGCGGCATTGAAGTGATCGTGGACGGCGCGCACGCCTACGCGCATTTCCCGTTCACGCGCGACCAACTCGACTGCGATTATTACGGCACCAGCCTGCACAAGTGGCTGACCGCGCCAATCGGGACCGGTTTCCTGTACGTGCGACGCGCAAAGATCGACAAGATCTGGCCGATGATGGCGGCGCCGCCGGAAATGAACGAGAACATCCGCAAGTTCGAGGAGATCGGCACGCACCCGGCCGCCAATCACAACGCGATTGCGGAGGCGCTCGACTTTCTGGACGGGATCGGCCCGGAAAGGAAAGCGGCCCGGCTGCGCTTCTTGCGCGATCGCTGGGCCAAACGGCTGGAGCGCCTGCCGGGCGTGAAGATCCTGACGCCCTACGATCCGGCTCAGTCCTGCGGGCTGGCGTCATTTACACCCGCCCAACTCGACGTCGGCAAAGTCGCGAGTCTGCTGTTCGACCGGCATCGCATCATCGTCACGCCGATCGCCCATCCCGAGTTCAACTGCCTGCGCATCACGCCGAACGTCTACACGACGCTGGCGGAGATCGATCGGTTCGCCGACGTCATGGAAGACGTCCTGCGCAAAGGCCTGCCGGCTTAAGGAAGCAGCGCCACGATTCGCAACGGGCCGCCGCTGCCACCCTTGATCTTCATCGGCAGCGCGATGACGAACGCGCCCGTTGCAGGCAGCCGATCCAGATTCGCGACGTTTTCGAATCCGGGAACGTTCGAGGCGAACAAGCGACGATGGACGCCAAACGTCGTTGATTGGCCGTTGTCGAGGCTCGGCGTGTCGACTCCAACCGCTTTGACTTTGCGCCGGACGAGTATGCGCGCGCCATCGAGGTGGATGCCGGGAAAGTGCAGCTCCGGAACCGCCGCGGTGCCCGTCTTGGTCGTGCCGAGGTAGCGCGCGCGGTCAGGCCAACGACTGCCCCATCCGGTTTTGATGAGGACGATGGCTCCGGCGGGGATCGCTCCGTGGGCGGACTCCCAGCGCTCGAAGTCTGCCGCGGTGACGCGGTAGTCGGGGCTCGAATCCGCCTGATGGGAAACGTCGACCACGATCGCTGGTCCCATCAGCTGTTCGATGGGAATCTGGTCGGTCGTGTGTCTCCCCTCGACGAAATGCACGGGCGCATCGAGATGCGTACCACCGTGCTCGGCAGCCGCGAATTTATTGGCCGCGTAGTAGTAGCCACCCGGTGTACGCTGCGCCGAGATGACGGTGAGCCGGAAGGGCTCCGCAGTCGGCCAGTAGATGGTCGTGGAATCGAAGGAATAGGTGAGGTCGACCCAGGTGCCGTGCGCCAGCCGGTCAGCGACCGGCCGGCAGGCCGTGCCAAGCAAGAGAACGAAGAGAACGCGCTGGCTCATCTCGACTGCTCCGGTTGAGAAGTTGCAAGTGTAGGGCACGGACGCAAAGTTGTCAGGACCGCACAATACGGAGCCAAGATATGAAGGTGCTCGTGCCCGTGCTGGTTGCGATCATAGCCGCATGTGGCGGCGGCAAGGACTCGGACAAACCGAGTGCCCAGACGGTCAATGGGGTCAATCGGGACACGCTCACCGAGCGCCAGCGCGACAGCATTCTGGCCCAGTCGCGGATCCCGGGAGCCCGCGGCGTCGGAAAGGCGATGCGAGTCGCCGACTCGACGAGTGCAGGGATCGAGCAGACGAACGCGGTGGCAAGAGACACGACAGATCAATGAATAATGATCGATGATCATTGATCATTGTTCAATGATCATTCTCTGGTGCGTGGTCCTGGCACTGAGCGCGTGCGGTCCGGGAAATCCCTGCTCTGGCCATCAGTTCTCCAGGCTGCAACGCTACTCGCTTCCCTACGCGGGCCATTGGGTCGTCGCGCGCGGTGACACGGTCACATTCCCGGATGCGCCGCAGATGGGCGATCGCTTCAGGCTGAGCGATATCGTCTTGGACACGACGACCGTGGTCGTGGGTCACGAGTGCGTGTTTCGCGGCAAGATCGTGTTTCGCGCGCCGCATGCCGACACCCTCAGCGCGAGCTGGTTCGGCCAGCCCGAGCAGGCGATCGTGACTGGCTGGCCCGCGGATCTCGGCCCCTTCGCCGGACTGTCGCTTGCCTGGGCTTCCGCCCGCCGCGACTCGGTCAGCGGGGCGATCCTGTTCGACGCGAAACTGGGCGTGCAGGCGCGTCCCGGGATGACGGCCCGATTCGTCGCCGGGCGCGCGGGCGCGCCCCCGCGATTATCTTCCGCGCCATGAGAGGCTTTCTCGTTCGGCTCGTCATCACCGCGTTCGGGCTCTGGGTGGCGGATCGACTGCTTCCCGGCATCTGGTTCACCAGTACAGGCGCGCTCATCCTGTCCGCATTCCTGCTGGGCCTCGTCAACGCCGTGATCCGGCCAATCCTTATCATCTTGACGCTGCCGTTGACGATCCTCACGCTGGGACTGTTCATCCTGATCGTGAATGGCATCTCGCTGGCCCTCGTCGCCTGGCTCGTCCCCGGCTTCCATGTGGCGAGCCTCGGGTCCGCGACGCTCGGCGCCATCATCGTGAGCCTCACGAGCTGGCTAACGTCGTCGTTCGTGGGTGGGACGGGCCGGATCGAGCGCATGCGTCGCATCGAGGTTACGGGTCGCCGGATCGATGAATAGGGCGTTCGCCGGTCTCGACTGATCAGGCCGCCACCACTTACCCCGCGCGAACGATGGATCGTCGGCGTCTCCGTCGCTCTGTACGCCGCCGTCGTGATCGTGATCCGGCGTCACATTGGCGGCGACATCGTCCCCGAAATCCAGCTCAGCCAACGGTGGCTCGACGGCATTCCTCTGTACCGTCCCGCGCTGTCCAGTCAGGGTACGCCATGGCCGCCGTTCGCGGCGCTCGGTCTGGCGCCGCTTGGCCTGCTCGCACGCGTCAGTCTTCCCGTGGCGAGCGCGGTTTGGAGTGCAATCAGCGTAGCCTGCCTCGCCATGGCGATGGTGCTCGTGCGCCGCTGGGGTGGCTGGCGAACGGCCGCGCTCGCGTTCGCCGCGACCGCCGTGCCGATTCAGACGAATTTTGAGCATCGCAACGTCAATACGATTCTGCTCGTGCTTGTCGTGGCTGCGGCCGCGGACCTCGAAGACGCCCGGGAACGCCGGGCCGGACTGTGGCTCGGACTCGCCGCGGCAATCAAGGCCTTTCCTGCCCTCTTGATCCTGTATCTCGCGATGCAACGCCGGTGG
>Ga0137396_10002067_pt1 | contig 10895 bp, 9 predicted proteins | sample czc16metaG_FD_108284 | JGI IMG/M metagenome (GOLD analysis project Ga0137396, IMG submission 108284) | Vadose zone soil microbial communities from Angelo Coast Range Reserve, California, USA - czcobulk3.16 metaG | ecosystem: Environmental > Terrestrial > Soil > Vadose zone | place: USA... | reverse complement strand
GTAGAAAAATACGGCGGAAAATTCGCCCTCGCCGGTCTCCAGGAAAATGTAAAACCGATCTTTGAGATCGCGCGACTCGATCAGGTCTTTCGCATTTTCCCTGATGTGGATTCTGCCGTCTCGGGATAGGCGAGTACGGTCTCGAGCGTTTGGGCGATGTGGCGCGATAAATCAAACTGGGTCGCGTGCTCCAGGAGAACCAACTGAGCTTTTTTCCGACGCGATTCGTCGCTCCAAAAACGGAGCGCTTCCCCTAGGGCAGGGATGTTGTCGGCCCGGTCCACGATCGAGCCGTGAATTTTCTCCTCAACAATTTCGCTGCATCCGTTGGCCCGCGTCGTCACCACTGGCAGCCCGGCCGCCATCGCCTCAAGTGAGGCGTTGGAGAATGGATCGTAAAGAGTCGGTAGAAGAAAAATATCGGACGCCGATAACAGCGGCCGGACATCGCTTGCTTCCCCGAAAAAGTGTGCGCTGCGCGATCGAAATCTCCCTGGATTCCCCCGCCCGGCTACAACCAGTCGCACCCGATCGTCGCGAAGCGATTCGACAGCGGCAATGGCAAAACGCAAACCTTTCCGTTCCCAGCCCGAGCCGAGAAAAAGGACCGCAATGTCGGTTTCGGCGAGATGTAGTTGGGCTCGTGCTGCCGCGCGCTTGAGCGGTGCAGGGCCGAATTCCGACACCCGAACGCCGTTCCGGATCAAATCAATCGCATCCGCGGGAAATCCATAGTAATTGACGATCTCGTCGCGTACCATGGCGGAGTTGGCGATGACCCGACTGGCCCCCCCATTTCCGAGCAATGCCTTTTCCAATTGTAGAATTTCCTCGTGTTTACGGCTGAATGTGCGCGCGAATTTTCGTAAGGGAGCATCGAATCGTGCGCGACGCTCAAGCCATGCTCGGTGTACGCCGTCACCAGCGCGAAAAAAATCGCAGCGCCAGATGCGCTCCAGACTGATAAGGACATGACAATGATTCCGCGGATTAACGCGCTCCAGTTCGTCCGCAAATTCGAGGGGACCAGCCGCAGCGATACGCGTGGTTTTTCCCGGCCATTCAGTTTCCGGCCACGCGGCGGTGGTGAAAAGCATTACCTCATGGCCGGCGGCGAGGATTCCATGGGCCAAACGCCGCAGATAGGCCTCGGCACCGCCGCTCGGGGAAAACCCGCGGCGAACGAATCCAATTTTCAAATTTTCCGGCGTCATCAAGTCTTTACTTGCACGGCGTCGGCACAATACTTATTCGCATGCCGGGTGAAACCCTAAAGGATGCTGCTCCGCCCTTCGTCGCGATCGAATCGCACCGGCTTCCGAGAAGTTTGCTTTATTCCATCTTCGCCCGCGTCGGCGGCTGGGGACTCGACACCGATGCCTTCGAAACGCTGCGGGCCTCGTATCGCGGCGGTTTCCTCGGCAAGGCGATCGCCTATGATAATCGGCAGCGGGAAATTCCGGGGTCGTTCATTCAATCCTTGCGCTGGCACCCCGTCCGGCTGCTCTCGTCGCTCGATCGGCCCTATTATTATGGCGCAAAGAAAAGATACCTTGACTGGATCGCATCGCGTCAGCTCGCGACCGGCCGCTACGACTTGGTTCACAGTTGGTCAGGCGATTGCCTGGAAACGTTGCGTGTCGCCCAGCGCATGCGCATTCCATCCGTCGTCGAAATCCCGACCTGGCACCGTGATATCGCCGAAAAAATAGCGCCGCGCGCAGACCTGACGCAGTCCACCGCCCGAACGGCGTTTGGACGATGGAAAAAAGATTTAGCGCTGCAACCCGAGCGCTCGGTCGAAGAGTACGATCTTGCCACCCTACTCGTCGTCCTGTCGGAAAAGGCGGCCGACACCTTTCGAGCACGCGGAATTCCCGAAGAGAAGCTTTTTTACCTGCCTCGCGGCGTCGATGTTCAACGCTTCCAACCCGGAGCACGCCCACCGATTTTTCGAGCGATTTTTTCTGGCGCGCTCATTCAGCGTAAGGGCATTCATCACCTGCTCAAAGCATGGCACCGGCTCAATTTGCGGAAGGCTGAGTTGTGGCTACTTGGTGCTGTCCACGACGAAGCGAAGCGACATCTCAAGAAATTCTGGCGCAACAACATTCGTGTCATTGGGTTTGCGCGGGATGTGGAGAATTATTTGAACCAGGCCACCATTCACGTTTTCCCCTCTCAACTCGAAGGCAGCGCCAAAGTTACCTACGAAGCAGCCGCCTGCGGGCTGCCCCAGGTGGTGACCCGCGAATCAGGCGACGTCGTGCGCGATGGCATCGAAGGCATTATTGTACCCAGCGGCGACGTGGATGCCATCGCCTCCGCCATCGAACATTTCTACCGGCATCCGGAAATCGTTTCGACGATGGGCGTCGTGGCGCGGAAGCGAGTTGTTGATAATTTCACCTGGGATCATTTTCGCCAGCGATTGCTCGCCGCTTATGAACGGGCCATGGAAATGTGACGCGACGCTTTTTGTCGCGTGAGAATTCTGCTCATCCAACTGCGTCGGCTTGGGGACTTGATCCTGACGACGCCCGCGATCGGCGCCATTCGCAAACATCAAGTGGAGGCCCAGATCGTGCTCGCGGTAACACCGGAATGTGAACCGTTACTCCCCGCTCTCCCCGGCATTCAGCAAACCATTATCGCGAAGCGCGGATTGCGCGACATCGGCGCATGGATTGAACTGCGCCGCCACTGTTTCGATTGCACAATTGATCTCACCCGCAACGATCGCTCGGTATGGCTCACGCTCCTATCCGGCGCATCGAAGCGGGTCGTCTCAGATCGCCTTCGCCACCAATCCAGAATTCGCGCCCTTTGCTACACCGAGTTCGTCCGTTGCACGATGAAAGAAATGCACACGATTGATTATTATTTGGCATTGCTGCAGCCCCTCGGAATCACCGGCGCGACAACCGAATTGGCGCTCGATTTGCCGGAAACAGCGCGTGCAAACGCCTCGACCATTATTAGAAATCGAATCAAGGGCAGCCCATTCGCGGTTTTTCATCCAACCTCAGCACGCGAGGAAAAATTCTGGGAAACCGATCGCTGGGCGGACGTGATCGCGTTCGCAGCGAAGGAGCTCGGGTTACGCCCCGTGTTGTCGGGTGGAAACAGTATTACCGAACGTAGGCACCTGGCCGCCATCCGCGAACGGCTGCAAATACCAGTGGCTGATCTGTCCGGCCAATTGGATTTGCTCACCGTCGGCGCCTTGATCGAGGAAGCCCGATTGCTAGTGACGGTGGACTCGGCACCAATGCATCTGGCGAGCGCTTCAAAAACGCCACAGGTAATTCTGTTCGGACCGACCAATCCGTTTCATTGGCGCCCACGAAATAGTCCGGCTGCGATTTTGTTTGGAAATTCCCCGGGGCCGAAACGGAATTTCCAGTACGACGAAGGGAAGCGTCCGATGAAGGATATCTCGACGGCCGCCGTGATCGATGCTATCGGTTCGATGCTGTCGGCGCCCGCGGCGTCTGCCGTCCAGTGACATGGCCGAAAAGAAGAAGAAACTCTCATTCCGCGAGACTGTTCGTATCGCTTGGAAACCGTATCGACGGCTTTACGGTTACATTGGACCATATAGATGGCGTTTTATTTTCGGTCTAGCGCTCGGCTCCGCTTTTGGTGCGGCCAGCGGATCGATCCCGCTGGTTATTACGAAAGTAATGAATGTGGTTTTTCAGGGAGCGGCCCCTGATCCGACGAAGCTAACGGCTCATCTCGAATTGATGCAGACGGGTCCGAGGTTCAATCACTTCGCCTGGATCTGCCTCGCTATCCCGGTCATCATGACGATTCGAGGCCTTTGCGGTTACGGCAACACCTACTACATGAACTGGGTCAGCAACCGCGTCGTTACTGATATTCGCAACCAGCTCTTCGCCAAAATCGTTAACCAATCGATGAGTTTCTTCGGCAGAATGCGGGCTGGGATGCTGATGTCGCGCATCACCAACGACACCATCGCAATGCAAGCGGCGCTGACCACAGTTAGTAGCGACGCCTTTAAACAGCCGATCTCGGTCGTCTTCGCCCTCACCGTTCTGCTCTACATGGATTGGAAATTCACGCTTGCTACCCTGGTGCTTTTTCCTAGCTGCATCCTGCCACTCCAGATTTTCGGCAAACGCGCCCGCAACGCCGTGCACCGTCAACAGGAGGACATGGGACAAATGGTGGTGACAATGCAGGAAACATTTGCCGGCATTCGCGTCGTGAAGTCGTTTGCCCGCGAGAAGCATCAGGTAAAGAGCTTCTCGCGCAGCACCATGCTGCAATTCCGCAATGCGATGCGCATGATTAAAGCCATGGAAGCCACCGGCCCCTTGATCGAAACGCTGGCCGCATTCGGCGTTGGCCTCGCCTTACTTTACGTTTACGTTACGAACCTCAGCGCCGCTCGTTTTTTTGGCCTGATTGGCGGCATCTTCATCCTGTACGACCCAGTCAAAACGCTTAGCAAAATTCACATCGTCATGCAGCGGTCGATCGCCGCCACGGAAGGCGTTTTCGGCATTCTCGATAGCGAGCCCGAAATTCAAGATGCGCCCGGCGCGCAGACGCTCGCTTTCTCACGTGGGCAGCTCGAGTTCAAAGACGTGACTTTTCGCTATTCCGGCACTTCTACCGACGCGGTCAAAGATTTGAATCTGCGGATCGAATCGGGAAAAAGCTATGCGCTTGTCGGCGCCAGCGGCGCAGGCAAGAGCACCATTCTGTCGCTGATTTTGCGCTTGTACGATCCGACCTCAGGGGCGGTGCGAATCGACGACCACGATTTGCGCTCGATTACCCAACATTCATTGCGGCAGCAGATCGGGCTGGTGACGCAGGACACGTTCCTTTTTCACGACACGATCTACAACAACATTCTCTTCGGCCGCCTCGATGCTACGCGTGAAGAAGTTTATCGCAGTGCCCAGACCGCTTACGCGCACGAATTCATCATGGAGCAGCCGCACGGCTATGACACGGTGGTGGGCGACAAGGGCATGCTCCTTTCGGGCGGGCAGCAGCAGCGGCTTGCGATCGCGCGCGCGGTCCTAAAGAACGCGCCGATTCTATTGCTCGATGAGGCCACTTCCGCGCTCGATTCGGAGTCGGAAAAACAGATTCAGCTCGCCTTGCAAACCCTGGCCTCCGGCAAAACTGTCATCGCAATCGCGCACCGTCTTTCCACCATTCTTTCGGCCAACCAAATTGTGGTGATGGATTACGGCCGGATCAAAGAAATCGGCACCCACGAGGAATTGCTCGGCAACTCAGGCTATTATCGCCGTCTTTACGATTTGCAGTTCAACCGTGGAGCTGAGCACAAAGATCCCGAGCCAGAAGAATTGTTCGAAGTTGTGAGCTAATCCTGCGTGCTCTTGACGATTGCGTCGAACTGACGGCGCCGACCGAGGTATGCTTCCTCCGATAGAACGGGATTCATTTGGCGTTCTGGAGCGGCCGGCAGTTCGAGCCACGAGCGACAACCGCCAAACCGTTTTTCGTTTCGCAAAATCCACGGCTGCGCCAGTTCGAATATTCTCACCAAGGCGACGCTGAGGCGGCCGTTTAGGTATTCAAATCGCTCGCGCACCACCTCTGGCGCCAGAATGTGCAGCGGGGCCAGCGCGGTGATGATGGCGAGCGAATCAATTCGCAACGCGCTTTCCACTTTCGCGTAAAGCTGAATCTGAATTGTCTCGTTTTGCGCCGACGAGGGCAGCGCAGACAGGTTCGTTCGCACCTTCTCGATTTGCTCGTGAAAGAACGTCGGAAACAAAAAGAACTCTTGGTATTGAAACGAGAATCCGTCCCGGCCTTCGGCGATGCCGCCTTTGCGCAGGATGATCGACTGCTCCCCTCGGCCGAGCGCCTGGCACACCAGCGCCCATTCCTTGAAACCGATGCTTTTCATTTCCCCCTGCGCAAACTAGCGTCCGCGCGATGGCGTTCAACGTCGACCTTCATACTCATACCTGTTTTTCAGGCGATGGCGTTTCCAGTCCGGAAGATTTGATCACGGCCGGCCGCGCTAAGGGGCTGCATGGTATCGCGATCACCGATCACAATACTTGCGGCGCGATCCCGTATCTCCTCGAAAAAGGTTTAATGCGCTCCGATGGCTTACCGGTAGACGATTTTCTCGTTTTGCCAGGAGTGGAGGTGACGACCGCCGAAGGGCACCTGCTTTGCGTCGGCACGACCCTACCCGACGCTGAGAATTTAAAAGGCCGGCCAGCTCGCGAGATTTGCGATTTGATTCACTCCCGCGGCGGTCTTGCTGTCCCGCCCCACCCTTATGATCTGTTCCGTGCCGGGATCCGGTTCGCCACACTCGAAACGTTGCCGATCGACGCGATTGAAGTTTTCAATGCGGCCACAACCCTGCGTCGGTACAACACTTATGCGTTCAAGTATGCCCAAGTGCGCGGACTTCCGATGACCGCGGCCAGCGATGCTCATCACGCCGCCGCCGTCGGCACAGCCTACACCATAATTAACTCTGAGGAGCTCTCCTTGAAAGCAGTCCTAACGCAAATCTTGAAGGGTAATGATCTGAACCAGCGGTATCTCACACCCCGCGATAGTGTGCGTAAAACATGGAACAATTGGCTGCGTCTTCGTCGGAAACGCCCGACATCAGTGACTTAGCGCAAACCGACATCCCCGGGAGAGATGATTGGGTTTCCCTCGCGCTGTTTCGTCAAAATCTCTGCCAGCTCGTGAGGATTGGTTAACGGTGCACGGCAGGTAAAGTTTTCGCAAACGTAAACGGCCGGTTTGCCGTTGACCGGCTCCATCGCCAGAAGTGACGGGTTCGTTTCGCCAAGAAATTTGTGACCGCTTCCGCCGTCGGCCAGCAGGAGAATGGTACGCGGAAGAAAATGACGTCGCACCTCGGCGAGAAGCGCGCGAGTGCGCTCGTCATTCTTGTCACCGGCGAGCACGATTTGGCGTGGCGGTCGTTGAAGAAAATCGAGCGCGACCAGCATTTGCGGAAGCGCGCTCGGAAAATTTGTGAGTTGGCTGGCAAAAGCCGCGATCGTCTTCTTTGCTCGTGTCAACAATTTCGAATCGCTGAGCATCCCTGCCAATCGCGCCAGATTCAGCGCCGCGACCGAACTCGCGGCCGGTTCCGCGCTGTCATTGTCCTCTTTCATCCGGATTAAAATGCTCGGGTCCCGCCCGGTCACGGTGAAATAACCTCCGTGTGTTTCGTCGAGAAATTGCGCGTCGAAGCTCGACTGCAGCTCGAGCGCAAAAGTCAGCCATTTTATTTCGAACGACGCTTCGTAGAGATCGAGCAGTGCTTGAATGAAAAAGGCGTAATCGTCGGCGAAACCGTCGACACCGCGGCCTTCACGGAAATTTCGGGCCAGGGCTTTGCGCGATTGGTCGTAAAGATGGGTTTGCAGAAATTCGGCCGCCCGCGCCGCGGCGTCCAAATAGCCTTTGTCGTCAAGCACCAGTGCTCCGCGAGCAAAGGCGGAAATCATCAACCCGTTCCAAGCCGTAATAATCTTGTCATCCAAATGCGGGCGCGGTCGTTTGGCGCGAATTGCGAAGAGCTTTGCCCGCGCCCGCGCGAGCAATCCCCGCGTGTCGGCCTCGGTCTTGCCAAAATGGCTTGCTGTCTCGGCGATCGGATGCCGCTCAATCAAAATATTTTTGCCGGTGAACTCGCCATGCGGATCGCTTCCGGCTGGAGCATTCCCGTTTTCTTCGATCCCATAATGAAAGGCGAAGATTCCGGCATCGTCCCCGAGCGCATCGATTACTTCATGCTTCGTCCAGACATAAAAAGCGCCTTCGCCGTGTTCCGGCTTGCCATGCTCGAACAAGCTGTCGGCGTCTTCCGCGGAATAGAAACCGCCTTCGGGAGAAGTCATGTCGCGCCGGACGCAATCAAGAATGTCGCGCGCGACTGATTGAAACAGGGGCTCGCGCGTAATTTGGAAAGCGTCAAGATAAGCGCTGGCGAGCTGGGCCTGATCGTAGAGCATTTTTTCGAAATGCGGCACATGCCAGCCAGCATCGACGGCATAGCGATGAAATCCGCCACCGATGTGGTCGTGAATTCCACCCGCCGCCATCTTCCGCAAAGTCATCAACACCATCTCGAGAGCTTGCCGACCGGAATCGGAACGCGGATCGCGCCCATAGAAACGTGTCAGAAAATTCAGCGTCACCGGCCGCGGGAATTTTGGCGCGCCACCAAATCCGCCTTCGCGTGGAGCAAAGGTACGAGCGAATTCCTCATAGGCCGCTTCATCGACTCGCGAGTCGAATTGCTCATCCGTCGGACCGAACCCGGTGGTTTGCTTGAGTGCACCAATGATTTTCTCGCCCTGTTCCGAAATCTTTGCCCGGTCCTGTTTCCAGGCCGCCGCAATTCGCTCGAGGACTTTTTTAAATCCAGGCTGCCCGTACCGATCCGCTGGCGGGAAGTAAGTTCCTCCAACAAACGGCCTTAAATCGGGGGTTAGCCAGACGCTCATCGGCCAGCCGCCGCCCCCGGTCGTCGCCTGGACAAAAGTCATGTAAACGCGGTCGACGTCTGGCCGTTCTTCCCGATCGACTTTGATGTTCACAAACTCGCGATTCATGATTTCCGCGGTCGCTTGGTCTTCGAACGACTCCTGGGCCATGACGTGGCACCAATGGCAGGTTGAGTATCCGATCGAGAGAAAGATCGGCTTATTCTCCTTCTGTGCCTTAGCAAATGCCTCATTGCCCCAGGGGAACCAGTCGACCGGATTGTCGGCATGCTGGAGTAAGTAAGGCGACTTTTCGCGAGCGAGCCGGTTTGTGCTCACATTGGAAGCCTACCAACGCGATTGCCAAAAACGAAGCAGCTTGTCATCACCGTCAGTCGCGCAGAAACTCCGCCGTGCGCGCTGTGATCCTGTTTATGATCTTGGCCATGGTCGCATCGGTGAATGCAGAGGAACTCCTGGTGTCAGCGGCGGCGAGTCTCACCGACGCCATGAAAGAAATTGGGGCTCGGTATGAAAAACAAACCGGCGACAAACTCATGTTTAATTTTGGGGCCTCGAGTTTGCTCGCTCGGCAAATCGAGGAGGGCCTACCGGCCGACATTTTCGTATCCGCAGACGAAATGCAGATGGATCGATTGGAAAAAGCAGGCCGGATCGAGGGCGGAACACGCGGCGATTTGCTGACCAACGCGCTGGTCATTGTTGCCCGCAAAGATTCACCCTTACAGATCAAGAGCGTTCCTGATCTTGCATCATCCAATGTTTCGCGGATTGCCCTGGCCGATCCGCAATCGGTTCCTGCTGGAATTTATGCACGACAGCTTCTTGCCAATGCTGGAGTGTGGGAGCGCGTCCAGAGCAAAATCTTACCGACTGAAAACGTTCGGGCCGCGCTTGCGGTCGTGGAAGCGGGAAACGCCGACCTTGGCATTGTTTACACCACTGACGCTGCGGCTTCCCAAGCAACCCACGTCTTGTTCCATGCTCCTGCCGAGCTTTCGCCAAAAATCACTTACCCAGCGGCCGTGATAGCGAATTCAGCACATCTCGACGGTGCGAAGCGCTTTCTCACGTTTCTTAAATCCAGCGAAGCTGCTCAGGTTTTCCAACGCGCCGGTTTCGGGATTGCGACATGACGTTGCCGACACCCGACGAGTGGCGCGTGGTTGCGTTCACCCTTGCCACGTGCGCTTTGAGCACGCTGGCGATATTGCCATTCGGGCTCGGGCTCGCCTGGTTACTGGCACGGCGGCGCTGGCGGGGCAAGACATTGGTTGAGACTTTTATCACTCTTCCGCTCGTAATTCCGCCGGTCGCAACCGGCCTGGTCCTTCTGAAGCTTTTTGGCCGCCGCGGACCAGTCGGCTCGTTTCTGTTCGAACACTTTCATATCGACGTCGTTTTCACGTGGCGCGCCGTCGTAGTCGCTGCCGCCATGATGTCGTTTCCCTTGCTCGTCCGGGCGGCCCGGGTCGGTTTTGAAAACATCGATATCCAGCTCGAAGAGATTGCGCGAACTCTCGGCGCCGGACCGCTGCGAATTTTATTCACGGTGACCTTGCCTTTGGCATCGCGCGCCATTGGCGCCGGGATTATCCTCTCTTTCGCGCGCGCCGTGGGCGAATTCGGCGCCACTCTTCTGCTGGCCGGGAATATTCCGGGACGCACCACCACTCTCTCGCTCAAAATTTACGAAGCGGTGCAGCTTGGCCAGGATTTCGTCGCCTATCGACTGATTGTCGTGTGCGTGCTGGTTGCTTTTGCCGCGCTCTGGCTGAGTGAAAGATTGACCCGATCACTGGCGAGCTGACAACGATAACTGCGGCGCGCTTTGGGGCGACCAAGGATTTCGCTCAAAATGCGATTCGCTCAATTCATCGCGATAACGCGCGAGTGTTTGGCGAAACCGCTCGAGATTCAATGCGCGAAATTCATTGGGAAGATGCTCGAGATTGCGCAGCGCCAGCGCAAACAAACTTGCGGCCGGGCGCAGGCGCCGGCCGTGTTTTGCATGCGAGGGATGCTCGAAATTTTTCTGTAAATGCACGAACGCGCCTGCGGCTTGAATTAAGGCCTGATAAAACCGCGCCAGCTCAGCGTCCTTTTCTGCCAGCCACAATTGCTCGAGCACATCGTGGGCCTCGTAGTAGCGCTGTGCATTCCAAAGCTGGAAGAAGATGGCATAGTAGTCGAGAGTTGGTGTGTCCGGCGACGCTGTTTGGTCGAATGAGCGCACAAAATCGGAAATCCGCTCGCGTTTATTCATGGCAGCAGCATAAGCTCGGGCGAAGACAAGCAATGGGCAATCCGTTGATCGCGGCGGCATTCCGAAAACGATGACGCCGGCGCTTGTCGCTACCCTACTCGTTATTGCGGCCGGGCTCG